>Ga0075430_100000952_pt1 | contig 22783 bp, 21 predicted proteins | sample RhiMetdeltSRZDD4_FD_75294 | JGI IMG/M metagenome (GOLD analysis project Ga0075430, IMG submission 75294) | Populus rhizosphere microbial communities from Tennessee, USA - Rhizosphere MetaG P. deltoides SRZDD4 | ecosystem: Host-associated > Plants > Roots > Rhizosphere > Soil | place: USA... | reverse complement strand
AGCCAGTCCCTGTCCCCACCCGGGTCGCGGTACAGCTGGGCGGCCAGGTGCCCCACCACGTCGGCCTCGTACCGCCATGCCACGAAGTGGTGCACGCCGGGCGACGCCAAGTACCGCGCTGCGGCGGGGCGGGGCAGCGGCTCCAACGCACGCTCGTCACCCGGCCCCAACCGGTGGGTCTGGATCGGGTCGATCACCCCGACCTCATCCGCGGTGCGCCATCTCCGCATATCCCGGACACCGCGGCTGCGGTCAAAGGTGAACTGCGGCGGCTCCGCCGACCGTGCTCGGGGACGCCGCATGGAGCAGCCCCACCAGTCCTCCAGGGACACCACCGGACGCAGATCGAGGTGAGCGGGGTATCGGCGGCCGGCTCGGTCCCGTAGCTCAGACCGGGCCGTCTCCTGCACCCGGTTGCGCACTGCACCGCCGGTCACCATCGGGGCTCCACCGTCTGAGCTACCATCCGCCGGCACCGCTCCGCACACCCGGAACTCCACGCAGGCACCGACTGCTGCGGCCAGTCGCTCGACAGTGCGGAACCGCGGATCGGTAGTCCTGCCTGACTCCATGCTCCCCACAGTGCTCGCCGGCACACCGGCACGCTCGGCCAGCTCCCGCTGGCTAAGGTCGGCTCGGCGGCGCAGCGATCGCAGCAACGCACCGAGGTCGATGGGGCCGTCCACCATGACCGTGGAGTCTCCCTGTCCCGCATCGGGCGCGCAACCCGGGCGAATCGTCTGTGGACAACCTGTGGACAACTGAGTTATCAGGTACCGCCGGGTATGGGTGCTGGGTCCTTATGCTCTGCTGTATCTGACGGTGCAGAGCCCACAGACCCGCCGTGCCGGCAAGTATCGCGCCATGCCCTGCCATAGCGGGTCCAGGTTCGTCAGGCGGCTGGCCTCTTCGTCAGGCGGCTGGCCTCGCAACCGGGACGACGTGCGTACGCCGACTCTGCTCGTACAGATGGGGCAGAGCATAAGGACCCGGCAGTACCTACCTGCCCCGGCGGCGTCCCCGCTCAGCTCGCGATCAACGCTGCCAGGAGACCGGGGTCGAGGTTGCCGCCGGTGAGCACGGCGACCGTACGCCCGACCGGCAGCTCGGCCGCGTGGTGGCGCAGCGCGGCGACGCCCAGCGCCCCGCTCGGCTCGACCACCAGCCGCGCCTCGCGCGCCAGCAGGCCGACGGCCTCGCCGATCTCCGACTCCGACACGGTGACGATGCCGTCCAGCCGGGCCCGCAGGTGCGCCAGCGTCAGCTCGGAGAGGTGGGTGCGCAGGCCGTCGGCCATGGTCCGGTAGGTCTGCTCCACCGGCCACACCGCCAGCTCGCCCGAGCGCAGGCTCTCCCGGGCGTCGGCGGCCAGCTCCGGCTCCACGCCGACGACCCGTGCCGACGGGTGCCGCGCCCGGACCGCGGTGGCCACACCGGAGGCGAGCCCGCCGCCGCCCACCGGCACCAGCACCACCTCGACGTCGGGTAGGTCCTCGACGATCTCCAGGCCGACCGTGCCCTGGCCGGCGATCACGTCCCGGTGGTCGAAGGGCGGGATCATCGTGAGCCCGTGCTCGGCCACCAGCTCCTCCGCCCGGGCCAGCCGATCCGCCGGCGGGACCAGCTCCACCTGCGCGCCGAGCGCGCGTACCGCCTCGATCTTCATCGGGGGTGCGGCGTCGGGCATCACCACCACACAGGGTGCACTGAACGCGGCGGCGGCGTAGGCCACGGCCCGGCCGTGGTTGCCGGAGGAGTGCGTCACCACGCCGGCCGACCGCTGCTCCGCGGGCAGCCTGGCCATCGCGTGCGTCGCGCCGCGTATCTTGAACGACCCCACCGGCTGGAGGCTCTCCGGCTTGAGCCACAGGCGGTCCGCCCAGGCGGCGGGCAACAACGGGGTACGCAGGGCGACGCCGGCGATGCTCTTCGCCGCGGCGTACACGTCATCGATCGCGATGAGGTCCATAGTCAGGTCAGTATCCAGTGGCCGGAACGCCGCGCCGGCCGGCCCCCGGTCCCCGCGGACCCGAGGGTCCGGTGTCGTCGACCGCCCCGGACCAGCGGCTGGTGGCCTACGGTCCCAAACCCAGCTCAGCCCCCCAGCTTGACGACCCAGTCGGCGATGGCTCGGCACTGTGGGTGTGAGCCGTGCGGTTTCGGGTACCTGCTGGCTATGGCCGTCGTGGAGCAGCGGATCGAGGCGCCGCCGGAGCAGGTGTTCGCGGTCCTGGCAGATGGGTGGAGCTACAGCGACTGGGTCGTGGGCACGGCCCACATCCGGCACGTGGACCCGGGCTGGCCGACGCCGGGCACGGCGATCCACCACAAGGCCGGCCCGTGGCCGGTGTCGTTGAAGGACCGCACCGAGGTCATCGACAGCCAGCCGCCCTCGCTGCTCGTCCTGCGGGCCAGGCTCTGGCCACTGGGTGAGCTGACCGTGCGCATCGAGCTGACATCGGTGGATACGAACGCGACCCGGGTGACGCTGGCGGAGGAGTTCCGGGCTGGTCCGCTCAACTGGGTGCAGACGAAGGTCAACGATCTGCTGCTGCACGGGCGCAACCGGGAGGCGCTGCGCCGCCTCGCCGACCTGGCGGTCCGCAAGGCCGCACCGGCCCGCAGAGCCACGCCGACGACGCACCGGGCCACCGGCCCCTGACGGCCGGCCCAGACGGCTCTGCCTGAGCGCTACCTGAGCGGCGGCCGGTCCGCGTAAACCGCCCGGTGGGCGGCGGTGATGGCGGCGGCGTAGAGCCGGCCGGTCACCGCGCGGTCCCGGTGCAGCGCGGCCCGGGCGGCGTTCGCTCCTGGCCCGCCGTGCACCCCGCCGCCGGGGTGCGCTGACGCGCTGGCCAGGTAGAGCCGGTCGACCGGGGTGTCGGCCCGGCCGAGACCGGGCACCGGACGCAGGAAAAGCTGCTGGTACGCGGCTGACGTCCCGCCGCCGAGCGCACCGCCCTGAAGGCTCGGGTTCTCCCGCTCCAGGTCGGCCGGGCCGGCCACGTAGCGCCCCACCACCAGCCGGCCGAAGCCGGGCGCGTACTGCTCCAGGGTCGCCTCGATCCGCGCGGCGTGCGCGGCGATCTCCTCCGCCCGCCACTCGGGCCGCCGGGGCAGGTGGGTGTACGCCCACAGCGACTCGGTGCCCTCGGGCGAGCGCCGCGGGTCGGACGTGGTCATCTGGCCGACGATGAGGAACGGCTCGGCCGGCACCTCGCCGCAGGCCAGCGCGGCGGCGTAGCGGGTGAGCCCGGCCCCGTCGACTCCCATGTGGACAGTGCCGGCACCGCGTACCGCGTCGTTCTTCCACGGCACCGGGCCGGACAGGGCCCAGTCCACCTTGACCGTCGCCCCGTCCCAGCGGAAGCGGGCCGCGTCCGCCAGCAGCCGGGGCGGCAGGTGCTCCGGCCGTACCAGGTCCAGGTAGAGCGCTGGCGCCGGCACGTCGGCCAGCACCGCCCGGCGGGCCCGCCACCGCCGCCCGTCCGCGGTGCGCACCCCGACCGCCCGGCCACCCACCACCGCCACGTGTACGGCGGCCGCCGCATACTCGATCCGGCCGCCGCGCGCGGTGAGGCGGGCCACCAGCGCGTCGGTGAGCGCCTGGGCCCCGCCGGCCGGCACCGGGAAGCCGTGCTCCTGGCCCACCATGGCCAGCAGCCAGCCGTAGACGCCGCTGCCGGAGTCCTCGGGGGACAGGTCGGTGTGCAGGGCACACCCGGACAGCAGCAGCCGCGCTCCCGCGCCGTGGAACAGCTCCTCGCCCAGCACCCGTACCGGTAGCAGGAAGTGCCGGGCCAGCCGGACCAGCCCGGCCGGACCCAGCCCGCGGACCAGCCGGGCTCCGGCGCGGATTGGCGGGAACGGCGTGAACAGCCCGTCCAGCAGCCGGTCACCGAGGCGCCGCCAGTCGGCGTACGCGGCCTTCCACCGCTGCCCGTCACCGGCGGCGAACTCCTCCACCGAGGCGGCCGTGCGGTCCAGGTCGCGGCTGAGCACCGCGGCCCGCCCGTCGGGCAGCAGATGGCCGAGCACGTCCGGCGAGTGCCGCCAGCGCAGGCCGTACTCGTCGAGACCCAGCTGGCGCAGCGGCGGGCCCACGGCGGCGAGCGGGTAGAAGGCGCTGCACAGGTCGCTCAGGTAGCCGGGCGCGGCCACCTCGGCCGAGCGGACGGCACCGCCGGGGCCGCCGGTGGCCTCGAGCACCACCACGTCCCACCCGGCGTCGGCGAGCAGGTTCGCCGCGACCAGACCGTTGTGTCCGGCTCCGATCACGACGGCATCGGTCACGGTCTCCATCAACGGGTTTTTCCCCTCACCCGGGGCCGCGAAACGATGCGCTGCCGTACCACCGCGCCGGCGCGGCAGCCAAGGGCGGGCGCCCGGGTCAGACGCAGCTGGCCCGGTCCTGCGGCACCCGGACCGCCGCCCAGACCACCTTGCCCTCCTGCGTCGGCAGGCTGCCCCACGCCGCGGCCAGCGAGTCCACGACGAGCAGGCCACGGCCGTGCTCGTCGAGGCTGCCCGTTGCGGTGCCCATCCGGACCGGCTGCGGGTCCTCGTCCCGCACCGCCACGTAGAGGTTGCCGCTGCGCAGCAGCACCGAGAAGACCAGCGGCGTACCGGCGTGCAGCACCCCGTTGCTCACCAGCTCGGTCGCGAGCAGCTGGGCGAGCGGCGACAGCTCCAGCAGCCCCCAGTCGCGGCACGCCTCGTACACCACCTCCCGCGCCCGGGCCGGGGCGTTCCGGTCGGGATGCAGCACCTCGGTCACCTTCGGGGGCACCGGGCGTCGGTCAGCCACCTCAAGCGCCTCCTCCTGAGTGCCGTACACCGTGACGAGCCGGGTCACCGCCAACCGGTCGAGCGCCTCGACCATCGCCGGCCGCGGCCCGCAGACCAGCACCGCAGCGCCGGGCCAGAGCGCGGCCCGGCGGCAGATCGCCGGCAGCAGGGTCAGCGCCGAGTCATCCGCCACAACGAGATCGCAGACATCCACGACGACCGTGGTCGGCTGCTCGGTGAGGCAGCCGAGCAGGGTTGCACAGGCCGCCGGGGCGGTGACCTGGTCCAACCGGCCACGCAGGTGGACCAGGGCGACCGGGAACCGCCGTTCCACCTCAGCAGTCAGCACCCTCTCCATCAGCGACCGGGGAGAGCACTAGATCTCGGACGAGCAGGCCCGTCCTGGCTGTCTTGCCCCCTGAGTCGCCACGCGACGGCGGGTTCCCCGCCGTCGCGCGCTTCCCGGTCCCGCACTACACCCACCGCCTTGTCTTAGAGCACCAGGCTTACCCTTCCGGCCAGGGGCACAAACTCGCACGTCACGACCGCCGGAAACCGGTCTCGGTCAGCCGGCCAGCAGGCCTTCCCGCAGCACCCCGAGGGTCCGGGTGAGCAACCTGGAGACGTGCATCTGGGAGAGCCCGACCTCGGCCGCGATCTGCGCCTGGGTCATGTTGCCGAAGAACCGCAGCATGAGGATGTGCTGCTCGCGCCGGGGCAGCCGGCCGATGAGCATGCGCAGCGACTCGCGGTTCTCCACTGCGTCCAGGCCCGGGTCCGGGGTGCCCAGCGGGTCGGCGAGGACCGCGTCGGTGTCCGGTCCGAGCGGCGCCGACAGCGAGGCGGGCCGGTAGCTGGAGGCCGCGGCCAGCGCCGCCAGCACATCCCGCTCGGCCACGTTCAGGTGCTGGGCATAGTCGCTGGGCAAGGGGGTACGGCCCAGCTGCTGGGCCAGCTCGGTCTCCGCCCGCCCAAGGCGCAGCCGCAGCTCCTGAAGGCGCCGGGGTACCCGGATCCGCCAGCCTTTGTCCCGGAAGTACCGCTTGATCTCGCCGAGGATGGTCGGCGTGGCGAACGCGAAGAACTCCGAACCCCGCTCGCAGTCATACCGGTCGATCGCCTTGACCAGCCCGAGCGCCGCCACCTGGGTCAGGTCCTCCAGCGGCTCCCCGCGGAACTGGAACCGCCGGGCCAGCGACTCCGCGTACTGCAGCCCGCACTCGATCACCTCCTCGCGCAGCCAACGCCACTCGGCGGACAGCTCCGGCACCGTGGCCATGATGCGCAGCAGCACGTCGCACGTGTCATCGCCGTCCGCGGTGTCGCTGAGCGGACGGGGCGCCTGGTCGTAGAGGCCGAGGCCCTTGGCCACCCCAGTGACCTCAAGGACCTCCCTGACAAGCCCGTCGGCGCCGGTCACCCGCAGCGAGCCGCCGGCCTGCTCGGCCTGGCCCCGCTGCACCACCAGCACGCCGACCGCGCCGCAGTCCATGAGGTCGACGCCGGAGACGTCGACCACCAGGTGCCGCGGGCCGTCCACAAGGCAGCCCCGCAGGACCGTACGCAGGCGCGGAGACGTGCTGAGATCGAGGACTCCGCTGACGCGGAGCAGGTCCACGTCGCCCTCGCGACGAACCTGGAACCGTACCTGTCGCACCTTGCCCCCCTCCCGACACGCCTGTGTCCCCAGCGCTGCCCGGCCCAAACATGCAAGGCCGATGTTTCTCCCGCGCACGGGGCGGGAACCTCACCGGCGATGGCTGACACGATCTCCCGGGCCGCCCAGTCCGTACGCAGCAGCTACGCCCGTGGGCACCGGCGCCCCCTGCCCGGCTACCTGGTCACCCTCGGCGCCTACTCCACGGTCGTGGGCGGGCTCACCGCCCTGGCGCGCGCCCGCCGCCAGCCCTTGCCCGAGCGGGTCCCGGCCGGGGACGTGGTCCTGGTCGGCATCGCCACCCACAAGATCAGCCGGGTGCTCGCCAAGGACAGCGTGACCAGCCCGCTGCGGGCCCCGTTCATGCGCTACCGCCAGCCGGCCGGCGAGAGCGAGGTCAACGAGGAGGTGCGCACCGACAGCCCCGTCCGCCACGCCGTCGGCGAGCTGGTGAGCTGCCCGTTCTGCCTCGCCGTCTGGGTGGCCACCGGGCTGACCGCCGGCCTGGTGTTCGCGCCCCGGCTGACCCGGCTGGTCGCCACCACCTTCACCGCAGTGGCCGCCTCAGACTTCCTCCAGCTGGGGTACGAGGCGGCGCGGCGCGGGGTGCGCGAGGACGAACCCGACCGGTGACGCTGGCGCTCTGCCGCCAGCACTCTGGCGGCGGGCCGGCCCACCAGGTACAACCGGGGTATGTCCGCGCGGTCGGGCCCGGTGCCGCAGCCGGCGCACGCGGTGGTGAAACGCGAGCTGCTGGTGAGGTACCTGGACGCGTGGACGCCGGCGGCCCTGCACCAAGCGCGCCGCGCCACGTACGCGCAGACCTGGCCCGCCGAAGGCGAGGCACCCGCCGGCCCGCGCGCGAGCAGTCCCGCCGCCCGGCCGGCCGCATCCCGGGAGAGCCCGGCCGCAGCAGAGGAGAGCACCGCAGCCGCCGCGCTGCGCGTCTTCGGCGAGTTCCCGGAGCTGCTCGCCCGGCACCGGCTCGCGGTGGTCGTGACCGGAGTGGCCGAGAAGACGGCCCCGGCCGTCGCGGCCAGCCTCGCCGAGGTGCTCACCGAGATCAGCTCCCCGCCTGGGCTGAGCCATCAGGTCACGTCCGGCCCGCTGGCCGCGACACTGCGGGCCGCGGGCGCGCTCGACGGGCCGCTGTTCGCGTACGTCGACGCGGCGGGCGGGCCGCCACCCGCGTTCGAGGAGCTGGCGGAGCTCGCCGCCGGCCGGCGGACCGAGCTGCTGCTGGCGGTAGACCCGGCCGCAGTCGTGACGCTGGCTGCTGGCTCGGCAGGCCCCCGCCCGGCGCGTACCCGCCCGGCGGGCACCGGACCAGCGGCCACCGGCTCAGCGGGCGCCGGCTCAGCGGGCACCGGCTCGGTCCGGGCGGCCCTGGGCCGCGCGGGCCTGCCGCACGTGGCCTGCGTGGAGCTTGTCGACGCGGGCGGCGACGGGCAGCTGCTGCTCTTCGCGACCGGCTCGGGCAAGCACCTCGCCACCTTCAAGGAGGCGATGTGGGCCGTGGACCAGTACGCCGGCGTGCGCTACCGGGACCCCACCGACCCCGACCGGGCCTTGCTGGACATCTCTCTCCGCCCGCCCCTCGGCCCGCTCAAGCGGCAGCTGCTGCGGCACCTGGAAGCCGGGCCGAGCACAGTCGACCAGCTGCGGGACTTCGCCCTGGGGCAGACCGTCTACCGGGCGGCCGACGTACCCGCCGCAGTGAGCTCGCTGCTCGGTGCCGGCGCCCTCACCCGCGACCCGGCGCGCGGCCGGCTCACCGGCCGCACCGTGATCGCCTCCCGGCGGGCCGCCTGAGCCCCACCGGACCCGGCCACCCACCCGCTCCGACCGCCTACCCGACCAGAAAGACCTGCGAGGATGTCGTAGGCGTCCCGTAGTGTCTTTCGCGTGGGACGAATTGATGACCTTGCCAACCAGTACGTTGACGACTGGGCCCGGTTGAGCCCCACCGGCGCCACCTACATCGGCATCTCGGGCCATGACGACAAGCTGGACGACTTCTCCCCGGAGGGGTTCGCGGCAATGGCCGACCTGGCCCGGCGCGCGCTGGCGCAGCTCGACGCCGCCGAGCCGGAGAATGAGCGCGAGCGGGTGGCGCAGGAGGCCATGCAGGAGCGGCTCGGCCTGGAGCTCGCGCAGTACGAAGCGGGCGAGACCACCAGCCAGCTGAGCGTGATCAGCAGCGCCCTGCACCAGATGCGGGGGGTCTTCGACCTCATGCCCACCGAGGGCGAGGAGGCGGTCGCCAACATCGCGGCCCGGCTGGCCGCGTTCCCCGCAGCGGTCGACCAGTACCAGCGCACCCTGCTGGCAGCAGCTGACCAGGGCCACGTGAGCGCTCGCCACCAGATGCTCGAGGTCGCCAAGCAGTGCGACATCTGGACCAGCCCGGACGGCGACGACTTCTACCGCTCGCTGGCCGGGCGGCTGGCTGCTGACGGCGCGCTGCGACAGCAGCTCGACGCGGCCGCCGAGGCCGCCACCGCGGCGACCGCGGAGTTTGGCCGGTTCCTGCGGGCGGAGCTGGCGCCGCGGGGCCGCGAGAAGCAGGCCGCCGGCCGCGACCGCTACATGCTCGCCGCACAGTATTTCCTAGGTGCCCGGGTGGACCTGGACGAGACCTACGCCTGGGGCTTTGACGAGCTGCACCGGGTGGAGACCGACATGCGGGCGGTCTCCGCGGAGATCGCCGGCTCCGGTGCCAGCATCGACGATGCGGTGGCCGCGCTCGACGCCGACCCGGCCCGCAACATCGCCGGCAAGGAGGCGTTCCGCGACTGGATGCAGATGCTGGCCGACAAGGCCATCGCCGACCTGCACGGCACCCACTTCGACATCCCGGAGCAGGTGCGCCACATCGAGTGCTGCCTGGCGCCGACGAGTGACGGCGGGATCTACTACACCGGCCCGAGCGAGGACTTCATCCGCCCCGGGCGGATGTGGTGGGCGGTGCCGCAGGGCATCACCGAGTTCTCCACCTGGCGGGAGGTCACCACGGTCTACCACGAGGGCGTGCCAGGTCACCACCTCCAGGTCGGGCAGACCCAGGTGCGCGCCGAGCTGCTCAACCGGTGGCAGCGGATGCTCTGCTGGATCTCCGGGCACGGGGAGGGCTGGGCGCTCTACGCCGAGCGGCTGATGGACGAGCTGGGCTACCTGGACGACCCGGGTGACAAGCTGGGGATGCTCGACGGCCAGGCGTTCCGTGCCGGCCGGGTCATCGTCGACATCGGCATGCATCTCGAGCTGGAGATCCCCCGCGACAACCCGTTCGGCTTCCACCCGGGCCAACGGTGGACGCCCGAGCTGGGCTGGGAGTTCATGCGGGCGCACTGCCGGGTCCCGGACGAGAACCTACGATTCGAGCTAAATCGATACCTTGGCTGGCCCGGGCAGGCGCCTTCCTACAAGGTGGGCGAGCGGATCTGGCTCCAGGCCCGCCAGGACGCCAAGGACCGCAAGGGCGCGTCGTTCGACCTCAAGACCTTCCACCGCAACGCGCTCGACCTGGGCGCGCTCGGGCTCGACCCGCTGCGGGCGGCCCTGTCCCGCATCTAAAGGAGAGCCGCGCATCCAGGAGAGCCGCGCGTCTGAGGAGAGCGCGCATCCAGGAGAGCCGCGTGCGTCCAAAGGAGACCGGCGGCGGCAGGGCGACCGCCATGGTGTGAGCTGGCACCGTGACGGTCGCCCCGCCGCTCGACGGCATCCTGGTCGCCGACTTCTCGCGGGTGCTCGCCGGTCCCCTGGCCACGATGACCCTCGCCGACCTCGGCGCGGACGTGGTGAAGGTGGAGCGTCCGGGCACCGGTGACGACACCCGCTCCTGGGCGCCACCGACCACGGTGGACAGCCGGTCGACGTACTTCCTCAGCGTCAACCGCAACAAGCGCAGTCTCGCGCTCGACCTGGCCACGGCCGGCGGCCGGCGCACCGCGCGGGAGCTGGCGCTGCGCGCGGACGTGCTGGTGGAGAACTTCGCCCCGGGCACGATGGAGCGCTTCGGGCTCGGCTACCACCAGCTCCGCGACGAGCACCCCGAGCTGGTCTACGCCTCGGTCACCGGCTTCGGTCGGGGCGAGGGGGCAGCGCTGCCCGGGTACGACTTCCTGGTCCAGGCCGTGGGCGGCCTGATGTCGGTGACCGGGCCGCCCGGCGGGGAGCCGACCAAGGTCGGGGTCGCCCTGGTCGACGTGCTCGCCGGGCAGAACCTCGCCACCGGAGTGCTCGCCGCGCTGCTTGCCCGGCAGCGCACCGGGCAGGGCCAACGGGTCGAGGTCACGTTGCTGGGCAGCCTGCTCGCCGGGCTGGTCAACCAGGGTTCGGCCTACCTCAACGCCGGGGCGGTGCCGGGCCGGCTCGGCAACGCCCACCCGAGCATCGCCCCCTACCAGACGCTGCGCGCCGCGGACCAGCCGATCGCGCTGGCGGTCGGCACGGACGCCCAGTTCGCCCGGCTGGCCGCCGTCGTGGGCCGGCCGGATCTCGCCACCGACCCGCGCTTCGCCACCAACCCCCAACGGGTACGCCACCGCGAGGCGCTCGCCAGCGCGCTGGAGGAGCGGCTAGGCACCCGGCCAGCCGCAGAGTGGGTCGGCGCGCTGACCGCGGCCAAGGTGCCGTGCGGGCTGGTGCACCGGGTGGACCAGGCGTACGCCCTGGCTGAGCAGCTCGGCCTCGCCCCGGTCGTGGTGCACGCCGACGGCACCGCGAGCGCGGCCAGCCCGCTCGGCCTGTCCAGCACGCCGGTGTCGTACCGCCGCCCACCGCCCGGGCTGGGCGAGCACACCGGCGAGGTCCAGGAGTGGCTGGCGGACAGGAGCTAGTTACTGTTCGAACATATGTTCGATACTCTGGGTGCATGGAGCAGCGTCGGCACTGGTGGAACGCGCGCTGGGGACGGCTCGGCCGAAGAGATATCTACCTGCGCGTGGACGGGGACAGTTGGTTCGTGCAGGCCCGTGAGGGCGGCTCCGACGGGCGGTCCAGATGGTGGGAGCTGGCCGGCGAGGGCGAGGCGCTGGAGCTGGTCCAAGCGCTGATGGCCGGCGAGGAGGACTGGCGGGAGATCACTGCGTCGAGATGACCCGGAAGGCGAGGCGGTTCGCCTCCTCGCCGTCGATCGACAAGGCGAACGAGTACGCGCCCGCCGTGGCGAACGCCAGCTGGTCGAGGTTGATGGCGAACGGCAGGCTCTGCCGGTCGCCGGGCTGGAGCAGAGGTGGCCGGCCGACGTTGAACTGGGCCGCCACACCGGTGGCCCGGTGCATCACCTCCGGCTCGTCCGGGTGCGGCATGGCCGGCCCGAGCGGGACCAGCTCGCCGTCCTCGCTCTCGAGCTTCAGCTCCAGCTGGTGCATCCGGTTCGTCTCCGTGTACGGCACCCCGATGACCACCGCCAAGCCAACCCGGGGCTGGACGAACGGGAACTGCTGGGTGGACAGCATGTTCCAGCCACCGCCCTGCATATACAGCTTGCCCTCGGCGACGACAGCACTGTCGCACAGCATCGCGTCGACCGTGAAGGTGCTCGGGTCCGAGGTCATCCCCTGACTCTACCGGTGTCCACATGGGACAGTAGCGTCACCCCAGTACCGGACCTGGGCGAGCGTGGCTCAGCCGGCTCGCTGGACCGTCATGTCCTCTACCCGGGCGGCACCGGCCGAAGCCTGGATGGACCGGATCGTGGCCAGCGCCGAGGCTTTGCGGCTGTAGGTCTCGCTGGTCGCGATCACCTGCCCGTTGCGGGCCACGAGGTTGAACCGGAACTGGCCATCGGTGGTCTTCCTGATCTGGAACTTCACGGTGGGCTCCTCCCTCTCCGGCTCGTTCTTACCCACTGTGGACAGGATCATCACCTGGTGTCTCCGATCGGCTGAGGCCGGCGGGTATGGGCAGCGCGGGTCTACCGCCCTTCCAGCAGCTCCGCGCCGAGCCGGATGAGCGCGTGCAGGACGGCGCCGTCCTGCCGTCGGGTGGTGATGAGGCCGGCATCGCGCAGCACCGGATGGCCGCGCCGTCGAGCGCGGCACCCATAACGAGCTGCTCGCCGCCAGCGGCGGGTACGCGCAACGGCGCACTCCCGGCTCGGTTAAGCCGGCCCGCGCTGGGCACAGACGCTCACATGACACCCAAGCAGCAGGGCCGCGAGCGGCAGGGCCGCGGGCCCCGGAATGGCGAGCGCCAGGACCGCGAGCGCCGCGACCGCGAGCGGCAGGGTTACCGGACCGCTCCGGTGGGCCCGGACGAAGGCCCGGACAGCCCCACCGAGCTGCCCCGCGAGTCGTGGTGGGCGGTGCTGAAGCGGACAGTCCGGGAGTTCATGGACGACAACCTCACCGACTGGGCAGCCGCCTTGACGTACTACGGCGTGCTGTCGGTCTTCCCCGGCCTGCTGCTGCTGATATCAGTGATGGGCCTGCTCAGCGACTCGCTCACGCAGTCCCTGGTGAGCAACGTCAGCGAGGCCACCCCGGGAGCAGTGCGTGACGTGCTCAACCAGGCGGTGGCCAATGTCCAGAACCCGTCGTCAGCCGGGTTGGCCGCGCTGGCCGGTCTGCTGGTCGCGCTCTGGTCCGCGTCCGGCTACATCGGCGCGTTCATGCGCGCCTCGAACGCGATCTACGACGTGCCTGAGGGCCGGCCCATCTGGAAGACGATGCCGATCCGGATCGGCATCACCGCGGTGATCGGCGTCCTACTCGTGGCCAGCACCGCGATCGTGGTGCTCACCGGCGAGCTGGCCAGGCAGGTCGGGGAGGCGTTAGGGATCGGCTCCGCCGCCCTCGCGGTCTGGAACATCGCCAAGTGGCCGGTGCTGGTGGTACTGGTCAGCCTGATGTTCGCGATCCTCTACTGGGCCTCGCCCAACGCGCGGCACGGCGGCTTCCGCTGGGTCAGCCCGGGCGGCGTGCTGGCGGTCCTGGTGTGGCTGGCCGCGTCCGGCGCGTTCGCGGTCTACGTGGCGAACTTCGGCTCCTACAACAAGACCTACGGGACTCTCGCCAGCGCCATCATCTTCCTCGTCTGGCTGTGGATCTCGAACATCGCGATCCTGCTCGGTGCCGAGTTCGACGCGGAGCTGGAACGGCACCGGGCGATCACCGCCGGGGTGCCCGCCGACCAGGAGCCGTTCCTGGAGCTGCGCGACACCCGCAAGCTCGACCGCGAGCACCGTGCCGACCAGGACCTCAGGTAGGAGCCAACGGGCGGACACCGTCATCGCGCACACCTCGCACCCCCACCACAGCCGGAACAGTGCTATAACTGCCAAATCGTTCATTTACAGCTGGACGTCAGTCCCTGCGTCGCCAACAGCTCTCAAAGATCACGATCTGAACCGGAAAGGTAGAGCCAGACTTCACTTTTCCCGATACGGTCGCGATCTTGGCGGAGTCCGGACCGCACGCAAGCTCCATCTCGGTCGACGCACGGCCATCCATGCGGTCCCAACAGGCCTAAGTCCGGATAAACAGGACAAGCCATATAGAAGGACCGCCGCTGCTCCACCAACCTGTTAGGACGACGAGGCGACTAACAGGCGCAGAGCGGGAAACCGAGCAGGGGTACGGACCCAGAAGACTCAGGCATAGCTGGTGTGCACAACTCTGTTCCCGGCGCCGGTCCAGCAGCCGATGTCGATGGCGGCCATGATGATCCGATCCGGCTGGAGTGCGTTGGCATAGCTCAGCTGGTGGCGCCCTCGACAGCCTCATCCGGTGGACAGAGACGGCCCGAAGGAGGCCGGCCCCCATCGCCCGTTGTGTGTCGACAGTGGACTCGGCCTCCAAACGGCTTCCTCACGCTCCGCTCAGCGCGGCGCAACCAGCTCAGCGCTCAACGACCGCCCGCTCGTTGGGTACGCAGTGGGTCATCCTCAGGCCCTCGACGTCACGCGGCCCGTTCTTGCCGAGGTTGGCCAGCCTGCTGCGGTCCTCCTCGGTGAGCACCTGCTTGGGCAGCGGCTCGAGGTGGCGTACGTCGTCCGGGCTGATCCCCAGGCCCTCGCCGACGCGCAGCCCCAGCTCGTCCTCGACGAGCAGGAGGTGCCAGACCATCCGCTGCTGGGTCTGCGGGTGGCACTGGGCCAGCAGGTTGACGAAGTTCTTGACCAGGTCGTCCCGCTCCCACTCGTGCATCAGCCGGAACCGCTGCCCGGCCTGCTTGTAGTCGTTGGTACGCGGGATGCGCCGGCGGGTCAGCCGGCCCTCGATGACCGGACCCTGCTCGTCGTGGGTCGGGTAGTCGGCCTCGCGCAGGCCGCCCAGCGCCGACGGCTCGTAGTTGACCTCCGGGTTCTCCCCGGTGCCATCCACGTAGTAGGCCATCTGCCCGTCGCGCAGGTTGGTCGACGGCGCGCTGTTCTTCGGCGAGTTCACCGGCAGCTGGAGGTAGTTCGGCCCGACCCGGTAGCGCTGGGTGTCGGAGTAGGAGAACGTACGGCCGACCAGCATCTTGTCGTCGGAGAAGTCGAGCCCGTCGACGAGCACGCCAGTGCCGAAGGCGATCTGCTCGTTCTCCGCGAAGAAGCTCTCCGGCATCCGGTTGAGCACTATGCGCCCCACCGGCTTCGGCGGGAACAGCTCCTCTGGCCACACCTTCGTGTCGTCCAGCGGGTCGAAGTCCAGCTCCGGGTGCTCGTCGTCGCTCATGACCTGCACCAGCAGCTCCCACTCGGGGTAGTCGCCGCGCGCGATCGCCTCGTACAGGTCCTTGGTGGCGTGGCCGAGGTTGGTGGCCTGCACGTTGGCCGCGTCCTCCTCGGTCATGCTGCGCACGCCCTGCTTGGGCATCCAGTGGTACTTGACCAGCACGGTCTCGCCGGCCGCGTTGACCCACTTGTACGTGTTCACGCCGAAGCCCTGCATGTGCCGGTAGTCAGCCGGGATCCCGCGCGGGCTGAACAGGTTGACCAGCATGTGCATGGACTCGGGCGTCTGCGACATGAAGTCGAAGATCCGCCACGGCTTCTGCTCGAAGGTCACCGGGTCCGGCTTGAGCGAGTGGATGACGTCGGGAAACTTGATCGCGTCCCGGATGAAGAACACGCCCAGGTTGTTGCCGACGAGGTCCCAGTTGCCATCCTCGGTGTAGAACTTGACCGCGAAGCCGCGCGGGTCACGGGCCGCCTCGGAGGAGTCGCGGCCACCGATGACGGTGGAGAACCGCAGCGCCACGTCGGTCCGCTTGCCCGGCTCCTGGAAGAGCTTCGCCCGGGTGAGCTGCGCGATCGGCTCGTCGCCGAACTTGCCGTACGCCTCGAAGTAGCCGAACGCCGTCACCCCGCGCGCGTGCACGACCCGCTCGGGGATGCGCTCCCGGTCGAAGTGGCTGATCTTCTCGATGAAGTGGTAGTTCTCCAGCGTGGCCGGCCCTCGCGCGCCCACCGTGCGCTGGTTCTGGTTGTCGTAGACCGGATGGCCTTGCCGCGTGGTCAGGATCCGTTCACCGTCGGCCATTGCTTGTCGTCTCCTCGTTGCGAGTCCCCGTGATAGGTGGAGTGGCAGATGCCCCGAATGGCAGGGGCAGGCAGCCCAGCGGCGGCGAGCCCACGGCTCGGCACAGACGCGTGGTCTGGCGCGGGCGGGGCCGGGTCTGCTCGGATAACTGGAATGAGTCCAGCTTATGACAGTGCACTCTCCGCCGCGGGACCGGCCGCCTTGACCTGCGCCGCCGCGATTATGTGCTCCGCGACGACGCTCGCCCCCGCGTCGTCGAGCAGCAACGTGTAGTGGTTCGTGTCCGCCACCCGGACCGTGGGCAGCGCCAAGCCGCGCAGCCGCTGCTCGTCGTAGAGCCCCTGCTCCTCGTTCTGCAGGCCCCGCGGCGCCCACAGCAGCACGCCGGGCACTGGCAGCTGGTGGATCGCGGAGTGCACCTCAGCGTTGGCGAGAACCTGGCCACCGTCGACCCGTACCGCCTCGACCACGCAGGAGGACCGGTACGGCCCCTCGCCGACCAGGTCGTGCTGGATGTAGTCGTCCACCCACGGCGCCCAGTGCCCGGTCAAGGCCGGGTGCGCCTGCCAGTAGCGCCGGTACGCCTCCCGGTCCGGGAAGCTCATCTCCAGCCGAGCCATTGCCGGGCCGAGCACCGCGTGCAGCAGGGCGTCCCCGTCGACCCCCGCGGGCACCGGGAAGGAGAGCCCCCCGTCGATGAGCACCACCGCGCTCACCAGCGCCGGGTGGCGCACCGCGGCGACGGCCGCCACATAGGCGCCCATCGAGTGGCCCACGAACACCGCCCGGGCCAGGCCCAGCCCGTCCAGCACCGCGGCCATGTCGTCGGCGTGCCGGCGGATGCCGTACGGACCGGGCGCCGCCCGGCTGCCCGCCCGGCCGCGCAGGTCCGGGGCGACCAGCGTCACCCGCTTCTCGAGCAGCTGCGCCACCCGGGCCCAGGCCAGCCCGTTGGCGGTGATGCCGTGCGCCGCGACGGCGACCGGGGCGTCGGGCTCCGCAGCGGGCCAGACGTGCACCAGCAGGTCATTGACGCGCACGGAACCCATCCCGCCTCCACAGTCGCTCGCCCAGCGCGGCCACTCCGCCGGGCAGGAAGAACACCACGAGTATGAAGAGCGTGCCGAGCAGGAACTCCGGCTGGGCCAGGGGCACCCGCACCGCGCTGGGCAGGCTGGCCACCAGGTCGGAGCCGGACAGCGCGCCCAGCCGCTGGTCCAGGTAGGTGTAGAGCACGCCGCCCAGCAAGGCGCCCCACCTGCTGCCCGCCCCGCCCAGCACCGTCATGATCAGCAGGCCGACCGTGAACGCGGACGTGGTGATCTGCGGCGCCGACCCGCCCAGCAGCAGCAGGTGCACCACCCCGCCCAGCGTGGCGAGGAACGCCGAGAGCACGTACGCCAGCAGCCGGAACCGGTACGGCGACAGCCCCAGCACGGTGACCCGCCGCTCGTTCTCGCGCAGCGCCTGCCAGACGCGGCCCGGCTCGGAGTCGACCGACCAGCGGACCGCCGCGAACACCGCAACCAGGTAGCCCAGCGCCAGCCAGTAGAGGTTGGCGGTGTTCGCCACCCCGGCAAAGGCGGCCGGCACGTCCGCCAGGGACAGCCCCTCCTCGCCGCCGGTCAGGTGGGAGCTGAGCACCACGATCGAGCCGACCTGGGCGAAGGCGAGCGTCACCATGGCGAACGCGATGCCCCGTACCCGTAAGGAGACCGCCCCGACCACCAGCGGCAGCGCCAGCCCCACGGCGGCGGCGAACGCGAGCGCCGCGGGCCAGCCCCAGCCCCACCGGGTGACCGCGATGTTGGTCGCGTAGCTGCCCGCGGCCACGTGCAGCGCGTGTCCGAAGGAGAGCAGCCCGGTGTGCCCGAAGAGCAGGTCATAGGTGAGCGCGAAGCCGGCGAAGAGCACGCACAGCGCGAGCAGCTGCAGCGTGCCGGGGCTGTTCAGCGGGCCCGGGAGGACGCCGGGCAGCGGGGCCGTGGCGAAGGGCACCACGGCGAGCAGCGCGAACACCGCCACCGGCGGCCACCAGCGCACTGCCCTCATGCCACCCTCCTCGCCAGCCCGCCCGGCCGGACCAGCAGCACCGCGGCGAGCAGCAGCACCGTCGAAGCCTCACCCACGCCAGCGGCGGCGTAGTAGTTCGCGAACTGCTGCACCAGGCCGACCAGCACAGCCGCCGCAGCCGAGCCGGTGACCGAGCCCATCCCCCCGATCACCACCACGATGAACGCGAAGATCAGCAGCGAGCCGCCCAGGCCCGGTGTGATGCTGCCGAAGTAGAGCCCGGCCAGCGCCCCGGCAAGCGCAGCAGCCGCCCCACCGATCGCGAAGACCAGGGTGAACGCGCGGCGCACGTCGATGCCGAGCGCGGTCACCATGGCCCGGTCCTCCACCCCGGCCCGCACGATCAGGCCGTACCGGGTGCGGCGCAGGAACACCAGCAGCGCCGCGAGCACCGCCAGCGCCACGCCGATCAGCAGGAAACGATCATTGGGTACGGCGGCGCCGAGCACCCGGGTCGTGTCGGACAGCCAGCCCGGCTTGGGCAGCTGCTCCGGGTCGGCCCCCACCATCCCTTGCAGCAAGGCCACCCCGGCCGCGGCCAGGCCGACCGTGACCAGCACCTGCTGGATCGGCCTGGCGTAGAGCGGCCGGATCAGCAGCAGCTCGACGGCGACCGCGAAGAGCGTCCCGGCCAGCGTGCCGACCGCCACGGCCGCCACCAGCGGCATCCGCCCGCTGGCCCACCAGGTGGCGTACGCCCCGACGGCCAGGAACAGCCCGTGCGCGAAGTTGAGCACGTCGGCGAGGCCGAAGATAAGGGAGAGGCCGGAGGCGATCAGAAAGTAGAGCGCGCCGAGCCCGAGCCCGGTCAGCGCCAGCAGGACCACGGTGCTCACCGCATGCCGCCCAGGCTCATGTCGCCGCCCCCACGCCGAGCAGCACCCGCAGCCGCTCCGGGGTGTCCGGCAGCTCACCGGTGTGCACCACCCGGCCCTGCCCGATGATGGCGACCCGCCCGGCACCGGCCGGGTCCGCCCCCGACTCGGCCAGCAGCCGGCGTACCAGGCCCAGGTTCTGCTCCACCAGCAGGATCGGTACGGTCTCCGCGGCGCGCGCCAGCACCTCCGCCACCTGGGTCACCAGCTTCGGCGCCAGGCCCTTGGTGGGCTCGTCCACCAGCAGCATCCGGTTGTCGTTGAGCAGTGCGCGGGCGATGGCCACCATCTGCTGCTGGCCGCCGGAGAGTGTGCCGGCCGGCTGTGTGGCCCGTTTGCGCAGCTCCGGGAAGAGCTCGAACACACGGTCGTAGCGCGGGCTGCGGTCACGCTCGGCCAGCCGCAGGTTCTCCGCCACGGTCAGCGCCGCGAACACGCCCCGGTCCTCGGGCGCGTAGCCCAGCCCACGCTGCACGATCGCGTAGGTGGGGCGGCCGACCAGCTGCTCCCCGGCGAAGACCACCGACCCGGTGCACGGCACCAGCCCGAGGATGGCCCGCAGGGTGGTCGTCTTGCCGGCGCCGTTGCGGCCGAGCAGTGCGGTCACCCCGGTCGCCGGCACGTCGAGGTCCACTCCTTGCAGGATGTGCGAGCCGCCGAGGCGTACGTGCAGGTCGCGGATTGTGAGCAGGTTGGTCACAGCGGCTCCCCCAGGTACGCGTCCTGCACCGCCGGGTTGGCCATGATCTTCTCCGGCGTGTCCACTGCGAGCAACCCGCCGTGGTGCATGACCGCGACCCGGTCGGCGAGCCCGAGCAGCACGTCCATGTGGTGCTCGACCATGAGCACGGTGCGCCGCTCGTCGCGGTGCAACGACCGGACCACCTCGGTCAGCGCCGGCAGCTCGGCCACGCCCACCCCGGCCATCGGCTCGTCGAGCAGGATCAGCCGGGGGTCGGTGGCGAGGATGATCGCGATCTCCAGCCGGCGCTTGTCACCGTGGGAGAGCGAGCCGGCCGCCACCTGCGCCCGCTCCGCCAGGCCCACCCGCTCCAGCGCCTGCGCCACCTCCGGCGGAGTGCCCGCGCGCCGCCACAGCCGCAGGCACGAGCCCCGGTGCGCGGCGGCGGCGAGGCGGACGTTCTCCACCACGCTCAGCGCCGGGAAGACGCTGGACGACTGGAACGTACGGCCCAGCCCGCGCCGCGCCCGCCGGTGTGGCGCCTGGCGGGTGATGTCCACCCCGTCCAGCGTGATCGTGCCGCCGGAGGCCGGCACCAGGCCGGAGACCAGGTTGAACAGCGAGGTCTTGCCCGCGCCGTTGGGCCCGATGACGGCGACGAACTCGCCCTCGGCAACATCGAGCGACACGCCGGCGACGATCCGTACGCCGCCGACGTGCCACTCGAGGTCGTGCACCGCGAGGACGGGGCCATTGGCCTCGCTCCAACGCTCGGAACCGCTGGCCTCGCTCCGACGCTCGGGACCCATCACGTCACTTCTTGGGGGTCACCGGCGGGGCGACCGACGCCGGGTCCAGCGTCTTCACCAGCTCCGCTTTTGGCGTGGCGCCGCCGGTCAGCTTCGCCTGGAACATCGGCTGGAGCATGGCGTGGTCCTCGGGGCGTACCGTGATCTTGCCCTTGACCCCGTCGAAGCTCCACCCCTCCAGCGCGGCGACCATCTTGTCCACGTCGTCGCCGGCCTCCGCGGCGTGCACGATCATCTGTGCTGCGGTGAAGCCGTCGGGGGTGAACAGCTCGACCGTGCCGCCGGCCTTGGTGACCCGCTCGGTCATCGCCTTCTCCGCCTCGGTGCCGGCGGCGCCGGCGAAGTAGTGCGCCAGGAAGCTGACCTGCGCTCCGACCGGGCCGTAGGCGACCCAGGTCGGCGAGATGTCGAGCCCGGTCACCACGGTGGTGGCGGAGAAGACGTTCTGCTGCCCGAGGGAGAGCCACATCGCCTGCGCGGTGGTGCCGGCCCACGCCACGAACAGCAAGTTCGGCTTTGCGTTGCGGGCCTGGGTCGCGAACGGCGTGAACTCGGTGGCGCTCGCCGGCACCAGGATCGAGTCGACGGTGGCCCCGGCGCCGCCCATGACCGCCTTCACCGCGGCCACGTTGGCCTGCCCGAACGCGGTGTCCTGAGCCAGTACCGTGATCTTCTTGCCGGAGACGTCGCCGACGAACGCGGCGGCGGTACGGATGTCCTGCCAGGTCTGGCGGCCGGAGCGGAAGGTGTACTTGCCGACGCCGGTGACCGCGTCGGTGGCCGCCGGGCCGGAGATGAAGAGGACCTTGTTCTGCTCCGCGAGCGGCGCCACCTGGAGCGCGACCCCGGACGAGGTGGACCCCGCAATGATCTTGTAGCCCTTGCCGATGAGGTCCTTGGCCGCGGAGACCGCCTTGGCCGGGTCACCGGCGTCGTCGACCTCGGTCACCTCCACCGGCCGCTTGCCGATCTTGTTGGTGCCCTTGGTCGCCCAGTCCAGGCCCGCCTTGAAGCCCTCCGCGTAGTGCTTGCCGTACGAGGCGAGCGCGCCGGACTTCGAGTAGACCAGCCCGACCTTGACCGGCGCCTCGGCTCCGCTGCCGTTCGCCGCCTCCTGCGGGCTGCCGCACGCCGAGACGGCCAGTACGGCGGCGACAACCAGCCCTGGGATGAGCCCTCTTGTACGCATCAGCGACTCAGCTCCTCTAACCACCTCGAACGCGTGTTGCGGCAAGGCTAGAAGCCAACGGTGCCAGTGCACATGTGGCCGCCGCCCATAGTTAGGCGTAGACAGATGTGAAACGAACACACCCCAAGGCAGCGACCCAGCCGGGTAGAGGGCCCAGCAGGTGGACCGAGCTACCCACGGTGGACGTCTGGGTGATCACCCGCCTCGACGGACCTGCGCTCATGCCTCCGCTCCCTGCACAGCGACAGCCGAGCACCACCACCCACCCGAAAGGCCTGTCGGCCTCACTGCACCGTCGCCGCCAGCATGGCCTGGATCAGGAGACAATCTTTGTCAGAGTTTGCACCTTTGCTGGGGACCAGCCGCAGGCGATCCAGCACCAGGCCCCTTCTGGCGCTTAGCAGCCAGGACAGATGCCTGGCTTCTATGTGGTACGGAATCACCAAGAAAGGCAGCGGATCCAGTGCCTCCTGAAGGTAGCTGCGCCACGTGTTCGGCTCCGGCTCGCTAAGCTTCTTCTTCCACTCGTTGCTCTTCGCGCAGGTGGCCTGCCCAATCATCACCCACTGCCCGGCACGCCCGTCCTTCCACGTGACCGCCGCGAGGGTGTCAACGCCCGCGTCCTTTGCCGACCGCGGCCGGGGAACTGGGTTCAACGATGGTCGTAGACCGAGGGAGACAGCACTTCGCTGTAGGTTGTCGACAAACCCCACCCCACCCCGGTCTGCCGTGCCCATACGAGCGACCTGAAGACTCCGTGCCTCAAGGACTCGGGCGGTAAGGTCTTCGATCAGCTCAGTTGGGCGAACCGTCGTTGGTAACCGCCACGAATGGACAACAGCTATAGCCAGCACGCCAACATACGGATCGTCAATGGGCCGGTGGCGTGCGGCATACCTCAGTGCATTTCTTTGGATCGTGAACGGGTAGTCGTCACCTAAGACGTCGATACGTTCACCGATGACGGAGAACGCCATCTCCGGCCATCCCTCGGGGCTCTCTTCTGGATCGTCGCCTTCGACGACTATCTGGCGCCTGCTCCGCCTGGACCAGTTCAGCTGCTCTGCCACATCAGCCAGTTCGTCCGCTGTGATCCGCTGACCGGCAAGTGCAGCCACCTCCAGGTAGTCAGCAACAGCCGAGGCCCGAGCCAGGCTGCCGTAGATATCCAGATTTGCTTCGATGACTCCGCCAGCTCCGTCGCCCGTCACGTGCCCGCCTTCTCGGCGACCTGGCT
>Ga0075430_100000951_pt1 | contig 22784 bp, 19 predicted proteins | sample RhiMetdeltSRZDD4_FD_75294 | JGI IMG/M metagenome (GOLD analysis project Ga0075430, IMG submission 75294) | Populus rhizosphere microbial communities from Tennessee, USA - Rhizosphere MetaG P. deltoides SRZDD4 | ecosystem: Host-associated > Plants > Roots > Rhizosphere > Soil | place: USA... | reverse complement strand
CTGCCGTGGCCGTACGTCGCGGCCGTGCCGCTGAACACCATGTTGTGGCGGTCGCCTAACGCCACGTCGTCCGCGATCGGCGCGGTGTCCTTCGGGACCGGGAAGCTCTCGCCCGTCAGCGCGGCCTCCGCCACCTGGAGCGAGACCGATTCGACGACGCGCGCGTCGGCCGGGATGGTGTCGCCTTCCTCGAGCAACAAGACGTCGCCGACGACGAGGGCAGCGGCGGGAACGCGGCGGCGACCGCCGCCGCGAATCACGGTTGCCTCGTCGGCCGACATGGCGCGCAGGGCCGCAACGGCCGCTTCGGCCCGCGACTCCTGGAGGTACCCCATCGTTGCGTTGAGCAGGACGACGGCCAGAATGGCGAGTGCCTCGTACGGCAGCGACGTCTCGCGCTCGTATGCCCACAGCCCGGCGGACACTGCGGTCGCGACGAGCAGCAGAATGACGAGCACGTCCTGAAACTGCGCGAGAAATCGCCGCCAGCCGGGCACGGGCTGCTCGGCCGCCAGCTCGTTAGGCCCGTCACGGGCGAGTCGAGCGCTCGCCTCGGCGTCGGAGAGTCCCCGAAGGAGATCGGTCCCGAGCGCCGTGGCGATCGCCTCGACGGGTTCACGGTGTGCGCTCGGCGGTGGGCCGGAGGTCGAGGCGGATGTCATGCAGCGGGCCGTTACGCGGCCACCGGATAGCTCAAACGCACGGGCATCGCGGCGAGCCGGTCGAACAGCTTCGCTTCGGCGCGAATCGGCCACCAGTCATAGAGGAAGATCTCCAGTGGCCGCCACATGGCGACCCATCCCCCGATCAACAGGCTCTCGTGAAAGATGCCACTCAGCCCGGCACCTCCGGTCCGGCGGTAGACGAACTGGGCGGCGATGATCGAGAGTGTCAGCACGACAAGCCCGATCGTCAGGCTGACACGACCGACGCGGAAGAGACGCCTCAGCCGCCGTCGCGCGGCGATGGCGCGTTGCGCGAAGAACTCGTGAATCGCGTCGCGCACGACGCCGGCATCGACCGCGGAATTCGCCGGGCGGTCGATCCGAACGAGCAGCGCGAGTGGGGCATTCGCGGGGGCTTCGCGACTCCAGTCGACGATGAACTCTTCGACTGCCGGGTCGAGATCTCGCTCGCGGAACGGCGCGGGATCGATGGAATTGAACAACTGGAGCAGCTCCGACACCCGCACCTCGATCACCGTGCAACCGTCAGGGATCGCGTCGCCGGTGGCGGCGGCCTCAATGGAGCTCATCGCCTGCCGTCTCCGTGCGGCGAAGCAGCTGCGCGTTCGCCGCGACGATGATCCTGCTCACCGACATGGGTTCTGCACCATCTTCCGGTAGCTCGCGTGTAAGAGGGCAATGACGCGCAGCACGTCACGCCGGCGCCGGGTCGTGCCCGTGCGTCGCGTGTTCCGCGCTGTCACCGTGACCGTCATGGGGGCTCGCGTGTGAAGGGACGTGCGGCGTGCCTGGATCGTCGGGCGCAACATGGTTCAGTCCGCTTTGGAGGGAAGGCATCCGACGGCGAAGCCGGTCAAATTATCATCGCTCGATGAGCGACGTGAGATGTGGCACCACGAGCGCGATGGAGGCATGGATGCCTAACGACGAACGGGCGGCACCACGGACGGGCGCGCGGGCCCGGCGGCCGGGTCGCCCCCGGACCCGAGAGGCGACCAGCGAGTCATGACCCACATCACCGGCACCGTGACGATGGCGGACGCCTGGCCTTCGCTCGAGCTTCGCGAGTGGCGCGCGACCTACGACACGCTCCACATGTGGACGCAGATCGTCGGGAAGACCCGACTCGCGCTCGCGCCGGCGGAGAACCACTGGTGGCACGTCTGCCTGTACGTCACGCCACGCGGGCTCACGACCTCGGCGGTGCCGAATGGTGACACGACGTTCGCCGTCGACTTCGACTTCGTGGACCATCGCCTGTCCGTGCGCACCAGCGCCGGCATTACGCGTGAGCTCGCGCTGGGTCCACGAACCGTCGCCGATTTCTTCGCCGAGTATCGGGACGTGCTCCACTCGTCAGGCATTGCGCCACGCATCCGCGGCGTGCCGGTCGAGGTCGAGACCGCGATCCCGTTCGCCGAGGATACGCAGCACCGCTCCTACGATCCCGAGGCGGTCTCGCGGTGGTGGCGGGTCCTTCTCGGGTGCGATCGCGTCTTCAAGCGGTTCCGGGGAGGCTTCGTCGGCAAGGCGAGCCCGGTGCATTTCTTCTGGGGGAGCTTCGATCTCGCCACGACGCGATTCTCGGGACGGCCGGCGCCTCCGCATCCGGGCGGCGTGCCGAACTGCCCGGACTACGTGATGCGCGAAGCGTACTCGCACGAATGCAGCAGCGTGGGCTTCTGGCCCGGTGGCGGGGCGGTCCCGGAACCGGTGTTCTACGCCTACGCCTATCCGGAGCCGGCTGGGTACCGCGATCGGCGAGTGCAACCGGAGGGCGCGTTCTTCAGTCACGACCTGCGCGAGTTCGTGCTCCCGTACGAGGTGGTCCGGCGCGCCAGGTCACCCGACGAGACGCTACTTGCGTTCTGTCAGTCGACCTACGACGTGGCGGCGGACCTCGGTCACTGGGACCGTACGGCACTCGATCGGCCCCCGACGTCGCGAGCTAACCCGACGCCGGCGGGCGATTCAGAACCGAGAGCGGCCCGGCACGCCTAACGCATCAATGGCCCGACGACACGACCAGCACGGTCATTCTTCCTCGGGCACGATCCAGTCCTCCACCTCTTCGGTGACCACGAGGACAGGAACGGGCGCGCCGTGAAGCACCGTGCTGACCGTGCTGCCGGTGAGCGCGGGGATCAGCGTTCGGCTGCCTCGGCGGCCGAGGATGATGAGGTCGGCACCGACTTCGCCCGCCGTCTCGAGGATCACGTCCCCCGGGTGGCCGTGCGCCACGATCGGGTTGGTGCGCTCGTGGCCGAGCCATCCCTCGGCCAGCGCAGCGAGCCACCGGGTTGCCTCGTGAAGCGACTCCGGGTTGACCTGGACGGTGTGATCGAGCCCGTCGCCCGCCGTCGGCGCCGCGGAGGGGATGTGGCTCATGGCGGCCTCGCGCAGGACGTGCACGACGGTCACATCGGCGCCTAACGTGTCGGCAATGGTCTTCGTCCAGTCGAGGACGGTCGAGGCGATGGGCGTGTCGTCCAGCGCCGCGAGCACGCGGCGTGGCGGCGCGCTCCGCGCGTGCGCGACGACGAGCACAGCCGGCGCCGCCGCACGCGCCAGGCGCTCGGCGGTCGTACCCAGCATCTTCCACGGACGCGGCTTGTCGCCGTGCGGGCCGACGGCGACGAGATCCGCGCCGGTCTCCGCAGCGAGCTTCGCCAGCTCCTCGTGCGCCCGGCCCGTACGAATGACGGTCCGGGCGTGGGCTGGCGTGAGGAAGGTAGCCAGCTCCCGGAGTTGCGGCTCGGCGGCGTTCCTCGCCGACGCCTCCAGGTCTGCATCCGGCGAGGCAACACCCTTCAGAAAGGTCGGTATGGCCGGGAGGTCGATCACGTGAGCGAGAATGATCTCGGCGTCGGGCGCAAACCGCTGCACCACCCATTGCGCGGCCTCGGTTCCCGGCCTACTGAAATCGATGCCAACGATGACCTTGTCGATGCGCATGAGGCCTCCGACGTTTCGCTCGACCGCGTGGCTGCGGTGGCTCCCCAGGATCTGAAGAGTCGCCTGCCGTGGCGGTCAGTGTAAGTCGGCCGTCGCCTGAGATCGGGAGCAGTACACGGTCGGTCCGCACGCTGCGCTAAAGGGCGATGTAACGAGGTGAACCACTACGAACGCCTGCGATGGGGGCTCGCGACCACTCCCGGGTCGATCATCAGCGCCAGCGGAGGCGGAAAACGACCCTAACGATCGAGGAGGCGTCCCATGAAGGGCTTCATCGACGACATCGAGAAGCGGACCGAAGACAACCGTGACTTCCGCCGCGTGCTCTACACCGGGAAGCACATGCAGCTGGTGCTCATGTCCCTGCAGCCGGGCGAAGACATCGGGGAGGAGATTCACGACGAGGTGGACCAGTTCTTCCGCGTCGAGCGAGGGAAGGGCGAAGTGCTCATCGACGGCCGGACGACGAAGGTCGAGAGCGCCGCGGCGATCGTCGTGCCGGCCGGCGCGCGACACAACATCCGGAACACCGGCGAGACGCCACTCCAGCTGTACACGCTCTACGCGCCGCCGGAGCATGCGGACGGCACGGTACAGGTCACGAAGGCGGATGCGGAGGCATCGAGCGAGCACTTCGAGGGCGTGACGACGGAGTAATGCCCACCATGCAGTGAGCGACCGTGACGGTGCCTAACGACGTCGGGACGGTCCCGCCGCCACCGTCTCGCACCCGGCGTGTCACCTCAGCCGTCGTCGCGGTGACGCGCCGGGTCGCGGGTCGCGTGGTTCGCTGGCTCGTCGCCGGTGTGTTCCTGGTGGCCGCCGTCATCGGCCTCCTGTTCATCACGCGCGGGACGGCCGTGCGCCGCGTCCAGGGCATAGGCGGTGACGGGACGCCGGTCTCCCCGGCCGAGCCGACGTTCCCGCTCGCGGTGGCGCTGCTGACGGGGTCGCCGATCGTGGTCGGCAATCGCGTCGAGCTCGCCCTGAACGGCGATGGGACCTATCCGCGTCTCTGGGCCGACCTGCGCTCCGCGCGGCGCGCGATCACGGTCCAGATGTACTACGCGGCGCCCGGGCGCGTCGCCGACTCGTTAGGTGCGATCCTCGCCGAGCGCGCGCGGGCCGGAGTGGCGGTATACCTGCTGTACGACGCCTTCGGCTCCAGCTTCACGGACGACTACCTGGCGCGGCTGCGCGCCGCGGGCGTACGCGCGGTCCCGTTTCGACCGCTTCGGTTTCGCAACCTCTGGGTCGTACAGAACCGCTCGCACGTGCGCGGCGTGGTGGTCGATGGGCGCGTCGGCTGGACCGGCGGGTTCGGCATCGATGACAAGTGGCTCGGCGACGCGCGGCAGCCAGGCGAGTGGCGCGAGACGAACGTCCGCGTCGAGGGTCCGGCCGTGCTCCAGCTGCAGGCGGCATTCGTCGCGTCGTGGTCCGAGGCAACCGGCGAGCTGTTCACCGGCAGGGCAACCGTACAGCGGCAGGACGGCGGCGTCGCGCACGCGGGGTTGCTCTACACGTCGCCGACGCTCGGGAGCACGGCGGCCGAACGGTACCTCGCGATGTCGATCGCGGGGGCGAAGGAGCGGCTGTACGTGACGAACGCGTACTTCGCGCCGGATGAGAACTTCGTGGCGCTGCTCACGCGAGCAGCCCGGCGTGGCGTGGACGTACGGTTGCTGGTCGGCGGGCCGCGAACCGATATCCGCGTCGCGCGCCTCGCGGCCCACGCGCGCTTCGACTCGCTGCTGAGCGCCGGCGTGAAGGTCTACGAGTACCAGCCCACGACACTCCACGCGAAGACGTTCGTCGTCGATGGCCTCTGGTCGTCGGTGGGAACGATGAACTTCGACAATCGGTCGCTGGCGCTGAATGACGAGTCCACGCTGATGGTCCTCGACTCGACCGCGGGCCGGCGGATGGAGGAGGTCTTCTTCGAGGATCTGCGTCGGTCCAGAGAGGTCGAGCTCGCAACATTCCGCCGCCGGCCGTGGACCCGGCGTGTGGCGGAGTGGGCCGCAAACCAGATCGTGCGCGTATTGTGACGACCGAGGACGCGGGCCCGAACGGAGCCCCGAGTGCTTCAGCTCTTCGCAGATGGCTCGGGCACCACGAGCACCGGACACGGGGCGCTGCGAAGCACCCCCTCCACAACGCTCCCCAACACCGCGCGCCGCAGGTTACCGGTTCCGCGCCGACCCATGACGATGAGATCCGTATCGAGCCGCTTGGCTGCGGCGAGAATCTCAGTGGTCGGGTCGCCGGGGATGACTTCGCTGCTCGCCTGTTCGCGCGGGACCCCGGCCGCCACCGCGCCCTCGAGCCACCGATCGGACCCCTCCGCAACCGCGAGTGGGGTACTGACATCGACCGGTGCCGTGCCGGACACCACGGCCAGCGCTGCGAGAGCGCCGCTCGCCACGCCGCCAGTCACAACGTGCATGGCGGTAACCCGCGCCCCGAACCGCTGGCTGAGCACGCTCGCCCAGCTCAGCGCACCGGATGCGTGTTCCGGCTTGTTCAGCGGCACGAGGATATGGCGCGGTGTCGTTAGGCGGGGATGGGTAACCAGCAGCACAGGGCGCGTGGACGCGCGAACCAGGTGATCAGCCGTACTGCCGAGCCCCTCCAACAGGCCGGCGCGCTCTCCGTGGGCGCCGGCGACCACCAGCTCGGCGGAGAAATCCTCGGCAAGGGCGACGATGCATTCCACCGGCTCGCCTTCGCGCACCTCGAGCCACACGCGGTCCGCGCTCAGCGAAATGCTGATTTCTCGAAGCCTCTTTTCCGCCCCTTCGCGCACTGTGCCGATCAGGAGGTCGCGGCGCGCGAACCTGCTTCGCACGATCGGAGGTGGCTCGGGAATCGAGATCACGTGCACCAGGACCAGCTCCGCGCCGGGGGCGAAGTAGCGACCGACCCAGCTGGCGGCATCGACCGAAGGGGATGAGAAGTCGATGCCGACCACAGCTCTCTCGACCTTCATACAACCTCCTCGTCGTCTGCCACCGCCGAACGAATCACTTCATGCGCACGAAGCATCCGGCGTTTGGCGTGTTGGAATGGCGCGATGGTGCGCCCGGCATGGGAAGAGTCGCCTGCCAGGGCGCTCAGTGTAAGTCCGACGTCGCCCGACGTTGCGGTGACTGTACCCTGCGATCGGAACAGGTGTGGCGTCTGCCCGAGCGGCGCGGAGTTGCGTGAATGCTGGTCACCGGGTAGGTCACAAGACGTTGCGGCAGTCGCGGGCGGCCACCGAGCACTTCGAAGGCGTCAGGGAGTAATGACCAGCACCATCCTCGTCCCGGTCGACGGGTCAGACAAGGACGCCCGCGCGCTGGCGGTGGCGGCAGATCTCGCGCAGCTCGCCGATGCGTCGGTCCTCGTCGTTCGCGTGCGTAACCCACGGACCGAGTCGGCGACTCACGAGTCGAGGGGCAGTATGCTGCAAGCCATGCGCGCCGGCGCCGACGTCGTGGGTCTGCGCGTGCGGCGCGGACTGACATGCGAAGTCCTCGACGGAGACGACGTACCTAACGTGCTGCTCGCCCGAGCCGACAGCGCGAACGCGACGGCCCTGGTGATGGCGACCCGGGCCCCGCAGGCGATCGATCGAGCGATCCATGGGAGCGTGGCCGACCGTGTGGTTCGGGAGGGCACGCGCCCGGTGGTCCTCGTTCCTCCACGTGCCGACTACATGGGCGGCCGCGACGTGCACCTGCGTCGAGGACTGGTCCCGGTCGACGGATCGGCCGCGGCGCTCGCGGTGATGGCGCATTTGCTCGCGTTTCCCAACGCGCGCGAGCTGGACCTGCTGCTCCTTCAGGTCGTGCCACCCGAGCCGAACCACGAGGCGGCCGAGGGATCGGAACGGGACCTGACCGCGCTCGTCGAGCGTATCCGGGAGCGAGGCGTAACCGCGGAAGCGCGGGTGGTCGAAGCCCGACACCCGGCGGTGGTGATCGTCGAGGCCGTTCGGCAGGACCTCATCGACTTTATCGCCATGAGCACGCGTGGGGCTGGAGGAGTCGCTCGCGCCATGCTGGGAAGCGTCGCGACGGCGGTGGTGCGATCGAGCGAGGTGCCGGTTCTTCTCGTCAACCCGAGTGTCCCGACTCCGTCGCAACCCGCAGACAACGCCTGATTTTCTGATCGTGCCGCTGGTGCCCGGAGCCGCGTCAGGCGATAATAACCGACGACGATTCACGCGGAATCGACACCAGGAGTTGCCGACCGGCACCGCGTATGAGCTGATTAACTTGTGCTCATCGGGTCACGAAGCGATCGCTGCGACTCCAGTGGAGCGAAAGCTGCGTCGTCTCGCCTACCGCGGTCGCTCGATGGCCGCTCCTCGCTCCAACACTCGTCCTCGCACGGAGACGGCACGATGCGCACGAAGGGAACCGTGAAGTGGTTCAACAACGACAAGGGTTTTGGCTTTATCACACCGGAGGACGGCAGTAAGGACCTCTTCGTCCATCACTCCGCCATCCAGGGCGGTGGGTTCAAGTCGCTCGACGAGGGCGAGAGCGTGGAGTTCGACGTCGTGCAGGGGCAAAAGGGCCCCGCCGCGGAGAACGTCACTCGACTCGGTGGCGGAACTCCAGGCCGTCGCGGTGGTGAAGGCGGGCGTGGGGGCGGAGGCGGATACGGCGGTGGTGGTGGCGGCGGTGGGTACGGTGGTGGCGGCGGCGGACGGGGCGGAGGCGGGCGCTCGCGCGACTACTAGCGCGAACACCACGTTCGTAGGTCTACCAGCCGCTGCTGGCGGCGACGCCTCCGACCTCGAGTCGGCTGACGCGTCGTCGCCTTCGGCGCCGTGGGCGAAGGCGCAATCCTGCTGAGCACGCTCGTGACGGCAGGCTCGCCGTTCCTGGTTCGTACCAGGTTGCGGCTCGCGGCGCTACTTCGTGAGCGTGCGCCGCGAGATACCGAACCGGCTGAGCCGTGTGGCGCGGGTGCTATCTCGCGCCGACTTCGCTGGAGCTCCGGCGCGCTGACGTTCTCGTCCGCCGGCCGCGAGAACCGGTCTCTCTCGCGGTGGCGACCGAGACTTCACGATCGCTCACGCTCTCGTCGTCAGGCTCGGCGGCCTCGATGTTGATCGAGCTCTCGGCGAGCTGCGAGAGCCTCTTGTCGGCTTCGCCTTCCTCGTCGAGCGTCTCCTGAAGCAGCTCGGCGTGGCGATCCAGGCCCAGCTGCTGGGCCCAGGCGCGCACCGTGCCGTAGCCAGCGATCTCGTAGTGCTCCACGTGTTGCGCCTTCGAGATCAAACCGGCGTCGAGCACGTCTGGCTCCGGCTTTTCGGAGATGAGCTCCTTGCCTTCTTCGAGCAGCCCTTCCATGCCGTGGCACTTCTTGCCGCGCGGGCTCTCATCCAGGTCCTTGAAGATGCGCTCCAGGCGCTGGACCTGTTTCCGCGTGACGCGCTCGTGCTCGGTCAGGGCCTTTTTCAGCTCGCGGCTCGACGCGGCTCTGATCATGCGTGGTAGTGCCTTGAGGATCTGACCCTCCGCGCTGTACAGGTCCTTGAGCTCGTCGACGTATAGTGCGCGCAGTGACTCGAGTTCCATTCGGATCTCCAGGGGGCAACGGGTTGGCGAACAGTGGTCGCCATCTCCAGAGGCAATGAGAGTGCCGCACTCGACGCTGAAGTGCGATCACCGCTACCATCGGATGGCCGATGAGTCGTAGAGAGCGCCAACTGGTCGGGGAACACGCAGGCGAACCCGCAGCCGCCGCGGGACGTCGTTTTCGCGACGCCGATGGCGTGAACTGGCATGTCCGGGAACGTGAGGCGGTGGGTTGTCCGCCCGCTCTCTATTTCGAGACCGAGATGGCGTTTCGCCGTGTCACTCGCTATCCGTTAGACTGGCGCGACCTGCCCACGGCGGAGCTCGAGATCCTCAGTCACGCCACGTGAGGGCGCCGAATCGGAGCTGACCGGAGGCAATCGTGGCTCTACGTGGATTTGTCGGAGACGACGGGCAGGAGTGGCAGGTATGGGATACGCGGCCGTCGCCTAACGCCAACCTGCCCGCGCCGGACACGTTCGGTGAGGTTCCGCGCATCTCGAAAAAACGTGAGGGCGGGTGGCTGACGTTCACCGCGGCCGCTGACCGCCGGCGTCTCAGCCCAATTCCCGAGGATTGGGAAACGGCCGACGACACGAGCCTGAGAGCAATGCTCGCCGCCGCGGACCGAGTAGTGGACTCGCACATGCCCTGAGCGAGCGGCACTTCGGACGTTCCTGGAACGGGCGTCTTCCCTCGAACGAGGCAGCCAACAATCGCGAAGGGCGAGACACCCAAGAGTTTCAGGCAGTCGCCGCGAGGTCGCTCTGCTCATCACTGTCATCGGAAGCACCGGCACGATTGGCTCTGAGCTCCTGCGTCTTCTGTCGATGGCGCCCGTGGCAACGCGCGCCGTTCTCAGAGATTGGAGCAAGGCCCGTCCCCTCAGTCACGTGGTGTGGCTTCAGGCCGACCTTCGCGACGACTCCGTGCTGGAAGCGACCGTCGCCGGCACGACGCGACTCTTCCTCCTCAGCGACAACGAGCCCGGATTCGGAGCGATGCAAATCGCGGTACTCCGTGCCGCCGAGCGCCTGGGTGTCGCTCACATTGTCAAGCTGTCCGCGCTGGGCGCTTCGGGTCACTCGAAATCCTCGATCGCAGGTGAGCACTGGGAAGTCGAGCAGGCGCTGGAGAAAAGCACGATGACGTGGACAATCCTCCGCCCGCACGCTTTCATGCAGAACTGGCTCGGCGAGGTCGCCGAGTCGGTGCGCAGCGAGCGTACCATCTATTCGCCGATCGCCGACGGAAAGGTGCCTTTCATCGACACGCGCGACATCGCGGCTGTCGCCGCCGAAGTCCTGCTGCATCCGGAAGCGCACGTGCGCCGCAAGTACGTTCTCACCGGCGGTGAGGCCGTCGGTTACGACGACGTGGCTGCCGCGCTGTCGAGGGCAGTAGCGACGCCCGTGAGCTATCACCCAATCTCGATGGACGAAGCGCGGGTGCGAGCCAAGACGCGTGGGGTATCGCCGCCGCTCATCGACGCGATGCTGGCGATCGCCAGCTACCAGAAGGCCGGCGGGCCGACGTCGAAGACGTCGGATAGCGTCGAGCGTATCCTCGGCCGCCCACCTCGGACGATCACCGACTTCGTGCACGACTACGTGGATCGCTTTCGCGAATGAGCCGAGTGCCACGTAAACCCGCACTCCACCCTGCTGGAGCGGCTTACGATCGATGATATGCCGAGTGTGGCACGGCTGGACGTCGTCGGAGAACGCGGACGCCTACGAGGCGGTGGTTCGCGGCGAGGTGATTCCCGGCATCGAGGCCATGACGGTCGAGGGGTTTCGGCACATCGATCTCCTGCGACGAGAACTCGAGACCGAGGTCGAGTTCATGACGCTGATGTGGTTCGACGACATCGAGTCCATCAAGCGATTCGTCGGCGACGATCACACGAGGAGCCACGTGCCTCCGGCGGCTCGCGCGGTGCTTGCACGCTTCGATGAGCGCGCCACGCACTACACCGTGCTGGATCGTCGGCAGCAGCCGTTGGGGTAACCGAGCGCTTCGGCGAGTCAGCGGTACGAGGAGTGGGACGCGACCTGCCGCAAAGCGCGCCACGGTCATTCGCCGACGCCTCGAGGTAGCGGGACATCACTGAATGAGATAGCGTGCGCCATCGCCGTGCCGTCATGGACGAGGCAAGCGTTAGGCTCACGCCGGAGCTCGCAGGCCGATTCGTTCAGCGGCTCCGTGCTGCCGATCGTCCGAACTGAGCTCTGGAAAGCATGATGCGGCCGTATCGCCGTGGACCGGGGGACAGCCTAGCGCAGCTCTTGCTGCGGCTGGAAAGCCCCGACATCCTCGAGTGCCCGTTGACTGGAGTCGCGCCATGACCGCAGGGAACGCGCCGGCCCAAGCGCATGTCCCGCCGAACGAGTCACCGCACGTGGCTTCGCACGGCGGGGGGCACCTCGCAGCGCTCTCGTTGGCCGCGCTGGGGGTCGTCTACGGTGACATCGGCACGAGCCCGATCTACGCGCTGCGTGAGTCGCTGCACGGGGCCCACGGTGTTGCGCCCACCGCGGCGAATGTGCTCGGCCTTCTGTCGCTCATCTTCTGGGCGCTCGTCATCGTCATCTCGATCAAATACCTCGCCTTCGTGATGCGCGCGGACAACTGTGGTGAAGGTGGGATGATCGCGCTGACCGCCCTCGTTACTCCAGCGTCCGCCAGGGCCCGGCGTCATCGGCGCGTCCTCGTCCTGGTCGGCCTCTTCGGCGCGTCGCTCCTCTACGGAGACAGCATGATCACGCCGGCCATCTCGGTGCTGAGCGCCGTGGAAGGGCTCTCGGTCGTGACCCCTGTCTTCAACCCGTACGTCATCCCGATCACGGTGGTCATTCTCATCGGGCTCTTCGCGGTCCAGCGCCACGGGACGGCGCGCATCGGGTCGATCTTCGGTCCGGTAATGTTCATCTGGTTCGCGACACTCGGCCTGCTCGGCGCGGTGCAACTCGTTCAGCACCCGGCCGTGCTTGCGGCGGTGAACCCCGTACACGGCGCGCGCTTTTTCGTCGAGAACGGGTGGCAAGGCTTCGTCGTGCTCGGGGCGGTGTTCCTCGTCGTCACGGGCGGCGAAGCCCTGTACGCTGACATGGGGCATTTCGGCGTGAAGCCGATACGGCTCTCGTGGTTCAGCTTCGTACTGCCGGCACTCCTGCTCTGCTACTTCGGACAAGGCGCGCTCGTCCTCCGCGATCCGGCGGCGGCCGAGCACCCGTTTTTCCATCTCGCGCCGCCGTGGGCGCTCATCCCGCTCGTCGTGCTGACGACGGCTGCGACGGTAATCGCGTCGCAGGCGGTGATCTCCGGCGCTTTCTCCCTAACGCGCCAGGCGGTGCAGCTCGGCTACCTGCCGCGCGTCGACATCGAGCACACGTCGGAGGCACAGGTCGGGCAGATCTACATCCCCGGACTCAACTGGCTCCTGATGGTTGCGTGTATCGGGCTGGTCCTCGGGTTTCGATCGTCGAGCAACCTTGCCGCCGCATACGGTGTGGCCGTCACGACCGACATGGTCTTTACCTCGATCTTGTTCGCTGTCGTCGCGCGTACGCACTGGAAGTGGGGTCTGCCAGCCGTCGTGGCACTCGTCGCGGCTTTCCTCTTCGTGGACCTCGCGTTCTGGGGGGCGAGCCTGCTCAAGATTCCGAGCGGCGGCTGGTTCCCACTCGTCATTGCTGCGGTCGTCTTCACGGTCATGACGACGTGGAACAGCGGCCGCGGCCTGTTGGCCGAGCGGCTCGCCGAACGTGCCGTTCCGGTGGAGCAACTTCTCCGCGACCTCGAGGCGATGCCGCCAGCACGCGTCCCTGGGATCGCGGTGTACCTCGCACGTGACCCGAAGGGTGTTCCACCCGCACTCCTCCACAACCTGCACCATAACAAGGTGCTGCACGAGCAGGTCGTCTTTCTCGCCATGCGTACGGACGGGCGTGCCCGCGTGCCAGAGGCGGAACGGGTGGCGGTCGATCGATTGGCGACGGGGTTCTACCGTGTGATCGCGCGCCACGGCTTCGCCGAGGACTCGGAAGTGCCAGCCGTGCTCGACCGACTGCGGCGCGACGGGTTGGACATCCCCATCGAGCAGGCGACGTTCTTTCTCGGCCGGGAAACGCTACTGGCCACGCAACGACCCGGAATGGCGCTCTGGCGCGAGCGTCTCTTCGCGCTCCTTGCCCGCAATGCGCGCCGCGCCACGCACTATTTTCGGATTCCGCCGAATCGCGTTTGCGAGTTAGGCGCGGAAATCGAGCTGTGATTCGGCGGCCGGAGATGGTGCCGCACGGGAAGCGACCCAGGTGACCTGCGTGCTGGACTCTCTCCGGACGCTCCGCTAGAATCGCCGGCATGAGGCATTCGATTCGAAGCGCAGCGCTTGCCGTGCTGATCGCCGCACCGCTGCTGCTCCCCGCCCAGCAGGCGCCGGTACGGGCCGGCGCGACGATCGACACCGCACAAGCCACGGTCCGAATCCGGCGATTGGTCGAGACCATCGCAGCGGCCGACAGCATCGAGGGCCGACGTGAGGCGATCATCACGCGGCTGCGCGCGCTGGGACTCGAGCCCCAGCTCGCGACGTTCGACCCGCCCAGCTCGCGGGCGACGCGGCGTGGAACGAACGTCATTGCGCGCGTTCCAGGTCGTGCGAGCAGCACGATCCTCCTCGGCGCGCACTACGATCGGGTGGCACGCGGTCGCGGCGTCGTCGACAACGCCGCCGGCGTGGCGGCGGTGCTCGAGCTGGCCGAAGCGTTCGCACGGCAGCCGCTCACGCGCCACGTCGTGGAGGTCGCGCTCTGGGACCTCGAGGAGAACGGCCTTCTCGGCTCGCGCTCCCGGGTCGCCGACTCGCTTCGCGTGCCGCTCCCGCAGATCTACGTCAACTTCGACATCTTCGGGTACGGTGACGCGTTCTGGATCGGTGCCGTCAACCGCGACGCAGCGTTTCCACGGCAGATCGACGCCGCTGCACGCGCCGCGGGAGCGGCGCTGACCATCGATTCGCTCTATCCGCCAAGCGATCATCTGAGTTTCCGGCGGACGAGCACCGAGTCGTACGCGGTGAGCATCCTGAGCGCCGAGGACCTGACGAAGGTGCTCGCGATGCTTCGCTCGGGTGGAACGCCAGCGGGCGAGCCGCCGCCGGTCATGCGTATCATCCATACGGATGCCGATACGATGGACAAGCTCGACGCGGCGGCGGTGGCGCGTGGACTCAGAGTGGTGGAGGCAGCGATTCGCGCGCTCGATGCGGAGGCGGCGGCGGGCCGCCCGCGCCAGGGTCCGGCGGGTTCCCCGTTTTGGAAGTAGCGCGCCAGCCATCAGGCCGTACTCCGTCATCCCCCGCCCGTTACGCGACGCTTGAGCTTTCGATCAAAGAAGTCGGCAGCGGCGTCAAACGCTCGCACCCAGCTGTCGTGCTTGAGAAACGAGTGGATCTCGTTAGGGATCACCAGGTGCTCGATGTCCACACCGCGCTTCCGTAGCGCGACCATCAGTGCGACTCCCTGGTTGAAGTGCACGTTGCGATCGTCGTCGCCGTGGACGAACAGAACGGGCGATTTCCACGTCTCGACGTTACCGATCGGCGACGACTTCCGCGCCAACTCGACGATCTGATCGCGCTCGGCCATGCTCAGAGGGCTGAACGGCGAGAAATTGACGCGCGCATTCCAGGCGTGCACGCCGTGCAGATCGAAACCCGCGGCGAAAATATCCGACGCGCGCGCCAGGCCCATCGCCGTGAGATAGCCACCATACGAGCCACCCCAGAGCCCAATGCGATCGGGATCGACGTCCTGGCGCGTGCGTAGATACCGACCAGCTGCGATGACGTCCTGGACCTCCGACGCGCCGCGCACCCCGTAATTCTCGGCTTCACGGAACTCCATTCCGTAGCCGGTCCCGCTCCGATAGTTCACCGACACCACGATGAAGCCCTGATTCGCCAAGTACTGATTCAGGCCGTACATCTTCTGGTAGTAGTCGAACCGGTGGTAGTGGTAGCCGAGCACCATCTGTGCTCGGGACCCTCCGTGGAAGTACAGCACTGCAGGATACTTCCGGTCGGCGCGATAATCCGGCGGCAGGAAGAGCTGGCCGTGAATCGTTAGGCCCCCAGGCGCGGGGAAGGTCACTGCCGTCGGCTCCACGAGCATCGCCGCGGGGAACTCCTTCGGGGCGATCCCCGGTGCGAGGAGTTGGCGCGTGCCGGTTCCACTGAGGCGCACGAATTCCACCTGCGGCGGCGTCCGCGCACCGGAGGACTGGAATGCGAGCCCTCCACCGTCCGAGGTGAACACGGGCCAGTACTCGATTCCGCTTCCCGTCGTCAGCGGGCGCGGCGGAGCGGTCCCCGGAGATACGCGCCACAGGTGCCGCCGGTCGATGTCGCCCTGGTTCGATGAGAACACGAGCTCCTGCCCGTTAGGCGCCATCGCCACGTGCTCGACCTCGAACGCTCCCGGCGTGAGCTCCACTGCCTCGCCACCCGCCACCGCGACCGAGTACAGGTGCACCCACCCGGTACGCTCCCACGGAAACGCGATCCGGTCACCCGCCGTCCAGAAGAGCTGCCGCTCGTTGCTCATGAACCCCCAGAACGCGCTCCCCACTCCTTCCTTCGCGCGCCAGATCTCGCGGCCTTTCCCCGTCGTGACGTCGGCGATTCGAATCGACCACGGTACCGCCTCGCGGACCGCACCGGAGCCGAGCTGCCCCGTCGTCGATGGCTCTCGAATGAATGCGATCCGTGTCCCGTCCGGAGACCAGGTCGGTTCATGGTCGCGATCGAACGACGGGTCGACGTAGAGCAGGGCGCGCGCGTCGGCGTCGTAGACGCCGACGAAGCTGTAGCCGTCGCGGCTGCTGACGAACGCGACTCGATTGCCGTTAGGCGACCAGCGCAACGGCGGTGCGTTCCCCGCCGGGGCTGCCGACCAGCGATCGCGAACGAGCTGGCGCGGCGCGCCCGGCGCAAAACTGGTGGCGCTTTTCGTGAGCGGTGCCACCCAGATCTGGTCGCGCTTGATGTACGCGAGAAGGTCGCCGCGGGTCGACACGGACGGCCAGTTGCCGTCGTCTACTCTCGTCGCAGCACCGTCGGCGATGTTGACGAACCATACCTCTTCCTTACCACCCAGCGGCTCGAAGTTGGGGTTGGGCGGCTCAGCCAGCCGGGTGCCGCTGTGTGCGCCGCCACGGACGAACACGATGCCGTTGCCATCCGGCGTGAACGCGGGGAAGACGAGGTATTTCCCCTCGTCGCCGGTGAAGCGCGTGAGCTGGCGGCCCTTGTAATCCGGCGGTGCCGCGACCCAGAGGTTCCGTGCGCCGAGGATGTTCTGCACCCACGCCACCTTCCCGCCCGTCGGCGCCGCGATCAACTCCGCCGCAAACGGAGCGCTCATCACCTGTTGCAGCGTGAAGCGCTGCTGGGCACCCACTGGTGCCGCCGTGCTCGCCGCGGCGAGCGACGCAACGACCAGCACCCGCCGACGGAGTCGCGTCATCGTCATCGCATTCTCCCCGCGTGGCCCGCGCTGCATGATTGCCATCACGCAGCACGATCCAGGCAGCCGGTGAAGTTCGGATTGTTCGTCTCGGCGAACGGCACGGGGAAGTTCACGTCGGTGCCGAACGTCGGGTATTGCGGCCGATAGTAGTTGCCGGTAGGAAACACCGTGTTCTCCGCGCGTCCGTACTGGCGGACCAGCCGCCTCAGGTCGCCGAGCCGATGCCCGGTGGCGTATAGCCAGAGCGCGCGCTCACGAAAGTGGAGGTTGACGCGCTCCGCTTCCGTCATCGTGGCGGAGATGGGTCCTACACTCGCGGTGTTCAGGGTCGCGCGAAGCTGGTTGTGAATCGACGTGAAGGTCCCGACGTTGCCCGCCCGCAGTGCCGCCTCGGCTTCGATCAGCCGCGCCTCCGTCCCGGTCGCGAGCGGAATCGCCGCCGTTAGGCTCGTGTATCGCAGTTGGTAGTATTGCGGACCAGCCGTTCGGTCAAAACCCAACCCGTCTGGCGCAATCACCCATGGTGTGCGCGGGTCCCCGCCGGTGAACGCGTCCATGTACGCGACGCCATTGATGCCCTTCCTATTTGCGACCGACCACCGCTCGAGCTGGTTGATCGCGTGGAACACGGCGTTCTGAGTGACTGGGCTCGTCGTGGCGTGCCTGATCTCGTACCGGAACGTGGTCGGAACAGGAGCAACAGCTGCAGCCGCGTCGGCGAACCTCGCGAGACTCAGCAGCGCTCGCCCTTTGCCCACCCGCGCCAGCTGCTCGAGATTCGGCTTTGCCGCCGTCTGCGCTTGTGTAATCGCGACATCGAAGCGCTCAACAGCACGCTCCAGCAGCGCCTGAGTCGTGAGCGGCTCGCCGTACGTGATGTCACCCGCGGCCGTCAACGTGCTCACAGGCACACCCGAGCAGTAGTCCTCGGCGAGGAACACATACACGAAGCCGGCGAGGCTCATCATCTCCGATACGACTTCGTTCGCGTTCGTCGCTTCGGCCGCCGTGTACGCCTCGGCCGTCGCTTCCGCCGAGTGACGCGCGCGCTGCAGGTTCGCGAAGAAAGTACTGAGCTTCGCGCCCACACCTGCCGGATCAGTACGCCGAGCATCGTATGCGATCCGCTGAGGGTCAGTGCCGGTTTTCTTGAATTCGTCTGTGAACAGGCCGGTAGCGAGGATTTGCCCCTCCTGCGCATCGCTCGGCGTCGCATCGCCGCCGAACGCTTTCGAAAAGTCACCGTAGGCGCCCGCGCGCAGCGCTGCCAGTCCGGCCGGTGACGTCAGCTGCTCGGGACGCGCGATGTCCGGGGTCTCGACATCGAGCACTCCACCGCACGCGGCGAGCGCGACCATCAGGAGTCCCGCAGACCATCTCGCCGGATGCGACGTTAGGTGGCGACGTCTTTCGTGCCGCATGCCTTCCTCTCGAATGACCATGGCTAGAAGCCCAGGTTAGCGCGAAGAACCCAGACCCGACGCGGGCCCGGCTGTAGGAAATCCACCGTCTCGAAGTTGCTACCGCGGGAGCTGATGTCCGGATCGACGCCGTCATAACCGGTCCACGTGCCAAGGTTCTGGCCAGCGATGGTGATGCTCGCCGCACGCATACGGGCTCTGCTCACCCAGGATCCGGGGACCGTGATGGTGGCACTCGCCTCCCGGAGCTTGGTGAAGCCCGCGTTCTGCACGAATCCACCCGGCACGCCGCGCAGCGCGTGCGCGACGCACTTGGCCTGCTCGGCGAGCGGCGTCGTGATATCGTTGCGGCCTCGGGCGCCGCCGCCGTTGCACCGGAACCCCTCGCCGAAGTTGTACAGCTCGTTCCCGTACGAAAGGCCGATCACGGCACCTAGTCGCAGCCGCCGGAAGAGCTCGAGGGAGGGTTGAATCGACGCCATGAACGGCGGCGTGACCTCGCCCAGATACACTGCGGTGTCGGTCACCTGTACCTCCGTCGCCGCCAGGATGCCGTCGCCATTGGCATCAGCGAATCCTGTGACGTTGCGCATCCAGTACCCGCCTAACGGGTAGCCCCGCGTGTGGCGTTGGTTGGTGCCGAGGGTGATCGGGGCGACCCCCTCACCGAGCCGCTCGAGCTCGTTCTCGTTGTAGGTGCCGCTGGCGGCGAGACCGAGCTGCACATTGTCGGCGCGATAAAGCACTACGTTCACCGAACCTTCCCATCCGGTGTTCCGCACTTCCGACAGATTCTCCCAACGACCGGCGCTTGCCCCAACCGATGGCGCGATTTGCCGGAGCACCAGTGCGTCCTGGGTGCGCTTGGCGTAGTAGGTCACGCCGAGCTCCAGGCGATCACCGAAGAACGTCGCGTCGAACCCCGCCTCGATCTCCGTGGATCGCTCAGGCTTGAGCTGCGGGTTGCCAAGGTTGCCGCCATCGAAGGTCACGCCGACCTGGTTCGTGCCCTCCGGAGTGACCACCGGAAACGAGCCGAAGTAGGTGATCGCGTTCAACGGGCCAGGCTGGCTTCCCGACTGACCCCACGCTACGCGTGCCCTGAAGGAGCTCAGCGACGGGATACTCGGGAAGAAGGGCTCCTCGGAGAGCACCCACGACGCGCCAAGCTTCGGGTACACGACGGTCTTGGACTCTCTGCCGAAGCTGCTGTTCCTGTCGGTGCGAACGCCTGCCGTGACGAAGAGCCGGTCTTGGAAGCTCACTTGCTGCTCGGCGTATGCGCCGAGCGTCTTCACGTCGCTCGAGCCCTCACGGGTGGCGATCAACCCCGCGGCACCGAGAGAATTCGTTCCCGGCACGAGCGAGGTGCCATTCGCTGTCAGGGCGCGCGTCCGGTCCGCGAGGTACTGAACGCCGAGCGAGGTGCGTGAGCTCACGGTGGCGTTGATGGGAAAGGCGAGGCGCGCGAGCAGATCGGCGGTCGTTCGGAGCGACGTGTTCTCGCCGACATTGCGTTCACCGCCGGCGCGCGCCCCCGGGAAGACCCCGACCGGGAAGAGCCGCGAGTCCTGACGACTGACGACGTCGAGTCCGACGATGCCTCGGAGATCCAGCCACTCGACGGTGCTCACGTTCACCGTCGAGCTGCCGATGAACCGGTCGACGTGCTGGGTCGCATCGATCCGAGCGAGTTGCTGGGGCGAAAACTGGAACCAACAGGTTTCGCAGGCACCGCCCGCCATCGCGTTGGTCACGACGCCAATGCCCGTGCCGCCGTCGGCGAACAGGCCGAGATCGCTCCTGACGTAGCCTGCACTGACCTGGACCTGAGCTTTCTCGGTTGGCCGCACGCCGAAATTCGCGCGAACGTTCGTCTTCTCGATTCCGTCGCGCTCGTACACGCCGGCTTCGTCTTCACGCTCGGCGGAGAAGAAGTAGTTGATATCGCCGGCCTTCCCCGTCAGGCTCGCACCGCCGACAGTGCGACTCCCCGTCTTGAACGGCGTGGTGCTGTCGTTCATCAACAGGTTGAAGGTGCGGAGCGATGCCTGCGTACAGGTCCCGGCCGCTACCGACGAAAGGAGACACGGCGTGCCCGTCGCGGTGACCCCGCCATAGTTTGCCGGGTAGTCGTTAGGCTCAGTGATCTGCCCGCCCTCGGCCCAGACCCGCCACTCGGCGCGGCGTGACGCGGCACTGCCGGATTTCGTCGTGATGAGGATGACCCCGTTCGCCGCCTCCGTGCCATACATTGTCGAAGCCGACGGGCCCTTCAGCACATCGACTGACTCGATCTCGTCAGGGTTGATGTCGTTGAACCGCGAGGGCACCTGCTGATTGTTGGCGAAGCTCAGCGAGGTGGGGTCGGTATTGATGCGGACGCCGTCGACATAGACGAGCGGCTCATTGGCGAGCGACGGGCTCGACGAGCCACGGATGCGGATGCGTGTGCCGCCGACGCTCGACCCGCTCGCCGTCTTGATGTACACGCCACTGGCGCGCGAAGTGAGCAGCTCTGACAGGTTCGTCGCCGGCGATGTCTCCGCCACCGAGTCGGCCCGCACGCGGGCGATGTCGCTTCCCACCTCTCGGATGCGCTGCGTCCCACTCGCCGTAACGACGACGCCTTCGAGTCCCACGGCCAGTCGCTCGAGCGCCACGCGGATGTCCATCGTCCCAGCGGTCACGCGCCGCACTACCGGGCGGTAGCCGAGCATCGTGACGCGGAGCGACAGCTCGCCAGCTGGTACGTCATCGATGCGAAAGCGCCCGGAGGCATCGGTGATGGCGCCCCGGGCGGTTGTTTCCACGATCACTTGGGCGCCGGCAATTGGATTGTTCGCTACACTGTCAACGATGACGCCAGCGATGGTCGCGAACGATCGCGCCGGCTGGTCGTCGACGGTTCGTCGCAGCGCGAGCGCGGTGTCTGTAGGCAGCAGCACGAACGGTCCGATGGCGTCGCCGCCGCCCGGCCGCGCGAGCGGTAGCGACGGCCCCGCGCTCGACGTGGGCTGGGTCGCGGTGGCCGGGGTCAACATTACTCGCCCGTCGGACTCGCGGACGTAGAGCGATGTCCCCGCGAGGAGCACACCGAGCGCTTCGCCCACCGTCAGCGATGCACACCTGCACGAGACGAGTCCCCCGGCGGGGAGCTGGCTCGGACTGAACGCGAGTGCGACCCCCGAGCTCTCCGTCAGTCTGACGAGCGCAACGCCCAACGTGACGTTCTCGATACGCAGCCGCGCCTGACGAGACAGAGGGTGATCGGCCCGAGCATCTGCCCACCTAACGATCTGGGCGCTCTGCCCGAACATCGTCACCGGCAACCCGGCCAGTGCCGTGATGAGCACCGTGTGGCGGAATGATCCGTGTAGCATCATGCGGGTCCTCGTGGATGTCAGCGGCCGATCGTGACGACAGAATCAGTGATGGTGCAGGGCTTGCCGATCACGGCGCAGACGACGTCGGCAGTCTGACGGAGTGGCTCGTCGGTGAACGTTGCCGTCACGGACTCGGACGCGAGCGACGAATCGGCGAGCACAACGCGAACGCCGTACACATGCTCGATCTCGGCGGCCACGCGTGGCAGCGGTGTGGATTGGAAGGCGAGAAACCGACCCATCCATCTGAGCGGGGTCGGGTCGCTGACCCGCACCGCGGCCGATGCGCGGCCATCGATCAGGTTCGCGGTCTCGCCGCCGGCGACCTCGGTGCGGTTCTCCTTCGCCGACAGGGCCACGCGCCCCTCGACGACGAAGAGCTGGAATCCGCGGTCGTCCGTAGACACCTGGAACCGCGTGCCGAGCGCGAGTGCGTCGCCACCGCGAGTTTGCACGCGGAACGGACGGTCGGGCAGCTTCATCACCGCGAAGAACGCGTGGCCCTCCAGCGACACCAATCGCTCGTCTTGTGCGGAGAGTACGCGCAAGCGGCTGCGTGGCCCGACGCGCGCGATGCTGCCGTCGGGTAACTGCACGGTCGCGAGCTCGCTGGCGCCGGTGACGATCTCGGTCGGCTGCCAGGTGGTGTCCGCCGACCCGGTTCGCGACTGCATCACCATCGAGAACGCGAGCGTAGCAGCAGCCGCGATTCCCCACGGAAGCCAAGGCATTACGCGGGAACGTCGACCCGCCCCGGGTCGAAGCGCCGCTTGGCGCGCGCTACGCTCGAGGAGCTCAGCTGCGGTGGGCGGTCTTCCGTGAGCGGAGGTCGAACCGCGCCGGCTCAGCGCCTCGACCAGGGAAACAACTTGACGATAGTGGAGCTCGTTCGCATCCGACGCCCGTCGCCACGTGGCAAGCTGCGCGAGCTCCTGAGGAGTCGCTTCTCCGCGCATCGCGCGATCGATGATCTCGTCCATTGATGCGTACTACGCATCGGGGGACGAGCTCATACTATCGAACGGGAATGTCGCGCTGCGCTCGGCTGAGAGCGCTTGCCGCGCTGTTCGCTAGGGCAGCAGGTGGGAGAGCGCTCGTCGAAGGCCGGACAGGGCGGTGCTGAACTGGTTCGCGACGGTCTGAGGCGCGATGCCGAGTGTTGCGGCGATCTCCTTGTACGAGAGACCATGTACCGACCGGAGGAGAAGAATCTCGCGCCGCCGCG
>Ga0075430_100000946_pt1 | contig 22825 bp, 18 predicted proteins | sample RhiMetdeltSRZDD4_FD_75294 | JGI IMG/M metagenome (GOLD analysis project Ga0075430, IMG submission 75294) | Populus rhizosphere microbial communities from Tennessee, USA - Rhizosphere MetaG P. deltoides SRZDD4 | ecosystem: Host-associated > Plants > Roots > Rhizosphere > Soil | place: USA... | reverse complement strand
CGCGATGCGGTGTCCCGTCACTTCGAGCTCGCCGGTCGGTCGCGCCACGTACAGAATGACCGACTCGGCTCGATCGAGACGCAGCACGTGAAGCCGCTCGAACGGCGCCACGTCGCGCAACAACACCGCGAGCCGCGGAACGAGATCGGCCAGCCCGGTTCCTTCCGACACCAGGCGCGCGACCGCCGCGAGCAGAGCCGAGGTATCCATGACGATCACGGGATCGGTCCCCAGTATAATCCGTGGACATTTCTCGTCAGCGGACAGGTGCATGGTGATTGAAACTGAGATGAACGTGCTGGCGGGCGGCGTGTCGTGGGTCGATTTGAATTTTCTCGATCGGCCACATGCGATTGCGACCGCAGTCATTCGAGGGGCGGGCTCGGTTGCGCTCATCGATCCCGGCCCGAGCACGTGTCTCGATACGCTCGAGCTCGGGCTCGAGTCACGCGGTTTGCGCTTCGACGACGTCACACATCTGCTGCTGACGCACATTCACCTCGATCACGCCGGCGCCACCGGCACAATCGTTCGCCGTCATCCGCATGTCAAGGTGTTCGTGCACGAGAAGGGTGCGCCGCATGTCCTTGATCCAAGCAAGCTCGTTGCGAGCGCATCGCGATTGTACGGCGATCAGATGGATCGCCTCTGGGGAGTGATTGAGGCGGTGCCCCACGATCACCTGATCGTGCTTTCGGGCGGTGAGCAGGTCGACGCAGGTGGACGGACGTTCGAGGTCGCATACACTCCGGGCCATGCGAGTCATCACGTGTCTTACTTCGATCGTTCGAGCGGAGTGGCGTTTGTGGGCGATACGGCGGGTGTGTGCGTCGACGGAGGCTACGTGCTGCCCCCAACGCCCCCGCCCGATATCGACGTCGAGCTCTGGCACGGCAGCGTCGCGCGTCTCGAGAGGTGGGCGCCGCAGACGTTGTTCCTGACGCATTTTGGCCCCGTCGATAATCCCCACCCGCACCTGCAGGCGCTCATCGACAACCTGGAGACGATGTCGGGCATCGTGCGGAGGCGGCTCGCCGAGCCGGGACCGGACGAGGAGAAGGCCACGCGATTTGCCGAGGACGTGACCCGCGAATTGCGACGGCAGATGAATGAGCCGCAGGTGGCCTCATATCTGGCCGCGGCGCCCCCCGAGCTCCTGTGGCTCGGGCTTGCGCGCTACTGGAAAAAGAAAACCGGCTAGGCCTAACGCCTAAAATTACTGCTGATCGAACGCGGTAAGGAGCGTGACGTCGCCGACGTTTCGCGCCATCAAATCGACGAGATCGACGAGATCTCGTTCGCCAAAGACCTTCAGCGCGCGCGCGTAGGTCGCAGCGCTGACGGTGTGGCGACCAAACAGCTCGCGACCGAACTGGACAATCGCAGCATCCTTTTCCGCCAGACTCTCAAGGGCTCCTTGCTCACGCACTGTGTCAATCACCGAAGGCTCCACCCCCGCGCTTCGGGCCGCCGTCTCCTTCGTTCTCACATCGTAGTGCTGATGATGCAGGTAGGCGGTCACGAGCGCCGCCAGCGCCATCAGGCGTTTGCCAACGCTCGCCTCGAGCAGCTTCATCCCTGAACCGTGTCGGTTGATCTGTCCCGGTCCCGTACCTTCCGGCGCCAGGCCGCGGCTGTACAGCGGCCCTGGCGTGGCACCGGCCGGCGCCTTCACATACGGGAGTCGGCTTCTGGAGTCGGCGTGAATATCCGTGGGCGGTGTGAAGGGAAGTGGGAGCGTCTGCTTCCACCCAGGGGGCATCTGCTGGTTGAACGCCGTTAGTCGCGTGGCGGTCGCGGCGTAGTTGCCCATCAGGCTGACGACGTCCACGAGATCTGCGCGGCCGAGAACCTGAAGCGCACGAGCGAACGTCGGAGCGCTGAGTGCGTGCTTGCCAAAGATCTCCCGGCCGAGTTCGATGATGACGGCCTGCTTGTCGGCCACTCCGGCGATCGGCTTCCGGTTGCGCACGATGTCGATGACGGCTGGATCGAGACCAACCGCAAGCGCTTCCATCTCGTGCAGCGACCACTCGTACGGCTGGTCGTGCTCACGTGCGGAAATGAGGATCGCTAACTCCGTGAGCTGACGTCCAAGAGGGGAGAGCCACCGCACGTCCACTCCCGAGGCGTGCAGTCGGATGGCGTCGACGCCCTGAATGCCCGGCTTGAGCGGGGGAAGCCGGTTTCGAGATTCAGAATTCACATCCCGGGGCAGCGTGGTGCTCGAGTCGGTCTGCGACGCGAGAAGGGGCGCGTAGCCGGCAAGGAGAACGATTAGAGCCGCCGCGCCGCGTCGCATGGTCTCTCCTCCGATCTGGGCCCCGGGAGCGGGGCACGCCTACACTGCCGTTTCAGGAGGAGAGTGTATGCCTGCCGGGCAACCTGCGCACGGAAAACCGCGAGCGCGGGCGCGCACCGCGCGCGTTGCGTCGTGAACCGAGCGGGTTGTGGCCGGCCCCAGAATCCGGCTGCTTAGTTCGCAGACGCCAGACTGGGACGGGTCCGCACGGGCATTGCGTGCGCCGGTTCGATCAGCAACCGGAGCGCGTACCCCTGGGGCGTCCCGGTGGCTGTGCGATATGGGCCTACGCGATACACGGCGGAGAGCACCTTGCCCTGCCGGAGCACTGCGGGCAACTCGACGGAGTCGCGGCCGCTTCGCTCGATCTGGAAGTGCACAAGCCGATAGAGTGGGATCGACGCAGGAACCTGGCACTCGACGAACGCATCGACGTCGCTGACGTCACGCGTCACAACAGAAACGAAGCGGAGCGCGCCGCTGGCGTCGCGCCACGTCAGTCGTCCGGGCACTCGGAGCTTGCGGCGGTTGCCGATCCGGCTCCGTATGAAGGTCGGATGCTGTTGCCGGCCCTGTGAACTAACGAGAGTTTGAATCACCTGAGCCCCCCTGAGAGGAAACGCTGACCAGTTCCATCATCAATGCTGGGGCCGATGTCGCTTTTGTCACTTTGAAAAAGTGCGCAATCTGTAAACTGTTGTAAAGACGTGGGTAATGTCGAACGCCGGATTTGTTGTCGCAACGCCGTGTGGATACGACGTATCCAGGCAGGTGTATACCTGATTACTTTGTATCCGCCGTCGCACCTTCGAGCTGCAGGCGGCGCATCTTGAGATAGAGGCCGCGGCGCGTCAGTCCCAGAAGGCGCGCCGTCTCCGAAATATTTCCTCTGGTCCGTCCTAGGGTCATCACAATCAATTCCTTTTCGACCTGCTCAACGGCAGCCGTCAGGTTCCGAGCGCCGGCCGGCGGCGTCACCACCTGCCCGGCGGCAAGGCCTTCACGCGACGGCGCCGGTGCGACCAGGTCGGGCGATAGATGGTCCGGTAGCACCGAGCCGCCTGGTTCGCTCATGGCGACGGCACGCTGAATCTCGTTGCGAAGCTGTCGCACGTTGCCAGGCCACCAATATCGAGCGAACAGATCCAGCGTCGCTGGTGCGAGCTGGACGTCGGGTCTACCCAGCCGGTCGCAGGCTTCACGCAGAAAGAACGTGCTCAGATGCGGTATCTCGTCGCGCCGATCGCGCAGCGGCGGAACCTGGATGCGAATCACGCTCAGCCGGTAGTAGAGATCCTCACGAAACTTGCCCTCGACGACACGCTGCTCGAGGTCCGCGTTGGTCGCGGCAAGGATTCGTACATCGACGGCCTGCGGCCGCGTTTCCCCGACCGGCATGACTTCGCCCTGTTCCAGGAATCGAAGCAGCTTCGGTTGGACGTCCAACGGCAGGTCGCCAATCTCGTCGAAGAACAGCGTTCCGCCGGCTGCAGAGCGAATCAACCCCGGCTGGTCGGTAACCGCACCCGTGAAGCTGCCACGGCGGTGCCCGAACAGCTGGCTGTCCGCAAGCTCTCGCGTAGTCGTGGTGCAGTTGTACGGCAGATACATCGCCGCACGGCGGGGTGAACCGACGTGAATGGCGCGTGCGACCAGATCCTTCCCCGTTCCGCTCTCGCCGGTGATGAGCACTGTCAGGTCGTGGCCCTGCAGACGCTGAATTTGCTCGACCACCCGGGTCATCCCGGCGCTTGCGCAGATGAAGCCTGGGAGGAGCGGCTCGAGCGGACGCTCGTTGATCTGCTCGACGGCAAGGCGGGGGCGCTCGCGGGCGCCGCAGAGCTCGAAGCCCTGGCGCGCAACCGCCGTGAACATGCGCAGGCGGCGTCCCGCGCTTTCCGTGAACCCGCCGGCTGCCACGACCGTGCACGAGCGTGGGCCGTCATAGTCGCGCCCGAGCGGCTCGGTCATCACGATGCTGCCCGCGTACCAGGTGTTCCCTTGAAGCGCCGAGCGGGCCAGCGCCCGCGCAACGTCGTTGTCGCATCCTGCAGCGGCAGCGATGCGAACCTCGCCCCCGGAGGCCGCGGTGAACACCACGGCGGCATCCGCCGCGATCGTTTCGAGAAGTGACGTCGCGGTTTCACGTGCCAGCAAATCCGGCAGGATAGCGGCATCGACCAGCCGCCGGACCACGGCGTCGTCCTGATCGGGGAAGACGACGGGCTGGTCGCGAGGCGCCTCGTTCAACAACGCCCTGAGCGCTTCGATTTCGCGCAGGTCGTGTTCGGCGCCGAGCGTTCCGAACGTCGTGCTGGCCTGATTGAGATAGCGCTCGGCGGCCGAGCGATTACTCCCCTTTACGGCAAGACGGCCCAGGGCGAGGTGACTCAGGGCCGCGTGGTAACGCTCCCCGAGAAGATCGAAGACGCTGGCGCTCTGAGCAAAGTCGTGATGCGCCGCTGCCGGACGGTTGCTCTTTTCGTGGACGGTGCCGCGAATGCGCAGAAACTCGCCCCATGAAGCCGGCGCCGACCGCGGGGCCATCCGCGCTTCGCACGCTTCGAGTCGCGTCTCCGCCTCGCGAGTCCGGCCGCCCGCTACGAGGGCCTCGCAGGCGGCGAGCTCGGCCTGAATTGCATCCGACGGTGGTACGTTGGGCGTCCCAACCATCTCTTCGGCAATGGCAATGGCCTTCTCGTGATCACCCCGCCGAATTGCCAGCTTGACGCCCAGCACACGCAGCGACCACTCGTACCAGCGAATCGCCGTACTACCGTGCTCGGCGTACGCATCGCTTGCCTGCCTCAGATATTCACCCGCGCGCTCGTACGAGCCGCGCATCAGGTGAATCTGCGCGAGGGTGTCGAAGACGGCGCCGGTCGTTTCGTGGAACTGGACCGGACTTCGCACTTCAAGGGTACGCGTCAGCGTTTTTTCGGCGCGCTCCAGGTCGCCGAGCTGCACGAGGATCTGTCCGAGCGTCGCGAGCGCGACGGCGAGCCCATGGCCCGATCCGAGCGATTCGTGGAGCGTGACGCTGCGCTCGGCCATCGACAGCGCCTGGTCGAACCGATGTTGCATCAAGGCCACGTTGGCCTGGTTGTGCACGATCCCGGCGAGCACGTCGTCGGCCTGAATTGCCGTCGCGAGGCGTTCGCCTTGACGCAGGGCGGACGCGGCCTCGTCGTATCGGCCCGCCTGGGCCATCAGGATCCCGGATAGCGAATGCACGAGCGCCAGATGGCGACGGTCGCCTGCGGCATGCAGCGCGGACGCGGCCTCTGTCAGGTGGTCGCGCACGATGCCCGACTCGCCGACGTGCCTGTAGCAATGCGCAAGCTCGTAATGCGCGAGGCCAATTGCGCGCGAATCGTGTGCGAGTTCGGCGTGCTTGAGCGCGCGCGCGTGCAGCGCGATGGCGCGCGACTGCTCGCCGCGGGCGTAGGTGATGCGGCCGTGCAGTCGCCAGAGTGTGGACAGACGCGCGTCGCTAACCGGCTCGCGGATGCCGCTGGGCGGCCTGCCGAGAGCGGAGGCAGCCTGGGCGAGGTCGTCCTGCATCAGCCAGGCTTCGGCCAGTGCGCTTCGAACCGCCAGTTCGTCCTCGCGGCTGAGAGCAGACGACCGGAGCAGCGGCGCCAGGATCTGGGCTGCTTCTGAGCCGCGGCCGCGCTGGAGGGCAGCGCTCGCGCGCGCAATCGTAGATTGGGTGTTTCCTGATGCCACGTGAAAGGTTTCGGACGGGAGTATACAAGGTATACAGGTCGCCGCCGCGGAGACTTTCGTCCGACATGCTCGAGTGCCGGAACCTACGCGGGGCAATGGGTTGCGTAGGTCGGGGGGCTACAATGAGACACGGATCATGGGTCGGCCCCTCGGTTCTCTAGTCGTCGCGCTGGTGTTCGCCACAGCTGCCTGTGCGCGACCGGAAGACCCGCCCGCAAGTGCAGCATATCGGGCGGAGACGCCCTCGGTCGGCCAGACTGCAGCGGCGGCGGAACCGTCTCGCCCGCGCATCGTATTTCTGGGGGACAGCCTCACGGCGGGGCTGGGACTGCCGCGTGCGCAGTCGGTTCCCTCGCTGATTCAGGCGCGGCTCGACACCTCAGGGTATTCGTATGAGGTCGTAAACGCCGGCGTGTCCGGCGACACGTCGGCCGGCGGCCTGCGACGCCTGGATTGGGCGCTCGACGGCGATGTCGACGTGCTGGTGGTGGAGCTTGGCGCCAACGACGGCCTGCGCGGGCTGCCAGTGGCACAGATGAAGGACAACCTCGATCGGATCATCTCGCGCGCGAAGGATCGCCGGATTGCGGTGATCCTTACGGGGATGGAGGCGCCTCCCAATTACGGCCCAGTGTACACGTCAGAATTCCGGCAGGTATTTCAGGACCTGGCCGAGCAGCATGACGTGACCTTCGTGCCATTCTTTCTCGAAGGCGTCGCGGGTATTCCGCAATTGAACAACACGGACGGCATTCACCCGAACGCCGCCGGCGCGAAAATCATCGAGCAGACCATCTGGCGGGCCCTCGAGCCGATGCTTGAAAGACGGGCCACAGAGACACAGAGACACGGAGGGAAGCCTTCCTAATGTCTTGCGGTTTGTTCATGACTCCGGTCTCCGACCGTTCGGCCTGGCTCAAGGTCTTCCATCGATGATCGAGCTCCGCGGCGTATCGAAGACGGTCGAAAGCGGCGGCCGTCCACTGACGATTCTGCATCCGCTCGATGTGGCGATCCCGTCGGGGCGTTTCCTCGCGGTCGTCGGGCCCTCGGGAAGCGGCAAGTCAACGCTGCTCGGGCTGCTGGCAGGCTTGGATGCGCCGAGTACGGGTGAGATCCTGATCGACGGCATCGACATCACGAAGCTCAGCGAAGACGCGCTGGCCCGTCTGCGCGGCGAAAAAATCGGCTTCGTGTTCCAATTCTTCCACCTCGTGCCCTCGCTGACCGCCTTCGAGAACATTCTCGTGCCGATGGAAATTGCGGGCCGCCGCGATGCGATGGATCGCGCGCGTCTCCTGCTCGAGGAGGTGGGGCTGTCGGATCGCGGCCACCACTACCCGTCGCAGCTCTCAGGCGGCGAGCAGCAGCGGGTGGCGATCGCGCGTGCTCTTGCGAATGATCCGTCCATCGTGCTGGCCGACGAGCCTACGGGCAACCTCGATTCGACAACCGGACGCCACATCATGGATCTCCTGCTCGCCGTCCGCCGGTCGCGACGCTCCACGCTGGTGCTCGTGACTCATGACGTCGAACTTGCAGCGCTGGCCGACTCGCGGCTGACGCTGCGCGATGGCCGCTCCGTAGAGGCGCGGCTGGAGGTCGTGCGATGAGATTCGTCATTCGCATGGCAATGCGCGAGGTGCGCGCGTCGTGGCGCCGCCTCGTGTTCTTCTTCATCTGCATCGCCGTCGGTGTCGGTTCCATCGTCGCGTTGCGGTCGGTGATCCAAAGCGTTCGCGTGGCGCTTGCCGGAGAAGCGCGCACGATGCTCGGTGCAGACGTGCTGGTGACCTCGAACCGTCCGTTGTCGCAAGTGGTGCTCGACAGGCTCGACGCCGAGCAGCGCGCGGGTCGCGTCGGGGTGCGGTCCGAGAGCGTCGAGATCCCGACGATGGTAAGACCGGCGGATCCGTCGAATCCTGCGGCGCGGATGGTGGAACTAAGGGCGGTCGGGCCCGAGTTTCCGCTGTACGGGTCTCTTACACTGCGCGACGGCGCATATTCACACGGGCAGCTGACGAATCACGGTGCGCTCGTGCGGCCGGAGCTTCTTGCGCAGTTTGGGCTGAACCCGGGTGACGGCATTCAAATCGGGACGCAGACGTTTGAAATTCGAGGCGTGATTACGGCGGAGCCTGGTCGCCGCCTCGGGGCCTTTACGCTTGGTCCGCGGGTAATGATCGACCGCGCCGATCTCGATGCAACCGGTCTGCTCCAGTTCGGGAGCCGCGCGTCGTACCAGCAGTTGCTGCGAGTACCCGAGAGGCTCGCCCCGCAGGTGGCGGTCGAGCTCGACGAGGCGTTTGCCGACGAGTTCGTCAACGTGCGCTGGTATCGCCGCACCGAAGACCAGATGGGTGAAAACCTCACGCGCGCGGAGAACTATCTGAGTCTCGTGGGGCTCGTCGTCCTCATCCTTGGTGGCATCGGCGTTTCGAGCGTCACGCGGGTATTCGTGCAGCAGAAGGTCCGCAGCATCGCGATTCTCAAGTGCGTCGGCAGCAGCTCGACGCAGATGCTGGCGGTTTATATGGTGCAAGTGCTGTTGCTCGGATTCGCCGGCAGCGCACTGGGCGTCGCACTGGCGGCGTCGGTACTTGCCGCGGTGCCCGCATTCGTAGGCGACCTCGTCAGCGTGATGAAAGTCGATTTCGGGCTCACGACGTCGGCCGTTTTTCAGGGCGTCGCGATTGGACTGCTCGTGTCGGTGCTGTTCTCGCTGGTGCCTTTGCTCGAAGTGCGGCACGTCAAGCCATCGCTGCTGCTACGTCAGGACATCCCGCCCCCGTCGCGGTTCGACTGGCCGAAATGGATTGTCACTGCAGGCGTGGCCACCGCGCTGGTCGCGGTGGCCTCGTGGCAGGCCGGTTCCGTTGAGGTTGGGTTGATGTTGTCGGGCGGCTTCGTTGCGGTTGCCGTCATATTGCACCTGGTAGGGGCCGGTCTCGTACGCGCGGTACAGCCGCTGCGGTACTCTCGCTATTTCGCGCTGCGCCAGGCGGTGCTGCACATCGCTCGGCCAGGCAATCAGACCCGCGTGATCCTGCTGGCCGTCGGTCTTGGCTCGTTTTTCATCCTCGGCGTTCGGACGCTCCAGGCCAACCTGCTGCGCGACTTCGCCATCCAGGCCGGTCCTGACGCGCCCGACATGTTTCTCATCGACATCCAGCCAGACCAGCGCGACGAGCTCGCGACGTTTCTCGACGATGCCAATGGTGACGCACCCGGTCCCAGGATGATTCCGACGCTGCGTGCGCGTGTTGTAGCCGTGCGTGGCCGCGAGATGGACATCGACAGCTATCAGCAGACACGGGGTCGCGGGCTGTCACGCGAGTACACCGTGACGTATCGCCCCAATCTCCAGGCCAATGAAGAGTTGATCGATGGTCAATGGTGGGGTGACGCGCCGCTACAGGGTCAGGCCGAGGTGTCGATTGAGGAACGCTTCTCCGACCGTGACAGCGACGGCAACTTCCGCCTCGGCTCGCGTATCAACGTGGGCGACGAAATGCGGTTCGACGTGCTCGGCCGAATCATCACTGCGCGGGTGACGAGCGTCCGCCGTGTGGATTGGCAGGACTTTCGCGCGGGCGGCTTCATGTTTGTGTTCAGGCCGGGCACGTTCGATGGTGCGCCGCATACGTATATCTCGGCGTTGCAGGGGCCGCGCGATCCGGACGCGCGCGCTCGAATGCAGGGCGCGGTCGCAGCGAGGTTCCCGAACGTTTCGGTGATAGACCTGCGCGAAATTCTTCAGACCATCCAGACGATCGTGAACAACGTTACGCTCGCCGTGACCGTGGTTGGCATCCTGGTACTGCTGAGCGGCGGGTTGATCCTCGTCGGAGCGGTGTCCATGACGAAGTTCCGCCGCGTCTACGAGGCGGCCATCCTCAAGACGCTTGGCGCGAGCAGCCGGCTGATTGCGACGATGCTCGTGCTCGAGTACGGAGTGCTGGGTGCAATCGCCGGAACCGTCGGCGCCCTCGGCGCAATCGTGCTGAGTTGGGCGATTGCGCGCTACGCGCTCGAACTGCCATGGGATCCCACGCCATCGATCACCATCAGCGGCATCATCGCCACATCCATTCTCGTGGCGGCGATTGGCGTGCTGGCCAGCGTCGATGTGCTGCGGCACAAGCCGCTGGCGACGCTTCGCGCCGAATAGGCCGATATAGACGCGACTGCGTAAATGCTCAGCACCCACGGCTTGGCTCACGAATTGATCGGCCATTCGCGAAGCAAGCGAATGGCGGTGTAAGATCCGTTAGATCGGACCCCATGGACGTAGAGACCTACAGGGCCGCGCTGCTCCAGAAGCGCGGCGAACTGCTCGGCGCCAGCACCGCCAAACCACTGCAGTGGACGGTCGAGAGCAACTCCGGCCGACAGGGCGATATGGCTGATCAAGCAAGTGGCAACAACGAAGTCCACATCCAACTGAAACTCAAACAGACCGACGCGAAGATCCTTCAGGCGATCGAAGAGGCGCTCCGCCGAATCGAGCAGGGGACCTACGGCGTCTGCCGCGACTGCGGCGAGGAGATCGCCGCGGCGCGGCTGAACGCGATCCCCTGGACGCGCGTCTGTATCACGTGCAAGGAAAAGCAGGCTTGATGAAGCAGGACGAGCTGCGGCAGACGCTCACCCAGTTTGCCGCCGAGCGAGTGGCGCTGCTCGAACGTCATGAGGCCGGGGCGCGGCACGTCGGGAACTACGATTTCAACAACGCATACCAGTACGTCATCAGCCGCGAGGAAACCCATCTCCAGTGGCTGCAGACGGCGCTGGCCGAATTCGGCGACCCGCTGCCCCCGCCTTCGACGAAGCTTGCGGTCCCGGATGTCGCGAAATCGCGCGAGAAAGGCGGCACAAACCAGGTCCGGGCAATCTGCGATGACGATGCGCGGCAGCTTGACGCGTTCATCGATCGGTGGCGGCTCAGAATTGCGCCAATGACCCACGCACGCCACCGCAAGATGCTCGATGTCATCCTCGGCGAATCGCGTGAGCACCAGCGGTTTTTCGAGCAGGCGGCGGCCGGGGTCGAGGATCTCCTGGGTCGCCGCACTGGTGGTGTCCCGCGACGGGGGAGTGTCCTGCCGGTCCGGTGGCTGGAGTAATCTGCGCTGCATCAATGATGTGAGATCCGAGACGCCACAGCGTGTCGGTGGCCAGCCGCCGGCGCTGCGCGCCGGCAACGACTTCCGCTCCCATCCCTCACGTAATCGCGGCGAGTACTTGCTGACTCGCGCGACATCCGTCACGCGGCTAAAAACGTCGGGTGTACTTCGAGCAACGAGAGCGCGAAGGCCAAACTCGGCTGGCCGCGCAGGCTAGAGCCTGCGCTCTACGGATGTGACGCGGCAGGCGGCGGAGTGGGATTTCCGGCGTACAGCGCCCGGAGGCGGCTGGCCGAACACAGCGGCGATGCTCGTTGCTCGGTGGGAATCATCGACGCGCCCGGCACTACCGGCCACCGACGAGTTCTCCGAGCAGTTCTCGTACGGTTCGCCCCGTGACCGGGTCCTTCCAGTCAGACGCAATCTCGGCGAGCGGTTTCAGCACGAAGCCGCGGTCACGAAAACGAGGGTGTGGGACGACGAGGTCGCGTTCGTTCACGATGAAGTCGCCGTACAGGATCAGGTCGAGATCGAGAGTGCGCGGCGCACCTGGGTAGGGGCGCTCACGGCCGAGCTGTCGTTCGATATCAATGAGGGCGTGGAGGAGGTCGCGGGCCGGCAGCGTTGCGTAGCCGGTAGCGGCGGCATTCAGAAATCGCGGCTGATCGCCGACACCAACGGGATCGGTTTCGTGAAAAACGGATACGCGGAGTTGTTGCAGGTATTGCCCGAGGGCGGCGACAGCTTCACGCAGCAGACGCTCGCGGTCACCCAGGTTGCTGCCGAGAGCGATTGCGACGGGAACCATGGTTCCCAAATTTCAAGTCACAGGTCACAAGTCACAAATTGAGAATTCCGTTGTGCCTTGTGACTTGCCGTAACCTAGGCGCTCCCCGCGACCTGACTCTGAGCGTGCTTTCGTCCCCTGAATCCCTCTTCAAACAGCGTATAAACGGCCGGCACGAGCACGAGCGTCACCATCGTCGACGCCAATAGCCCGCCGATGACGACGCGCGCGAGCGGCGCCTGCAGCTCGCCGCCTTCGCCCAGACCGATGGACATCGGCACGAGCCCGAGCATCGTGGCCAGTGATGTCATGAGAATCGGTCGAAGCCGCCGTCGTCCTGCCAGTTCCACCGCTTCGCGGATCGCGAGGCCGTCGCGCCTGCGCAGTGTATTGGTGTAGTCCACGAGAAGAATCGCGTTGCTGACGACAATGCCCGCCAGCATGATGACGCCGATGAACGCCTGCATGTTGTACGCAGTGTTCGTGAAATACAGGCTCAGGACCACGCCGATGCTCGCGACGGGAATCGAGAACATGATGATGAACGGATCGCGAAGCGATTCGTACTGCGACGCCATCACCGCGTAGACCAGCAGCACCGCGAGAATGAGCACGAGCTGGAGCTGCCGGAACGACCGGGCCTGTTCTTCGACCTCTGCTCCGAACCCTACTGAGAAGTCGGGCGGCACGCGCACCTGGCCGATGCGCGATTGCACTGCAGCGACGGCTTCGCTGAGGCTCGTCTCGATGTCGGCGTTCACGCGCGTCATCCGCTCCATATTCTTGCGGTCGATCTGCACCGGTCCGGTATCGCGATCGACGGCGAGCACATTGCGAGCCGGTACGACCTGGCCGGCGGGGGTACTGACGAGCACGTCGCCGATATCGGCGATGCCTTCCCGATCCGCCTCTCGCAGTCGCACGATGATCGGGTACTCGTTGCCTCGCTCGCGGAACTGCGCCGCCTGCGTGCCCGCCACGTTCGTTTGAATCGTGGTGGCCACGTACTGCGGCGTCATACCCAGCGTGGCGGCCTTCGGCCGATCGATGCGGATTGCGATCTCAGGTCGGCCCGCGTCCTGCGCCAGCCGCACGTCCGCGATGCCCTCGGTCCCCGCCATCATCACCCGCGCTTCGTCGGCAATCCGCCGCGCGTCGTCGAGGTCGTCGCCGCGAATCTCGAGCGCGAGCCGAGCATCGGCGTCGCCGCCGAGCATCCTGTTGAGCTGGAAGTTGCCGCCGCTCGGATTCGCGCGCACCATGACGCCCGGAAGTCCGGACAACTGACGGCGCAGTTCCTGGGCAATCTGATCGCTCGTACGCGTGCGCTCATTGCGAGGCGTGAGCCGGATGTTGATGCTGCCTCGGTTGGTGCCGCCGCCAAATCCAAATCCGCCGCCGCCGCCATTCGTGATGAGAGTCCTGGCCTCGGGGACGTACTGACGAACCATCTCCTCGAGCTGCAGCATGACGGCCTCGGTGCGCTCGATACGAGTCCCGACTGGCAGTTCGGCATTCACGCTGACTTCACCTTCGTCCGTCTGAGGCAGCAGCTCGGTCGAGAGGAGCGGATAAATCAGCGCCGCTGCCACGACGGACGCAACGGCGCCACCGATGATCGTCGGCCTGTGCGCGAGCGCCACGTGCAACGCCTTGCGATAGCGCTCGTCCACGCCCTCCAGCAGTTGCTCGCTCGCCCGGTACAGGCGGCCCAATGGTCCTTTACGTGCCGCCTCCTCGTCTGGTGTGTGCAGCCAGCGCGAGCAGAGCACGGGCACAATGGTGACCGCGACGAACAAGGACATCGCGAGCGAGAAGATCACGACATAGGACAGTTGGCGGAACAGCACGCTCGAGATGCCTGTCAGGAACAGCAGCGGAATGAATACAGCGATGTGCGTCAGCGTGGATGCAAGAATCGCCGACCAGACCTCCTCGCTGCCATCGATGGCAGCGGTCATCCGGTCTTTCCCCATATGCAGGTGGCGATGCGTGTTTTCGAGCACCACAATGGCCGCGTCCACGATCATGCCTATACCGAGTGCAAGACCGCCGAACGTCATCGTGTTCAACGTGAAGCCGCCGAAGAAGAGCAACGCGAACGTGCCGATGATCGATATCGGGATCGATGTGCAGACGATGAGCGTCGATCGGAAATCGCGCAGGAACAGGAAGATAATGAGCACAACCAGAAGGCCGCCCACCACAGCGTGCTCGCGCACGTTGTTGATGGCGCGCTCGATGAACACGGCCTGGTCGTTGGCGACGAGCACGCGGATACCCGGCACTTCGCGGTTGATGCGCTCGACTTCCGCCCGGATCCCGGCAGATACCGCCACGGTGTTCTCGCCGGTCTGCTTGTTCACTTGCATTCGGACGGCCGGCTTGCCGTCGATCTGCAGGAACTGCCGGCGGTCCTCGGTCGAGTCGACGACCTCGGCGATGTCGCGCAGGTAGATTGGCACTCCGTCGCGCGTCATCACCGCGACGTTTCGGATATCGTCGAGGTTGATGAACTCACCCTGGCTGCGGACGAGATACGTCGCGTCGCCCTGGGTCACTTCGCCGAGCGGCACGTTCTGGTTCTCCTGACGGAGCACCTGCACGACGCGATCGACGGAGAGGTTGAGGGCGGTGATTTTCTCCTTCGACAGCTCGATGTGAATCTGCCGGCGGAGCCCGCCGTTCACCGTCACCGCCGCGACGCCTGGTGCGCGCTCGAGGCGCGGTGCGAGCTCGTTCTGCGCGATTTCACGGAGCGTCACCGGATCGAAATCGCCTTCGACCGCCAGATTGATAATCGGCTGCTGGTTCGCGTCGGCCTTGAAGATCTGCGGCGGGTCAGCATCCTCGGGCATCCGACCGCGAACTCGATCGACGCGGCTGCGCACTTCGTCAAGTGCCTCGGACATGTCGGCGCCCCAGGCGAAGTTCAACCTGACCTGGCTCCTGCCTTCTTGAGACGATGAGTTCACTGTCTCCACGCCCGGAACGGCGCTGGCAGCCTGCTCGAGCGGACGTGTGACCAGTTGCTCCATCTCGAGCGGGCCGACGCCGGCGTAGTTGACAAAGACGGTGATCGTCGGCTGCGCGAAATCGGGCATGAGATCGACCGGCAGCCGGGTCAGGGAGATTGCGCCCAGCAGCACAACCACGCTGCTCAACATGAACATCGTGACCGGCCGATGGATCGCAAGGCGAGGAATGCTCATTTGCCGTCTCCGTCAAACACGAAGACCAAACACCTCAAAACCGTCTTTGGTCTCTAGTCTTTGGTCTTCAGTGTTTGGTCTGTAGTCTCTGGTCTTTCGTTCCAGTGCGTCAAGGTGCCGTGCCTGCAGGCTGCTGTCCGCGTCGTCCGCCGAAGCCTCGACGTCCGCTGCCCTGGCCGGGAGCCGCGCTATCGAACTGACGATCGGTTGAGACCCCGTCAGTCCCCGAAGTCCGCGGCGCTGTGTCTGCCAGGCCGCCAGCATTGCCGCGCCGTTCTGACACCGCACTCTCGCGGCTTCCGCGCCCTTCCCCATCGGAGTTGCCACGACGCCCGGCGCCCGACTCGCCGTCTGCCAGCAAGACCCGGTCGCCGTCGCGAAGTCCCGCGGCGCCAGTCGTCACGACGCGGTCGCCCTCGGCGACGCCGTCGAGAATCTCAATCTGTTCGCTCTCTTCGATGCCGACCCGAACAGGCCTGAAGGTCACCGTGCTGTCGCCGGAGGCCACGAACACGCCGCGCCGCCCTGTATAGTCGACCACCGCGTTGGTCGGTACGACGAGGGTGTCCTTCCGTTCATCGGTGGTGACCGTGACGCGGGCATACATGCCCGGCTTCAGCTTGAATCCAGAGTTCGGAATTTCCACCTCGATTGGCGCAGTACGAGTCGCCGGATCGAGCACCGGTGCGAGTCGCGCGATCCGGCCACTGAACATCTCGCCGGGGAAAGCATCGACTTCGACCCGCGTCATGTCTCCCGTCTGAATCTGCTTCAAATCCTTTTCGACGATGTTGGCGACCAACCGGACACGGCTGATGTCGACGACATCGACAATAGCGGCATTCTGACCGACAAATGCGCCAGGGTCGACGCCGCGGCGGGCCACGAACCCGTTGACTGGCGAGACGACCACTGTATTGGCCAGATTGATCTTCAGCTCGTCCAGCCGCGCCACCGATTGCGTATTCTGCGCCCGCGCCAGGTCGAGTTGCGCGACGGCGGCCTGATACCGCGCTTCGGTGTCGTCGAGCGTTTGCTTCGGAAGGAGCTGACGCGCGTAGAGGTTGCGCGAGCGCTCGGCGTTGGTCTCGGCGAGCTGGAGGTCGGCCTCACGTTGCCGAATGGTCGCCCGCGACACTTCGAGGCCGGCTTCCTGCTGCTTGACCTGCTCCTGAAGCTCGTAATCCTCGATCTTGGCGATTCGCTGGCCGCGGCTCACGGGATCGCCGAGCCGGACATTTATGGCCTCGAGCCGTCCAGACGCGCGTGGCACGACGGAGACGGTAGCCTCGCCAATAAGATTGCCGACCACGACGAGCTGCTGAGCCACTGATCCCCGCGTTGCAGTCGCGGTCTCGACCGTCATCGGACCGGCACCCCCGCGGCCACCGCGTCCACCTGCGAATCCGCCGCGCGCGCCGCCGCGCCCGCGCCCTTCTGGTCCACCGGCTGCCTGACCATTCGCTGCCTGTGCCGGGTCACGGCTGAACCACCCTGTGTAGAAGAGCGCGCCGAGTACGACTATGACGGCGACACCAATGACGAGAATTTTCCTCATTGACCCTAGTTTCCGCCGCCGGCGGCCGCGACTGCCACGATGACCAGAATCGCTTTCATTGTCTACCGGCCGCCTCCGCCGAAGCCGCCGCCTCCAAAACCGCCGCCGTCAAAAGCCACCGCCGCCAAAACCACCGCCACCAAAACCACCGCCACCAAAACCGCCGCCGCCGGCATTGTCTCCACCGCCGCCAGCCCCGCCCCCGGCACCCGCGTTGAGCGTCGTAATCCCGCCACCTCGCGCGCCCGGCGCTTCCTGCACCCGCTCGAAGTCGACAAGGGCGCGACGGTAATCGAGGAGCGCTCTCAGCTCGGAATTTTGGGAAGTGGCCAGATCGCGCTGCGCCTGCACGACGAAGAAGTTGGTGGAGAGCCCCACCTCAAAGCGGCTCTGTTCCGCCTGGAGCCGCGTTTCGGCCAACTGCCGCGCGACCATTGCCGCGTCGTATCGCGTGAGGCTGCTCTCGACTTGCAAAGCGGCGTTCGTGACCTCGGTGGCCACCTGCAGCTCGAGGGCCCGCAATTGTGCGTTGGACTGGTTGAGCTGAATACGCGCGCGCGCATAATTGGCGCCTGCGGCGCTGGCGCCAAGCGGATACGACATGTTCAGCTGGAAAGTCCAGACTGGGTAGTTCACGCCTGTGAGCGTGCGCAACGCGTCCGAATACCCGCCGGGAAGGGTACCGATCACGGTGCTGCCAAGGCCGCTTCCCTGACGGATGAACTGGGTTCCGCCGAGGCCCTGCGCGCCGTAGGCGGCGATGAGGTTGACATCCGGCAGGGTTTCGTTGCGCATGAAGCGCATGGTTGTGTCGTTCGCTTCGATCTGACGCCGTGCCTGCGCCAAATCCGTCCGGTTCTGCAGCGCCTCGCGTACGGCGCTCTCGACATTGAGCGGTTCGGGCGCGAAGACTGGACGATCGCCGGGGTTGATCGACGCACGCCATAGCGGATCGTCGGTACCATTCACAATCAACCGCTTGAGAGAGAGTTCCGCAGTGCGCCACGTGGCTTCGGCCTGCGCAACCGTCTGACGCCGCGTGGCGGCTTCTGCCTGCGCCTGCACCACATCGAGCGGCGCCATGGTCCCGATTTCGACCCGCGTCTGGTTGTCTTCAACGAGCTTGTCCGCCAAGGTCAGCGACCCGCGGGCAACCTCGACAGCGTCGATCGCATAGAGCAGCTCCCAATACGCGTTCCGCACGGCTGAGAGTGTCGTCGCAATAGTGCCGCGGAGCTGGATTTCCGAGATGTCGCGACTGATGGCAGTTACGCGCAGCTGCTGCCGATTGTTGTCGATCAGGAAGCCTCGCAGCAGGGGCTGTGTGAGCGTCAGGTTGAAGTTGGACGTATAGGTCGGATTGAAGTTGGCGAAGATGTTCGACGTAACCTGCTTCCGGTTGTTGAACTGGAACGACACGTCACCGCCGCCCCACGGCAAGGCCTGCAGGATGCCGGCGTTGAAGTCCGTGGTGTCGTTCTGGACGATGTTGCCGCCGTTCAACTGGTTCGTCGGGGGCTGAGTAACGGCGCGCTGATTGAATGTCGATGTGGCAGTCGGCTGATAGGCCGCGCGAATGCGCGCAATCGTGAGATCGAACGTCTGTGGATTCAGGCGCTCGACGGCCAGCTCGAGGTTGCGCTCGAGCGCCCGCGTGGTGGCCTCCTCGAGCGTCAGATCGACCGGAGTGCCTGGAGGCAGCTGCGGGGCGGTGGGCCGCGTCTGCTCGATCTCGGTTCGGGCCGCGACGAACTGCTGCGCCGCGACACGCGCGATCTCATCGAGACGCGTCCGCTCGTCGGATGCGCCTTGTGCGAGCAGCGCGGCCGGCGCGGCAAGCAACGCTGCTACACCAAAGACGAGAAGCATACGGGCGGACGGTCGAACGGCATCGAAGTGCAAAACACGCATATGGGCTTTCATGAAGTGATCGAGTTAGCGCTGACTGCGGTCGTTCCGACCACGCCGGTTGTTGCGCTCTTCCGCCAGGGCCGTGAACTTGGCCCATTGATCGGCGGTCAGGGTGCGCCGCATCCGCAGCAGCATCATCGTCCGCGTCTTGTTCAGCTCGGCGCGCGCCGACTCGACGACGCCGACATATTCCAGCACGGAGGCGTCGTCGCCCTTCTCGATGAGGCGATCGAGCTGTTCTTCTGCCTGATTCAGCGTCTGCATCCGCTCGCGGAGCGTCGGCTGAGTCTTCTGGAAGATGGCCTCGAGCCTGGCGCTCTGCTCGGCGGTCAAGGCGAGCTCACGGCGGAACTGCTCGTCCTGCCACCATTTACCGCGCTGGGCCAACGAGGTCGTGCCAGCGCCGGCCACCAGGATAACGACGGCAACCCACCGGGTCAGTATTTTCGAGACTTTCATGGGTGACCTGTCCGACAATACGGTTGGCCTGCCAGCGTTGTTTACTGGATCTGGCCGCAAGTAGTACGAATACCATGGGTTTCGGCCGCGGGCGCCCGTGGCACGTCGATTGCGCTCGCAACGGGTGAAACCAGGTTTCGAGAGACGGGTTTCTCCTCTCGGCGCCTGCAGAGGCGGTATTTTACGCCGAGGATGGGTAGCGATGAGACGAATCGTGGTCATGCTGATGATGTTTGCCCTGTTGACGGCCGCAGCGGCGATGGCGCGGCAGGGGTTCACGATCCGCGGCCGCGTAGGCGCCACCGACCAGGAGGCGCAGGAGGGCTACTTCGCCATCGACAACCAGACCATGATCGTCGTGAAGCCGGGAAGCGAGTTCCACGCCTATATGCGCTCGCGTGTCGGCCAGCGCGTCCGCATCACGATCGAGCCCGAAACGGGGTCCGAGTAAGGCACAAGGCTCAAGTCACAAATCTAAAGGCACAGATGCTGGAATCGACGTTGTGCCTTGTGATTTGTGACTTGCGACTTGTTATTGGTTCGCCACCTGTTCCAGGCGCCGAATCGCTGCGTCGACGAGGTTGTCGGGTGTCGACGCGCCCGACGTTAGACCGACGGTAACTGTTCCCGGCGGCAGCCAGTCGCTGGTCGTCACCTCCTGAGGGGAACCGACTGGCTTGTGTCGGATTTCCCCGCTCGACAGCAATCCCCCAGGATCCGCGATGTGGTAGGTGGGGACGCGCTGTGCGCAGATTCGCGCAAGGTTACAGGTATTGCTGCTGTTGAGGCCGCCAATCACGACCATCAGGTCCACCCTATGTTCGTCAAGTAGGGTCTTCACGGCATCCTGTCGGTCCTGCGTCGCGCTGCAGATTGTGTCGAACGCCCGGAAACGCTCAGGCAAGGCCGCGTCGCCGTAGCGACTGCGCATCGCTTGCCGGAGCATCTCGCCGACCTCCAGCGATTCCGAGCTGAGCATCGTCGTCTGGTTGGCGCAACCGATCCGCTGCAGGTCGCGGTCAGGGTCGAATCCCGGCGAGGTGGCGCGGTCGAAGCGCGCAAGGAATGCGGCTGCGTCACCGCTGGAGCGGATGTACTCGCAGACGGTCATGGCCTCGTCGCGGTCGAGAACAATGAGGTAACGTCCGGCGCCGGCGTGGAGCGCCTGCGACGCCGTGGCTCTCGTCTCTTCGTGCCAGTACTTCCCGTGAATGATCGAGGTGAAACCGTCTTCCGCGTATCGCTTGACGTTCTTCCACACGTTCAGCACGGAGCCGCAGGTGGTATCGACGAGGATGCATCCGCGCTGCTGTAGATCCGCGAGGAGCTCAATCGTCACGCCGAACGCGGGCAGAATGACCACGTCGGCAGGCGTAATCAGATCGAGCGATTCGCCCGGATCGGTCAGGAACCGGATGCCTTGCGCGCGCAGCTCCGCGTTGACGTGTGGATTGTGGATGATCTCGCCCGTCAGATAGACAGTGCGATTCGGAAATCGCCGGCGCGCCTGGTATGCGTAATCCACCGCGCGATCGACGCCGTAGCAAAAGCCGAACTCGCGCGCGAGATGAATCGTGATCCGTCCCGAGGCGTACTGAAAGTCGGCGTTCTTGATGGCTTCGATGAGATCGCTGTGGTAGCTCTCTGCAAGGACGCTGGCGACCTCGTGTTTCAAATCGAGGCCCTTCCGGAAGATCAGCGGGGGCACTACTGCGCCGCAACCTCCCAGGCAAGCGGCGTCAGATCGTCGAGGGGACGCAGCGAGGCACCGCTTGTTCCTTCGATCGCCACTTCGAGCATGCCGAGGAACTCCTCTTCGGACAGCGTCGTCGAAACGGCGTGCAAGGTTGTGCCTGCCGGTTGGATGGTCACCTGCGTCGGCGAACCACTCCATTGATTCGGGACGACGACGTGAGCCAGATGACCGGCAAAGACACCGATTAGGAGCCCAGCCGCCGCCGCACCCGCCACCCAGCGCATGCCAGGTCTGGCCCGCAGCGAGGGCCGCTGCGTAAGGTTGCCCGGGAATGTGATCACGCGGCCGGCTCGACCTTCCTGCTCGAGGCGCTGGAGTATGCGCGCTCGCTGTTTGGCAAGACGATCGACAGAGAACGCGGCGTCGGCCTCCGCGACGGTCACCGCAGCGATATCCGCGAGCATCCGGCTCAAATGCGCGCTGCGCTCCGCGCATTCCGGACAGGTATCGAGGTGATTTCGTTCGGCGGGGTAACCTGCTTTGTCGAGGCAGACATCAACGAGTCGGTCGTCGGAGAGATGACTTCTGTGCATGTTCATCGCTCCGCTGCTAGCAGCCCGCGCAGCTTCCGAACCGCTCGAAAGAGATGCACTCGGACGGTGGCTTCACTGACGCCGAGCGTCTGACTGACTTCGTTCGTACTCTGCTCGGAGATCTGACACAGCGTGAATACCAATCGTTGACGCTCTGGAAGCTGATCGACCGCCGCGAGGATCCGTTGCCCCTGTTCGCTCGACAGCAGCCGCTCCTCAGGTGTCTGTTGAGGTGCGGCGGGTTCCAGCGGGGGGGCTTGCCCGATAGCGGGCGCGGGCACCGACCACCGTAAGCGGCGGGAGCGCGCCTTCTGCAGATCGAGACAGCGATTCACGAGAATGCGCGTAAACCACACCTCGAAGGGGAGCTCCTCGCGGTAGGTCGTGATGTGCGTAAACACTTTTACAAATGCATCCTGCACGGCCTCGTCGGCGTCGTGCAGGTCCCGGAGGTACTGATACGCGATCCGCGCGGCCCGACGCTGCAACAGCGCGACGAGCTCTCCGAACCGTTCTCGCGCAGCGTCGCGCTTCCCCGCGAGGACGAGCGCCTTGACTTCCGCTGCGAGCTCCGAGTCGCGAGATAAAGGCGCGACAACGGGACCAGCGGCTGTTGCCGGCGATGACATCCTTCGCGGAGTCTGTCTGAGCATGAATACGGCGCCTGATACGACGCGTTTACCAGCGAAAGTACTATACTCCAAACGGGTTGCGGGGACTCTTCCCCGTTGACTTGGTTCGGACACGGCCGCTACCATCGGAGTTCTTCAATATGGCCATTCAAGTTGAACGTGCGCGGGGGCTTGAAGCCGTTGGCATCCTTCGGTCAGGCCCGGTCCACTGGAATCTCAGCATGCCGGTGCTGACCGAGATCGCCGTGCAGCGGCACGAAGGGCAGCTCGCGGCCGAAGGTCCCCTGGTGGCGCTGACGGGTCACCATACCGGACGGTCGCCAAACGACAAGTTCTTCGTGCGTGAGCCGTCGAGCGAGCCGTACATCAACTGGGGCGAGCTCAATCGCGGCATCGACGAGGCGGCATTCGATGCGCTTCATCGCGATCTCGTGTCCTTTCTGCAGGATAAGGAGTTGTACGTGCTGGACGCGTGGGCCGGCGCGGATCCCGCCTATCGCCTGCCGATCCGGGTTGTCAACGAGTTCGCCTGGCACAACCTGTTTGCCCGCAACATGTTCCTGCCCGAGAACGATCCGGTCAGGCGGGCCGAGCACGTGCCGCAATTCACCGTCATTGACGCGCCGAATTTCAAAGCCGATCCCGCGCGCCATGGTTCGCGCTCGGACTGCTTCATTTACGTCCATTTCGGCAAGCAGCTCGTGCTCATCGGCGGAACCAGCTACGCGGGCGAGATCAAGAAGTCGATCTTTACAATCCTCAACTATCTGCTGCCTCGCAAAGGCGTGCTCTCCATGCACTGCTCGGCGAACGTCGGCCC
>Ga0075430_100000941_pt1 | contig 22858 bp, 20 predicted proteins | sample RhiMetdeltSRZDD4_FD_75294 | JGI IMG/M metagenome (GOLD analysis project Ga0075430, IMG submission 75294) | Populus rhizosphere microbial communities from Tennessee, USA - Rhizosphere MetaG P. deltoides SRZDD4 | ecosystem: Host-associated > Plants > Roots > Rhizosphere > Soil | place: USA... | reverse complement strand
ATGGTGGTGATAACGGCTGGTCTTATCTTTGCCACTGCAGCATATTCATTCAAGAAATTCAAGCCAGCGCAAAAAACTGCAATAATTGCGGCAATAGTCATATCCGTGCAGATCATATTAGGTATGTTGGTGGTCACAACCCGTCTTGAACCCATTCTCGTCGCAACTCATCTATCCACTGGTATCTTGCTCTTTGCAATGACACTTATGACTTTTCTAGTTTCGTATAAGCTAAGGCGTCAATAAATATTTCTGCTGTTTACGATAGATCATCTCCTCTGTATCCTGTTCTTGAGTTCGAAGCCTTAAGGCAGTGCATGTTGATCATGAAGCGGGAAGAGCTAAATCACATTTAAAAAAGAGGTCTACACAAAAAAGGCGTTAGCAAGGTCAGAGCAGTAATTACGAATAGTCATTAAATATGCTATTTATATGAGATAACAGGTCGTTGCGTAGCTGGATCACCTTAGCACGCTTGTCTCCATCCAGATCCGTTGTTAGCAGAGCCTCAAGTCCTTCTACTATATATTTGATATTTGGCAGTGTAAGCAGGATTTTTCCCTCATCTTGATTTTTGCTTGCCATTGCTCTACACGTATATACTAGCGGCGGTCTTATTAATCTCGCTGGAAGCCTCTGCATATAATAAATAACACAGCATATATCTAATGCCCATAACAGAAGCTTATTGTATATGGCTGAGAGCCAACGGCAGACTATAATTAATTTATACAATTCTGGTATCTCCCCTGAGATAATTGCATTTCAGCTTGATATCAGCCTGGAGGATGTAGACAAGGTAGTCCAGAGCATAAACGAGACTACTCTACCTCCTAAGCAGGCACCTGAAGCTGGGCTCCTGGCATCCTTCTACCTCGATGCCGTAGTAGATCTTGATAAGGCGATCAAATTGGCGCAGCAGAGAGTATGGAAAGCGCTTAAGGTGGAATCGAAATTTGACATCTCCACTGAAGAAACCCATGAAATTCTTGCCAGGTACTCCAAGTCAAAGGTCATGCTTGTAATCCTCCACATAGATCTTGTTGGCTCCACCAGATTGTCATCTGATCTGCCAGCTGATAGGCTTGCCACTATAATCCAAGCGTTTACACAAGAAATGTCGATCACAATATCTGCATATGGAGGATATGTATTGAAATACGTGGGAGATGCGATCATGGCATTTTTCCTTGCAACCAATGACAAATATTTACCATGCATTAATGCAGTAAACTGCGCACACTCGATGATCAAGATAATCCGAGAAGGCATAAACCCAATCTTGAATCAGTATGACTATGCCGAAATTAACGTCCGCGTTGGTATAGATCTAGGTGAAAATGTCGTGGTCCAATATGGATGGGATATCTTCAATGTAGATGGTAAAAAATTCAAAAGACCCCACTTTGACATCTTGGGTCATACCATCAATATAGCAACGAAAATGACATCGCTTGGTAAGCCGGACCAAATAGTAATAGGTCAGATGGTCTATGATGTCCTAGACGATCGACAAAAATCCGCATTTCATCGAATGCAGATAAGCGCAGATGTATGGGGTTATATGAGTGACTATTCAGGCGGCATTTATCCCCTTTACGGTACAGATGGAGCTTATGTGCACTAAGTATATATCAGAAAAAAACATACACTATTGTCATCATTAGATGCACTCTATAGAATATGAAGACTCTTTTGTTAAAATTGCTGGTTTGATCGGAGGCGAGGAGTACATCAAAGTTGCCCGCGCCCTCTTAAACACCAAGGATGTGACAGATGAGGAGATTGCGAGCGCAACCGGACTAAAGATAAACATTGTACGCAAGGTTCTCTATGATATGTTTGGTAAGGCGTTGATAACTGGCATCCGAGTCAAGGACGAAAAGAAGGGTTGGTTCGTCTATCGCTGGCGAGCAAAGCAGGATCAGGTCGACAATTTCATTGACAATCAGAAGAAAAAGATCCTTGATCGACTCCATAATCGCCTTGAATATGAAGAATCAACAGAATTTTACCACTGCAGCAACCGTGATTGTCCGCGAGTGAAATTTGACGTAGCAGTTGAATTATTTTTCAAATGCCCCAACTGCAAAGGCTCACTTAACATGATAGATAACACTAAGATCAAAGAAGCGTTGCACCATAAGATAGACCAAGTGACTACTGACATCAATTCAAACAAAAGATAGATCCTGTACTTGTGTATGTGTGTTTTATACCCTGCATCTTATATACAACTCCCAATGACACAATAATTTGTAATTTGTATCTTCTAATCTTTTGCAGGAGTAATAGCATCACTTGACATAGCACTCTCGCTACGGATAATGATCTCTACGTACTTTTATTGGCTGTCTGCTTCGGGCCAAATGAAAGGCTATGTGCCCTCTCCTTTTAAGAACCTAAAATGGATCTCGCCTTTTTGAAGATATCGAACCACATATGCCATGTCAGCTTACCCGTGTTAGTATTCTGCCTGCTTGGATGATAGGAGGCAAGTAGCATTTTGCCGTTTATCTCATAGCTCGCTCCATGGCTAAACCTAAGCTTTCTCAATCCTGCTGCTCGACAATATGCATCAAATCCAACCTTGCCCAGCATAAGAATGACTTTTATATCTTTCAAAATCTTCAACTCTGAAACAAGATATTGAGAGCAGTTCATCAGCTCGATTGTCAGTGGCTTATTATCTGGTGGTGCACATCTAATTGCTGCAGTAATGTACGCATCCTTAAGCACAAGCCCGTCATCCTTTGACCTGCTGGTAGGCATGTTTGCAAATCCTGATTCATACATCGCCCTTGCAAGCCAGTCCCCCGAACCATCCCCCGTAAACATTCTTCCTGTCCTATTGCCCCCATGTGCTGCAGGTGCAAGCCCGACTATCAGTAGCCTAGCATTTGGATCGCCCCAGCTTGGCAGAGGTCGCGCCCAGTACTCTTCACTTATAAATCTCTTGACTTTTTCTTGGCCAATTTGCTTAATGTATTGTGATAATCTTGGACAGCAGGTGCACTCAATTACCTTATGGTTTATCCAGTGTAGTTTGTCATAACTCATGGGCTATGCTAGCAGATAAGCATACGTTATTAGAAAATCTTTTTATCACCCGTCAAATGTTTTGTTTAACATTTGTCTACGAACATTAGTGCTATCGACGACTTGACCTGGATCGCCGGATCCGTAGTATTAAGCGACAACCCTCCCCAGCAGTTAAAATACTGCAGGAAAAAGTTCGGGATCAAGCAGGCAGATCTTGCAAGGCATATGAATCTCACACCCTCCGTCTTAAGTGACTATGAGAAGGGCCGCAGACCGTCACCAGGAGTCAAGTTCATCAAGCGCTACCTGCTTGCGCTATATGAATTGGTTGAATCAAATGGCAAGTCTACTGAACAAGCGGTTCCAACACCCGTTGCCAGTGTGCATATAAATCAGCCTTAACAAGATTCCTACATATGCCTCTCATTATAGTGTCGATGTATCCTGGTAGAACCCCTGAGCAGAAGAATGAATTTGCCAAAGCCATCACTAATGCAGCAGTTCAGATATTGAACACCAAGTCCGAACACGTGATCGTCGTCTTTGACGAGAAACCCCGGGAGAATTGGTTCCAGTCCGGTAGGCCACTCTAGTGTAGCAAACTATTTTTATTTTTATTACCTTCTTTAGAATGGTTGAAGAAAATCGCAGTAGTACAAATGCGGTCATCTGAAGACAAGCAGGAAAACCTGAAAAAATCTATTGATTTTGTAAATGAAGCAGCCAGAAAAAATGCACACCTTGTATGCTTTCCTGAATTCCAGATGGCTTTTTCGCCGAGCAACCAATCTGCAAACCATCTTGCTAGAATTGCTGAAACCGTCAAAGGCAACTTTGTTTTGACACTTGCAGCGACTGCAAAGAAAAATAGAATTGGAGTTGTCGTCACCATTTATGAGAAAAGCAGCAAGCCGCAGCATGTTTACGATACCGCTTTAATCATAAACGAGAGGGGTGCAATAACATCTGTATACCGCAAGCTACACCTTTACGATGCACTTGGGTTTAAAGAATCTACAAAACTAATGCCTGGTAAATCCATAGTCAAGCCTTACAAGACACCTGCTGGCATTGCAGGACTTATGATCTGCTATGATTTGCGATTTCCAGAACTATCCAGGCTATTGACAATTAAAGGTGCAGATATCCTCATCACGCCGTCTGCTTGGGTTGCAGGAGACATGAAAGAGGAGCACTGGCAGACGATGATCAAGGCAAGGGCTATTGAAAATGGCTCCTACATAGTTGCCCCTGACCAAGTAGGCAATATTTATTGTGGAAAGAGTATGGTAGTAGATCCCTTCGGCGTAGTGCTTCTAGATATGGGTAAGCGAGAAGGTATGGAAATAGTAGATGTTGATAAGGCACGTATACAGCAGGTTCGCAGGTCATTACCCCTGTTAAAAAACCGTAGGACTGATATTTACACTCTGTCTCCAAAATAAAAAGTAGAAGCGAGTAGTAGTTTATATCAAATACTAACGACCTAACCTCGTATTATCAGTAAAATGCGGTAATGTGGATCATTATGTTATGCTGCACTTTGCTTTTTTGAAGTGCAACGAGTGTTTACGCAAATTCTCCACTGCTTTGTGCCTCTGGCAAAAACAACTCCCACTAGCGGCCAACTGCACGCTAGACATGCTTTGCCCGTAGTCCTAATTGAGCCCTTTTGTGGCAGTGGTGCAGTTGCCTTACAGCCTCCACGGTAATTCGAGCATCCCACAAACCGCTTTTGTGTGGTGCGCGAACGAATTATACAAAGCTGCCCCTTCTTACACAGCGGACACAGACCAAGCGTTGCCGCCTGTGCGACATCCGCCGATACCGCACCGTTTATTTGCGCTCCAATATCAGTCTCCTTTTCTAGGAATGAGAACAGTGACTCTAACAGTCTGTCTACTGCCTGCTCAATCACAGAAACGCTATCCGCTGATCCCTGCTCCACGTTTGCAAGCTCCTCTTCCATCACTCTTGTCATATTTGTAGAAATTATACCTGGAGCAAACTCCCTCATAGAATCAATAACTGCAAAACCCAAATCCGTTACCTCTACTACTCCTCCTCTGCCTGCTGCCAAGTAATTCCTCTTGAATAGTGTTGATATTATGTCCGCCCTTGTCGCCTTGGTTCCTATTTTTTCCTGTTCCATCTTGGCAAGCATACTTGCTTGATTGTAGCGGAAGGATGGCTGAGTGAATTTCTCTTCCATTTCCACGCCTACATTTTTCAACACATCACCCTTGTGAAGCTCTGGAAGTATGCGCTGATTAAACCTTGCATAAGGCTTGTAGATTACTATCCAGCCTTCATAAGTAAGTGTCATGCCCTCGGCCTCAAAGACATACCCACTCACATCGACCGTGATATTTATGCGTCGGCTGATTGCTGGATCACCAAATACCGCAAGGAATCTCCTCACTATAAGATCGTACACCTTTAATTCAAGACCACTCAGTTTCTGCCGTGGTACAACACCTGTTGGATAGATCGCAGGGTGTGCTGGGTCTGTCATTCGACCTTCATTTGGCACAAGTTCCTCCTTCATAAGAAGCATCGACACCAATTGGTTGTATTTGCTGATCTTTGAAAGACCAGAAATTAGTTTATGATACCCTATGGAAGATGGGAGTTTTTGGCTTGAAGTGCGCGGGTATGAAATGAGTGCTTGCAAATACAATTTTTCCGCTATTGCAAGTGTATGGCTTGGGCCAAGCTTGAACACACTGTATGCTTCTCGTTGGAGGTCGCCAATGTTGAATGGCACAGGCGGTTGTATCATCGACTTGTTGTCGCTAATGTTGTTTACAGTTCCGTTTCTACCTACACAGGCATCTATGATTGCCTTAGCTTCTGTAGGCTTCTCCACTTTTGGTTTTTCATAGTGTGCAGAAAATATCTGTCCATCTTTGTCAAACTGTGCAGTTATTATCCAATATGGGTCTGGTATATGCAACCTGATCTCGATCTCTTTGTTAGCTGCAAAGGCAAGCGTTGGTCCTTGCACTCTCCCAATTGAGAGATTGCGGTATTTGCCAATGCTCTTAAATGACTTGACAAGCGCTCTTGACAGGTTCACTCCGTAAATGAAATCGAGCATGTGACGCGATCTACCTGCTTCTGCTAGCCCGGAGTTTGGCGGGACCAGATTGGCAAACGAATCTCTTATCTCTTCATCCGTTAGCGTCGAAAATTTGGCTCTTGATGCTTTAGCATATTTGTCACCACAAGTATACTGTAGGATGCTATGACCTATCACTTCTCCTTCTTGGTCATAGTCACATGCGTGCACAAAAGATGACGCATCTTTAGCTAGTTCCGAAATAACCTTAATCGCCCTGAGCACTTGTGGGTTCTTGGCAACCGGCGCCCACTCCAAGTCCAGCACAGGATACACGCTTCTGTTCCTAGTGACGTCGGTCAGACTATACAGATGTCCAAGCGCTGTGCATATTTTATAATGGCGCTGATCATTTTTTACTTCAAAGATAGAAATGCCACCCGACCTGAACTCAGTTGGCTCACCAAGCGCCTGGGCTATTCTCCTTGCAGCAGCGGGCTTTTCACATACGACAAGGGTGTACATAACCTTGCAAGAATTTGGTAGACCTGTGCATATTAATTCGATCCTTCTTCTACATTTTAATAGAGAATCTTACTCCCATCTGCTGTGGGCTTCTGCGTCTTCTCTCTCATTCTTGAGGGATGTGGCTATTTTCTATGATGAAAAGAAAAAGCGTGTACAGGTGGTAGGTGAAATAGATTCATGTCTGAAGTGTGTGTATGTATATATGTGTATTCAGTATTGCAGACCATCTAGTTAAGATTGTATTTTACTAACTCTTTAAAGAGATAGACACATCTGTTTAGACCATTCCTTAGTAAACAACTAATATGATTCTTACATATCAAGGGTGTTTAATCTATTTATATACAAAAAGGCAACTTTTATGAGATGACAACCAACAAAGTCTGCCTTCTCGGTGCAGGCAGCACGAAATACGGAAAATTAAACGAAAGTATTATAGAGATTGCGCTAAATGCAGCCAAAGGCGCCATTGAGTCAGCCGGAATTACTCCCAAAGAGATCCAAGCGGGATACATTTCAAATGTTTTCGGAGTTGCAGACAAGCAGGTTCACATGGCGCCTGTCATCATGAGTAACCTTGGAATTTCTCATGTTCCTGGACTTACAATTGAATCGGCGTGCGGCTCGGGCTCGGTGATGTTTAGAGAAGCTTATGCTAATATAGCAGCCGGATTCTATGATTGCGTCCTTGCACTTGGTGTTGAAAAGGTGACGCATACCGGCACGGCTCGTAGCACGACTTTATTCTCTTATTGCTCTGACTTTTTCTATGAAGGCGGCAGTGGGGCAACATTTCCTGGGCTTTTTGCATCAATGGCCCGCGCTTACATGGCTACCCACAAGGCAACTGAAGAAGACCTTGCTCATGTTGCTGTCAAGAATCACGAAAATGGGCTAATGAACCCAAAGGCACATGTTCACAAGAAAATAACCGTTGATGACGTGCTAAAGTCACCGGTAGTGGCTTCGCCGCTGAAGCTGCTTGACTGCTGCCCGTTCTCTGATGGTGCATCTGGGGCTGTTCTGTGTAGTGAAGAGTTTGCGAAAAAGAGCGGCAGACCATACATCGAAATAATTGGATCCGGCAGAGGCGCTTCACCAGCAGCTGTTCAAGGTCGGGAAGATATAACGACCATTCCAAGTACAGTTGCTGCCGCAAGACAGGCCTACAAGATGGCCGGAGTTAGTCCAAAGGATATTGATTTTGCCGAAGTGCATGATTGCTTTACTATCGCAGAGATAATTGACATTGAAGATCTTGGGTTCTATCCAAAAGGCAAGGCTGCGCATGCAGTAAGGGATGGAGCAACACGCCTTAACGGCGAGATCCCCGTAAATCCATCGGGTGGTTTGAAATCAAAAGGACACCCAATCGGTGCGACGGGTGTTGGACAGGTAGTCGAAGTATTTGAGCAGTTCACTGGCAAAGCCGGCGAGCGTACAGTTCCAAATGCTGAGGTTGCACTCACTCACAACTTTGGGGCTACTGGTGCTAGTGCCGCAGTTCATATATTCAAAAAAGTGGATAGAAAATGATAGAGGAGAAATTATCAACTTCTAAAAGTACCGTAGAAAGGTTCATCGAGGCTGCAAACAGGAAAAAGATCCTGGCCCAAAAATGTGTAAAGTGCAGCCACTTGATGTTAGGGACGGTGCTCTTTTGTGAGAAATGCTCCGGGAACAAATTTGAGCAAGTTGATCTTGAAGGCAGCGGTGTTGTTGTGACATACACCATCCAAGCAGTTGTGCCTGAAGGTTTTGAGGATGCTGGCTCGTACGCATGGGTGATATTCCAGTTAGATAATGCGCCCCTGAGAGCATCAGGATTTCTCCCTGGCATCAAAACGCCTACAGACCTGCCTATAGGCACCAAAGTAAGAGTTGTTGGCTACGATCCCAAGCATGGTCTCCTGCTTCAGAAATAGTTGTTATTTCTATTGCCTAGGATCTGTGGTCCTATATCTTTTCTTACACTTCTAACCGTATATCTTATACCATTTTGTCTATGTGCTTCGTATAGGTATATATATGCACTAATGAGCATATATCGTACTAACCCTTCTAACCTTACAATGAATTACTCCATACTTGAAAAGTCGATCGCCAATACAACGCATTTATAGTATAGTTTAATTTGAGCCCATATGTAGGCTCCAAGATCCCATCTAATATCTTTGCATCAAGGTCAGCTACGTACCTCATCTCTGCATGTATCTTGACTCTTGTGTGCCTCGCTATTGTAATATACCATCTTTTTTGTAGCTTAGCTTTATGATAGTTTTTAGTTTACTGTCTTCGACGTGCGGATTTTTCTTAGTTTACTCTAGCCTATAACAGTAAGATGACTGGAGGAGAGAAGCGCCAGCAGTTCATGAGTCAGATCACACACGCCACAGGCGTAGTATATAACCAGCTTGGGCGTCTCAAATTGCTCGATGGAAAATTTGCATCAATGGAAACATCATTTCTAGAGCAAATAGCTGCCAGTATCAAGGCAGGCAATAATACCCGAGCAAAGATTCTTGCAACTGAATTGATCAATGTGCGGCGCCTCCGTAGAAACACACAACACACCGGCCTAGCACTTGAGGCAGTAGTAATACGCTTCAGTACAATCAACGAATTTGCTGCAATACTTGACACCATAGAACCAACAATTGAGATGATAAAGAGTATTCAGACAGATCTGAATAGAGCTATTCCTTCTGCTAATGAAGTACTCTCCGAAATCTCGACGGTCACCTCAGATGTGCTCCTCCATGCAAATATTAAAGCAGACGCTAGGATCTCTACTCCGATGGACACAGAGGCAATTTCAATACTTCATGAGATCGAAGGTGCACTTGAGGATGAGGCAAAAGCGAGACTCCCTGAGGTCCCAACTAACATTCCTTCTCCAAAGCGAGAGGCAACACCTACTGAAACAACTCAAGTACTTGTCGAAAGCTAGATAGACTGCGCAACCCCTAAAAGCCGAGTAACCAACATAGAGTGGATCATGCAATTTGTAAAATATTTTTTACAAAGTAGTTTTAATCATTTATCTAGATATGAGGCGTAATGGAACAAGCGAGTTTTGATTATCAAAAAGATTCTAAGAAAGGTGGACTTTTAGAATCCGCATCAAAGCGCGTAAGGATGATTTTCTCTGTTATGGCTAGCCCCAACAGAATTGACATTCTGCGAATCTTGAATGCAAAAGGCCCTTTAACATACTCGGAACTAAAGGCTCTTGCGGGCTTTAAATCAAAGAAAGAATCGGGCAAGTTTGCCTATCACCTTCGGAAATTACTTCGCCAGTTATTGGTTGCCCTCAACAAGTCGGAGCGTCGGTATACGATCACGAACCTTGGTAAATTGGTGCTGAGCCTTGCCCGTCAAATTGAGGAGCGCTCAATTATAGAGAGCGGAAAGATGTATGTGAGGACAAACAAGCAGACTATTGAGGAATTCAATTCCCACAAGATAATCCAATCTCTTGTAAGGGAAGCTAATCTGCCACTTGAGCAGGCCCACAAGATCACTGAAGAAGTAGAGAACAAGATCTACCGGTTCCAAACAACCTATCTCACATCCTCGCTCATACGTGAGACCGTCAATTCTATTCTCATAGAGCATGGACACGAGGAATATAGAAACAAGCTAGCACGATTGGGTCTCCCCTCCGCCGACATTGCTCAGATACTCTCTCAAGAGGAGCCATTTCGAAATGGAATAGAAAGTGTCATAACCAGAGCTGCTGGGTCGGTCTTTTCCGAATACTTGCTGTTCAACATGCTGCCAAAGGACATTGCAGATATGCATCTTGCAGGAGAGATCAATATTTCTAATACCTCTGTCTGGGGCTTATTGCCTGATACTGTATTCATTGACTTGTCTGAGTTAGAAGAAGGCTTGAATCTAAAAGGAAAATTCTTGAATATGGCTAGGATTCCTCCAATTAAGAGTTCTGATGATGCCGTTACGACCTTGCCCGCATTGGTCTCTCTCTTTTCAAGGGAAGCCTCAACCGAAGTTGTGCTAGAAGGTTACGTGTCGGCGCTAATTAACAACCTCAATGATCCAGAGGATATTGCCTCTAGATTTGCAAGGACGCTTTTAGCTTCGTCTGGTGCACCTTCGTATTCTGCTGGCCTGCCTGTTACCACTATTGTAGTTCCTACTGATAGCCTCGATGACTATCATCTTAATGCGCTCTTAGACGGCTATAGGAGGTATATCAATAATACCCCAATACCGCGACTTGGCCTTGCGCTGACCGGCAGAATGAAGGGCAGTCTTGACCACATCACAGCAGCAGTACGAAGCGGAGGCATGATTTCGATTTGCAACAACAATAAGGTACGGGCAAGCAGTGGCATCAAAAAGGCAGATGTCAAAGCTACATCCGCAATATCTTTCCATTTGCTTTCGATAAACTTGCCAAGGCTTGCATATGAATCGAACAGGGACGAAACATACTTCCGTGCCAAACTTGCTCTCATGATAAAACCATCGCTTTCAGCAATGTCGCTCAGAAAGAAAATAATTGTTGACCATGTCAAAAGGGGGATGCTACCTGCATTTGCAAGTGCAAGTCAGTTGATGCAGATGAGCACAGCTAGTATAGCAGTCAACCTTACGGGAACTAGAGAGTCCGTCTACAACATACTGGGTGAATCCTCTGGTGAGGTGCTTCAGAAAGTGTTGAGGACTGCTGTCGATGTGACCGCTGGGCAAGGTAAACTTCTAGGAGAGGAGGGGGCAGGTATTGCTATGGTTTCAGATGATAGCGGCGCAAGGTTTGCCACTCTAGACTCTGAGAAGTATGGCAAAATCTCTCTTTTGCAATCGCAGAATACAACCAGCTATTCCCAAGGCATGACACTCCGTGGTAGAGATATCCTTAATGGTGGCGGAGCTTCAATCCAAGAATGTCTGGCAATTGATAGAATATTGAATGGAGGTTTTGCAGCATCACTTGACCTGACAAACCTGTCTCCAGGCGAAATGAAAAGTGCCATAGACTCTGCTATACAAGAGCTGCCTTTTCTTCGGCTCAGTATTGGGTTTACTGTCTGCACAACGTGTGGTCAGCGCTCGAAAGGAGATGCAGGTATATGCGAGTACTGTAGGTCTCCTCACAAAGTGCCTCTCTATTTGTAGTTGCAACTACTACATCGGCTTCGCTCCTCTAATATTCTTTATTATACCGGAGCGATTTCTTATATTGTCGCGCAGAAAAACTTTTGTACACTATATTGTATAAGGATTTTCATATTGGTTATGTTATACTATAAAGTACATATTTATTAAAAACTTAATCGTGTTTAGCATTAAATGTCACAGTATGAAAATACCTACTCTATAAATGGGATTACGCATAAACTTCTGCGGATTGGGATGGCGGAATGGCAGGAGTAACTGAATTTAATAATAATTCTAAGGAAACGCTGATTGCAAAGATACGGAAACGTGACGGACGTATAGTGCATTTCGAGCAATCCAAGATTTCAAATGCAATATACAAGGCACTCGTTGCAACGGGAAAGCCTGACTACCCTCTGGCTGAGCGGTTAGGTGCAAAGGTAGTACAAAAGATGGTTCAACAGAGCGAAAAGACAATTCCGAGCGTAGAAGATGCACAGGACATAGTAGAATCCATACTTATTGAAGATGGACTATCTGAGACAGCCAAGGCCTACATACTATACCGGCATGAAAGGCGTAAAGTGCGCGATGAAAAGATGAAAATTCTAAACAAGAAGGATCTCGATGAAGTAGACAAGGCTTTTGACATTAATTCCTTAAGAGTGCTTGCTGCGCGGTATTTGCTGCGCGACGGCAACAATGAGATCATTGAAGGTCCCAAGCAAATGTTCGAGAGAGTTGCAACCTTGGTTGCAATTGCCGATGTTATGCATGACTCTTCTATATTCACTCTTGCTGGCGGTTATACTCAGAACATTGAAGAGGCAGATCGCTACTACAGTAAGCTAGAAGACTTTGACAACAAGTTGCACATTGGCAGTTACTATTTGAACAGATATCATTTTGAAGCAATAATCCGTCACTATATCTACTGTGCACAGCACGGCCAGATGAAAGTCAGCTTCAAGGACCTACTTAGGATGATAGCGGAGGGCAAGATTGCACACTATGAAGAGCGAGTTAGGGAATACTACAACCTGATGGTTTCCAGAGATTATCTACCAAATACACCTACTCTGATGAACTCTGGTGCAAAGCTTGGGCAACTGTCTGCCTGCTTTGTGCTTGACATGCCTGATGACATGGGAGGAATTATGAAAGCATCTACCGACGCAGCTATGATTTTCAAGTCTGGTGGTGGGGTGGGTATCAACTACTCTGACCTGAGGCCGGAGGGAGATATTGTAGCATCGACATCCGGTGTTGCATCAGGGCCAACATCATTCATGCGCATCATTGATACTATCACCGACGTCGTCAAGCAAGGTGGCAAGCGCCGCGGAGCGAATATGGGTATCCTTGAGGCATGGCATCCAGACATTGAAAAGTTTGTGACGGCTAAGACAAAGCCTGGAGTATTTGAGAACTTCAATGTAAGTGTCGGTATCTGGGAGGATTTTTGGAAGGCCCTTGTCAGCAAGGATGGCAATCATAAGTATCCTCTACGCAGCCCGCGAATGAAAGAACCCATGAGGTACATCGACGCACAACAGCTTGTAGATCTGATCGCATTGAGCGCGTGGAAGAGTGCTGAACCTGGAGTGATATTTTTTGATAATATCAATAAATACAATCCTCTAATTGTAGCAAGAGGTGGTCCGCTGCGTGCTACAAATCCCTGTGGCGAGCAATCACTCTACCCTTATGAATCCTGCAATCTCGGCTCGATTAACTTGGCAAACTTTGTCAAACGTAAAGCTGATGGTGCATATGAATTTGACTGGCAGCGCTATGAGCAGGCGATCAGACTTGCTACAAGATTCCTAGACAATGTCATTGACATGAACAAGTATCCTGTAGATGAAGTCAAGGTTGCCACAAAGGAGACAAGGAGAATTGGACTCGGCATCATGGGTATTGCTGATCTGTTGTTCCTGCTCAAGATCCCGTATGATTCCCAAGATGGTTATGAATTCATGAATAAACTTGCAGAGACCGTGTCCTATTTGAGCATGGATGAGAGCGTAGCCATTGCGAAATCTCGTGGATCATTCCCATTGTTTAAAAACAGCGATTATGTCAAAGGCCGGATACCTGTGGCAGGATACTACGAGCTGCCAAAAGAGACGCATACGTACGACTGGGACACACTTATTGAAAAGATCAAAAAGCATGGGATACGTAACTCCTGGACCTCCACTATTGCCCCTACCGGCACACTCTCGATGATCGCAGATACTGCAAACGGCGTCGAACCCGTCTTTGCACTCGTATATGAAAAACGCGTGACTGTAGGACGCTTCTTCTATGCTGACAAGGTGTTTGAAAGTATGCTGAAAGAAAACGGCCTATATTCTGACGAAATACTGACTAAAATTGCAAACAACTATGGTTCTGTCCGTGGCTTACCCGAAATTCCTGAGTGGATGCAGCGGATATTTGTGACTGCCATTGATATACACTGGACAGATCATGTGATGGCTCAGGCCATATGGCAAAAATGGATCAGTAATGCTATTGCAAAAACTATCAATATGCCTGGCGACGTGACTGCAGAAGACGTCAAATGTGCATATCTTCTATCCCATGAACTTGGTCTAAAGGGCGTTACTGTCTTTAGAGATGGTTCTCGTCACGAACAAGTACTTCACATCACTGGTCAAAACAGTGGCCAAAGAGCGTTTGCTGTAAAGCCTAGCAAGTATGTAGTAGAGTATGTCCTCAATAATATGAAGGAACCTTATGTTCTAGCGCAAATGCAAAAGATCTTCCAAGAATCCTGCATAGAAGACGAAAACTCTGCAGAAGCTGTGCCCCCTCGACCTCAAGAAGTTCAGTCCGGTGCAAAGAATTCTGCTTCAATATCTGCTATTATGCAACATACTGACACGCAAGAGGACCAGTGCCCGACGTGCAACGCAAGACTGATCATCACTGAAGGATGTAACGTGTGCATCGAATGCGGCTTTAGCGGATGTGGATCCGGCTAGATTTCCTGCTGCTACTGCCTGCTACCTTTTCCCTCTCTTCTTTTTTTGATTCTGTATGTCAATAAGCACAAGTTATACATCTAAATAAATATAGTCTTGGAGATACTTCAGATCTAACCCTGAAGGTTCAAATTACTAGCAGAACTGCCTGGGGATACAGTGAGTCTTTCTATCCCAGTATAAGACAGAAGTTGCCATCTCCCTCCCAAAATCTCTTGCAGATGTTGTTATTGCTGTCTGACGTTCTCCACAGAGTCCTAACAGCTAGGTTCCTCGTCTATCAAGTTAACAGTCCATAAAAAATAGAGTTTAAATTCTGCTTTGCACATATTACTAGTGAAATGTCAAGCGTCAGAATCAATGAGAGTCCTAACCACTTTATGGTGTTGGACGCCATTGGAAGAGGAGTAAAATCTTTTGACAAAATCGCCAAAGTTACTCGTCTGGATAAGGCCGAAGTTGAGCTAATCATAAATGATCTAATTGGACAAAGACTTGTTATTCGCACTGAAAAGAAAGGTTTCTTTAGAACTAAGGTCGAGTTGACCATCAGCCATACGGGGCTTCAACTGCTCAATTCCAAAAAGCAGGAACTAGAGAAGCAAATGCAACAGGTCCAACAATGGCAAAGCAATGGCCAGACGCAGCAGCTTCAAAGCTACATGGACAATAATCGCATGTGGATCCCGATGATGCTGTTCTCCGGCATCATGAACGCTGTGTTCTTTATGTCCATGATGTCAATGTTGGGGATGGCAATGACACCTGCCGAGAGTGGTCTTGCAGGTGGCGAAGGATCTGAAACAGCAGCTGATTCCGGTGAATCATCTGCAGGAGCCGAAGACAGCGGTGCAGCAGCAGACAGCGGTGCAGCAGCAGACAGCGGTGGCGGCGACTTTGGTGGCGGCGACTTTGGTGGCGGCGACTTCAGCTTTTAGCCTCCTCCAATTTTTTGATTATATGCTTGTTCTTTGAATAATGCCTGACTGCAAGAACAATCAGAAACGCTGCAGTTGAGATAAGCACTATTGTTCCTGCAGGAGCCAGATTTGCAGCATACGAAATTGAGATACCTACCACTACTGAAAATATTGATATTAACACAGATATAAGCGCCGTTTTCTTGAATCCTTTGTTAAACAAAAGCGCCGTAACGTTTGGAATCACCAAAAGCGACGAGACGAGTAGAATCCCCACAAGCCTCATAGACACAATGACTGCAACACTTGCAAGAATTATGAAAAGATAGTTTAGTTTTGAAATCGGTAAGCCACTGACCCGTGCCTGCTCTTCATCAAATGTGATGTACATCAGTTGGCGATAAAGCAGAATAATTATGGACAGAATTATGCCAGTCATTGCCAGTATCGTAAGTGTGTCCTCTATGCTGACAAGCATGATGCTTCCAAACAAAAAGCTGAACAGATCAAGCGTGAATCCTCCTGATAAGCTAATAAGTAATATGCCAAGCGCAAGGCCTGACGAAAGTAATATGGCGACAGTTGCATCTGCTGGTATTTTGGCAGACTGTCGTAACTTCGTAATGCCCAATGCTCCTAGTATAGATAGTGTCAGACCCGTCCAAAGAGGATAAATGTTAGTGGCAAGCCCTATTGCTATCCCTCCAAACGCGGCGTGAGAAAGTGCATCTCCAAACAGAGAGTTGCGTCTTAGTACAAGAAACAACCCGATCACTGACGAGGTTATAGCCACTGAAACACCCGCAATGAGAGCGCGCTGCAGAAATCCGAATTCTAAAACTTCAAGAACCACTTATATCATCATCCTCTGTGAGTGTGGCTGTGTAGATGCATGTGAGCCTGCATGCTCGATTCTGAATAGGCCTTGAGGAGATCGGGATTTTCAAAGAATTCGTATGCCTTGCCGTGGAAGAACATTGAGCGATTGATACATGCCACGCTTGTGGCAAGCCTGTTAACTGCATCAAGATCATGCGATGACCATATTATAGTGATCTTATTCTCCTGATTTAGCTTTTTCAAAAGAGAATAAAACTTGTTTTGCATTTCAAGATCGATACCTGTAGCTGGCTCGTCCAGTATCAAGAGCTTAGGGTCGTTCACCATCGCCTTTGCTATCAATACGCGTTGTTGCTGGCCACCAGACAGCTCGCCGACTCTACGATCCTTTTGTGCAAGTAAACCTACAGTTTCAAGTGCTAAAGCTATTTTCTCATTAGATGTTTTACCAGTGACATTGATTCCAAGTGATACAATTTCTTCAACTGTCGCAGGAAAGTTCTGATCAACTGTATTCTTTTGCGGTATGTACCCAATACTTTTGAAGACTTTGCTCTTCTTCTTTTTGATCTCCTCTCCAAGAATTCTTATTGTACCTGTGTAGTCATCACGCAGGCCTAACATACAGCTGAAAAGCGTAGTCTTACCAGCGCCATTTGGACCTATTATTCCAAGTATATCTCCCTCTTCAACTGTAAATGAGATGTTACTCAAAACCAAGGTACCAGAATATGCATATGAGAGTCTATTGATCTCGACTATCTGCATTCTAGACCCTCCTTCAGATTTTCAATATTTTGCTTCATCTTGTCAAGATATCCGATACCTGCTGCTTGTTCTTCTTCACTAACATCTTCAATTGGGCTCAGCACTAGCACCTTGCCGTCTGGAATCTCGTTGGCAATTGTATCTGCAAGCCGGCTGTCAATCAAATCTTCTGAATAAATTACATTGATGTCTAAGCCATTTGCAAGCTCAATTATTCTCTGAATTGTTTGCGGTAATATTTCACCTTCTGGTGAAACCCCTTGAATGCTGTGTTGCCTCAGGCCGTATCTTTCTGAAAAGTGGATAAATGCATCGTGAAATGCTATAAAATCTAATTTGTCACAGCTGGCAAGCTCTGATCTGATAAAGGCATCAAGTGAATCAAGCTCTGCGATAAATCTATCTGCGTTTTGATTGTAATAATCTGCGTTGGCTGGGTCTGATCTAGCCATTGCATCGCGGATCTCGTCTATCTGATGCTTTGCAAGCATAGGGTCCAGCCATATGTGTGGATTAACTCTGTTACCTCTTTCTCCAGTATTATCACCTTCGTGCCAGTGCTCTCCCGCAGTCTCTACTTCATTTTCTTCTTCATAATTAAATTCTATTCCTTCGCTAGTATTAACAACAAATTTGGCTCCTAAGTCATTTATCCACCTTTCAAAACCTACACCATTAATGATTAGAATATCTGCCGTGCGTCCGCTTGAAACATCTTCTGCTGTTGGTTCCCAGTCGTGTGGTTCTACGCCCGCCGGGACAAGGCTTGACACTTCTGCCCTGTCGCCAACAACTTTGGAAGCAAATTCGTAAAGCGGGTAAAATGACGCAACAACTGTAATCTTTTCCTGCTCTTGCCTATCTTGCAGAGCTGGCCTGCCTGTGTAAACTGTGGCAATCATTGCAAGTGGAATTAATGTGGCAATGGCCGCAAGAGCTGCTCTGCTTTGATTCATCCTGTTTGTTTCTCGTCATTATTAAAGATATATATCTTTGTTATTAAAAAATATGGAAGTCCTTATAAACAACTTAATAATGAAATATTGACATTGACAATAGTAAGCGTGTCGCTCAATAATGATATCTTGACAGAGATAGACAAATTACAGAAATTACTTGGATTTTCTGGCAGATCTGAGATTGTAAGAGCTGGTATCAGAAATCTTCTGGCAGAAGAGAAGGACAGACAGGATTTGTATGGGGAGCTTTTTGCAGTCCTATTAGCAATACATGATGAAAAATCTGACGAGCAAGTAACAGAAATGCGGCACGATTATGATAAACTGATCACTACCCATATACACAATAAAATAGATCGAGACCGATGCCTTGAAATATTCTTGATAAAAGGAGAAGCTGCAGAAATAAAGAACATGACTAAAAAATTCCAGTCAAACAAAAAGATGGATCATGTGAAGTTGATAGCAATGTAATGTGTAGTAATACGATAATCCGGACACTCCCTATGATCACTTTTTTTACAAGCCCGATTGGACTTGGTCACGCAACCCGCGACATAGCCATTGCAGAGGAACTTAAAACTGACATCTTATTTGCAAGTGGTGAAGGTGCGTCAACCTTGATCGCAAGAAAAGGATTCAAAGCTCTTGACGTTTACAAGCCCGAGAAATTCAATGTGGAATCTGGGCAACTTCAACATATATTCAAATGGCTCCTACGATACTACCTGTATTACAAGAAGTGCAAGACAATTGCAAAGGAAATTTTGAAAGATCGCAATGGCTTGATAGTAAGCGATGAAGATTTTGCCTCTCTTGTGGTCGCCAAGAAATTGGGTCAAAGGAATGTATTGATCACTGATATTAGTGAAAGTCACTTTACAAATGGCGGCCTTGCGTCAGTAATAGAGAAGAAGATGAACAAATCGATGCATAATATTATGCTGACATGTGACTGCATAATCATCCCCGAGGTTGGAGACGATAGAGATAACATCCGGTATGTTGGCCCTATAGTGAGGAGGGCTAGCGCGGATCGCAATACTCTACGCAAACAATTTTGCTTTGAGAAAAATACAATACTTGTTAGTAGTGGTGGAACTGACGCTGGCAAATATCTAATCCAAAAGGTAATAGATATGCATCGCAAACTCCAAAGCAAGTTAGATTCTGAGCTCGTGATTGTGTCCGGCCCTTCACTAAAACTTCCTGATTCACAAGAATATCGTAATCTTGGATTTGTTAATAATATGCACGAACTAGTCTACGCTGCGGATCTAGTAATATCGCTTGCTGGAAGATCAACAATGGACGAGTCACTCGCATACGGAACTCCTGGGATTTTTATACCCCTAAAGAATCACTTTGAGCAAGAGCAGGGTGCAGCGCGCTTTGGATTCAAGTATGAAGACGTTTTTCGACTTGAGTATCTGATCAAAGAAAAGATCGGATGCAGAAGCAATGTAGTAGATGTTAAGGGCGCCGTAAGAGCAGCCAAAATTATCTCTGCATTCATCTGACATATTTGACCATACGCATGTATTTTTTTATAATAAATAATGCTACGACATTTTTTGCCTATACTTTATCCTTATTAAATTAGAAATTCCAAAAATTGCCTCCTATTTTTCTCTATCCTTAAATTTGCAACTCCTTTATCTAGTTGGATTTATACTTCAAAGTAGTTATATGCGTCGTACATCCATTATGTGTGCTGTTGATCGAAACTTGAACTTCGTTACTAATTATTTGGATAATAACTAAAATATCTCTCCGGTAGAGGATATTAATACTTCTACACAGCTGATTCATAGCACTGTGAAACCCAGGACGCTTGAAGAATTACTTTGCCAAGATTACAACAAAATATCAAACAAGATAGAAAAGTTCCTTTCTGCCTATATTTCGAAAAGCTCTGCAAAGGGGCTAGTGATAGGACTAAGTGGTGGCCTTGATTCATCTGTTGTTATGAAATTAAGTGTAAGTGCACTTGGGCAATCAAAAGTGCTTGGACTTGTTATGCCTAGTGACACTACTCCAAGAGAAGATACTGATCATGCAATAGATATGGCTAGGGCTCTTCGAATAAGATACCACCTCATTGACATCTATCCAATAATTCAAAAATTCGAAGAGATTTTGCCCGCAGCTAAGGAGGCAAGAGGAAATCTGATGGCAAGGATTCGCATGAGCCTTCTATATTATCATGCAGGAATTAGAGGGTATCTTGTGGTTGGCACCTCCGATAAGAGTGAAGTCCAAATTGGGTATTTTAGCAAGTTTGGTGACGGAGCCGCAGATATTATGCCTATTGCTACCTTGTATAAGACGCAGGTAAGAGCACTTGCACAATATTTGGGTATTCCTGTTGCTATAGTGCAAAAGAAGAGCAGTCCGCGGCTCTGGGAAAACCACCTTGCAGAAGATGAGATAGGAATGGATTATGCGTTGATAGACCCGATATTGCATTTGCTAGTTGACAAAAAAATACAACCAAAATACGCAGCAAGAAAGCTAGGAGTATCTGTAAAGGATGTCAATAAGGTTCAATACATGATAGAAAAAAGCATGCACAAGCGTAGACCTGCTGCTATCGTCGCTCTGTGATATTTTGTTTATTGTTGATTTTCTTTTTGTTATGTTATATTGTGTCACAATCCAATCCGCATAGCGAAAGAATCTTCAATAGCATTTTGAGGCATAATAAGGAAAATTGATGTAGCATTATTTGTCTCTTGTTGGAAGTTCTGCAAATCTTATCGATAAATTAGCCCTATCTCTCATACTCTATTAGATATGCTCTGACTCTCTCACAGTATTTGTGGATGGTAGCTCATATTTGATAATTCTAGTGTGGCCTGTCAGCATTTTGTGTGCTCTAATGTGTGAATCGAAAGCAAAAACTAATTGGCAATGTTTACATACCCACATAGATTCCTTATCTTTCATCTATTCTATTCTATCTTAACTCATTTAAAAACAGTGGCAGGTGGATTTGGAAGAACAATGGGCTTCATAAAAGCTCCATAGGTAAGGCTTGCTAAGATGCTGAATTTTTGTGTTATCGCCATAGATTCTGAGGAAGAAATTCTTTTATTACCACTGATTAAATCTACCAAACACGAACTACTGTTTTTCATCTTCTTGAAGCTACTTTTGCATATAGACAGGCACGTCGGAGAGATATACAACTATCTGAGTTGTGATATGGTGTTATTCTGAGACTGATATCCAATTTCACGACCATTGAACAGGGAGCGAAACGGCACTAATGGCAACAGCAATCAACTTCCGAGGTATTAGGCCACTGGTTCATTTAGATAAATCATAACTTTTTGATAAGATGGAATTTCGAAAAGAGCCTTCACTAAAAAGTAGTGTATATTCTATGTTGTCTTCTCTGCGTCAAGGAATTGGAGTGCTGCCCGGATCTGAGCGATCTGATCCTCAATGTCGCTCGTCAAATCTTCTAAGCCTGGTTGGTCATATTCTGGCTCCATATAATAAGCATCATAGAGTAAGTCCACACTGTACTTTATGTAGACATAATCGAATTTGCCCGGATCTAATCTGTGATTCTTAACTAAAGATTTGATAATGTCTAAATGTCTAAATATGTATTTTCTTATCTCTTCCAAGCTTTTGATTTCTGATTTGAAATATTCTTTCACACGTTCCCAGTTCTCTGGTTTTGGATCTCCATTGTATTTCTCTATAAGATCTTTTAATTTCACTAATTCGTCTTTAACAGTGGATGTATCATAGCTGACTACATATAAGAAGCAGTTCTTTTTTTTGGCATCTTCCTCTCTCATCTTAATAACTTCCATACATCTATCATCTTCGTATCTATTTTATGTATATGTGTATGAGTACGACTGTTCTTAAGAATTTGGGGGATATCTGTCGTCATGAGAACCCGCTTGTTACACAATCAACACATTCTTGATTTGCTGATGTTGTTAGTTGCAAATCCTGACTTCTATCCCGTAATCGAGTAGATTGATGTTGAAGAACATCTTCCCTTCATGAACCATTTTTAAATGTATAGAAGCTAAGACATAAGGAATACACCATACTATTCTTATCCTATTCCGTTAGTATTTAGCATTGAAGTTTTGGCCACGGCCCTGCTGATCGCAGTCATTTACTTGGTAGTCTATACCAAAGGCTTGCGGAGGCTAGGCGGTCTGGCTATCTTCTTTCTAGCCTTCATCTCTGGTGCATCAATGAACCCTGCTAGGTCATTGGCTCCAGCTCTTCTCTGGGGCGTCCTTGGCAATTTGTGGCTCTATTGGACTGCGACATTTGTTGGAAGTTCTACTGTAACCCTTTTAGTTCGCAAAATTCTGAACCCAAGAAGGAATAGCACTCGTTTTGCCAAGTATGATAAATAGTCTTTTCTACAAGCATGAGATAACTATTCATAATATTTGATTGCTTGTTAATCACAACGCCTAATGAATATGGTGACTCGAGAAAGATTAATTATTCTGCTCCAATAAAGCGTCCATAAATCAAGCTTTAAGCAGATCCACTAAATAAGTAGATTAACAGGAAAGCAAGCTTCAAAGTCAAAAAAGAGCTTTTTGTATGATTAATTAAATGAGAGACTGACTG
>Ga0075430_100000940_pt1 | contig 22864 bp, 21 predicted proteins | sample RhiMetdeltSRZDD4_FD_75294 | JGI IMG/M metagenome (GOLD analysis project Ga0075430, IMG submission 75294) | Populus rhizosphere microbial communities from Tennessee, USA - Rhizosphere MetaG P. deltoides SRZDD4 | ecosystem: Host-associated > Plants > Roots > Rhizosphere > Soil | place: USA... | reverse complement strand
CGACCGCCAGGGCTGTGAGGTTCCCGACCGAGCCGCCGCTCACGAGAATCCCCTCCGCGGCCTCCGGCAGTCCCATCCAGCCGCGCATCCAGTCGACGACCGCCAACTCCACGGCCGAGGGGCCCGCGCCACCGGCCCAGCTGGCTGCGAACGCGTTCACGCCCGCCGCTGCGAAGTCCGCGAGCGGGCTCACCGGATTGCTGGGACTGCCGATTCGCGCAAAGAACCGCGGATGGGTCGCGCGCTGGCCGCGCGGCAGGATGTCGTCGAAGAGCTCATCGACCGCCGCGCGCGGATCAGTCGGCCCGTCCGGGCACGGAGGCACGCTCCGACGCGACCAGCTCGAGTCGACCGGCGGCATCGGCGCGAGCACCTCCAGCTCCTCGAGGTGGGCCACGAGACGGTCCACCACGTGGTAGCCCAAGCGACGCAGCTCGTCCGGCGGGAGGCTCAGCGGTTGCGTTTCGGCCACGGCCGCGTGCACGATACGCGCCTCGCACGCCGTGGCGACGGCGCGGCGGCGATGCGTCGGCGGCTCGGGTCGTGCCGCCGACGCTCGCAGAGTGGCCCGTCCTAGCTGCCCGCGGCCTCCGGGACGAACTCGGGGATGAACTCCTCCTTCGGGACGAACTTGCGGTCCTCGACGGCGACGACGGCGACGGTTTTCTCCGGAACCCCGCTCGTGCCCTTGTAGGTGACGGTGCCCGTGACGACCTCCACGTTCTCGAGCTCCTTGATCGCATCGGCGATCGCCTGCGGCTCAATCGAGCCGGCCTCCTCGACCGCCGCCTTGATGATCAGCAGGGCGTCGCCGCCGAGCGCGGTCAGGCCCACGTTCTCCGGAGGCTCGCCGTCGTTGAAGTCCGTGACCTCCTGGGTGAACTCCTCCACGCGATTGCCGTCCCTGATCACGCCGTGCGTCGACAAGATCGTCCCGTTCGCGCCGTCCTTTGCGAACTTCAGGTACGCCTCGTTGTCGAAGCCGTCGCCGCCGCCGATCGCGGATTTCACGCCCGCGGCGCGCAGCTCCCGCACGAACGTCCCCGCGTCAGGCATGAACATCGGGGCGTAGATGATGTCGGGCTGCGGGTCCATGTTCGCGATCTTGGTGACCTGAGCCGAGAAGTCCTGCTGGCCGACGCTGAAGTTCTCACTGCCGAGGTTCCTGCCGCCCAGCTCCTCGAATGCCTCGGCGAACCACTCCGCGTTCTTCGACGTGTAGTTCAGGTCCGGCGACGTCATGTAGAAGGAGGTCTCCATCTGCTGATCGCGCGCGTACTTGGCGACGGCCGCCGCCTGCGCGTTGTCACCGAACGCGGCGAGGAACGCCGGCTTGCCGCCGACGAGCGTGAACTCCGGGCCGGTCGACGTGACCGAGAGCACCGGGACGTTCTCGCGCGCAGCCGTCCGGACGACGCCCGCGGCCTGATTCGGGAACGGCGGGCCGAGTACGACGGCCGCGCCCTCGTCGAGCAGCTCCTGCGTGACCGGGCCGCCCTGGGCCGGATCGCTGCGCATGTCCTTGATGACGAGCCTCACCCGATGCCCGTCGATGCCGCCCTCCTTGTTGAGCTTGTCCACCATCGTCCGCGCTCCGAGGGCGCCGGCCTGGTCGGCATTCGCCGAGAACCCGCTGAGGGTCGCCGCGTACCCGATGACGAGCGGCTCCTTGCTCCCGTCGGCGCCGCCCCCGTCACCACCGCCGTTGTCGTCGTCGCCGCCGCATCCCGCTAGCGCGACGCCGACGAGCACCGCCAGCATTGACACGCTGCGTACAAGTCGCCTCATGACCCTCGATTCCTCCGTCTTCTCGTGGCGCGGGCCCTTGAACGTCGGTCCGCCTTGTGAGACAGTGTCTCGCATCATGGTGCCGTCGTCAACGGAGCGCCCGGAGCGCGGACACCGGCGGGGATGCTGCTCGCGGTCGATGGCCTGACGGTCCGATACGGACCGGTCGAGGCCGTCCGCTCCGCCACGCTGCACGTCGAGCAGGGGGAGACGGTCGCGCTCATCGGCCCCAACGGCGCGGGCAAGACGACCTTCCTCTCGGCCGTCGTGGGCCTCCTCTCGCCGACCACGGGCTCAGTCGCGTTCGACGGCCGGGAGATCACGGGCATGCGGACCGAGTCGATCGTCAGGCTCGGCATCGGGCTGGTGCCCGAGCACCGCCGACTTTTCCGCAACCTGACGGTCCGTGAGAACCTCGAGATCGCCGCCCCCGGGCGGGACGGCGAGGAGGAGGACCGCGAGCGTCTGCTGGAGCGCTTCCCCATCCTCCGTGAGCGCAGCGACCAGCTCGCCGGTTACCTGTCGGGCGGCGAGGCGCAGCAGCTCGCGGTCGCCCGCGCGCTCGTCGCGCGGCCGCGCCTGCTGCTACTCGACGAGCCGTCCCTCGGCTTGGCGCCGCTCATCGTCGACGAGGTGTTCCGGCTGATCGGCGAGTTGCGCGAGCAGGGAACGACGATCCTGCTGGTCGAGCAGAACGCGTATCACGCGCTCGAGGTCGCCGACCGGGCCTACGTGATGCGCACCGGCGAGCTCGAGGGCGGCGGACCCGCCGACGCGCTGCTAGACGAGCAGGAGCTCCTGCGGGCGTACCTGGGCGGAGGCCTGTAGTCGTGGAGACCGGCCAGCAGATCCTCAACGCGATCAGCCTCGGCGGGATTTATGCGCTTCTGGCCCTCGGACTGGCGATTGTCTTCAGCATCCTGCACCTGATCAACTTCGCCCACGGGGAGCTGATCACGCTGCCCGCGTACGCGATGTACGGGATGTACCTGCTCGGCCTGCCGTGGGTCGCGTTCGCAGCGATCAGCATCCTCGTCGGCGTCGTCGCGGCGCTGGCGATGGAGCGCATCGCATTCCGGCCCGTGCGCGACGCGAGCCCGGCGACGCTGCTCCTGACGTCGCTCGGCCTCAGCATCATCATCCAGTCCCTCCTTCAGATGTTGATCTCGCCGCGCGAGCGCGCGGTGCCGCAGCCGGACTGGCTGCTGGACTCGTTCGAGGTCGCCGGCTTACGGGTGCAAGCGGTCCAGCTTCTGGCGATCGGGGTGACGATCGTCTCGCTCGTCGCCCTGACGCTGATCATGCAGCGCACGCGCATGGGGATCGCGATGCGCGCCGCCGCCGAGGACTTCGACGCGACGCGGCTGATGGGCATCAGCGCGAACCGCGTGATCGCGCTGGCGTTCGCGATCTCGGGGCTCCTCGCCTCGCTGGCGGCGATCCTCCTGCTCGCCCGGCGCGGCACGGTGCACCCGTCGATGGGGCTGCTGCCCGTCCTCAAGGCGTTCGTCGCGACCGTACTCGGGGGGTTCGGCAGCCTCGCCGGCGCGGCGGTCGGCGGCTTCCTTCTCGGCTTCCTCGAGGTGGCGCTACGCGCGTGGCTGCCGCAGGACGTCGCGGGGTTCACGGAGGGCATCCTCTTCGCCATCGTCGGCTTCCTCCTGTTCCTCCGGCCCAACGGCCTGTTCGGCCGCGCGGAGGTTGTGCGGGCGTGAGACTCGGGCCGCGCGCCGCCGCTGTCCTCGGGGGCTGGGGTCTCATCGGCCTCCTCGCCGCGGGCGCGGCCCTCTACTCGGCGACCGGCGGCGGTGCCCGCGAGCAGCAGGTGACCATCCTGCTCGTCTACGTCGTTCTCGTCGTCGGGTTGCAGATCTTCGTCGGGAACTCCGGCGTCTTCTCGCTCGGGCACGTCGCCCTCGCGGCCGTGGGCGCCTACACGGTCGCGATCCTCAACGCCGACCCTCAGCTCAAGGAGATCACGATCGAGAACGCACCGTTCGGGCTGGTCGAGGTGCAGCTGCCGCTCGCCGTGGCGGTCGCCGTGGCGGTGGTCGTGGCCGCGCTCTTCGGCTTCGTCAGCGGCCTCGCAATCACGCGGCTGGCCGGCCTCGCCGCGATCATCGTGACGCTCGCACTGCTGGTGATCGTCCGGAACGTCGCCATCAACTGGGACGAGCTCAGCGGGGGCGCTGAGGGCCTCTACGGGTTCTCCACGATCGACTCGATGTGGTGGGCGGTCGCAGCGGCGCTCGTGGCGGTGACAGTCGCGCTGCTCTTCCGGGAGTCTCGGCTCGGCCTGCGGCTGCAGGCCAGCCGCGAGGACGACCTCGCCGCGGCGGCGATGGGCGTCGACATCCGGCGCTCGCGCTTCGCCGCGTGGATCGTAAGCGCAGCGGTCGCCGGCCTCGGCGGCGCGCTGTTCGCGCTCATCGTGGGCACGGTCACGCCGGACGAGTACTACCTGCACCTGACGCTGTTGACGCTCGCGATGCTCGTCCTCGGGGGGATGGCGAGCGTGACCGGCGCGGTCCTGGGCGCGGTCGTGGTCTACGCCGGCTCGGAGGTCATGGCGGACATCGGCGAGGGGCCGGTGGTCGCCGGCTTCGACCTCCCTGAGATCGTCGGACTGCCGACGCTGTTCCTCGGGGTCGTGATCCTCGCGGTCATGATCGTCAGGCCGTCGGGCCTGGTGAACGACCGCGAGCTCCACCACCTCGTGGGCTCCCTCGGCCGCCGGCTGTCGCGCGGCCGCCCAGCGAAGACGGCACCCGCGCCCGCGCCCGCCCAGTTGGCGGAGCGGCCGCGCGCGAGGCTGGCCGTGGCGGCCGCCACGAAGACGTTCCAGGGTTTGACCGCCGTGAACGACGTCTCGCTCGAGGTGGCCTCCGGCGAGATCATCGGGCTCATCGGCCCGAACGGTGCCGGCAAGACGACGCTCATCAACGCGATCTCGGGCGTGGTACCGCTGTCGGAGGGCGAGATCACGCTCGACGGTGACCGGATGAACGGCCTTCCGCCCTCGCGCGTGGCTCGGCGCGGCATCGCGCGCACGTTCCAGAACATCCGCCTCTTCGGCGCGCTCAGCGTGCGCGAGAACGTGGCCGTGACCGCGGGCGTCGCCGGCACGGACGAGGCCGAGGTCGACGCGATCCTCCACCGCTTCCGCCTCGACGCCGTGAGCGACCGCCGCGCGAAGACGCTCGCCTACGGCCAGCAGCGCGACCTCGAGCTGGCGCGCGCTGTCGCCCTCCGCCCGTCGGTCCTCCTCCTCGACGAGCCAAGCGCCGGCATGAACTCCGTCGAAACCGAACGGCTGCGCGAGCAGCTCCGGCGCCTCCGGGAGGACGTCGGCTGCGGCGTCATCGTCGTCGACCACGACCTCGCCTTCATCATGGCGCTCTGCGACCGGGTCTACGTCATGAACGAGGGCCGCCTGATCTCGTCCGGTACGCCCGGAGAGGTCCAGCAGGATCCCGCGGTCGTCAAGGCGTACCTGGGGACGCGCGCAGCAGGCGGCGCTCCGCCTCCGCCGAAAGCGGCACCGCCGCGCGCTGTGCCGCCGGCACCTTGATCCGGTCGCGCAGGTGCCGCAGCCTCGCCTTCGCGGTGGCCAGGTCGCAGCGACCCTCGCGGACCCACGCGATCGGCCGCTCGACGTTCACCTCTAGGAACGACAGCGAGTCCGCGGCCTGAAGGAGGTCGGCCTCGGGGGATCCGCCCTCCTCGTGCGCGCGGACCAGCTCGCGTACGGCATCGACCAGCTCCGGAGCGGCCCCCTCGGCGGTCAGCCAGTCCGCCACGATGCTCGCCGAGCGCTCTGCGTGCGCGCGCTCGTACGAGGGGTCGCCGGGCTCGCCCGTCGGCCCGTCCGGGAAGTGGCGCTCGATGTCGTGCGTGAGCGCGGCGAGGCGCAGCGCCTGCGAGGCGTCCGGATCGAGCTCGAGCACCCAGTCGCGCGTGCGTACGAGATGCCGCGCATTCCAGTACGGCGCGATCCACTCGAGCGCCCGCGCCTCGAGTCCATCGGTCGGATGCGCGGTCACGGCGCCGGCGCCCAGGTGACTTCGATCGGCTCGGGACGGCCGAAGCGCATCAGGTGGTCCGCAGCCACCGCCTGAACCCGCTCGAGTCCGGAGGCGTCCTCCGCCGCCGCCTCCACCTGAAGTCGGCCACCGTCGGGACGCAGGCGGAACTCGCCGGCCGGAATCCAGACGCGGACATCGTCGCCGTCAGTCTCCACCCTGACCTTGTGCCCGAAGTGCCTCCCCATCTGGCGCGCCAGCCGCGCGGCGTGCTCGGTCTGGACCGTCGCGCGAGCGCGGATCACAGCGCGAGCAGCGCGCGCGGGTTGTCCGAGACCATTCGCCGCACGTCGTGCGCGGGCATGCCGCGGTCGAGCAGCAAGCCGACGATCTTGCGGAAGGAATCCGTTGGGTACGGGTTCTTCATCTGCCCGAGATCGGATCCCAGCGTCGAGCGCTCCGGTCCCACCGCCTCGATCCACTTGACGAGCGTGTCGATGTCCCAGTGGTAGAAGGACGACCGATCGTCGTACATGCAGAGCGAGTGCTCGATGACCGCGCCGAGCGAAGCCCAGTGCCGCGCGTCGTCGTAGGTCGCCTCGATCACGAAGTTCGGATGGTTCACCAGCATCCGCTCGATCCCGATCTCGCGCGCGGCCTCGAAGACGGCGGTGATCCGATCGGGAGCCATGTGACCGCTCGCCAGGATCGCGCCGGCGGCATGGATCATCTCGAGGATCTCGTAGACCTCCGGCTTGAGCTTCCCCTGCTCGTCGAGGACATCGATCGGCTCTTCGGGACGGACCTGCACCGCCAGCTTGGGGAACTTGAGATCGGGGTGCGCGGCGTGGTGCGCGATGTGTTGCGGCGACGCGATCGTCGGGAACCAGACGATCCGCCCGCCCATCTTGAGCGCGAGGTCCACGGCATGCGGGTTCAGGCCGCCGACCGCACCGTTCAACGCAACCCCGCCGAACACCCGGGGGGCACCGTTGTCGATCAGCCCCGCGCTCTCAAGCGCCAGTACGTCGGTGACCGTCGAGTGGTGGTGCGACTTTACGACGATCGCCGCGAAGCCCGTCTCCGCGGCGAGCCGCGCGGCGTCCGCGGCGTCCATCCGCCGCGGCAGCGGAGAGGGCGCCGGGTGAACGTGGAGGTCCACCGCGCCCTCGAGCACCTTTGCGACCGGGTCCGTCATCAGGCCGCCACCGCCAGCGCCTGCAGCCCGTATCCCATGATCTTGTGGGGGTAGTACGCCTCGACCACCGGCTCGACGTCGCTCGTGAGCGCACCCCGCATCGCCAACCAGTTGACGACCTCGACCGACTCGGTCCCGCCGAGCTTGATGAGTTCCTCGTGCGTGTAGTCGCACAGTCGCTCTGGCTCATGCGCGAGCAGGCGCATGAACTCGCGATCCCACTCCTCGCGAACCTGGCCGAAGCGAGGCCCGGTCAGCTGGTGGGACAGGCCGCCGGTTCCCACGACGACGATGCCGAGATCCTCCGGGTAGGAGAGGATGGCGCGCCGCAGCGCGTTGCCGAGCTTGAAGCAGCGCCGCGGCGTCGGGAGCGGATGGAGGATGACGTTCACCGCCAGCGGGACGATCGGGATGCGCCACTCACTCTCGCCCTCTGCGAAGTCGACCATCGGCAGCGGCGAGATCACGCCGTGGTCGACCTCGAGCTCCTGGCAGATCGTCGGGTCGAACTCGTCGGCGACCAGCGACCGCGCGATGTGCCAGCCAAGCGCGCTGTCGCCGGGAAGGGGCGGAAACGGGCGCTGTCCGAAGCCTTCGTCCGCCACCGGGTACTCGTCCGCGACGCCGAGTGCGAACGTCGGATAGGCGTCGAGGAAGAACTGGTCCATGTGGTCGTTGTAGATCACGACCAGCCGGTCGGGCCGAAGCTCCTCGAGCCACTCCGAGACCTGCTTGAACGGGCCGAACAGCGGCTGCCACTCCTCGCTTGCCCGGACCTCATCGCCCGCGTCGTAGACGTGCTCCATCGACGGGGCGTGCGACGCCCCGATCCCTCCGAGTACCCGCGCCATCAGCCGCTCTCCCTCATCTGCTGTCCGATCTTGGGCAGCGGCGTGTTCGTGACGCCGCTGAGCTTGACCATCACGTAGATCGACATTCCCGCCCGCCAGAGGCCGATCCAGTCGCGCGTGCGGACGAGCTCCCGCTCGCGGTCGGTGAGCCCGAACTGCTCCATCCACTCCGCCTCGTCGCGGTGGAACAGCTCGCGCTGGTGCTCGTCCTTGAGCGAGTACGCCGCCTTGTTGAGCCGGATGCCGCGCTTCGCCGTGTCCTCGTAGAACAGGTCGAGATCGTCCGGCAGGTCGCGTGGCTGGACGCGCGCCAGGCGCTCGAGGTAGTCCTCGGTCAGCTCCTGCGTCGCGGCGGGTTCTGTCATCGCTCGCTTTCTCCTCTCAGGTCGCGTCGAACTGGATGTGCAGGTGGTCGGGCGAACGGAACTCCCAGCCGGTCATGACCGTCGGGCGGGCCTGCTCGAGGCGCATGTTGCGCAGCCGCTCGAATAGGACCCGCAGGGTGGTGCGCGCCTCGTACCGGGCGAGCAGCGCACCGACGCAGACGTGTGCCCCGCCGGCGAACGCGAGGTGCGGTCGCCGGTGCGTCTCGATGTCGAAGCGGTCCGGCTCGTTCCAATGCCGCTCGTCGCGGTTCGCCGAGGCGAGGACGGCCGCGATGAGCGCGCCCTTCTCGAGCTTCACGCCGCACAGGTCGGCGGCCCGCGTCGTCTGCCGGGTCGACGTGCCGACCGGCGCGTGCCAGCGTGCGGCCTCCTCGATCGCCGGCGGGACGAGTTCGGGATCCGCGGCGACCCTTACGGCCTGCTCGGGATGCGAGAGCAGTGCCCAGAGCGAGATGCCGATGAGGTCCGTGACCGCCTGGAGCCCGCCGACGATCATCACCTTGAGGTTGGACTGGATCTCCTGCCGCGTCAGGCGCTGCCCGTCGACCTCGGTGTGGAGCATGCTCGAGAGCAGCGTGTCGTCCGGCTCGTCCTCAAGGCGGTCGAGGATGCGCCCGGCCGTCTCGTTGACCTCCGCGCTGGCGGCGTCGGCGACGCGCTGCTTCTCCGGGTCGCCCTCGAAGTTCGCGGCGCCGAGCGCCAACTCGTGAAACCAGCGGCGCAGCGTGTCGTCGTCCACGTGCTCGCCGAGACCCGTGGCCCGCTTCAGAACGCGGACCGAGAGCGGCTCGGCCAGCTCCGCGACGATGTCCGCCTCGCCGCGGTCCGCGAACGCGTCGATCAGCTCGTTTGCGACCGGCGCGACGACCTCGTCGGGGTAGTGGCCAATCGCCTGGTTGCGGAACCAGGGCTGGATGATCGACCGGATCCTCGCGTGGTACGGCCCCTCCGACCCGAGCAGGTTCTTGCCGAACGTGCGGTTGAGAGTCGAGGGGTCGGTCTCGGCGGTGAAGACGTCTGGCGTCTTGATGACCTGCTGCACGTCGTCCCAGCGGGTGACCAGCCAGAGCCCGACCGACTCGACCCACGCGACCGGCTCTTCCGCCCGGAGCCGCGCGTAGGCCGGATACGGGTCGCGCTCCAGCTCGTCGACCGTAATCCCGCTGCCCAGGGTCACCTGTTCCGTCATCGCTGGGTCCTCACGCCGACCTCCTCGTATGTCATCGCTGCGTCGGCGGCCTCGCCGACGATGTCCTGCGCGTCGACCCCCTGCTCGGTCAGGTAGACGCGGAGCTCCTCGACGAGCCGGTTGACCGCCCCGAAGCCCTCGACGATCACGCTCGTGGCCACCTGCACCGCCGTGGCCCCGGCGAGCAGGAAGCGCGCGACGTCGCCGCCGCTGCGCGCGCCGTTCGTCCCGATGAGCGGCACGTCGGCGCCCAGGGCGAGGCGTGTCTTCGCGACCCAGCGCAGGGCAAGCGGCAGCCCCCAGGGGCCCCCGATCGCGCCGAAGGTCCCGAGCACCGGCCGGCGCGTCTCGAGGTCCGGCATGAACGCCATGTGGCGGCCGATCATCGCGACGTGATCGGCGCCGGCCTCCCGGGCGGCGCGTGCCAGTGCGAGGACGTCGCCGCTCTCGCCGGTCAGCTTGACCGTCAGCGGGATCGAGATCGCCTCCCGTACCGCGGCCGTCGCCGCCGCCGCCTCCGCGGCGCCGTGCGCGCGCGCCACGCTTCCGGGACGGCTCTCGCCGGAGTGCGGAGCGGAGAGGTTGAGCTCGAGCCAACGCAGTCCCGCGGCCTCGACGTCGGCCGCAAGGCCGGGCAGCGCAGCCGGGCCGCCGGGGATGAGGCTCGCGACGACGTACGAGCCGTGCTCGCGCGCGTAAGCGTCCGCCGCGGCAAGCGTCTCGAGCCAGTCCTCCCACGGCACCGGCACCAGCCCGGAGCGGTTGAAGTAGGAGTCGCCGATCATCGTGTGCTGCCGGACCTCCCACTGGCGGCGGGCGGACTCGGACTCGTTCGCGGACTTGGCCACAACCGCGGCGGCGCCGGCGTCCACGGCCGCCCGCAGTCCCTCCGCGTCGGCGAGGTGCTCGCCCGAGCCGCACATGACAGGGTGTTTGAGCGGGAGCTCTCCAAGTCGGACGGCGAGTTCAGGCACGGGCGCCCTCCGCGCAGAGGGCGGCCACCGCCGAGCGGAGGAGCGCCAGGTCAGAGCCCGCGACCTCGTAGGTGACCCGCGGGTCGTCAAGGCCGAAGGCACCGAGCTCCACGCCCGCGGCCTCCGCGGCGGCCGCGATCTCCTCGACCCGCTCCGCCACCCGATCCGCGGCGAGCCCCAGGTCCACGCTCAAATCGGTCGTCCCGATGAAGGCGACGTCAAGGCCGGCGCCGAGAATCTCCTCAAGTGGATCGTCGGTCCTGGCCGTCTCGATCTGGCCCACGAGGAGCGGGGGCTCCGCGGCCCGCTCGTCGAGGTAGTCCGACAGGCTCGTCCCGCCGTAGCCCGCCACCGGGTGCGCGAGGCTGATGGAGCGGTCGCCCTCGGGCGCGTAGTGCGTGGCGGCGCGGAGCGCCCGCACCTGCCCGACGTTGCGGACGGTTGACAGCTGGATGCCGGCGGCGCCGGCCTCGAGGAGCCGGTTGATAGCTCCGCGCTCGACCTCGGGCACGCGCACGACCGCCGGCAACCCGCGCGCGTGCGCGTGCCTGACGATGCGCAACGCGTCCTCCTCGCCGAGCTGCGAGTGCTCGCGATCGACGACCATGAAGTCGAAGCCGGCGGCCGCCACGACGTCCACCACCTCGGTGCCCGGAAGCTTCACGAACAGCCCCCGGCGTCGGTTGCGTCGTCTCAGCATATGTGACAGAGTCTCGCAGAACGATGCCAGAGGGCGCAAGTACGTTTGAGACGGTCGACCCGGCGACCGGGGAGACGCTCCGCATTCTCCCACTGGCCGGAACCGAAGAGGTAGATGCGGCCGTCGCCGCGGCACGCGCCGCGCAGCCGGGGTGGGCCGCGCTCGACCCGATGCGCCGGACGCGGATCCTCAACCGGCTCGCTGCGCTCATCGAAGAGCACGCCGACGAGCTGGCGGAGCTCGAGAGCCGCGACGTCGGTAAGCCGATCTCCGAAGCCCGCGGGCGCGACGTGAGCTTCACGGTGCAGACGTGGCTCTACTACGCCGGCTGGCCGACGAAGATCCTCGGCACGACCAACCCGGCCAAGGAGGGCGTCTTCACGTACACCCTCCGCGAGCCGCTCGGGGTCGTCGGCGTGATCACGCCGTGGAACTTCCCCATGACGATCGCGTCGTGGAAGATCGCGCCCGCGCTCGCGTGCGGCAACACCGTCGTGCACAAGCCGGCGGAGGATGCCCCCCTGTCGGCGCTGCGCCTGGCCGCGCTCGCGCGAGAGGCAGGCATGCCGGACGGGGTCTGGAACGTCGTGACCGGAGACGGGACGACCGGCGCCTTGCTCGCCGAGCACCGCGACGTCGACAAGCTCTCGTTCACCGGCTCCACCCAGGTGGGACGAGCCATCCAGCGCGCGGCCGCCGGCACGATGAAACGACTGACGCTCGAACTCGGCGGCAAGTCCGCGAACATCGTGCTCGACGGCGCCGACATCGACGCCGCCCTCGCCGGCGCCATGAACGCGACGTTCCGGAACCAGGGCGAGGTGTGCACCGCCGGCTCGCGCCTCGTCGTGCAGGAGCGCCTAGCCGACGAGCTGGTGAGCGGTCTCGCGGACGCGGTATCCACGATCCGCCTCGGACGCGGGCTCGACGAAGACACGCAGATGGGACCGCTCGTCTCGGCTCGCCAGCGCGACCACGTCCTGGAGCTCTACCGCGGCGCGGTCGAGGAGGGCGCCGAGGCCGTGGTGGGCGGCGGGCCGGCGAACGTCGAGCAGTGGCCCGAGGGGTTCTTCGTGCAGCCGACGATCTTCGACGGGACGCGCAACGACATGCGGATCAACCGCGAGGAGATCTTCGGGCCCGCGGTAGCGGTCATCCGAGTGGCGGACGAGGAGGAGGCGATCGCGGTGGCAAACGACACGGACTACGGCCTCGCGGCCGGAGTCTGGACGCGCGACGGCGCCCGGGCGCATCGCATCGCGCGCGCCCTACGCGCCGGGACCGTGTGGGTGAATATGTACGGAGGTCTCGACCCCTACAGCACGTTTTCCGGGCGCGGGCTGTCGGGGTACGGCTACGAGCTGGGACCCGAGTCCATCGGCGAGTACACGGCCCTCAAGACCGTGAAGAACGCCGTATGACCTCCTCGCTTCAGGATCTCGACGCTCGCCGCATCCTGCACCCGCACGCAGTGGTCGGCCACCCGCGCCCGGCGGTGGTTTTCGTAGAGGGCGAAGGGGCGCGGCTGCGCGACGCCGAGGGGCGCGAGTACATCGACGGCACGTGCGGGCTATGGGTCTGTCCCGTCGGACACGGCCGCCGCGAGCTGGCCGAGGCGGCGCGGCGGCAGATGCAGCAGCTCGAGTACTACGCCTCCTTCTGGGAGTTCTCGAACCCGCCGGCAATCGAGCTGGCCGATCGACTCGTGTCGCTCGCGCCGCCTGGAATCGAGCGCGTCTTCTACACGAACGGTGGCTCCGAGGGGACGGAGACAGCCATCAAGCTCGCGCGGCTGGCATGGGACGCCGCGGGAGCTCCCGACCGCCGCCTGATCCTGACCCGTCGCATGGCCTATCACGGCGTCAGCTACGGCGCGCTCGCGGCCACCGGCATCCCGCCGCTCCAGCAGGGGTTCGGTGAGCTGCCAAGCGAGTTCGTCCACCTGAGCGTGCCGTATCCGGTCAAGGGAACGACGACAGACGGCCTGGTGGCCGAGCTCGAGGACGCGATCGAGCAGGCGGGCCCGGAGCGGATCGCGGCGATGATCGGCGAGCCGGTCATCGGCGTGGGCGGGATGATCCCGCCGCACGACGACTATTGGCCGCGGGTCCAGGAGGTCCTGCGACGCCACGACATCCTGCTCATCCTCGACGAGGTGGTCACCGCGTTCGGACGCACCGGCGCCTGGTTCGCCGCCGAGCACTGGGGCGGCCTTCAGCCCGACCTCGTCATCACCGCGAAGGGGATCACCAGCGGTTACTTCCCCCTCGGCGCGGTGCTAATCGGCGAGCGTGTGACGCGCATGCTCGACGGCGTCGCGTTCCGCCACGGGTTCACCTACAACGGCCATGCGACCGGCTGCGCCGTCGCGCTGGAGAACCTCGCGATCATCGAGCGGGAGGACCTGATCGGTCGCGCGGCATCGCTCGGGACGCGTCTCCTCGAGGGGCTCCGCGAGCTCGAGGAGCTGCCGGCGGTCGCGCAGGCGCGCGGGTTCGGCCTCATGGCGGGGCTGGAGCTCAACGTCGCCGACGCCGGGGAGCTCTCTGACCGCATCCGCGACAGCGGCGTCATCGTCCGTGCGACCGGGCAGAAGCTCGTAATGTCGCCACCGCTCGTGATCACCGAGGAGGACCTGGATCGGATCGTCGAGGTGCTGGCCCACGAGCTCGCGCGCACGCAGGTAGCGGCCCCCGTATGACCGCGGAGCGCGTGGCCGACCCGCCCGCCAACCAGTCCGTGCAGCGCGCGGCGCGCATGCTCGGGCTGTTCTCAGTGGACGAGCCCGAGCTGACGCTGGGCGAGCTGACCGCGCGACTCGGGATGACAAAGGCGACCGCGCACCGGTATGCCACCGCGTTGCGCGGCGCCGGGCTGTTGCGCTTCTCCGGCGGCACGTACACGCTCGGCCCACGGATCGTCGAGCTCGCCGCGGCCGCTCTCGCGGGACTCGGAGTGATCCGCGTGGCTGACCCGTACCTGCGGCAGCTCGTGAGAGAGACGTCGCAGACGACCGTGCTGTCGGTGTGGGACGGCGAGGCGCCGGTCGTCGTGCGCGCGGTGGAGAACGCCGAGCGCCTCGTGCGGATCGTGGTGGCCGCCGGCTCCCGGCTGCCCACGGACTCCGCCCAGGGAAAGGTGTTCCGGGCGTTCCTCAGCGACGAGCGCGACTCGGAGCTCGAGGAGGTCAGGCTCACCCGCAGCGCCGCCAACGCGAGTGTCGTCGAGGGCGTGACGGCCGTCGCGGCTCCGGTCTTCCAGGGCGAGGAGGTGGTGGCGACGCTCGCGCTCGTCGGCACGTCAGCCGCGATCGAGACGTCGCCGGGCTCGCCCATGGTGCAGGCGCTGCGGCGTGCCGCGGAGTCGCTGTCGACCGAGTTGGGGTTCGTAGAGGCCGGAAGGGGCGGAGCATGAAGGCAGTCAAGTGGGACGAGATCCCGGACGAGGAGGTGCGGCCTGGCGTCCGCCGTCGCGGATTCGGCACGCGCGACGTCCTGCTGGTCATGAACGAGTGTCACCCGGGCATGGATCTGCGCCCTCACTCGCATGAGTTCGACCAGCTCGCGCTCATCGTCTCCGGCACCGCCATCTACCACGTCGGCGACGACCACAACGAAGTGGGGCCGGGGTCGGTCATGCTCGTGCCGGCGGGCGTGGAGCACTACATCGAACCGACGGGGAACGACCCGGTCATGAACCTCGACGTCTTCGCGCCCGCGCGCGAGGACTACATGCACCTCCTCGACTGGATGCGTGAGCGGGGGATGGTCGCGGAGGGCACGCCACCGCAGTGACGGTGCTGGCGCTCGACCGCGGCGAGCCGGCGGCGCTTGACCGCATCGGTGGCAAGGCGCGGGGGCTGGCCCAGCTGTTCGAGCTGGGGCTTCCCGTCCCGCCGGCGGTCGTCCTGACGACCGACGCCCACGAGAGCTGGCGCGGGCGCGGCGGGGTGGCCGACGCCGACCGACGCGCGCTCGAGGACGTCCTCGCCCGCCTCGGCGACCCGCTGGCCGTCCGGTCGTCGGCCGTTGACGAAGACGCCGGCGACCGCTCGGCCGCCGGCCAGTACGAGAGCGTCATCGGCGTCCGAGGCATAAACGAGCTGCTGGCCGCGGTCGAGCACTGCTGGCGCGCGGCCGAGAGCGAGCGCGCGAGCGCCTACCGCGGCGGCGAGGCGTCGCGCGTGGCGCTGGTCGTCCAGCGGATGATCCCGGCCGACCGGGCGGGCGTGGCGTTCTCGGCGGACCCGCTCACCGGCGACCGCTCGGCAGTCATCGTCGAGGCCGTCTTCGGGTACGGCGAGGGGGCCGTCGCGGGGACGATCACGCCCGATCGCTACGCGGTGGCACGCGAGGGCGGCACCGTGCGCGCGCGCGTTGCGGACAAGGTGGCGGTCGCGGCGGGCGACGGCACCCTGACGCCGCTGCCGGTCGAGCGCCGGCTCGCGCGGACGCTGCGTGACGACGAGGCGCTCGCGGTCGCTGACCTGACACTGAAGGCGGAGCAGGGACTCCGCCGGCCGGTCGACGTCGAGTTCTGCTTCGCCGGGCCGAACCTCTGGGCCGTCCAGTGCAGAGCGATCACGACGCTTGGCGACGATGCCTGACGCACACGCGGCCGCTGACGCGACCTGGACGCACGATCCGTCGCACTACCCCGAGCCGATGACGCCGCTGTCGGCGGACGTCTGGTTCAACGCGATGGGCCACGGCATCAGGCGCGCGACGCGCGAGCTGCGTGCGCCCTTCGGCGGCTTCGCGACGATGACGACCGCAGGCGGTTGGGCCTACGAGCATGAACTCGAACCGGAGTGGGAGCCGGACCCGGCCCACTTGGAGCGCGCCGCGCTCGACGTCGCGGACCGGTGGGAACGCGAGCTCCGCCCTGCGTGTTGGGCGATCACCGAGGAGCTCCGCGCGATGCGTCCGGAGCGACCGCCGCCCGCCGAAGCCGTCGCGCTGCTCGACCGTCTTGTCGAGGCCGTGCAAGAGCAGTGGCGCCTGCACTTCCTCACGGTGATCCCCGTCCACGTCGCGCGCGAAGTCCTGCACGACGCGTGGGTGGAGCGGTTCGGCAAGGGAGACGAGCTCGAGCCCTACCGGCTGATCGAGGGTCTCCCCAACGAGACGTTGGAAGCCGACGAGCGCCTATGGGCGATCGCTGAGCGAGCGCGCTCGCTCGACGTCGCCGACATCGTGCTCGAGCTGCCGCCGGGCGCCGCGCTCCGCCGCCTCGAGCTCACCCACCACGGGCGGGAGGTCCTGTACGACGTGGCCGGCTATCTCCGGCGGTTCGGTGGAAGGGCGCGCCTGCACGAGTTGTCGGAGCCGCGCGACGCCGAGCGACCCGGCGCCGTCCTCGAGACCATCCGGCTCTTTCTCGAGCATCCGCGTGACCTACCGGCGGAGCGGCGCGCGAAGGCTGAGGCGCGGGACCGGCTCGAGGAGGAGACGCTCCGACGCATCGACGGGCCGGACGACCGCGCGGCGTTCGCCGACATGCTGACTCGCGTCACCGCCGCGGTGCCGCTCGAGGAGTCGCACGCGTACCACATCGACTACCCGGGCCTGCAGGCGACCCGCGAGGCGCTGCTCGCCTTCGGACACCGCCTGGTGGCCGAGGGACGGATCGACGCAGCCGCGGACGTCTGGCTGCTGCGCCTCGAGACGTTGCGGAACGCGGTCGCTGACGCGTGGGGCGCGCCACTGCAGCGGCTCGTCGATGACCGCCGCGCCGACCTCGAACGTGCGCGTACCACCGCGCCGGAGCCGTGGCTCGGGCCTGCCCCTGATCCGGACGCGGAGGTGCCCCCGCTCGTCGCGAAGTTCTACGGCGTCCCCGGCAGCGCGCGGCTCGAAGGCGACGTGCTGCACGGGACGGCCGCTTCTGGTGGTTGCGCCACCGGTGTGGCGCGTCTCGTCCGTGGACCCGACGACTTCGCGCGCCTGCGTGCGGGCGACGTCCTGGTCTGCAGGACGACGACGCCGGCGTGGACGCCAGTCTTCGCTTCGGTTGCCGGCCTCGTGACCGACACAGGTGGGATCCTGTCGCACGCCGCCGTAGTCGCGCGCGAGTACCGGCTTCCGGCTGTTGTCGGCGCAGAGGTGGCGACGACAACGATCCCGGACGGTTCTCGCGTGGAGGTCGACGGCGACACCGGCGCCGTCCGGATCCTGCGGGACCGGGGGTGACAGGGGAACCGAGAAGGCGCGTCGCCACCGAGGGTGTCTGCGCCGGAGCAGGCAGCAGCGCGCGGAGGTCCTAAACCGCGAGCTTCCTCCGGCGAATGCGCCAGGCCATGACCGTCAGGCCACATGCGAGGACGGCGAGGCCGAGCGCGGCCAACGCGCCGATCCCTGCGGCGCCGAAGTCGAACCCGCTTCCGGACGACGACTGCGAGGGCGTCGTCACCCTGTGGACGCCATACGTGCGCGCGATTGCCTGCCAGCGCAGCCCATCCGCCCTGATCGCCTCGGGCGTCGGGCTCTGCAGATGCTTGTAGGAGTCTGCCATCGCCTGCCAGCGCAGGCCGTCGGCCCTGATCGCTGCGGGTGTCGGCCCTGCCGCCATGGCCGACCCGCTCCAGAGAGCCGCGGCTAGGAAGACGAGACCGAGGGCCCCGCTGAATGTCCGCTTAGAGCTCATCCTCTCCTCCTTCACGTGTCGCTGTGACCTGGAGCGACCGTACGCCTGGAGGCGCTAACGCGAAATCGGCAGGTTCGCCGGTTTTGACGCGGGGCGAGCTAGTCGGGAACCGGCGGAACCGCCGGACTTTGACCGCGGGCGCGAGGCAGCGAGTCGCCCGGAGAGCCGCCTTCGGAGGCAAACTTGGCGGCGAGCTCCGCCCGGGACCGGACGCCGAGTTTTCGGTAGATCTTCGAGAGGTTCCACTGCACCGTCTTCGGGCTGATGAAGAGGGCGTCCGCGACCTCCCTGTTGGTGCTCCCGGCGGCCACACGCGCCGCCACTTGCTCCTCGGTCGGCGTCAGGCCTCCCGGCGCTGGGGCCCGGCCACTGATTCGAGCAAGCTCCGCCCGCGCCTTTTCCGACCATAGCCTCGCGCCCAGCCTGTCGAAGACGGCTATTGCCTGCTCGAGCGCCTCGCGGGCGTCACGCTTCTTCTTCTGGCGGCGCTTGATCGTGCCGAGGACGAGGAGCGTGCGGCCGCGCTCGAACGGCTGCTGAAGGCGCTCATGGAGCTCGAGTGCCCGATCCAAATCGGCGTACGCCCGCTCGAGGTCGCCGGCTGCCGCGCTCACCAGTGCGTGGCAGCGGCTTGCGATCGTGAGCGCCCAGACGCGCTGGAGTGCTTTACCCCGATGTTCGAACTCGACAAGCAGGGCGGTCGCCTCCTCCGTGCGACCGAGCGCCAGCAGCGTCTCGATCGCGTCGCCGTGGAAGCGGAAGACCGCTGGTTCCCCAAAGCCTGCCTCGGCCACTGCCTGCGGCAGCGGGCCGAGAAACTGGTGCGCCTCCGCTGCGCTTCCGAGCGAGAGCTCCAGGAAGCCGCGGATGGCGAGCAGCTCGAAATACGCGGGCAGAACGCCGACGCGGAGCGCAAGCGGAAGGCCCTCGTCCGTCGCCGAGCGCGTTGGCTCCACCAGGCCGAGGTGCGCGAAGACGAGAGCCCTGACCGCCAGCGCGAAAGGACGCTCCTCCTCGTGCCCAGTCTGCGTGATCGCCTCGTAGCACTCCTCGGCATACCGGGCGGCTTGCTCCCAATTACCCGCCAGGCACTCGACCCGACCCAAGTGGCCGGTGATGGCCGACGCCGAGTGCTCGTCGCCGTGGGCGAGAAGACTGCTGCGGAGCGTCTCCAGCGTGGCGCGCGAGTCGTCGAGCTTGCCCGCCCACGCAAGCAGGATCCCGTGGATCCAGCCTGGACGACCGAGGATCGGCTGCCACCCGGAATCGCTTTCGAGGCAGAGCGCGCGCTCAATCGTCGAGAACGCGATTCCGCGTCCGCGCAAGCTCTGGTGGAAGGCCAGCTCGGCGAGCGCACTCGCGAGCACCTTGGGTTCGCCAAGCGTCTCCGCCATCTCAAGCGCGGCGCGCGCGCGAGCTTCGGCTGCGGCAACGTTGCCGGATTCGTGCGCAGTCCAGGCAAGGCCCCGCTCGATCTCGATCCGCAGGCGGACGTCATCCCGCACCTCGGCGAGCGCCGCCTCGAAGAGCTCCGCGCCGACGTGAAAGCCCTCCTTGAAAGCTCGAACCCAGGCGAGCCGGGTGAGCGCATGGGCACGATCGCGCCCGCTGGGCGACGCGGCGACGATCTCCTCAAGCAGCGCCCGTGCCCGCTCCGTCTCGCCTGCCTCGAAGTGGCATTCGGCGGCCTCGATCCCCCTTCGGTGCGCCTCGTCGACGAGCTCGTCGGGGGTGAAGCGGCGAGCCTGTTCCCACAGTGTCGCCGCCGCGTCCGGGGCGCCGCGGGCCCGCGCCTTCTGGGCGGCCTCGTCCAACTCCGCCGCCACGGCACCGTCGGGACCCTGGGCCGCGAGCGCGAGATGCCCGGCGCGTTCCTCCGGATCTTCGAGAACGGCGGCTAGGCGCTCATGGAGCCTGCGCCGCTCCGCCGCTGTTGCGTTCGCGTAGAGCACGGATGCCAGGAGAGGGTGAGCGAAGCGCACGCGATCCCCGTCGACCTCGAGCACGCCGGCATCGACCGCCTCCGCGAGCCCCGTGGTGCTGCCCTGGCCGTCTGCGGCAGCCACGACGAGTTCGGCTGTGGCACGCTGGAGCACCGAGACGACCAGAGCGACTTCGCGCGCCGATGGGGTAAGGCCGGCAAGTCGCTCACTTACGAGCGCGCGCAGGTTGTCGGGAACGGGGAGCGGCTGGCCCGGTATCAGCGGTACGTCGCGCTGGAGGACGCTCCTCGCGATCTCGAGGGCGAAGAAGGGATTGCCGCCCGAGGTGGCTTGGAGGAGCAGGAGCGCAGGACGATGGAACTGGGCATCGAGGCGGGCGCGGAGAAGCCTATCCAGCGCTTCGACACCGAGCGGGCCGACGGGCAGCCGCTCGAAGCGGTCTTCCGGTAGCGCTCGTCCGAGATCCAGCGGAACGTCGCCTCCAGCCTCCGGCCGCTGGGCGACGAGGAGGCCGATCGGCTCCTCTTTGACACGACGAGCGACGAACTCGAGCGCGCTCGCCGAGGGTCGATCGAGCCATTGAACATCGTCCACCGCCACCACAACCGGGCTCGCCTTGGCGAGCGAGCGAACCACGCCGAGAAGGCCTAGCGACACCGCCCGAGCGTGCGGAGCAGGTCCTTCCGCCTCCCTCCGCAGCAGAGCCACCTCGAGGGCGCGCCTTTGCGGCTCGGGGAGTCCCGACAGTGGCTCCGCTTGGACGTCGTCCAACAGATCCCCCAACGCGGAGAAGGCGAGCTGCGTCTCGGACTCGACGGGCCGGCAAGCCAGCACCCGGTACGACCGCCCACGGACAGCGGCGGCGGCCGCCTCCCTCCAGAGCGTCGTCTTCCCGATGCCCACCTCGCCCTCGATCAGGAGACCCACTGGGCCCTGGGGCACGGCCTCGAGGAACTTCTCCAAGGCGCTGAGCTCCCGTTCGCGTCCAACGACTGCGTGAGTTCCCGACATGAGGCCCCTCCAGCGCGGCTCACGACGATGCTATGCCACTGGTCGGGGCGAGCCAATCCGTTCCAGGCAACTTGTACGTGCGCTGGGGACCATCCGGGTAAGCCGGTTCTCACCGTTCTCGGTCGAGCATCCATCGCTCGTCAGCACTGGGCCTGCCGATAGGCCGGCGACTCACGACGACGAGCGTGGGCGCTCTCGCGCCCGCAGCGTCGCGGCAATCGTGCAGCCCCGGGCAACGTTGTGTAGCCTGGGCCGCGATGGCCGACCTCCCGATGCCGGCTGATCGCGCCGGGGGAGGCGCCGCTGACGGGGCCGTGGTCGAGGCGCACGAACTGAGCCGGGTCTACGGCGAGGGTGACACGGCCGTGCACGCGCTGCGCCGCGTCACGCTCGATGTCGAGCGTGGGGTGCTGACCGCGGTCATGGGTCCCTCGGGCTCCGGAAAATCGACGCTGATGCACCTCCTTGCGGCGCTCGACGAGCCGACCGAGGGGCACGTGACGATTGCGGGAACGCGGGTCGGCGATCTCAGCGACACCGAGGTCACGAAGCTGCGCCGAGAGCACATCGGCTTCATCTTCCAGTTCTTCAACCTGCTGCCGATGCTGACCGCGGAGCAGAACATCGTCCTGCCGCTGACCCTCGGGGGCAGGGAGCCGGAGGCCGAGTTCTTCGACGACCTGCTCGGGAAGGTCGGCCTCCAGGACCGCCGCAAGCACCGGCCCTCGGAGCTCTCGGGCGGTCAGCAGCAGCGGGTCGCGATCGCCCGGGCACTGGTGAGCCGGCCGAGCGTGGTCTTCGCCGACGAGCCGACCGGGAATCTCGACTCGAAGACGGGTGGCGAGATCCTCGACCTGCTCCGCGGCTCGGTGCAGGACTACGGGCAGACGCTCGTCATGGTCACGCACGACGCGCGCGCTGCGTCGACCGCCGATCGGATCCTCTTCATCGCGGACGGCCTCATCGTCAAGGAGCTGCGCGGCGCCGACGAGCATCAGGTGCTCGCGGTGGTCGAAGAGATCGCGTTGCGATGATCCGGGTCGCGCTCCGAGGCCTCGCCGGGCGCAAATTTCGGACGGTGCTGACCGCGATCGCGATCGTCCTTGGCGTCGCGATGACGAGCGGCGCCTACGTGCTCACGGACACGATCGACAAGGCGTTCGACGCCATCTTCGTTGAGTCATACGCCGGTACCGACGCGGTCGTCAGCGGCAAAGGCGCCGACATCAGCTTCGAAGGCGAGCAGACGCAGCCCCCTCCGATCCCGGAGGACGTCCTCGAGCAGGTGCGAGCCCTCGACGGGGTCGAGGTAGCGACCGGCTCCGTGACCGACGAGCAGACCAAGCTGCTCAAGCCGGACGGCGAGTCGATCGACACGGGAGGCGCACCCTCCTTTGCGTTCGGCATCGAGACGGCGCCCAAGTACGACCGCTTCAATCCCCTCAACCTCGTCGACGGCCGCTGGCCGTCAGGGTCGAAGGAGGTCGCAATCGACGAGGGAGTAGCCGACGACGAGAGCCTTGCCGTCGGCGACCGGATCGGCGTCGCGGCCCTCGGCCCCGCCCGGGAGTTCGAGATCGTCGGAATCGCAAAGTACGGCGATGTGAGTTCGCTCGGCGGCGCCACGTTCGCCATCTTCGACATCCCGACCGCCCAGGCGCTTGTGGACAAGGAGGGCGAGCTCGACGCGGTCCAGGCCGCCGCGCAGGAGGGGGTCGCGCCCGAGGAGCTCGTCGCCCGCATCCGGAGGGAGCTCGGTACGTCCGTGACGGTGCGGTCCGGAACCGAGCAGGCGAGCGAGGACTCGGGCGAGATCGCGACGTTCACGAGCATCATCCGGTACTTCCTGCTGTCGTTCGCGGGGATCGCCCTGTTCGTCGGCGCCTTCGTGATCTTCAACACCCTCTCGATCACGGTGGCGCAGCGGACGCGTGAGTTCGCGACGCTACGAACGGTCGGCGCGTCTCGCCGGCAGGTGCTGGGCTCCGTGATCCTGGAGGCGCTGGTGATCGGCCTGCTCGCGTCGGTCATCGGACTGTTCGCTGGGCTCGGGCTCGCGGTCGGGCTAAACGAGCTCTTCATCGCGCTCAACCTCGACCTGCCGCAGACAGAGACCGTGTTCGCCACCCGGACGATCGTCGTCTCGCTGCTCGTGGG
>Ga0075430_100000939_pt1 | contig 22866 bp, 17 predicted proteins | sample RhiMetdeltSRZDD4_FD_75294 | JGI IMG/M metagenome (GOLD analysis project Ga0075430, IMG submission 75294) | Populus rhizosphere microbial communities from Tennessee, USA - Rhizosphere MetaG P. deltoides SRZDD4 | ecosystem: Host-associated > Plants > Roots > Rhizosphere > Soil | place: USA... | reverse complement strand
CAGCCGCAGCAGCGCGGGTAGGCGCTTCGTGTCGCGCCATGACCGGTCCTCGCGGTGCGCGGCGAAGCGGGTCAGCCAGCCGGCCGGGCCGTCGGCGCACTCCGCCTCAGCGGGTACCGAGCCCGCCGGGCCGGTGAGCGCGCCACTCGCGCCGGAGGAGTCCAGCACGCTGAGCCACACGTCGTCGGCGCAGCTCTCCGGGAAGAGGCCGAGCAGCCGGCCCCGCAGCACGGGATCCGCGGCAGCACGCTTGACCAGCGAGCTCTGGTACGCCGTCCAGAAGGCGGCCGGGGCGCGCAGGACCGCCGGGGCGGCCAGCAGGTCGCCGAGTACGGCCCCGTCGGCCTCCGCCGGGTCCAGGCCGGCTGCCTTGGCCAGGCGGCGCAGGTCGGTGTGCATCCCGGCGTAGGGCGGCAGCCCGCCGAGGGTCCGCTCGACGCACAGCCGCCGGAACCGCTCGTACGCCGTCGCCGGATCGCAGCGTGCGGCCAGGTCCCGGGAGTGCGCGGAGAGCGCCTTCGCGGTCAGCGCGCCGGCGAGCGCGAACTCCAGGAACACCGCGTGCGCTCGCTCCTCGTCGATCGCCAGGCCGAAGGAGCGCTCGGCGTCACGGGCCTTGCCGAACATCATCGCGGCGTAGGACGGGCTGTCCGCCGCGAGGAACGCCCGCCCGGCCTCCTCGTAGAAGGTCGGCAGGAAGTGCGGCACCGAACGGGCCAGCCGGTCGCCGAGCGCCGTGAAGCCCTCGTTGGCCGGTCCCACCCGGGACTTGGCGGTCCGGGCGAGCCGTTCGATGTCCTTCACCAGCGCGAGCGCGTGGTGCCCGTTGGCCGGGTCGTGGACCAGCGCCCACGCCGGGAACCCGAGCGCCTGCTGGCGGACCAGCCCTACCTCGTCAACCCGTTCCGGGGCGCCGAAAGCCAGGAACTCCAGGCTCAGGTCCTCGGCCTCGCCCAGCGTCGCCGGGACCAGCCGGACCACGACCCGCCCGTCGAGGGCTGGGTGCCGGTAGGCCCGTGCGGTCAGCGTGTCGACAGTGTCGTCCTTGGTGACGGGTGCCCCGGTCGGCAGCACCGCACCCGCGTCAAGCATCGCCTCGGCGTTCACGCCTGCTCCTCGCTCTTCTCTACGACCCGGCCGGCGTACAGGGCGGAGGCCATCCGTACCCCTTCTGACCAGGTGACCGGACCGACCTCGACGAGCTTGAACGGGCTGCCGGCGCGGTCGGTGAAGACCAGGTCACCGGTCTCGGTCTCCCACGACGGGTCATCGGAGCCGACCCAGAACCGGGCCTCGACGGTACGACCGGCCTCGAAGACCCGGCAGACCGCGTACCCGCCCCGGACCGGATAGCCGAGCGTGGACGCTCTTGCCAGCAGGTGGCGCAGCTCCGCGTACTCGCCGCCGGAGTACTCCTCGAGCCTGTCCTGCTGCGGGTCGATCCCGGGTGGTCGGGTCCAGGTGGCCCGGAAGAGCTGGTCGACGGACTGGCGTACGCCGAGGTCGGCGGCGAACTCCCGCAGGTCGTCCAGGTCTTCCAGCAGCACCGGATGCGGGATGAGCAGCTCGGTGGCGGGTATTCGCACTGTTTCCCCGTCCAGGTTGACCACGCCGATGCCCTGGTCGTCGACGTCGCGCAGGAACCCGACCTCCTCGGCGTCGGGCACCGTGACGACCAGGTCGGTGAGGGCTGTGCGCCAGGCCTCGTCGGGCCACACGGACCGGAGCACCGCGGCGGGCACGGGTAGCGACCGCACCATCCAGCGCTCGACCTCGGCGCGGCACAGCCCGTCGTGGCGCGCCAGCCACTCGGTCAGCTGCCGGAGCCCGACCACCACCGGGTCGTCGCGGATCGCCGGGGGTACGGCCTTCAACGCCCGGCCCGCTGCGTTACGGCAGGCCACCTCCCCGGACTGCAGAGTCACCTGATAGCCACCAGCCGTTGCCAGCCATGCCACGCCAGACCATCTCCCTGGATCGGATCGACGCCGCAGGCTAGCGTCCGCCACCGACAACTTTCCAACGCGGCTGGCAGCGGCTCTCCGGCCGGGAAGCTTGTCCCGGGCCACATTCTCTGGAGGCCGCTGTCACGCCTGGGCACCAGCGGTGGGCCGGGCGGCCTCAAACGGCAGCCAGCGTGGGTGTGATACGCGGCGTCGGACGTGCGCCGCCAGCGGCGCGGCTGTGGGCCCCCGGTGGCATGGGTCAACAGCCTCTTTCGGTGTGATCCCGCACCGTTTCGCTGATCGTAGATATGCTGCGTGCTGTGGCGTGGTTCAGTGAGTCGGATCTCCGCGGGATGGCGGGCAGCCGTTCGTATGCGCGAGGAGTCGGCTACGTCGATACGGTCACCGGCCTCGGTGAGCTGCCGGACGGGGTGACGGCGACGGTGCCCGGCACGGGCGGCCGGTATCGGGTCCGGCTGACCGGCGAGCTCAGCGGAGAGCTCGAGGGCGACTGCACCTGTCCGTACGGGCAGGAGGGGCACTTCTGCAAGCACTGCGTCGCCGTCGGGCTTCACCTGCTACGGACCGCCGATGCGGCTCCCGATCGGTCGAGTTCGGACAGTAACGTGGGCCGGGCTAGAGGTGGCGCGAAGTTCGACGTACGAAGCTTTCTCGGCACTATGACGCATGCGGACCTGGTCGATCTGCTGGCCCAGCAGGCGCAGCACGACTCCGGTCTGTTCCGCAAGCTTCGGCTGATGGCCCTGACGGCGGCGCAGACCCCTGACCTGGCGGAGCTGGATCGGCAGGTGGAGCTGCTCGCGGTCGACTGGCTCGACTACGACGCGGCGGACGGGTACGCCAAGGGCGCCGATGACCTGCTCCAAGCGCTGAACCAGCTCCTGCCGGCACACGCCGCCGCGGTGCAGCCGCTGCTGCGCCGCGCTATGCGCCACCTCGGCGAGGCGGCCAACGCGACCGAGGGCGACGCCTATCCGATCACTGAGTCGGCCGGGCAGGCGTGGGAGCTCTATCTTCGGGCGTGCGAGACGGCTCCCCCGGACCCGGTCGAGCTCGCCGAATGGCTTGTCGGCTTCCAGCTCACCGGTCCCGAGTGGCCAGACCTCTCCGTGGCTGAGGTGGTGGAGCTGCTCGGTGAGACCGGCCTCGACCACTACCGTCAACGCCTGGCAGCGGCACCTGCGCACGACCCAGGTCAATGGCGGCTGCGGCACCTTCAGGAGGAGCTGGTCTCGGTAAGCGGGGACACCGACGCTCTGGTCAAGTTCCTGGCGGAGGATCTCTCCGGCCCGCACCAGTTCGTCCGCATCGCGCAGCTGCTGTGTGGCGACGGGCGTGATGATGAGGCGATCGACTGGCTGGAGCGGGGCTTCGCCACCGGCCAGGGGCCACACGACCATCGCCTGACGACCCTGGTCGACCTGCTGGTCGAGCTCTACACACAGACCGGCCGGGACGCGCAGGTGATCGGGCTGCGGGAGCGGCACTTCACCGCCGCCGCGGGTGAGAGCAGCTACCGGGCGCTGCGTGCGGCAGCCGAGCGCACTCCCGAGTGGCCGGCGCTGCGGGCTCGGGCACTGGACCTGCTGCGCCAGCAGGCGCGGGGCCGGGCGGACTGGTTCGCCGCGGACACCCTGGCTCGGGTGCTGCTCGACGAGGACGAGGTCGCCGAGGCATGGCAGGTGACCCAGGACCACCACTGCACAGAACCGGTACGGCTGGCGGTCACCGCCCGCCGCGCCCAGACCCATCCGGCCGACGCTGTCGCCGTCTACCGGCCGATGGTCGCCGCCGCGATCCAACAGACCAATAACGCCGGGTACGAACAGGCCGCCCAGCTGCTGCTGACTATGCGCCCCCTCTTCGCCCGCACCGGAGAGGACTTCTCCGACTACGTCACGCAGCTACGCGAGGCCAACCGCCGCAAGCGGAACCTCATCGCCGAGCTGAACCGCAACGGTCTGTGATCCCACCGGAGGCCGGCGGCGGCCGCCCGCCAGGGCGGTCGCAAGCACATCGATGCCCCTGGCGGGGCGGCGTGCGGCGCTGGCAGCGATGCAACATGGGCCTCGTCCCGCGCAGGGTGTGCCCGGCCCTGGGCGCCAAAGCCGCCAGCCACGCAGAACGCGAACGGACCAGGTCAGTTCACAGTGGACCCGTGCTGGCTCCTCGTGTGGCGAGCAGGTCCGTGGCCTGTTCGGCGCTACCCGCCGAACACAGGACCACTGGTCAGGAGCGGAGCTGACGGAGCAAGCTTATGGGATCTCTGGTGCCACTTCGTGCAGCGTCTTCATTCCTGAAGGGGTACGCCGCGAGCTGCGAGGACGCGGCGGAGCTGGTCTGTCTGTGCCACGACGTTCTTCCGTACGACCGGGCTCACGCCGGACGCCTGTGCGGATGCGTCCGCCGCGTCCGGGAACGCCCCGTCCACGCCGAAGAACGGGAACATCGACAAAGACAGCACGATGGCGGGCATCGTCCCGGCCTGGTGCATCGACGGCATGCCGGCCAGGAACCTTTCGGCGTACCCGGTGAGAAGGTCGTCCTGGCCAGGGCGCCAGAACGCGGTGGTGAGATCGAACAGCGAGCCTATCGGCACCTCGCGCTTTTCGACAATGGCCTCCCATACCCGTTGCTTTGCCGCCGGGTCGGGCCGCGCGGCCTGCACCGTCAGGGCGCGTACCCAGGTGTCAGGGCTTGGGTCCCGCCGGGCCAGGGCATCCACCTCGGCCTGGTCGTAGTGCCCGAGCTCGGCGGCGCGGACGAGGATGCGCCAGCCCAGGTCGACGTCGGCGCCGTCGGCGGCCCGCAGCGTGTCGAGCTGGCCAGGACTGGTCGCGGTGCGGGCCAGGGCGCGCATCGCGACCCGGCGGCGAGCCGGGTCGTCCGCCAGCGCAATGCACACGTCGGCTACGGATGACATCAGGTCAATGCGTGACGCTTCGGGGGCCCAGCGTTCGGCGGCGGTAACGGCGAGCCGCAGGAACGGCTCGACCAGGCTGTCGTTGGACTCGTATGCAAGCGCCCCGGTCACGCAGCGGATGAAGTCTGTGGTGGCGATGTCTGTCGTCACCAGCATGTCCCAGGCGGTCGTGACGGCGACCGCGCGAGCCACCGCGGACGGCAGCCGCCCCGCCGAGCGCAGCAGCGTCTCCCGTGAGGCCGGGTCGGGCCGCGTCGAGGCGAAAGTAAGGTCCTCATCGTTGACGAGCAGCAGGCCAAAGGCCTCGATCGCACCGATATCCGTCCGAGTGCCCGAGGTCTCCACAGGGACGAGCCGCCGGCGTACCAGCCAGTCTCCGTCCCAGTCGTATACGCCTACGTCGAGCCGGTGCGGCCTGGGCTGACCACCGTCGGGACCGGTCGCCCGCATCGAGCTCGCACCCGCGGGCGTGGTCTCGACCACGAGCCGGTCAGTGCCGGCGGTGTCGAGCCAACCCCGGCTCCAAGCCGCGAGGTCACGGCCTGATGCGGCCTCGATCGCCCCCATCAGGTCGTCGAGCACGGCGTTGCCCCACGCCCGCTCGCGGAAGTACGCTCGCAGGCCGGCCACGAACTGCGGTTCTCCGACGTACGCGACCAGCTGTTTGAGGGCGCTCGCGCCCTTGGGGTAGGTGATCCCGTCGAAGAGGGTGGCCGCCTCGGCGACGTCGCGTACCGGCTGGCGGATCGGATGGGTGGTCGGCGCCCGGTCGGCTTCGTACCCGACGAGCTTCCGTCCGGCCAGGAACGACGACCACACGTCCGGGAACGGGGTTGCGGCGGTCGCGGCCCAGTGGGCCGCCCACTCGGCGAACGACTCGTTGAGCCACAGGTCGTCCCACCAGCGCATGGTGACGAGATCGCCGAACCACATGTGCGCCATCTCGTGCAGGAGGACCACGGCGCGGCTCTCCCGCTCCTGGAAGGTCGGGTCGCTGCGGTAGATGAACGCGTCCGACCAGGTGACGCACCCCCAGTTCTCCATCGCCCCGCCCATGTCGGGCGCGAACACCTGGTCGTACTTGCGCTGCGGGAACGGCAGGCCGAACTGCTCACCGAAGAAGGCCAGGCCAGCTGCGGTGGTCGCGAACAGCTCCGGCGCGTCCCGGTCGAGGAAGCCGGCCAGCGACCGCCGCACGAACAGGCCGAGGTCGTAGCCGCCCCGGTCGGAGCGAATCTCATGGAACGGCCCCGCGTTGACTACCGGGACGTACGTCGACAGCGGCGGGGTCGCCGGGAAGGTCCAGCGGCGGGTGGTACCGAGGTCCTCGATCTCGGGGTCGCCGCTGTTGCTCGCCACCGTCCACCTGGACGGCGCCACAACCGTGAACGCGAACGGCGCCTTGAGGTCCGGCTGGTCGAAGCACGCCCACGCCCTGCGGGCCTCGTCAGGCGCGAACGACGTCCAGACGTACACCTCCTTGTCGGAGGGGTCGACGCAGCGCTTCACGCCGACACCGAGGCTCGTTGACCGCTGTACCGACTCGACGACGAGCGTGTTGTCCGTGGCGAGGCTGGCCAGCGTGATCCGGCCGTCGCGGACGGCCTCTGGTGGGACCGGTACGCCGTTGAGCACGGCGGAGACGACCTCCGCGGCGCAGTCGACGAACGTCGATCCTTCCTCCGTCGAGCAGGAGAACCGCACCGTTGACACTGCGCGGAACGCGTCTCCGTCGGCGAGCTCGGTGAGGTCGACGGCGATGTCGTAGCGAGTCACTGAGATAACGGCGGCTCGCTCCTCTGCCTCCTCGCGGGTGAGGCTTCGCGGCTCGGTCACGTACGATCCTCCCGTCCTTGCGGGTAGGCACGATGGTCTCTACGACGCTAGCCAGCCGACCTCCGCCATGTCGATCGGGTCGGCGACTCGTCGTACGCCGATGTGGCCGTGCTACTGCGGGTCTCGGCGGTGTATCCCGGTAGTGTGCGCCGGACAGCGCCGCGCTACGGCTCTGCTCAAACAGCCGGTCGAACACGCGAGATGCTGGCTGCGTCTGGTCAGGGTGCCTGGCTGCCAGGCGGTCGGTCTCCGTCCGGCAGCCAGGCTGCAGCAGGGTCAGGGCATGCCGAAGGCCCGCCGCAATGCGAAGCCGTCGACATAGGTGTCCTTGCGGGCGACCCGGCCGCCGGAGATCCGGAGCACGTCCATGGCGCTGACGCGGGCCTTCTGTCCGGTGGGCGTGCCGACGACGTCGCCAACCGGGAACTCCGTGGCGAGCGTCGCCTCGATGACGTACTGCAGCACCGCGAGGTCCTCGCGGACCTCGACGCTGTTGATCTCCGCACGGTAGTCGGGCATCGCGGTGAAGAAGAAGCTGTACAGGCCGCGGAGAGCCTCCCGGCCGGTGACTGGCTCGGATCCTTCGAGGTGGAGCTGGAAGGTCATGTCGTCGGTCTGCATCGACAGCAGGTCGTCGACGGAGTGGTCGTTCCAGGCCTGTCCATAGTCGGCTACCAGCTTCTCAGCGGTGACCGGCGAGGTGAGGCTGTCGGGCATTGTGAACCACCATTCAGTAGGGGCAGAAACGTTGACGGGCAGTCGGTACGCGGCCCCGCGCGCTTACGAGCGGGTCGGCGGCGTCAGCCTAGGCCAGCATCGGCTTGCGGGCGGTCGCATCCGCAGCCCGACGAGAGATCCGATGGTCACCAAAGCAGCACGATCACGTAGACGGCGAGGTAGCCGACCAGGCCATACTCGGTGTCGTCCGCGGGCGGTGCGGCGCCCGCGGCGACAGCCGCCCGTCCGTCTCGGTGGACGCGTACCCGGCAACTGGGCTGTTGCAGTAGCCCTGAAGCACCTGCAGCAGCATCCGCTCAGCGGCGGCCTGCCACCGCGCGTCGGCGTCATCCGGTCGGCGGCGCATGGGGGTCGTGCTGCTCGTCCCTGACGGTCCCTGGTGCCGGGCGTAGCTGTGGGTAGGCGCCCGGCACCAACCATCGGCGGTCTCAGGCGCGAGCTATCACGATGTGGTCGATGTTGCCGGGCGTTGTTCCGGAGCCGTACTCGTTGCGGAACTTGATCTTGACTGCGGTCCCAGCGGGCAAGGTCAGGGTGTTGGTCCTGGTGTTCCAGGTGGTATTGCTTCCAGTGTTCGCCAGCGTGGTGTCGATCCTGCGGGTGTTGTTGACGCTGATCGAGAAGGTCGAGCTCCCAACCGACGAGTACCGCGTGGTGATCGTGTAGGAGCCGTTGGTGGGAATATTGACGGTGAACTCCGCCCACGTGCTGGTGACGCTGAACTTGGTGCAGTAGCCGGTGCCGGTGAACCCGGCATACGTGCTCGCGATCGTCGCGCCGCCGCCCACCACCGCGTTCTCACACTCGTACCGGGTGCTGCCGGGTGGCGGAGGCGAGGTCGGGGGTGGCGAGCTAGGCGCTGGTGAGCTGGGCGGTGGCGAGGTGGGTGAGGGACCTGGGTCTAGACCTTGCGAGTAGAGCAGCCGGTTCGGTGAGCCGCTGCCAAGGTTCGACAGGACGCCGGTGGTGGCGTTGCTGACGATCAGGTTGTAAGCCTGCTGCATGGTGAGGGTGGGGTGCGACTGCAGGGCCATGGCTATGGTGCCGGTAACCAACGGTGCGGCCATCGAGGTCCCGGACCAGTTGGTGAGTACGGCGGTGTCGCTCGCCCTGCCCGCTCCGGTCACGCCGGCGCCAGGAGCCCAGATGTCCACGCACGATCCGTAGCTGGACGGGTTGCTCCCGGTGTTGCGCGAGTCGCTGCTGGTGGTGGCGCCAACGATCAACGCCCGGGGGTCTTTCGGCGAGTTCGTGCAGCTGCCGTTGTTGAAGTTGCCGACGATCAGTACCAGGTTGACACCCGCGTTGATCATCCCAGCTGCGGCCTGGTCCATGGCGGTGTCGGTCTGACCGCCGGAGCTCTGGATGCTCATGTTGGCCACGTTCGGGTTGAGATGGTTCGCGGCCACCCAGTCCATACCAGCGACGATCTGGGCGGTCGTACCAGAGTTGCTGCAGGTCAGAATCCGTACGGCGTGCAGCGTCACCTTCTTCGCGACACCGTAGGTCTTGCCACCCACCTCGCTGGCGACGAAGGTGCCGTGGTTGGCGCAGTCCTCCGTGCCGTTGCCGTCGTTGATGGAGGTGAAGTCCTTGACAACGCGGCCCTCGAACTCGACGTGGGTCGACCGGATGCCGCTGTCGATGATGTAGGCGTGCCCGCCGGTGCCGTCGTTGGTGTAGTTGTACTGGGTGTTCAGGGGCAGGTTCCGCTGGTCGATGCGGTCCAGATGCCAGGGGGCGTTGGGCTGTACCGTGTCGACGGCGACAGGGTCCGGCGCGCGGGAGGTTGCCCCGCCACCGCCGCTGGTCTGCTGGTGGACCAGGTTGGGCTGGATGTAGGCGACCTCCGGGTTGCGTCGCAGCGCCTCCATCGCGTCGACGGACAGCTCCGCGGCGAACCCGTTGAGCGCCCTGCGGTACTCGAACAAGATGGTGCCACCGGCGGCAACGGCCTGCTGCCGCACCCGTTGCCGCGCGGTGGCGGCGTTGAGGTGCTCGGGCCTGGCCTTGAGGACCACGACATACTGGCCGGCCACGGCGGTGGCGGAGGCGGCCGGCAACAGCGGAGCTACGGTTGGCTCGCCCGCCTGAGCCGCGACCACGGTGGCTACCCCGGAGAAACCGATGACTACGGGGAGCACCAAGAGCATTATCCTTGCGGCTGTCCGGTTCTTGGAACCTGGCATGTTGCTCCTTTGACGTGGGAGTTGCAGGCGCTTAGAAACAAACGGGTGGTACGTACCAATCCCATTCGGACTAAAGGTGCGATGTGTACCCGAGCCCGAAATGGGTTTGGTTGGCGGCGCCGGTTGTCAGAGGTGTACCGCGTGGGTTGCTTGGCTGAGCGACGGATGCTTGCCGAAGACTGGGCTGGCCCGGTCTGGTCGACCGATGCCGGTGCTGTCGCGGGTGAGCCGGTCGACGAGGCGCCCGGAGAAGATGCGGGCCAGCACGGCTACGGCGCGGAGCACGTGCGCTCAGCGGCTACAAGGTGCCTGGACTGATAGTTAAATCGTAACATGTCGATGGATGAACGGGTGCCAACGGGTTACGGTTCTGGACGTCATCTCCTCCGTCGCAACCAGCGAAGGAAGCTGAGCGATGCATCCTTACCTCGGTTCCGGGCCTTACCGCGGTCCAGTTCTGGCCGGGCCGGTGGAGATGGGCCTGCTGCGCCACCAGCCAGAGATGACCGGTCCGATCGAAGCGGACCACTTCGTCGCGGTGCTGGATGCCGACGACACGCTGATCCGGTTCCACGACCCGCACGGCCATCCCTACGCGGCCTTGCCTACCCGGTACTTCCTCGCCGCGTGGTGGGCAGCCTCCAGTACGACCAGCGACGGTCCACGCCCGGGACAGCCCGTCACGGTCCGGTCAGTGTGGGATCGTGTCGATCAGCTCTCGGGCGCCTTGGCGCAGCAGTGACAGTGCTACGGCTGTGCCGAGGATGGTGGGGTCGGTGTCCCGGTCGTGTGCGTCCAGCATCTGTTTGCCGTCGGGGGAGAACACCTGCGCCCGCAGTGACAGCTGCCCGTCGGTCTCGGTGGATGCGTACCCGGCAATGGGGCTGTTGCAGTGGCCCTGCAGGATGTGCAGCATCATCCGCTCGGCGGTGGTCTGCCGCCACGTGTCGGCATCGCCCAGTGCGGTCATGGCCTCGATGGTGGCGGTGTCGTCCTCGCGGCACTGCAGGCCGAGTACCCCGGCCCCGACCGGTGGGCACATCACCTCCACCGGCAGGATCTCGGTGATCCGGTCTGCCTGCCCGATGCGTTCCAGCCCGGACACCGCCAGCAGCAGGGCGTCGGCCTGTCCGGCGTCGAGCTTGGCGAGCCGGGTGTTCGCGTTGCCCCGGATCGGCACCGTGACCAGGTGCGGAAAGTCCCGGGCGAGCTGGGCGGCCCGGCGTACGGCCGAGGTGCCGATGCGGGAGCCGGCGGGCAGCTCGGAAAGGCGCAGGCCGCCGGGGTGGACCAGGGCGTCGCGGATGTCGTCTCGGGCCAGGTATGCGGCGAACACCGTCCCCGCCGGTACGGGCCGGTCTCCGGGTACGTCCTTCATGCAGTGCACGCCGAGGTCACAGCGTCCGTCCAGCAGTGCCTGGTCGATCTCTTTGGTGAACGCGCCCTTGCCGCCCAGTGCGGACAGCGGACCGGCCCACCGGTCCCCGCTCGTGGTGAACGCCACCACCTCGGTGGCCAGGTCCGGCCGGTGCACTGCCAGCTCCGCCCGGACACGTTCGACCTGTGCCAGGGCCATCGGGGACGAACGGGTGCCGATACGGACCACGTGAGCGGTAGCCATTGGCTCAGCGTAGAGCCTCAGACCCGCACGCCAAGCACAACACCGCACGCCCACGCCACCGCCACCGCCGCCCGGCTACCCAAGCGCGCGGCGGAGCTGGCCAGCGACCTGGCACCGAGGACGGTCTGTCCAGTCACCCGGCGCGCGGTGCGGTACAGCTCGGCGGTGCCGGCCGCGAGCCCCGCCGGTGACCGTCTGGGGCTACGTCATGGTGTGAGCCGCCAACCCAGCCGGCGCCGGTAGTACACCAGCGGCTCCATCGGTTCCTCGGGGCTCTCGCACCGGTCCACCTCGCCGATCACGATCGCGTGGTCGCCGCGTAGCGGACCTGGCCGTCTCCGGCGGCTACGGGCAGCCCGGCGGTGGCGGCGAAGGCCGCGCCGGGGCTGGACAGGGCGCCGACGGCCAGGGCGAGCCCTACGGCAGGACCGACCGGCGGGAGAGGTGTCTGACCACAATCCCTATTCGTCACAAAGAGTTCTATAGCTATAGATAAATGTTTACATCTATCAATGATATCTGTCAAGTGGCGCGCCCGCCGGTCGGAGCTGAGTCCATCGGAGCCGGGGACGTGCAGGTCACAACGTGGTCGACGTCGCGGTGGAGGTTACGGACATACCCTAACGTCCACGATCCAGATGCCTTCTCAGGAGCCGTCCAGGCGTACGCCTCGGGCCTGCAGGTACCCGGTGATGCGGCGCTGGGCGGACCGGTACGGTTCGCGGCTCGCGGGCGGGGTGGCGGGGTCGGCAAGTGCCGCGGCCAGATCCACGATACGGATCTGCGGCGCCAGGTCGATCCAGGTTGCGACCGCCTCGACCTTGGTCACCGCCCACCTGCCGGGCGCCTGCTCGGTGAAGGTGAAGCGGGGCATGACACCCTCGCGCCGGTCCGGGTACGCCGCCGACTGGCGGGCGATGTGGTTGCCCATGCCGTACGCCACCCACGCGCCGTTGACCTCCTCCAGCGGCTGCACTACATGGGCGTGGCTGCCGAGGATCAGGTCGACCCCGGCCGGGCCGAGCAGCCGACGGGCGAGCGCGACCTGGTCGGGGCTGGCGCGGTGGTCGTACTCGATGCCCCAGTGCAGGCTGGCCACGACGATGTCGGCACCGGCCGACCTGGCCCGGCGCGCCTCATCCAGGACCGCGGCCGGGTCGAGGAGGTTGGCGAGCCAGGCCTTGCCGGCCGGCCGGGACAGGCCGTTGAACCCGGACGTGTACGACAGGTGCGCCACCCGCACGCCACGCACGTCGAGGATGGTCGGGATGCGCTGGGCTGCCGCGCTGCGGTAGCTGCCGGCGTGGCGTAGCCCGGCCGCTTCGAGGGTGTCGAGGGTGCGGTACACGCCCTGCTCGCCGCCGTCGAGGGTGTGGTTGGACGCGGTGGAGCAGGTGTCGTACCCGGCCTGCCGTAACGCGGTGGCGACCTGGGGTGGCACGGAGAACAGTGGGTAGCCCATGAACGGGCCGCCCGGCGGGCCCAGGGGCGTCTCCATGTGGCAGATGGCCAGGTCGGAGGCTGTGATGGCGGGTGCCACGCCAGCGAAGATAGGCCCGAAGTCGTACCCAGCCCGGCCCGCTGCAGCGGCGTCGGCGGCGGCTTGGCGCCACACCGGCGAGTGCAGCAGTACGTCGCCTGCGCCGATGACGGTCAGCGACCGGGGTGCGCGCTCGCCCGGCGTGGGCTGCGGCGCCGGTGGTGGCGACGCGGCGATGCTGGCCCCGCTGCGGAGATGTCCACCCAGCGATGGCGGAGGCCCAGAGCCGCGCAGCGTGGCCGCCGCACCAAGCAGGACGACGAGCAGGACCCCAACCACTGACGTTACTGGTCGTGATGACTTGGGGGCATTCTGTTGAGTTCTCATGCCGGGGCCACTATACGACAGCCCGCACGGCCGTCGCGTCCGCCACGCCCACGAGCATGACCCCGGGAACTGCCCGCCGCCTGGGGCTGTGCGGGCGTTCCGTCGCGCAGGAACCCGACCTCCCCGGCGCCGGGCACCGCGACGACCAGATTGGTGAGGCGCCGCGCCAAGCCTCGCCAGGCCACACGGGCCGCAGAACCGCAGCGGTACGGGCAGCATCTGAACCCCGTGAACAATCAGGGTCAAGATCCGCGCTTTAGGCGTTTGACAAAGCGTGCCGCCGGGACTTGTGCGCGCCGCCGCATGCCGATGGGTGTCGAGTAGCCGACGTCCATCTTACAAATGTTGATTATAATCGATATTGTTCGGGCCACTGGTTCTATCGACGCGGGGGAGGCTCTATGCGATCCAAGCCCCTCGCCGCTGTCGTTTGCTCCCTTGTCCCCGTCTTCTCGGGCATCCCAGCCCTGGCCGAGGAGCTGTAGTGATCAACCGCCCCACAGCCGAGCTGTTCGGCCGCCAGCCCGGCTACGACTACGCCGGGTCCAATGCGCACACCGCCACCGGCAACTACACCCAGTACGCCGTCGACCTTGACGGGTCGCCGAGCTGGAGCTGTACCTATAACTCGTTGGACTCCACGGTGACCCCGCTTGGCCGCGGCTGGACCCCGGCGTTCAGCGCCCAATATCACCGCGCTCGGCGACGGCTCGGCGCGCTACCACGGCCACAACGGCCGGATCCTGACCTTCGCCGCCGATGGCTGCGGCAGCTACCGCCGGCCGCGGGACCTCGACGCCGGCCTGGTGCCGCTCACTGCCGCAGGCTGGTCGCTGCGCTTGCGAACGGGCGAGGGCTGGCTCTTCGACACTGCGGGCGGGCTCTGCGAGCGTGCTCGGGAAGGCCACCGCGTCGTGCCCAGCCGCGACGCCGACGGGCGGGTCGCCACCGTGGCTCACTCTGTCGGCTGGTCGCTCACCTTCAGCTACGACGGCGCCGGGTGGTCGGTCACCGTCTGCGCCGGTGACGGCCGCGCAACCTACTACGGGTACGCCGCGGCGGGGCTGCCCGCTTCGGTCACCGCGATCGACGGGGCGCTCACCCGCTACGGATACGACGCCGGCAGCAGGCTGAGCCCGGGTCATCGGCACCTGCGGTGCGCAGCGCGGCGCCGTTACCTACGACGGCAGGGCCGGGTGCGGCGGCAGGTACTGACCGGCGGCGGCTCGGTCGAGCCAGCGTACGACCCCGCCACGGGCACCACGAGCGCCACCGGTTCTCCGCCGGGACGGACCTGGACCCACCGGCACGACAAAGGGACGGAGAACCCATGAGAGCAGTTGTCTGCGACAGGTACGGCCCGCCGGACGTTCTGCGACTCGAAGACGTCGAGCGGCCGGTACCCCAGCAGGACGAGATCCTCGTCAGGATCCACGCCACGACGGTCAACCGGTCAGACTGCGGAGTACGCAGCGGCCAGCCGTTCATCGCCCGCCTCCTGACCGGCCTGCGCCGGCCGAGGGAGAAGATCCTCGGCAGCGAGTTTGCCGGTGAGGTCGAAGCAGCCGGCGCAGCCGTCACCGAGTTCGCGGTCGGTGACCAGGTCTTCGGCGTCAACCCGTGGAAGCTCGGTGCACACGCGGAGTTCGTCTGCATGCGGGAGAGCGCCGCAGTGGCGCACATGCCGGCCGGCATGAGCTTCGAGGAGGCCGCGGCGGTCTGCGACGGGGTGATCCTGGCCCTGATGGGCCTGAGACCGGCAGGCGTACGCAACGGGCGCAGCATCCTCGTCTACGGCGCATCGGGATCCATCGGCACGGCAGCGGTTCAGCTGTCCAGGTACTTCGACGCCGACGTTACCGCGGTATGCAACACGAAGAACGTCGAGCTGGTGAGATCGCTCGGAGCCGACGCGGTCATCGACTACACGAAGGAAGACTTCACCAGGAACGGTGAGACGTACGACGTCATCTTCGACGCGGTCGGCAAGCACTCGTTCCGGCGCTGCAGGGGCTCGCTCAAGCCGGGCGGGGTCTACATAGCAACCGACCATCTACAGAACCTGATACTGGCCCTGTGGACCTCGCGGGTCGGAGCCAAGAGGGTGCTGTTCCCGATCCCGCCTCGGTACACGAAGAAGGACGTCCTGTTCCTCAAGCAGCTCATCGAGGCGGGGAGGTACCGAGCGGTCATCGATCGGTGTTACCCGCTGGAGGAGGTCGTCGACGCGACCCGGTACGTCGAGACGCAGCAGAAGACGGGCAACGTCGTCCTGACCGTCGAGGCGACCAGGCACGCCGAGAAGGGGCAGCAGACGGGAACGTCGTCCTGACCGCCAGCAACAGCTTTACCCCGTCAGTTGTCGTAGCGGGAGGGTCTAGTGCCGCCAGTGTCCGCCAAGCCCCGCGACGACCCAGAAGAAAGCAGAATTGTACGGCGTCGCCGCGTCCGTGGAACTCCCGCTGAGCTTCGACAACGCCCGCAGCGTCATGGCAGAGGTCCTCGACACCGACGAGCACGCCGAACTGGCGGGCGTCTAGCGCACCTTCGGCGCCGTGATCCGAAGGTGCGCCAGCTTGTCTGCGATCGCCGTAGTCGGTCACTCTCCGTCGCCGATATCCGGCTACATCACCCAGCGGTGGCGGAGCCGCCGATACCGTCTGCTGGCGTCTCACGTCAGTGTCGCTGACGATCCGCTGACGCCTGATTCTGCTGGCGAAGTCTGTATTTGCAGGTCACGCCGCTGCATGGTGATAGGTGGTGCAGAGCTCATGGATGCGGGTGGGTCGGCGTGGGGTGGTGGGTCTGACGTCGAAGTAAGCGCCGAGGCGGCCGATGTTGATGGCCATGGCACTGAGGACGTTCTGCAGGTGGGTCTTGGCCAGCCCCCGGTACCGGGCGTAGCGCAGGTTCGGACCGCGCACAGCTTCGGAGATGGTGCCCTCGATCCCGGCGCGGGCGTTGTAGGTGGCACGCCATTGTTCGCTGCCCTGAGCGGCGTGGGCGGCCATCCGCGCTTCGTGGATAGGCTCGGGGTGGATGGTGATCCTGCGGGCGATGTGCTCGGCGGCCAGGGTGCACTGGTCACGGATCGGGCAGGGCCGGCAGTCACGACGGGAGAACGCGAAGGTGACCAGGCCCCGCTTGTCGGGCTTCATCGATCGGCTCCTTACCCCGGCGGGGCAGGTCGCCACACCCGCGGCCCAGTCGATGCTGAAGTCAGCGGGAGTGAAGGTGCCCTTACGGGCGTTGCGGCCGGTCTGCACGACGACCGGGGCGACAAGCGTGATGTTGCGTTGCGCGCTGGCGGCGATGTTCTCGGCACTGGGATAGCCGCCGTCGGCGAGGTGCTGGGCCGGGGCCAGGCCCCGGGCGATGAGCTTGTCCTGGATGGCGGTGGTGGCGCTCACATCGGGCTCGGTGGCCGCCGTGGTGTGCACGTCGGTGACCAGGTGCGGCAGGTCCTCGTCGCAGGACTCGGTCAGGTGCGCCTTGGACCCGACCCACTCGGTCGGCTGTTCGCCGGTGTCCTTGATGCTGTAGCGGGCCTCGGTGTCGTAGGGGGAATGCACGCGTTCGGCTGCTGGGGGCAGCTGGTCGGTGGTCTTGAGCCGTAGCTGCCCGGTGCTGGTGGTGACGTACTGCTGGTCCCACACCAGCCGCAAGGTCGCCACCTCGGGCAGCGTGTTCATCCATGCCGCGACCGGGTCAGCGTCGATCGCGGCCAGCAGCTTGGCTCCATCCGCGCCGATCTGGTCAGCCAGGGCCTGCGCGGAGGCGTTCTTGCGGCCCAGCAGCCGGCCGGTTTCGACCTTGCGGCCGTAGCGTTGGTCCCACCCTTGCTCCAGCAGCGGCACGACCCAAGCCGGGCTGGTCTCGGCGATCGTCTCCAGGGCGGCCCGTAAGGTCTCCCCGACCGTTTCGATCCGGTTCAACCGCCGTACCCCGGCGATAACATGCGTGGAGTCTGTTCGCTGCCGGCCACCAGCTCGGGCCAACCCGGCGGCCTTGAGCCGATCGAGCATCAGGTCCAGCAACGCGTTCGCGCGCTCATCGGTGACCAGGCGGGCGCGGAGCTCGGTCAGCACCGAGGCGTCGAAGCCGGCGTCGTCGAGGTCCAAGCCCAGGGCGTACTTCCAGGAGATCCGGTCGGCCACCGCCTGTGCCGCGTCAGCATCGGACAGGTTGTGCCGAAACTGCAGGATCATCACCATGACCAGCAACGCCGGTGACAAGCCTGGTTGCCCGAGCGGGGAGTACATCTGGGCGAACCGGCCGCTGGTGAAGTCGGTATCGGTGAACAACGGGCCCAGCGCGTCTCGCACCCGCATCTCGTCGGTCCCGTGACGATGGACCTTCCAGGCCAGCTCGGCGGTGGCCTGGGGAATCTGGCGGTGAACGGCGGCGGGACGCAGCAACGACAACTCTCCTTGTGACAGCACGACGACCAGAAACCAGGGCAGGCCGTCACTCTGCCACAAGATCAGCAACCGACTTCGCCAGCAGAATCAGTGACGCTCGTCGGGCCGTTATTCACCGATCGAGATCGTCTCGATCGGCCCGCCGTACACGTCCGGTTCGGTGGTGAGCACGTAGCCAACGTGCCCATGGGCGAACAGCAGCGCCGCACACGCCCGCCCCAAGCCATCAAGCAGCTGCGCAGCGGCGACAGTGCGCCGCCAATCGTCCGTATCGAGAGCAACGGTCACCGCGTGCGGCAGCCGGATAAGCACATCCAGCAGCGGCCAGGCCTTGTCCGGGAGCTGCTTGGCCGCCTCCACCACGCACACCGCCGGCACCGCGAACCGGGCACCCTCGTCGGCTAGCTCACGCAGCACCTCGCCCACGTCCTCAGATCCGAGGGCGTAAGCGGCGACAGCGGTGGTGTCGAGGGTAAGCCGGGCGAGGCTCATGCTGCGTCGAGGCGGGTGAGGAACGCCTGCCGCATCTGCTCGCGCTCGGCGGGAGTATGACGCGCGTCCGCCTCGGCGAGCTGCCGACGGGCCCGCTCGCGACCTTCGGCGGTCAGGGTGACGCCGCGCTCGTCGACGAGGTCACCACGGGTGTCACGCGAGTTCTCCACCATGGCTCGATGGTACGGCACAGTGTGGACGGCCTCGGGGGATCCCGGCTTCCTCCTGGGGGAGCTGGGCTGCTCGGCAGGGTAACCGAGCAGGGTCCCCTCGGAGGACGACGCGAAGATGGTTGCACCGCGCGGGCTAGGTGACCGAAACACTACGCTGCGCGACCCCTGGGGAACACCTACTGTCAGCAGGCCGACGTTTGACGGGCGACCACGGGGCGCTTAATTTGGCAGTTCACGGCTACGGGCGATAGTCGATGGCGGTCAAGCCACGGGTGAGGGCTGCCCGAAGAAGCCCTCACCCGCGCGGTCTTGACCGGTGACCTGGACGAGGTGGCTGTTCACGAGGAACTGCCACGCGGAGCCAACGATCGACTCAACGGCCGGTCCGGCTACCCAGCTTCACCCTGTTCCAGGTCTGGGTTCTCGCGGTAGTCGCTGGCCACGTCCAGGATCGCTGTCTGCGGCCGGTACGCCGGGTCCAGCCGTACCAGGTCCCACTCGTTGATCCAGGCCCGCACATACTGGCGCATCCGGGTGGCGCCGAGGCGCTCCAGGCCGGCCACGTCCGGCGGGTCCCACCCGAACGCTCGTGCGTGCATCTCCCGCAGGCGGGTGTACACCTGCTTGAGCTCTAGCTCGTCCGGCGGGGTGAGCAGGTGCATCTCGCGGTCGATGATCCGCATGCCCAGCTGCGCCGCCGTGGCCAGCTCCTCGGCCTCCGGCGTCCCCTTTGCCCGCAACCGCGACGGCACCTGGTCCCGGTCGTTGCGGCCGGTGATCACCGCAGCCTCGAAGTCGTCGGTCATCGCGAACACCGCCGCCACAGGAACCCCCGGCCCGCCGAGGTCGCCCCGCATCCACCGCGCCAGCTCCGCATACGACTTGGCGCGCTGCAGCAGCGAGTACCGCCCGATCAGCTCGACCTCGTCGAACAGGATGACCCAGCCGGCCGAGCCGGCAGCGGCCAGCAGCCGGGCGGCGAACCGCAGCCGTTGGCGGCCCAGCTCCGCCGCTGACACCGGCGACAGCACGGGCCGCTGTTCACCGATCTCACGCATCCGCCGCCGTAGCTCCGGCACCGCGATCGGGTCACCGGACCAGAACCGGACGATGGCATCGGCGTACGCCGCATCCTGCTCGCGCAGCTGCGCGAACAGCGCCAGCGTCGCCGGGAACCGCTCGTTGAGCCCGGACCCGGTCGAGGTGGCCCACCGCAGCAGCTCCACGTAGGCCCGCCCGTCGACGTCCAGCGCGGCGGCGGCCTCGACCAGTGCCGGCCGCGCCTGGTCCAACCGGCCCGCGGTCTCCACGGCTGCCCTAAACACCTTCACCGGGTCGTGCAGCGGCATCTCCTTGCTGACCACCACCCGGCTGACCGTGAACCCAGCCTCCAGGGCGAGCTGGGCCAGGTGCTCCAGCAGGTGGCTCTTGCCGGTGCCGAACCCACCGCCGAACAGCAGCCCGCCGGCCGTGCCGCCGGCCGCCGCCTGGCACAGGGCCTGGAACCGGTCCTCGATGGCGGGCTGCTCGCTGCCGAGCGCGGCCACGGCGGAACGGTTGGGCACGCCGGCCCGAAGCGCCTCGACCACCCGCCGGCAGGTGAGCACATCATCCATACGTGTCATGCCACCGCTCCTATCTGGGGCCCGACCCGGACCAGCGCGGCGTACGGGTTGGCCCGTCGCCGGTCCCGAACCTCGTCGGCGACACGCAGCTGCAACGCCGTATATGTGGGCAGCCCACGCTTGTCGTCGTGCACCAGCACAGCCGGCATCAGTGCCGCGACGAACAGCCCTTCCAGCTCGTCGGTCGCGTCGATGAGCTGGCGCAGCACCTCGTACACGTCGAGGATCGCCGCTTTCGAGTAGTAGTGCCCGTCGCGGAGCCCGACGGGCGGTCGCCGGGCGACCGCGAGCCGGTCCAGGTCCAGGCCCAGCACCAGCCCAGAACGCCCGGCGACGCGCACCCAGCGAGTGAGCGAGGCCAGCAGCGGCCAGGCGTTGTGCCGGGCGACCTTGCTGTGCAGGGAGACCCGGCGCAGGTCCGCCGCTGGCAGCCGGTCGCCGCACAGCCAGCCGATCACGGTCTCCCGCTCGGTGGCGCTGACGTCACCGCGCCCGAGACGCTCCTGGCACAGGCGCAGCATCGCGACGCGGAACTCGTGGCTGAGCGCGGCATCCCGCAGCACGGTCTGCTCAATGGCCCGGCGCACGGTGCGGTACAGCTCCGCGGCATCGATCTCGTGGTGGCGGGCCACCGCGGCCAGGTCGATGCCGTCATGCTCCGGGGGTACGGGAAACGCGGCGCGGTCGAGCGCGCGGCGCACCACGGCCTCGGCCAGGCCGACCCAGTCGACCTGCCGGGCGATGGCGGTGAAGACCTGGTCGATCAGGTGTACGCGGGTCGTGGCGGCGTCGACCGACACGCGGACGAAGTCACCACCGGCGTTGGCGAGCCCGCCAGCCAGCTCCGGCACCACGCTGTCATCAGCGACGGACAGCAGCTTCACGGTGCTACCGCCCAGGGCGATATAGCTGCCAAGGTACTCACGTTCGACGAAGTCCAGATACTCGGCCACGCCGAGGGCCTCTCCGGCCACTTAGGACGCCTCCTCCGGCATCGTGAACAACACTCCCCAGTACCGCTGCTGCTGGCCAGTGCGGGAGACGGTCACCAGCGTCCCGGTGCCCTTGGTGCCGGTGCTCGCCGACCACCGCAGCTCCCGCTTGCTCCGCCCGGTGCTGGTGACCCCGCTCTGGTCGAGCAGGTACAGGTCGCGGGCGAACTCCTGCTTCGAGTACGCGGTGCGTTGGCCGGGCAGCATGGTCAGCACGCCCCAGATGTCGACCAGGCGTACGACCGCGTCGGCTTTCTTGTCCTCGCTGGCGACCCACAGCTCGTACCCGGCACGCAGGCTGTCGAGGAACTGCTCCGCCTTGAACCGGGGGCCGCGTTCCTGTGCCCGCGCCAGCGCTGCGACCAGCACCGACGGGCGCAGGCGCCGCTCGCGTACCTTGTCGATCTCGACGGCGGCGTCGGTCGGCAGCAGGCGCAGCAGCGAGGGGTAGCACAGCAGCTGGTCGTCGTCCTCGACGATCGAGACTCCCTGGGCCTCCGCCTCGGCAAGCAGCTCCTTGACGTAGCCGCCAGAGGCCAGGTGCGCCTGCTCGTCAAAGTCGAGCTCGAGTGCACGGGTGGCGTCGGCAAGGCCACCGGTGGTCGACTGCGCGGCCGAAAGGGCCTTGCGCAGGTCGCGGACCTGGCCGGTGCGTGCCGCCATGCGTGCGCGCTTCATCTCGCGTACCACGGTGTTGGCCGCCCGCAGCGCGGCGTCGACCTGCCGCTCGGTCTCCGCAAGGGCTGCCTCGAAGGCGCCAGTCTCCCGACCGGCTACGGGATATCTCTCAGTCTCTGTTTGTGTCACCGTTAGTGAGCCTCGTTCCGCTTCAGGTCGTATTTTCGGCGGAAGATACAGTCGAGCCCGTGGCGGGCCAACGACACCGGTCTCCGGCCGAGTGGCGGTGGGTTCCGCCGGAGCTGCACACAATGATCGCCGGATACGATATCCCTGGTGGGATGATCTACGTCGGGCGGCACCTGCGATCGATAACCGGTGATGTCGAGCCCCGGTCGGCAGGGCCTACGGCATGGTCGGGCCGAAGAACTCCTCGAGGAGGAACTGGACCTTCGGCGCGATCGCGCGTCCCGGATAGACCGACTCGACGAGATCTAGCCCTTGAGCTGCGCTGGTGAACCCGCACAGCCGGTATAGCAGCACGATGTCGTCCACATCCTGTTCGCGAGCGGCGAGTAGCTTCATCGCCAGGAGGTACTCCGGCGACGCGACGTCGACCCGAAGCGAGTCGCTCTCGTAGACCTGCCGCGCCTGCGGATCGTCGCCCGGCAGGAAGCCCTTCACTCCGTCGTTGAGCCAGTCACCGGGCAAGTTGTGGCGCACCGCGACCACCGCAGCGGCCGCGTACACCTCTTCTTTGGGCTGGAACACCGCATCGATGTCACGGGTGGCCCGCCGGGCGTCGTACGCAAGCGCCATCGCGGCCCCGCCCACCAGAAAGATCTCCGCACGCGTGCCGCGGCGCGCCAACTCATCGGACAGCTCATCGAAGAGGTGCCGTATCTGCTCGCCGTCAAGCAGGTTCACACCCGGTCCAACGCCGACGCCGTAAGGAACACGCCTCGCTTCCGGAAGGCCAGCGGCGACTCGACCAAAGCCATTGCGTGCCACGACCGTACGCCCGAAACGAACCACCATGGCTTGGCCTGACGGCTCTCGTCAAAGGCCCACAACGGTGGAGCCCACCCGTCGTGACGGGCAAGATGCTCCGCCAAGCCCGCCAAGGCCGCATCGACACGAACGTCACCAGTCGTGGGCGGGGGATCATCGAAAAGCCGTGCGGCTACAGGCACCCCGTCGCTGCGTACGGCACGCCGGTAGTCGTCGAGGAGCTGCATCAAGCAGCGATACGCGCCGCTGAGCCCACCGTCGTCGGCAAGCTCAGCTGCCGCCCCCCGAGCGGCGTCGGCTGCGGTCCAGAGCACCACGCCGCCAGTCTACGGCCCAAGCCGCTGGCCGCCGGCTGGCGGAAGATACAGTCGAGCCCGTGGCGGGCCAACGACA
>Ga0075430_100000938_pt1 | contig 22875 bp, 35 predicted proteins | sample RhiMetdeltSRZDD4_FD_75294 | JGI IMG/M metagenome (GOLD analysis project Ga0075430, IMG submission 75294) | Populus rhizosphere microbial communities from Tennessee, USA - Rhizosphere MetaG P. deltoides SRZDD4 | ecosystem: Host-associated > Plants > Roots > Rhizosphere > Soil | place: USA... | reverse complement strand
CTACGAGCTTCGGGCCTAGGTGCGGCCAGTGCTGCGCTTCGAGGCGCAACCACCGAGCCATGCTGTTGGGCATCGCTATGGTGTCGGGAACGATGGCGGTCATCGGATCACCCTCACGTAGTCGTCTGGCAGGATTTTCTTGGCGACCCATGCGCGGACGCGAGCCCAGCGTTCCTCCGGGGTTTCTTTGCCGTGATACGAGGGGCCACCCTCGTCGTTGATCCAAATGATCTCGCGGGCCATGGCGGTGGCGATGCCAAGCTCACCGGCCGCCGATTCCGCGCCGTCGCCCTGGTCGTAGCCGTCCTCGTCAGCCGTGTTGTGCTTGGTCATATCGAGGCCGCGCTTCGCGCCCACTGCGCCGAGTGCGCATACGGCCCCATCCTCGACCTCAAACGACTTCGCGATCAGCCGCTTTTCCGGCATTGCGTCGAGCGCGGCCAGCAATTCCTTGAGGAAGGCTTGGCCACGGGCGCCGCGCATGGCGCTCTTGACCGCGCCCCGATACATGATGAGCTGCCACTCGGCATCGCAGCCGAAGTCGTCGGTGTATCCAGAACGGCTCATGTGTTGCTCCTGGGTAACGGCCTTGTCATGGGGTTAACGTGCTCCCAGCCAATAGCCGATCCCAATTCCAATCCCGACAAGCACGACAACCGGGATGCTCATGTAAATCCACATCGAGATTTGCCAGCCCGCTTCGTAGCAGGGCGTGTAGGCGGACAGCCGCGCGTAGTACCAATTCTGGCCGCCGAGCCCCAGAATGAAGGCGGCGACCGGCCACAACGCGCGATCGATGCGCCGCTGGTTTTCGATCCGAAGTGGGAAACTGCTTGGTGTCATGCCATCCCTATCTTTTCGTCAGCACTCGAACCACCAATCTCGATCCGGCGGCCCGTAAAGGAAAATCAGGAGAGCGAATACCGCGAGTACGTCCATCTTCATCTCTTCGGATTGAACTCGCAGCTCCGCACCGGACACCAGCCACAGAGCGGGTTTTCCCGCGGGGGCCAATAACCGACGTCGGCGTGTTTCTGAATTTCGGCCATTTGACGCTGCGTGCTCGCGAGTACGCTCGCACCGTCGCTGAGATCGTGCTGCGCACCGATCTCGTTGTCACCAAGCCAGACGTAATGGCCCACGATGGTTTTGTACTGCGGGTGTCGGCGCTGCAGCATCATCGCATGCAGTTCGAGCTCGGCGGGATCCTCGCGCTTCTTGCCCGTCTTCCAGTCGAAGATGGCGCAGGTGAGCGCGGGGTCGTGGAACACCGCGACGTCGACCTTGCCCCGGCACCAGACGTCGGAATCGAAGAACTGGCAGGGGCTACCATCGGAGCGGATCGCTACTTTGAGCTCAACTTCGATGGGGTGCGCACCGAAGTCGCAGAAGCGTTCCCACTTCTGCATCGTCTCGGGTAACGGTTTCTTTTTCTTCAAGCGCGCTTCCATCGCATCGTGCACAGCTATTCCGTGTTTCATAGCCACAAGTTCACTATCAGGCTGCTTGGGCAAATCTTTTAAAACGTGAATATGATGCGCTTTCCGGGGACAATTTTCCCAGTTACGCAAAAACGTATATGAGACTACGGGAAGTTTCATTTCTTTTTGCTCTTTCCCGCTTCGCTCAGCGCGATCGCGACGGCCTGCTTCCGGCTCGTCACCTTCGGACCGGTCTTCGATCCGGAGTGGAGCGTGCCGCGCTTGAACTCGCCCATCACTTTCGCTTCTTTGGTCCTGCGTTTGCTAGCCATACCGTTCTCCTACGGTTACTTCACAGTCCAGCGGAATGCCAGGCAACCACGTCGGCGACCGGCTCATTTCAGCCTTAACGACTTCAACATGTTTGTCAAGCTGCGAATCGTTTCGGGCGACGATCGCGAGCGCATCGTGCTCCATCAGGCTAACGCGGTAGCCCCGTGCCCGCAATCGCAGAATGGTTTGGGACATGTCTACGCGCGACAACGCCTGGATTACGTTCTCCACGAGCTTGCCGCCGTACAGCTTCGCCCAGCCGTGGCGGGTGCGGTAGCGCCAGAACTCGTCACCGGTCTCGACGTCGCGGTGGTACTCGAGCTCGGGGTAGTGGAGGGGACAGCCGTTAGGCAGAATAATTGCGTTCGAATGTACGGTCAGGACTCCCCACCTAATAGGGCTTGTCGTTCCCGCAAGTCCTGCAATGATTCTTCCCGCTTGCTTCCAGAGCTGCACGACGGCGGGGTGTGTGTCGCGATACAAATCTCGTGCAAGCAGTCCTTCACTCTCAGTAAGCTTGACTGGAGGGCCATAAGTCCCGCGCGCTGCCGTGCGGACAATGGTACTAGCGCCTGCACCGTAGCCGCATGAAAGTTCAAGCTGTTTACCAACCCCTCGCTCAGCTTCATCGCTTCGCGTAATAGGCCGTCCGTAGAACTTGCTTGCAATTCCGACATAGGGATCCTCCTTTTTTGCGAAGCGCTCAATTACGTCCCACTGGCCCGCCACCATATTCAAAAAGCGGCATTCCACTTGCGATTTGTCCGCCTTGATTATCACGTGCTCCGCCGGCGCCTTGATCGCCTGGCGGATGTACGCCTTGCCCGATTTCTTATCGACGCGCCTGAAGTTCTGCCAGTTCACTTTATCCCCACCGCCCCAGCGTGTGGTATGCGCGGCTGCGTAGCTGAGATAGACCGGCATCGTAGATCCACGCCTGGACATCCAGCCCAAACGTTCCGCCCGGGTCTGGTCGATCGTGCTCTTGATCCCAAGCCGGGCAGCGGCGAGCAGCGCCACGCGTTCGTCATCGTGCTCGAGCAGTTGCTTCATGAACTCGTCGGTTTTGGCGAAGGCGTAGATGGGTCCGTTTTTTCCAGCTTTAGTCGCTGGCTCCACTCCTGCAGCGCGGAGAAGATCAGCAAATTTATCGCTAGATTGTAGATCGCTATCGCTGACACCGAGATCAGCCAGACCCGCTCGACGACGCTCATTCTCTTCGCTCCATACTTTGCCCAAGAGATCGATATCGGCCTCAAGGCGAGGTTCCGTGAACATGCGAATCGTTTCGTCGACCACGGGATACTCTTCCACGGGGAAGGACGGCGCCAGTTTATTAAAGATGTCCCAAGTGAGGGCGACGTCGTGGAGGCAGCCGTTTGCTACCTCGCGCTGCGCAGCAAGAGATAGGTCAGCCCAATGCCGGCCCCGAAAGAGGTCGTAAGGGACAGATTTAGCGCTGAGCCCAAAATGGCGAGCAAGGCTATCCAGAGAGACAGATAGGTGATTGCCGAGGAGAAGGCGAGCCATTGAAAGCGTGTCCAGCCACGCATGGGGCTTCACTCCGTAGTGATGGGAGAGAATCAAACCGTCGAAGTGGGCGTGGTGGCAGAGAACGGCAAACTTAGATGGCTCTTCCCGCATGTGGTGAAGAAACTCGTCAGGATCGGGAAAATACCGCAGCTCGCCGTTAACGAAGCGCACGCCCAAGCCTAGCGCCTCGAAGCGCGAGTCACGGATATAGGCTTCAGTGCTTAATTTTTTAAGCGTGTACTCGTCGTCGAAATAAGTCTCGAAATCGAGGGTTACGATTTGCATCGGAGCGCCGCGATTGCCTGCTCCAGCAACTCGCGCTGGTCCGCTTTGCGGTCAGCGTAGCTGTAGGATAAGACCGACGCCCGCACTTCGCGATCCAGCCGCTTAACTTCCCGCTCGAGTTTTTGCAGAAGCGTCATCGTGCCTCCTCCGGCTTACCGTTGCTGAGAAACGCGGGGATCTCGGCGCCGTCGTCCTTCGCACCGCCGCCGTGCTCCGGTTTCGCGGGTTGCGGTATAACGGGGGTCTGCGCGGGGTCCGCCACGAAGCCGAGCTGCTGCGTGCGGTTGATGATATCGTTGATAATGAGACTGCAGTCGAGCAAGGCGCGCAGCGCCGTGCCGACGCGCGACGCGTTGAGGGCGCGCTGGTGCTCCGATATGTCGAGCCGGCGCGTGAGGGTGGCGATCTCCGCTTCCGCGGCGTTGAGCGCTTGTTTGAGCAGGGGGACGTGCTCGCGGTACTGCGCGAGCTCCACCTGCATATCATCGATTTGTTTCGTTAAATCGTTCATCGCCACACCCCTAAAATATGCGTTACGTTGCCATCTGCGGGTTCTGCAAGCAGAACCACGCGCCCAGCAGGCACAAGATCCTGGATATAGGGCTCAATCGTAGGGGCGAGCCGGCGCCAGCGGTCGAAGGACACGCCGGGCTCCACGAGACGGACAACGCCGCCGACGATCACTTTGAGCGTAAACATTAGAGCTGCCTCCCCTTGCTGAACCAGAGCACGCGCCCGTCAAACGAGTTGACGCAGATGGCGTCGACGGCGAGGCGAAGCGTGATCGCCTTCGCAGCGAGAACGCACGCGTCTTCCGACTGCATGTCTATCCCCCGTTCGGGGGATAGAGCGAGGTTTGCAGCGAAGACAAGGGCCCAGGCTTCCATCAACGGACCCAGTAAGTAACGCCGTCGAAGTCCGCGCTAGTGTAGTCCACTTTCAGGTTTTCGGCGGTAGCTGCCCAATCAATCTCTATATAACTAGGTATATCCTGGGGCAGAGCACCGATATCTTTGCAGAGCTCTTCACAATAGTCCTCGAAATAGGAATCGCGAATCAGCGTCGCGCCGTGCTGCCAATCGGGTGCATAGCCTTCCGCTTCTTCTTGCAATGCGCGCAGGGCGTTGAGTTCGTCTAAGTCTTTTAAGGCAAGGTTTTTGTCGATCCCCATGCCTTCTAACTCTTCAATGCGCGCAATCACGTCGCGGGAATCTATTACGTCGTCTGAATTGCTGATTTCTCGTGCCTTGACGTTCATATGCTCCATCCTTCCCGGTCAAACCGGTTTGTTGCGCCATCTGCGAAGTGCAGCGTGAGGCACGACCCGCCGCGCGGATCGCCACCGATATCTATTTTAGTCACGCGGTACGCCTCGATTGCGTCCTGCACACCGCGTAGGATCGACTCCTTAGACTTCTCGGCGTCGTAGCCGGGCACGTTGCACCAGTTGACGCCACGCGTCAGCGCGCGCCGGCCGCAGCGGCGCAAGCGTGCGACGTCCTGCGCGACGCAGTGGAGCGGCGGCGCCGGCTCTTTGGCGTTGCGTGCGAGCACGAGGGCGAGCTCGGCAGCGTCTTTGAGAGTCATTTCTCAAGCCTCCGGATTGCTTCAGCAAGTCGCGCAAAAGCACGGGCTATGCCCTCATTAGTTTCGACGCGCCCCGCGCCATCTTTGACGCAATAGCGATACATCAACACAGCGCGCGCAGCGCTGGCCAGCTCGAGCAATTCGTTCATTCGATTACCCTCCACGCTAAGAGGAAAAAGACGCAAGCCGATGTGGCCTGCAGGGCGAAGCAAGCGAGAATGAGGGTTTTCATTTAGAAACCCTCCGCTGCGTCATCTTGCGCCGCTTTCAGCGCCTCTTGGCGCGTGGCGTATGGGCCCATGGCATCGCTGTCCGGCATGCAACCGGGAAAGCAATACCAATAAAACCATCCGCCTTCGATTCCATTATCTCGAATCATTTCATCGAACATGGCATCGCGAACCCGCGAATTTATGCTGGCCAAACGGAATCGATGCTCCTTCATATATTCGTGGATCATATCGTCGTCGCGTTCCGCTACCTCGCGCGCGGTGAGCTCGAAGACTTCGAGATCAGGCAACGACCAAGGATCGGATTCACGGTCTGGATTGCTGTAATGTTGAGACATTTTCACTTCTCCAAGTGTTTGCCGCTATCCGGCGGCGGTTAACGATAAACGAGTTCGGACGCATACCCGCAGAAATATCGACCGCGAACGCAGCCGATTAAGTCGGCGTAGTCGTTGAAGTCGAATTGTTCCCGGTATTTGCGGATATAAGCGAGGCGTCCCGCGTCGTTGTAGCAATTCGCCCAGATTTCGTCAGCCTCTTCACATTCGAGCTCAGACAAATCGTCTTCATCGACCACGGGGTAATCCGCGAGCTTGCCCTTGATCTTGTCCGCGATCTCCAACGCTTTGGCGTCATCCTGATGAATCGCGATCCATTCGACCCAACCGACGGCCCAATGCGATTCGCGCACGATTTGGACGGTATCGGACTCGCCGCCCAGGGCCTGCAGCATGCACCGGAAGTTAGAGCGCTCCAGGCAATCGCTATCGCGCGATTGCCCGCAGCCGGAACCGTAGTAATTGGGCCATACAGCGCCAAAATAGTCGCGCGGCATTGTCCAACGCTTCAGATGCTTTGGGGTGTATTCGGTCATTTTCACTCTCCAGTGTTTAGGGCGCTTTCCGCGCCGACACAGCCTTATCTCATACGCTTAGTAAGTCTGTCAACTGTTTTGAGGGTGTGACAGAGTGACGCAGGAACAATTATTTCGAGTTATCCACAGGATTGTCGGGCTCGAGCGTGAAGGTGGGCGGCGGAAGCCTACTGTTAGAGCCCCATTTCGCGACATCGGCCGCGTAACGCGCCTCGCAGGCTTGCGCGTAGCGTTCCGTGAACAAGACAACTGCAGGGCAGCAATCCGCTACGATTGCGCCGCTGGCGTCGCGTGACCACGGCAGCTCCGGAAACAGGTTGAAGGGATGATACTGGCCTGGAGTGTCTTGCTTCGCGCCTTTGCCAATGCGCGTGTAGAGCCGGGGGAAGCGCTCCGGTGTGACTTGCCCCTCATTGCGCGCCAATACCGCCTTGGGCTGCGGGAGCGTCTTGAGGCGCCGCGCCACGTTGTCGGGTACGGGACGCTCACCGCTTTCGTAGCGAATCAGGGCGCGTCGGCCAATGCCCAGGAGGGTGGCAAAGCTGGCTTGCGTGTGTTTTAGGAGCTCACGTGTTGATTTCAATGTCTTTGCATCCATTTTCCACCTATTTAATCGCGGGCACACGTAATTAGCAAAAATAGGCTGCGGGCACAAGTGCCCAAATGGGCACACAAATTCTTCAATGATATCAATGGCGGGCACTGCGCCGGCGCAGTGCCCAGTGTGGGCACAATAAATACAATAGTACCATTGTCGCGCAATAATAGTTCGTGTGCCCGATTTCGTGCTAGTAAAAAGTTCAATGATATCAATGCCTAGCTTATTAGCAGCGCCGGAAGGATACCCCATAAGAGCGGAGGGCATGTGCCCAACCACTGGGCACATGCCCAGCAAGACCTATTACCTATTGTTTTGGAAAATTAATATTATAGGCTGTCCCTGGATGGATTCTTCTGCAATCCCATGGGCTTAGCGCCGCCGGCTAAGATGTTGGATACTATATTTCTGGCAATGCATTCTTGCATGGGAAAGATTAAACCATGCTAAAATCGGTTAATAGCATGTTATTCTAAACGTATCGCACCTGAATACCGCAGCAAAATAGATTATTCTCCGCGATTGTGCGCCGCACTGCACAGCCTAGTGCACCGAAATTGCGTTAAATGTCATTTATTCCTAGCGTGTGTCAATTAGATACCTCCGCGCGAGGCAGTAATTCGCGTTAATTATTGTGGCAGAGTTCGAAACTCAGGGAAAATCGAGGGTGCCGACCCCGTTTTCGTAAATTTTTAGACCATATATTCCTAGCCGCTTCAATTTTCAAAATTCGCCTCCTCTAATAAGCTACCTAGCACCCACCCCTAAATTCCCAGCTAGCTAGTATCTCGATTGAAATCATTCAGATTTTTAAATACCGCGAATTTCAGTCCAAAATTAAATGGTATTATTGTATTTATTTGAATTAAGAAAAAAATCTCACAAAACTAAAGGCTTTTTAAAGAAGTGATTATGGCTTTTTAGCGACGAAACATACCTAAAACGCATGGCTCCATAACCCCTCCTTCTTTGCCATAAACAATCACAAACTTGACACTCCCCCGCTACGTGTGCATCCTCCCGCTGCTCGCACGAAGGCGTTCCCCTCGGGTGAGTGGACAAGCGCATCCTTCGGGGGCGGGGACAGCCCCACGCACACCAACCCCGCCCCTGCTTTTCCGGAGCCCCCGTGGCCGATCCCACTCCCCTCAAGGTGGCGCAGCGTCCGGTGGAGGAAGGCGTCCTGCGCCTGGCCGAAGACGTGCTGGAGCAGGTGAAGACGGGGGAGATCATTGCCCTGGCCGTAGTCGCGGTGCACCCCGCCGGCAACGTGGGGATTCGCACCGCCCATAACGGCAAATACCACCACTTAAATTCCGGAGCGGCGCGCCTCGCGGCCGCGCTGGCTGGGGAGCCCCCCGATGCTTGACTGGACTCCCCTCCAATCCTCCAATATCGCGGCCTGCGCCTACGACGACGCCACCAGCACATTGCATGTCCGCTTCCACAGCGGACGCACTTACCAGCTCAGCAACGTTTCACGTGAAACTTACGAAGGTCTCCGGGACGCCAGCTCGCCCGGCGCCTACTACAACTCCGAGCTCAAAGGGAGATATCCAGGTGGCTGAAGATCAGGGGCCTGCAAAGGAGATGCCGCGATACCAGTCCCATAAAAAGGTCTGGGCGTTGAAGATTGCGGCAATCGAGTTCGATGCCGACGGCACCGCTACTATCGCGCCGGCCGATCCCGGCTATGCTACGATCAAGCGGGAGAATTTCCGTCCCAAGTTTAGCGGCGGGGATGATCTCGGCTACTACGTCGTCTACAAAGACGGCTATGCTTCGTGGTCGCCGACCAAAGCCTTCGAAGAGGGCTACACTCGCATTTAGGGAGATATCCAGGTGGCTAAGAAATTCGAAGGTTCCCCCGCCGACAAGCGCATGGACAAGGCCGCGGCGAAGAAGATGGGCATGCCTGTGAAGAAATTCGAGAAAACGGCTGCCGACAAGCGCATGGACAAGGCCGGACAGAAGCGCATGGGCGGGAGGGGTCGGTGAGCACGCTCGGAGAAAACCGCGTTCGCGTCGAGTTCAATCCCTCCGGCGAAGGTGTCGTCTACGATATCAAGCGCCACTCCGCCGAGATGATCGACTTCGTGGAGAAGGTCAAAGCCGGATATCCCGGCAATGGCGAAGTTGCACGCCTCTGCGCGCTGGCGCAGACCGCTTACGAGGAAGCCGCCATGTGGGCGGTCAAAGCGGCTACGACGAGCCGATGATCTCCCGCAAAATATTCTTCGACGGCATCCGTTCCGGTCCGTTCCCGGGCAAGCTGACCGCCGGCCAGGTGAAGGGGATCACTTTCATCCTGGACGAGTGGGAGCGCCGGGAGTGGACGGATCTGCGCTGGCTCGCCTACATCCTCGCCACGACGGAGTGGGAGACCGCGCACACGATGCAGCCGATCACGGAGCTCGGCGGCAAGCGGTATCTCATGTCGAAGAAATATTGGCCCTGGATCGGACGCGGCTACGTCCAGCTCACGTGGAAGCGCAATTACGAGGCCATGCGCGCGGGCGTGCTCGAAGTTACCGGTCTCGATATCGTGGCCGAGCCCGACAACGCCCTCGACCCCAACGCCGCAGCCTTCATCATGTTCGACGGCATGCTGAAGGGGACGTTCACGGGGAAGAAATTGTCGGACTTCTTCAACGATGCCAAGACTGACTGGGTTAACGCACGTAAGATCATCAACGGGCTCGACAAGGCTTACGAAATTGCCAACGTCGCCAAGATGTTCTACGCTGATCTCGTCGTGGCACAGTAGGGAGCGGACATGTTCACTTCTTTTGACAAGGCATTGGCGGCCATCGTGATGGGTGTCATCTATCTCCTGAACAGCGTGTTCGGGCTCAATCTCGGCATCTCCGCCGACACCGTGAACACCATCATTGTGGCGGTCACGCCGCTCCTGGTCTGGTTGCTTCCGAACAAGTCGACACCGGCATGACCTGGCTCTACATCTTCGGCATCTCCTGGGCGCTGCTGGCGCTGGTCGCGTTCATGTTTGGGCGCGTGCAGCGCGAGCTCGGCGCTGCCAAGGTCCAGGTCGAGATGCTCGAGCGCCAGACCGAGATCGCGAAGAAGCAGGGCGAGATCGTCGCGGAGAACAGGACACCGGAAGATGCTGCCAAAGCTCTCGATCGCGGCGTGTTTTAGCATCCTGCTCGGTGCCTGCACCGTCACGGTTTCCGGCTGTCCGCCCCTAACCACGTACTCCGCGGAGTTCCAGAAGCGGGCGGCGCAGCAGCTTCGCGCATTGCCCCCGGCCTCGCCCGTGGCCGTGCTCGTGACCGACTACGGGAAGATCCGCGATGCCTGCCGAGTCAAGTGAGAACAGGTTCTCCCTGTTTGCCCGCATCGGCGCCGGAGTGGGCGCCTGCGCCGGTGGCATCATCGGCGTCGTGACGCTGTGGACGATGTTCGACTTGCCCCTCCTCGCCACGCGCAGCTTCGTCAAGGAGGAAATGCGGCTCGCCCGCACCGACATGGGCGAGCTCGTGACCACGGTTATCGATCTTGCGCAGGACCAGCGTGAGCGCATACTGCGGACTCGCGACGGGCTACTGCTTCGGCTCAAGGCGGCGAAGGAGCATCAGACTCAGAACGACCTCACGGCATTGATCGCACAGAGCGACAACGACGTGAAGGAGATCGAGAGTCGCATCGCGGCGTTGCAGGGGCTCAAGCGCAAATGACCGTGGATTGGACTGTCAACGTTGGCATGTTGATAATGATCAGCTTCACTCTGGTCGGCTTCGCTGGCGGGGGGTTTGGGCTTTATTTCGGCATCAAAGGGAATTTGGATCGACATGCTGACCGCCTCGAGACATTCGGGGGACGCATGATCAATGTCGAGATAGAGATGCGTGCGATGCGTGACATACTCACAAAAGTCGCGGTGCAGGACGAGAGAATGTCATCGATGGACCAGCGCATGCAACAACAGACAATACGGCTGGACGCATTGACGGAGCGCTTCAATCGGCACTTCAACCACGTAAACGAGACATGAGCACGGACGAGGCACGTAGCGACGCTATCCTGCGCCTCGGCCGTAACCGCAGGCTTGCGCACCGCACGCTGTTCGGGCACCGGCACCCGCAGGAGACGCCTGACTTCCACTACGAGATCATCGATCTCTGGGCTTCGGCGGCACCGCAGGTGCTGATCATGGCGTTCCGCGGCGCTGCGAAGTCGACGCTCGCGGAAGAATCAATAACGCTGCAGGCGTGCTTCCGGGAGTTTCATAACGGGATCATTTTGGGAGAGACATATGCCCGCGCAGTTGAAAGGCTCACCGCGATTAAGCACGAGATCGAGACTAATCCTTACATTGAGGAACTGTTCGGCAACCTCGTCGGCGAGACATGGACGGAAGGAAAGATCGTCCTCTCGAATGGTGTGATCATCCAGGCGTTTGGCCGCGGGCAAAGTCTTCGCGGGTCCAAGCATTTGGATCACCGTCCCGATGTTGCTTTCGGCGACGATATCGAGGACGAGGAGTCCTGCGCGTCGGAAGAAGCGATAAAGAAGACGATGCGCTGGCTCATGTCGGTGGTCAAGCCCGCGCTTGCACCCGGCGCCCGCATCCGCATCAACGGCACGCCGCTGCATCCCAAGGCCGTGATCATGCAGCTGAAGGACGATCGCGACTGGATCGTTCGCGTCTATCCGATCGAGTACAAGGACGAGAACGGCGAACGCCGGGCAACGTGGCCCTCGCGCCGTTCGCTCGAGTGGATTGATAGCGAGTACGAGAGCTACCGCCGGCTCGGCATGGGCACGGAGTTCAATCAGGAATACATGTGCGTCGCGGAAGACGCTTCGCAGAAGCCCTTCACGTCCGAGATGTTCCGGATCGAGCCGACGGTGCGCGCGTGGCAGGCCGTGTACGCGATGTACGATCCCGCGCGCACGGTGAAGACGACTTCAGCGACCACGGGTGTCGCGGTGTGGTCTTGGCTCGGCAACAAGATGTTGGTGTGGGATGCCTACGGGCATTTGTGGAAACCCGATGAAATTATCTCTGACATTTTTAGGGTGGAGAATGAATATCACCCTATCACGATCGGCGTCGAACAAACCGGACTGCACGAGTTCATCATGCAGCCCCTTCGACAAGAGCAGCTTCGACGAGGCTACGCTATACCGGTGCGTGCCCTTAACGCGCCAAAGGGTAAGATGGATTTCATCCGGGGACTCCAGCCCTTCGCCAAAGCCGGAGAAATAATTTTCGCGAAGGAGCTGACGGAAGCACGCGCGCAGTTTCTTTCCTTTCCCACGGGTCGAATAGATATTCCGAACGCGCTCGCTTACGCCTTAAGGCTTAGGCCGGGTCAGCCCATGTACGAAGGCTTCAACGTCCAGAACATCGTTGAGGATCTAAAGCCTGTGGACAGGCTGCCAGTCTGGCTGGCGGTGAACGGCACAGCGCTCTACACTACCGGTGCGTTGCTTCAGATCGTAGATGGAGCTCTCCATGTCTTCTCCGATTGGGTACGTGAGGGCGATCCCGGTGCGATGCTGTCCGACATTGTGGCCAGTGCTCGGCTTGACGCCGGACGAGCCCCTCGGGTCGTTGCAGGGTTGGCCCATTTCTCTAATCACGACACAGTGGGAATGCGGGGGGCAGCCCGTAAAATTCCTGTTGAGCTGCGTCGAGGCGGGTCCGAGCTTGCTGGACGGGATGAAATTCGGTCCTTGTTGCGACGACTGATCCGCGGCGCACCCGCAGTAAAAGTCAGCACGGAAGCGCGCTGGACGCTCAACGCGCTCAGCGGGGGGTATGCAAAAGAGGTAGAGAAGAGCGGGATGCTGACGGAGTTCGCGGTCGAGGGTCAGTACAAGACTTTGATGGAAGGCATTGAAGCATTTGCTTCTTTGCTGAAAGCCGCTAACTTGGACGAGGACAACCCACCGAACTACGCCTATACGCCGGACGGCCGGCGGTACATTTCAGCGCTGGTGAAGCATGGCTGAAGACGACGCCAAGGAAGTCGACGAGCTCGACGCCGAAGAGGAAGACGAGCGACGGGAGCCGGCGCGTGGCGACGACATTTCACGGCGCGCAGGGGTGCGCGACCAGCTGAAAGAGATCTACGCCGAAGTTGAGCTCGGCTATACGGAGCAGTGGGAACGTGCCAACGAGCAGATGGACTACTGGGACGTCTACAACTGCAAGCTCGGCCCGAAGCAGTTCTATTCCGGCAACGCCAAAATCTTCGTCCCGATCGTCCACAACGCGATCAACGCGCGCAAGACCCGTTTCACCAACCAGATTTTCCCTCAGTCTGGCCGCTACGTCGAGGTAACCTCGATCGACGGCACCGTGCCCTATTCGCAGGTTGCTCTGCTCGAGCACTACGTCCGCAAGACCAAGCTGCGGACCAAGATCATGCCCGCGCTCGTTCGCAACGGGGACGTCGAGGGGCAATATAACGTGTATGTGTCGTGGGTTAAGCGCACGCGCCACGTCACGTTCAAGACCAAGGCAGAGCCCGAGCTGGAGGATGGTATCCCCAACCCCGCGGCGGAGCCCGTCGAAGATATCGAGCACGAGGAGTTCAAGCAGGGCTTTCCCTCGGTCGAACTGATCTCGGACAGCGACGTGCTGGTGCTGCCCCAGACCGTTGACGATCTCGAGGAGGCGATCGCTGCCGGCGGCAGCGTGACGATCATCCGGCGCTGGACCGCGGGCAAGATCCGACAAATGATCGCGGATAAGGTGATCCGGAAGGACGACGGCGAGAAGCTGCTGCAGGAGATGCGCAGCGTCTCCAAGCCCGGAGAAATCAACAAAAACAAGAAGATGGTGGACGCGGCTGGCATAAAGACTGAAACAGGCGGTTCAACCTACGCCCAGGTCTACGAAACCTGGACTTTGCTCAAGGTGCAGGGCGAGCGCCGGCTGTGCCAGGTGTTCTTCGGCGGAGAGGACTCGATCCTCGGCGCGCGGCGCAATCCAAACTGGTCGGATCGCTGCCCCCTGCTGTCGTCGCCGGTGGAGAAAGTGGCGGGATCCTTCAAGGGGATCAGCAAGGTAAAGCCTTGTGCCGACATGCAGTATGCCGCCAACGACGCTGTAAATGAAGCATGGGACAGCGCTGCTTACGCTTTGATGCCGATCGTGATGACGGACCCGGAGAAGAACCCCCGGGTTGGGTCAATGATCCTGTCCCTCGCCGCGGTGTGGGAGACATCGCCGAAGGATACCCAGTTCGCCAAATTTCCTGACATGTGGAAAGATGGTTTTGCGTTGGTGGGGGAATGCAAGGCTGAGATCGGGCAAACCCTGTCTGTCTCACCGGCGGCGATCACGCAGGGACCGGCGCCGGCGGCGGCCAAGGGCTCCCGGCCGAACCAGGCCGACGTCGCGCGCGAGCAGCAGGTCGACTTGCTGACGACGGCCGACGCCGTTACCGTGATCGAGGAAGCCATCCTGACGCCAATGCTGGAGATGTTCATTGAATTGGACCATCAGCACCGGGACGAGACGATCACCATCCGGCAGTTCGGCGAGATGGGCGTTCAGGCGCAGATGCAGGAAGTGGAACCTGTTCAATTTGATACTAAATACCAATTCCGTTGGCTCGGCGTTGAGAGCGCGAAAAACGCGCAGGCGATCCAGCAGCAGATCGCCGGGATGAACGTGATCCGGGGCATTCCGCCGCAGCAGCTCAATGGCTACCAGGTCAATCTGGTCCCGATCATTACGCAGCTCGTGGAGAACACGTTCGGGCCGCGGCTGGCGCCGCTGATCTTCGTTTCGCCGGAGAAGCAGATGCCGGTGCCGGCGCAGCAAGAAGACCAGCTCATGGCGATGGGCTTCGAAGTCCCGACCCATGCCATGGACGACGATCAGATGCACCTGCAGACCCACATGCAGGCGCTTCAGCAGCTGCAGGCGACGGGAGAGGGCAAGAATCAGAAGAAATTCCAGGCCCACATCTTCGAACATATCCAGCAGGCACAGCGTAAGCAGATGGCGGCGATGCAGGCACAGGTGCCGATGATGCAGGGTGCGCCTGGCGTCCCAGGTGGAATGGAGCCCGGCGGCGGTCCCGCGCCGGGGGTTGCCGGCAGCCCTCGGATTGGCGCGCAGCCCGGTTCTCCTCGGACTCAGGGGCCTCCTGGCATGATTTCTCAGGATTCGTTGCAAGATCCCGCGGTGTTTCCTCGCAAGACGGGGTGATCCGTGAGCATTTTGGCGTTCGCGCTGACGGTGCTGGTGTGGCCACCGTTCTACAGCGCGGCGACCGCTCCGCGCTGGGCGCTGCTCGCGATCGTCGTTCCAGCTTTGTTGATGATTCGCCCCCGTGAACACCGATGGGGCGCTGTCGCCGTGTTGGCGATCGCTGCTGTCTCGTTGTTGTGGACTTCAAATGTTTTCAATGGGTTAGACATACTTTTTAAGTTTTCGCTGCTTGCTGGCGTTTTCGCGCTGGTGCGCACGGAGGATAGCCCAAAAGTACTAGCTGGAATGGGCTGGGGCTTAGCCTTTAATGCTTTGGTATTAGGCTTTCAGATGTTTGGCTCGGGGTCGACTTTCATCAATCCCAATTTCCTCGCTGAAGCCGCGGCGCCGGTTCTCGTTGGGTTGCTGTGCCTGCGGCAGTACCTGTTGGCGTGCGCACCGGCAGCGTGCCTCGCCCTCACCGGCGCGCGCGGGCCGCTCCTGGCGGTGTCGGCAGCCGCGTTTGCATGGCTCTGGGGCCGTTCGCGCGCCGCGGCGGTGTTGCTGCTTCTTGCGATCGCAGCTGCGGTGCTAGCCATGCTCGCGACGGGTTATCGGCTCGAGTCCGTTGCGATCCGGATCGCGGTGTGGCGCGATGCGCTCGGCGCGCTCACGTTTTTTGGTCACGGGCTCGGCTCCGTCTATACGGACTTTCCGGGGACGAACCATTTGCACAACGATGCGCTCGAACTGATTTATGAGCTCGGAATAGGCTCCATTGCTTTTTTTGCGGTTATAGTGATAGCTTTCCAAGCGAAGATGCACACGGAACGTCTTGTTCTACTGACGATTCTCGTGGAGGGTTGCTTTGGATTCCCGCTCCATCTCCCGACCACAGGCTTTCTTCTCGCTGTTATGGCGGGGGTGCTTTGTCACGCTCGGGACGCTTTACGCGATCACGTCGATATTCGCCGAGATCCTGTTCGAACGGGCAGCGCGGCGTTCGGAGCAGTACGCAGACGCGCGTTTTAACTTCGAGCAGGCGGCACGGGTCTTCCCGCTTCGGCAGGACTTCGTGAAGCAAGCCCGGCAGTATGGAGAACGGCCATGATTCGTGCGGCGATTGCGGCAGCGTTGCTTTTCATCGGGCTTGCACAGCCGGCGCAGGCACAATCCTGGATCCAGTTCGCGACTTGCGGCACGCCCCCACGTACGCTCCCCGTGGGATCGCCAGCGACGATCGGCGTCGATACGACGGGCAGTCTCTGTATCAGCGGCACGATTGCGGCGACGCTGACGTTCCCAACGATCGGCGCTGCGGTGCCCGCGACTGGCATCTACAATGGAATTAACGTCGGAGGCACACTTCGTGGTGTGACCGGCCTTTCGCTGGGTTCGACGTTTTCCCAGACGGTGGCGATTGTTGACGCTTCGGGCAACCAGATCACGTCGTTTGGTGGGGCAACCACGATAGCGAACGGCGCTGACGTCGCATTAGGTGCAACGACTGATGCTGCATGTGCAACCGACAACGGCACTTGCACTCTCGTAGCTCTGACTAAGCGCAATAATCAAAACTTGACGTCGGGCACTCTCGCGACTGGTACGGCTGGCGTTCCTGCTGCTGCGGTGTTGAGCGTACAAAATCCAGTCAGCGAGCCGTGTCAAAATGTTGCTAAGACTTATACGCCCATCAGCATAACCACGGCCACGACAACGCGCATCGTCGCACCAACAGCTGCAAAAAGAACTTATATCTGCTACATGCTTTTGACTTCGGCTGCGGCGGACAACGTTGCGATCGTCGAAGGCACGGGCGGCACATGCGGAAGCGGTACGGCAGGCGTGATCGGTGGCACGACTGCTGCTAACGGTCCAAATTTCGCAGCAAATGGCGGATTTTCGATCGGCAACGGCGCTGCAGCTGTGGCTGCTACTGCGGGCACTAACGTCGATCTTTGCTTGATCACGTCAGCAGCTACACCACTTGCTGGTGTCATCGCGTGGGTGCAGCAATGAACACGAAAATTTTAGGTGTAGCCAGTTGGCTGCTTCTCACGTTGGCGTTGATCGTAGACGCTAATGCTGCGTCACGCTTTTGGGTTGGAGGCACCGGCACTTGGGACGCAGCTGACACCACACATTGGGCAGCTACGTCCGGCGGCGCCGGTGGGCAGACTGTTCCTGGTTCTGCTGACACAGTTACGTTTGATGGAAGTTCGGGCGGGGGCACTGTTACCGTTAATACTACGGTTACGGTCCAGTCTATTACGATGGGTGCTTTCACTGGCACGCTCGATTTTTCAGCCAACAACAACAATGTTACTTTATCGGGAAGCGGCGGTGTATCTTTTAGTGGGACAGGCTCAGGTACGCGCACCCTTAATATGGGTAATGGCACTTGGACGCTGACCGTTACAGCCACTGCCGGAAATTCTTGCAATCCATGGAACGTTGCCACAACAACAGGTTTAACGTTTAACGCCAATTCTTCTACGATAGTTATTTCAGGCTCATCTGCGGGCGTGAAGAATTTTCAGGGCGGCGGTCTGACTTACAACACAGTTACGATCGCGGCTAACGCCGGTGGCGGTCCGACTTCCATCTCGGGGGCTAACACTTTCGCTAATTTGAATGTCACCGGGCCAAACCTGATTGTTATTTCTTCCGCAGCAACACAGACCATAACCAACGCTTTTACGTGGGCGGGTTCGTCTTCGGCCCCGATTTGGGTAGGGCCTTCTTCATCTTTGACGAGCGGAGCAGTCGGCACAATCAGCGTTGCTTCTGGCGCACCAACGATGAGTTGGGCCGCTGTTAGCCATGTTACCTTTACGGGCGGCGCCACCTTCACCGCGACAAATTCTTTAGATTTGGGCGGAAACACCGGCGTCACCATCACGCCTCCCTCTTCTGGCGGCGGTCGGATAATCGGTGGCTGATGCGACTCACACGACGTAAATTACTGGCCGCTATTTCAGTACTAACCTTAAGCAGTTTGTGGTCCGCTGAAGCAGCTTGGTTTGCACAAAAGAAATGGTTCCAAACCGTTTTGTGGAAGCCTGTCACCATCAACGGCGGCGGTTTTGTCACACACTTAAGCATCAGTTCTGACGGCTCTAAGTTTGCCGGTACTGACGTTGGTGGCGCTTATATCTATGTTGATGCCACATCGAGCTGGGAGCAGATTTGTACTCAGCCGCGAATGGCTATTTCAGTGCATGAGGGATATGCTGGCAACGATAGCGGCGTTGCTGATGCTCGTATTGCTTGGGATGACAGCGATAAATTAGTTTTTACTAATCGAAATGTAGAGGGAAACAATTCGATCTGGCGTTCAACCGACAAAGGCGTTAGCTCGCGAATTACGAACTACCCGCTGACGAGCAATGATAACTTCGATCCTAATGACCAATCAGGTCCTAATGGCGGCACTCGATTGTTGCCAAAAATAGGCATCGACCCAAACAACGCTGATGTCATCTACGCTCCCAATCCCGGCTCATTCCCCAAGGTTTCTTTCAACGGAGGACTAAGTTGGACTGACGTAACAGGTTTGCCGTCGACCGGAACTGGCATCGGTGCATGCGAGTGGCAGTTCGATGTAAATTCTGGTACTACGAACGGACGTACTAATGTCATATGGGTTTGCATTTACGGCGTTGGTGTTTACAAGTCTACCAACGCTGGCGTTACGTGGGTACTGTCGTCAGGCACTGTCGTTGCACCAGTCAGAAATTCTGGAATTGATAGCGCCGGTACTTATTACATCTCCCACCTAATTGGGGCTAACCGATTTGTTTCAAAATGCGAAGCTGGAGTGTGGTCGGATATTAGAACTGGCACCAGCACATACGTAATTGCGGTGGATGTTAGCGCGGTTGGCAAAGTTGCCACCATGCGCGCAGATATGGTTTTTGAGTTCACCACTAACGGTGGAAGTAGTTGGAGCACACATAGCAAAGCTTCGCAGACTTTTGCCGCGGGTGATTCACCTTGGCAAGCTGACGACATCATAAATCTTGCGGGCGCTGCCCTATCTTCTACTGAGATGGTTTTTGACCCTCTTGTTGCAAACAAACTATGGATTGGTTTGGGGCAAGGCGTGTGGTCAGCAACTTATACGGTTGGCGTGGCGCCGACATGGACGTGCAACTCGAAGGGAATTGAAGAATTAGTTGTGAACGATTTGAACCACGAAGCTGGACAAGATTTGTTTATAGCGGTGTGGGACGAGTACGCTTACCGCAGACCGATGGCTGATCTCGATACGGCACCCAGTTCGATATACAGAGCGCCAACCATTGTGCCTTTGACGCGCGGCTTCACAATTGCGCGCGACCCACAAAACGCAAACAAGTTGGTGATCGTCGGAAATTCTGCCAACGGGTGCGGCTACTCGGATAACGGCGGTGACTTATTTAATGTGTTCGCTTCCAATCCGTTTACGCCACTGAATTACGACATGATCGCTATTAACGACGGGGTTTACATTTGGATACCTTCAACATCTTCGGGGCCGCGGCCGTACATATCTACGAACGATGGAGCTAAGTGGGACGTAATTAGTATTCCAAACACACTAACAACCGGCGAAACAGGATGGGCTACCAGCATCCAAACTCCGAAGAAAACAATTACTGCGGACACAGTAAACCCTAATACTTTTTACATGTTTAATTATAGGTCGGGGCAGACGCCTAATTGTCGGGGGTGCTGGCGTACAACGAACAGGGGTGTTGACTGGGCTCTTGGTGGTGATCCCTACCCGTTAAACTTTTCTCTAGTGGTTCGCTCAGCTAAAGCAGTACCTGGGTATGAAGGCCATTTGTTTGCAACACCTGGGCATAATACGCCTGAGGATCATCCGGCTTTGGGAACAGAATTTTCGCGAACGGTTAATGGCGGGGTAACTTGGACCAGCATAGCGAACATGCTGTCGGTTGTCGCGTTTGGAATCGGCAAAGCCCAAGTCGTGGGGGGCTATCCAACCATTTTTGTGGCGGGTTGGTGGAAGCGTCGTTATGGGATCTGGCGGTTCGATAATGGGGTGTTTACTGAACCGACAATGCTTCTGAGCGCTGACACCGATACCTGGCCGCTCGGAATGAATGATTCTATAACGGTAATCGAAGGCGATAAGGACATTTATGGCCGGTGCTACATAGGCTTTAGAGGTCACGGTTCTATGTACTGTGATATCGTGTAAAGGCCGCCTAGTTGACACTTTGCGCACCTTCGCTACACTGGAACATCGACTTGTCGCCGTAAGCGACTGATCCGATTGACGACCGTAAGTCGTCCCCGCCTGGTGGCCGTAAGCCCCGAAGGAGAAGTTCATGAGCGACGTGCACGGAACTGAAGAGGCGCCCGATGTCGAGCAACCCGATTCCACAACCCAAAACGATACCGGGACGGACGGAAACGAAGTCAGCACAGAGCTCGACGAGTCCAGCGATGCCGCCGGACAGCCTGACGGACAAGGCGCCGAAGACGTCGACGGACCCGGCGCGGACGGCGTAGACGCCGCCGACGAAGAGCCGGAGCCGAAGCCTACCCGCGGCGCGCAGCGGATCGCGGCGCTTGCGGAGCGGACCAAGGCCGCCGAAGAGCGGGCGGAGCGGGTCGAGCGGCAGCTGGCGGAGCTGACGCGGACCCGGAATGAGCAGCTGACGGAGCAGCAGGAGGCGGAGCGCCTCGCGCTGATGACGCCGGAAGAGCGGTCGGATTACAAGCTGGAGAAGGCCCGGCGCGAGTTCGACCAGAAACTGGGAATGGCGCATTTTCAGGCGCAGGATCAAGCGGATAAGGTTGCTTTCTCGGCCAAAGTGTCAAGCAACCCCGTGTTCGCGAAGTACGAGTTGGAAGTTGAGCGGAGACTGGCGGAGCTGCGACAGGGCAATCCTTCAAAGGGCATTCCTCCGCAGAACATTCCGCGGATCGAGATGCTCAAGTGGGTTATTGGCGATCGGGCGCTGGCGCAAGCCGGCGCGGGCGCCAAGGCGAAGGCTAAGGGGGCGGCACGGGTCGCTCAGCAGACGGTGGCTCCCGCGGGGGCCAAGAGTAACGCGGCTTCGCAGCGCGGCCGGCAGCAGGACTCGCCGGAGAAGCGTCTGGAAGGGGTTCCACTCTAGGGTGTCGGCCGTAAAAGCCGTGCCCGTACAAGGAGATGACGAGCATGGCCGTCAATCAGGCGTCCCAGTTTTCTGCCGATATTGAAGCATATATTGCGGACCAGACCCTCCCCCTGGCCCGTCGGCAGCTGGTGGTATACCAGTTTGGCGATCCTCTCGAGCTTCCCAAAGGCCGCGGCACCACTTATACCGCATCGCGGTATCAGCGTATCCCGCTACCCTTCGCACCCCTGAGCGAAGGCGTCCCGCCAGTCGGCGAGACGATGACGCTGGAGCAGGTGTCGGCCACTGCGCTGCAGTGGGGTGACAAGGTGACAATCACCGACGTCGCCGAGCTCACGATCAAGCATCCGCTCTTCAAGAAGGCCACGGAGCTTGTCGGCCTGCAGGTGGCGGAAACCTTGGAACGCAATACTTTCAACAACTTGCTTGGCGGAACGCAAGTCAATTACGTGAACTCGCGCGGTTCGCGCGGCGCGCTGATTGCTGGCGACGTCATGAACCCACACGAGGTTACACGGGCCTTCTCCCAGCTCGTGACGCTCGGCGCGCCTCGCTACATGGGCGACGAGATGACGGACACCAAGCTGGCGGCGTCCGCCGGCGGCGCCAAGGCGTCGTCCAACCCGCGCACCCAGCCGCACTACGTTGCGGTGCTCCACCCCTTCGTCTCCAGCGACTTGCAGGAGAACAACACGATCGCGACGGCTTGGAGCCGCTCCGATATCAACCGGCTCTACAACTCGGAAGTCGGGGAGTGGAACAGCATCCGGTTCTGCGCTTCGAACATGGTGCCGGCGTTCGTCGGCGTTACCGCGATCGAGGGCTCTGCGACCACCGCGGGCTCACTCGCAACCGGCACTTACTACATTCAGGTCACCGCTTCCGACACGCAGAATCAGTACGAGACGCGCATCTACGGCGTATCGTCCGGCATCTCGGTTACCGGCCCGAACGGTTCCGTTGACGTGATCCTGCCCAGCGTGTCCGGCTACACTTTCAACGTTTACCTCTCGACCGATACCACGCCGGCCAACCTCGGTCTTTCCACGGCAGGGCCGACGTCGGGGCCGATGCAGGGGCAGGCTACGCAGCTCACGGGTGGCCAGACCGTGACGATCACGGCGCTGGGTACGGCGCAGGTGCCGCCGGCGGCGCCGGCCAACGGCGTTACCGTCTACCCCACGTTCGTCTTCGGTCGTGGCGCTTACGGGCAGGTCATGCTGGACAACGTGAAGTTCACGTACCTGAAGGAAGCCGACAAGTCCGATCCGCTCAATCAGCTCCGCGTGGTCGGGTGGAAGTGCTACTACGGCACGCTGATCGAGAACCAGACGTTCTTCATGCGGATCGAATCGACGTCGGCCTTCAACTCGACCTTCGGGTGATCCATGGCTCTGAAAGCGTTCGGCACCAATGCCACGACCACGCTGACATGCTTGCCGGCTTGGAACCCTGAAACGGCGATCGCGGACATTGCCGCGATCGCGGCGCACATCCTCGACGACATCAACCCGGCACACCCCATTGTGCCGGGCGCCTTCGCACAGGGGCGCCTCGTCATTCCGAACCGGTTGTTCTTGCTTCTGAAGCCCGGCGACACCGTGGCTTATGACTCAACGGGATGGCCCATTCTCGTGAACGCTGCTTCACGCGCTGCCAACTGGACGACGGCGGCCTAACCAGGAGATCGCTATGGCACCG
>Ga0075430_100000937_pt1 | contig 22878 bp, 16 predicted proteins | sample RhiMetdeltSRZDD4_FD_75294 | JGI IMG/M metagenome (GOLD analysis project Ga0075430, IMG submission 75294) | Populus rhizosphere microbial communities from Tennessee, USA - Rhizosphere MetaG P. deltoides SRZDD4 | ecosystem: Host-associated > Plants > Roots > Rhizosphere > Soil | place: USA... | reverse complement strand
AATCAAAACATTTGTTCTATAAATTCCAATATCAAAGTTAATAAAGGCATATCGGTGTTTCTTTCTACATTATAAGTTGCAACCTAATCAGGAAGAAAAGCTTGTTCCAAACAAAAGAACTGTGGATGTTTCCATTATCGTTCCAACTTATAATGAATCGGATAATATCATAGCTCTTATAGAATCCATCGAACATAATGTTCCACGATCATTATTATCAGAAATAGTTGTGGTCGATGACAATTCTCCTGACAAAACTGGCGAAATGGCCGAGTCCTATTCTGAAGAGGCTGGCAGGAGAACCAATACTCAAGCTACAGAAGAACAGCAACACCATGAAACAGATATAGAATGGAGTAGCTATAAAATGCCCACCTCTTCGAATTGTAATCTTAAAGTAATTCACCGTCCGGAAAAAAAAGGGTTGGTATCAGCCATTCTAGAGGGAATTAGACTTTCAAAGGGTCAGTATATTTTGGTTATGGATGCTGATTTTTCTCATTCGCCGTCCTTAATACCAAAGATGGTAAACGAATTAATGGATTCTGACGTTGACATTGTTATAGCATCTAGGTATGTCGAAGGAGGAAGAATAAGTGGATGGCCTTTGAAGCGTAGACTTATTAGCAAAGGAGCTGTGAAACTTGCGCAGTACGGGCTTCCAATCAAAAAAGAGGTAAAGGATCCTATGTCTGGATTTTTTGCCCTAAGACGTCAGGTGCTAGAAAACGTAAAGATTGACAGTGCAGGATACAAGATACTGCTTGAAATATTGGTCAAGGCCAATAGTGCTAGAGTTAAAGAAATACCCTATACATTTACTAACAGAACCCAGGGGAAAAGCAAGCTAGATAACACCGTAGTTTGGGATTACATCAAGGCCCTATATCATTTGTATAGATACGGCCAGAAATCAGGTAATTCAATGAGCTGGTTAAAAAGAGTTAAGAAACGCAGGACGGTACTTTTCCTGTCCAAGGCCGGGAGATTTTATACTGTAGGAGCTAGCGGTCTTTTACTAAACTACTTTGTCTCTGTCTTTCTATTCAACTCTTCATTGGCAAACATGGGTTATATTCAAGCTACAATAGGTGGAATCATCGTGTCAAATATTTCCAACTTTTTATTGAACAAGGCATGGACGTTTGAAGATAGAGATTTTTCTGCAAAGAAAACTTTGAAACAATATGGCCTTTTTGCCGCAATTACATCCGGTGGTGCAGGGGTTCAATTGGGAGTATTACACGTTTTGCTACAATCAGGCTTCAGCTATGAGGCGTCACTAATAATTGCTGTGAGCATGGCATCCATAAGCAACTTCTTGCTCAATAAGAAATTAACATTTGGTGAAAGAGTTTGGGGATAGGAATTATGAGATCTTTCGGCCACCATTTTTAAAAAAAATTTCTGATTTTTTTTACTGAAATGACATTGCATTTCAACCTCATAGAGAATGGATTACTAGAATATCAGACTCTATAGCTTTCCGAAGCTCTTGATATTGTGTATATGTTAAATTTAAATTGACTCTCAATTCTAGTCTCATATAAGGGTCTCCTTGAAAAATCTTCTCGGAACTATTGATCATTTATTCAAAATTCCTGAAGAGACTAAATCGGGCTGCGGATTCGCTGACCTTCCACAAAAAATATCATTTCAAGAGTCTGACGTGGTAATTTATGGAGTTCCGCTAGATATTACGACCAGTTTTGGGAAAGGTACCAGCAGAGGTCCAGAAGCGATAAGACATGCTTCTGCTCGACAAATAGAAACCTTAATTTTTGAAGAAAACAAGGACATACAGAATTATGTGAATCTTTATGATTTGGGGGATCTCAGACTACCTTCCACCCCCACGAACAAAAAAGATAAACAAGGTTCTTGGCGAAATAGAATTGATCAGAATGATGTATTTTCTTTCCTTAACAGTAGTATTCCCAAAATAAATCGTACTTTATATGACAATTGCAAGATACCACTGATTATTGGCGGAGAACATACACTATCATACTACGCGATTAAGGGCTTAGCTAAAGAAAAACCACTAATAGTCCATTTTGATGCACACAGGGATATGAAACCGCTGTATGACAATATGAAGATGTGTCATACGACGCCCTTTTTTCATTTGATGAACGAAGGTCATGTCAAGGGGAACAATCTCATTCAAATCGGAATACGTCAGGCTGATGAGCAAGAAAATAAAACTGCCAAAGATTATGGAGTTATTACTTTTGACGCATGGGATGTCCATTATCGCCTTGGAAGACTACTGAAGTACATAGCGGAGGTTACTGAGGAAAGGAAAATATACATATCATTAGACATTGATGTCTATGATATTCCTTACGTGCCCTGCACAGGGACGCCTGAGCCCTTTGGACTAAACCCTTTCCAAGTTCTGGAAATTATACATAACATACACAATAGTGCGAACTTAATGGGATTGGATATTGTGGAGGTATCTGTCAAGAACGATGATTATAGGGAAGGTACGCTTGCAACCCAAACAATATATAGAATATTATCCCAAATGTTTGGGAATATAAAGTAATTTTGGCTGGAAGACAATCTAACCATTTACTGTCGCCGAGTTTTTTTCTCGCCCCAATCTTTCATCTATTTCTCCCTCGCTAGGTTTATCTCTCTATTAATGAAATTTGACTAGCGACTTTTTTTCGACAAGGTTGGAATGCGGGATAAGAAATTTAGATAATTTGACGTCAATACTGTCTGCGGCTTCCTAAGATGGTCATTCTCGATCCCGCTTCCTTAACTTTGTGAAGGTCACAAAAATAGATCAGAAGGAATTGGCAAGTTTTACAATCTGTATGTCACTATTATTTTCTCTAATCTCAGTCCATATTACAAAAATGCTGTTATCGATTGCGGATAATACTATCTTTGGGTCTAAGGACCTCCCTGTTCCTGGACTTAGATTGACGGCGTCATCAAAACTTTTAGCATTATCTCGGCTTCCCTCAAGGAATATCCGGTACGGCTGGGGGTAGTTGTATTGAGGAGAGTCAGTCCACACTACAAACACATTATTTCCAGAAGCAGCGATCTGACCATAATCAGAAATTTCTCCTACGTATCTCCCAAGGTTAACTTTATCTTGGAAGGTTTTGATCATATCTGTACTTGCTCTCAGTACTAAGTCAAAAGTAAAATCTCTGAAACTCGAATCCTCCCATAATATGTACAAGCTGTTATTGCCTCCTAAAGCGATCTGAGGATCATAAGACATTCCGCTGCTCCAGCTAACATTCTTGATCCCGCTAAATGTAGCAGCACTGTCATTACTAGCTCTAGCGTAAATCTGAGCCTTGCCAGGTTCAGAATCTGTCCATACAACAAATACATTATCTCCTGACGCAGCTATCCGGGGAGTAATAGAATCACCTGTGTTATTTCTGCTTAAATTTTTGATCCCGCTAAATTTGTTACCTCCGTCATTACTCTCTCTTAGAAAAACCTCGTTACTTCCAGAAACCTTGTCTTGCCATACGACGTACACATTGTTTGCAATAGCAGACATCTTAGGATAAAGTGCGGATTCTCCATCTATTGAACGTGTCCTACTTAATTCACTAACTCCCCTAAAGCTTTCGCCCGTGTTATTACTATGTCTATAGAAGATCTCGTTACTTCCCGAATCCGTGTCTTGCCATACAACGTATACATTGTTACCGACTGCAGAAATCTGGGGCCCGATGGAGGGGCTTGTGCTATTGTTACTTAGGTTCTCGGTTTCAGCAAAAGTAGTTCCATTGTCTACGCTTCTTTTGAAGTAAATGTCTCCATTCCCAGTAGTGTCATCAGTCCATACCACGTAGACATTGCTTCCGTTTAAAGTAATCCGAGCGTTAGTTGAGTTACCGGGATTGTTGCTGAGGTTCTCTGTACTTCCAAAAGTAGTTCCATTGTCTACGCTTCTCTTAATGTAAATATCCTCGTTACCGGTAGTATCGTCAGTCCATGTCACGTAGACATTATTTTGATATAGGGAAATCTGCGCATCGGTAGAATTGCCAGGAGTATTACTAACATTCTGCGAAACATTGTCATCACTTTCTTGGGAATAAGTTGGTGCTGGCATACAGGTCAAGAATAAAAAAGTGACAATGATAAGGAAGGAAACCAGAAATGTTTCTAATTCTCGTTTAAAATTGGGATTTATTATCATCCTTACGATAATCCTCAACCGTTACATGTCGATTACATATGGGATATATATTTATGTATACGTTGGGTCAAATTCTATACGAGCTGGAAAATATTATTTAACAAACGAGCAGATCGAATCGGAATACAAGGAATCGCTCTTTAAATGAAACATAGAAGTATTGTTGGTAATGCTTGCTTTTGATTCATTCACGGAATGACAGTTTCAATAACACTTAACATCATTTGTCGTAGATTGAGGTCATTCTAAACCATGATTTGTGGTCTATTGGACAGATACTTCGGAAGACTCAAAGGAATATAGGGCTTGTCTTGTAACTGTGTGGAAATCTTTCCAACAAACTCATCCAGAGTCATTTTAAATTGTACTCCTTTGTGTTGTCTATCACGGACTGTTAGATTCTGGTCCTTAATCTCGTTGTCCCCAGTTACAAGTATGAAAGGAATCCACTCAGATTCGGCATCCCTAATTTTCTTTGCAACTGATTCTTCCCTATCGTCAATGTCAGTCCTAATTCTATTCTTGGCTACTAATTCATCTGCTATCTTGAGGCAATAGTCCAAATGTTGGTCTCTATTTACGGGGATTAGTCGGACCTGTGTAGGAGATAGCCAAAAGGGAATGAATGGGACTTTACCTGATTTCATGATTTTACTAGCCTTTTCTAATAAGACATAAATCACGCGCTCAATAGCCCCACAAGGAGAATTATGCAGAATAATTGGGTTCTTTCTTGTTCCATCTTCATCAACGAACTCGATCTGATATCTACTGGCATTTTCTACGTCTATTTGATCGGTGGAAAGAGCTGAGGCTTTTCCCAAATTATCAACATAGTTAAATTCCCATTTTAGCACAAAATAGAAAAATTTCTCTTTCCAGACCTCCACCAAAACAGGCTTTTCAAATCTGGAAACAAGATTATGTACGAATTCCTTATTTTCATTGTAAAAATCTTCCGTAAATCTTATCGCCATTTCAATATCATCATTAGACGAAATTCCAATTCCATTGATTACATCAATAGAAAGTTCGAATCTTTTCATTACCTCCTGCTTTGCTTGCTCCAAATCCTTGCAAAAGGCGTGACAGTCGGGCATACTAAATGCCCTGAGCCTTCTTAGGCCGACTAGTTCACCACTTTTTTCCCTTCTAAAGCTGTAGCGTGTTAATTCATAAAGTTTCACAGGAAGATTCTTGTACGAGATATGGAAATCCTTGGCCATCAGGAACTGTCCGAAACATGCAGCAAATCTCAGGAAGAGATGTTTATTGTCAGACTGAATGGTATATTGGCGCGCAGGGAATCTATTGAAATAACTTGCCATTGAAGGATGGTTTGAATCGTACATTATGGGAGTCTCAACTTCCATTGCACCATATTTGATTACTTTCATAGTCACGTACTGTTCAATAAGTGACTTGATGAGTTTTCCTTTGGGGTAAAATCGCATGTTTCCTGCATCTGAAGCAGATTCGTAGTCAGCTATACCCAGCTTTTTCATGAGTTTAACATGCGGAGGCTGCTCATCTACTGCCCTTCGTTTCTGCAATTCATAGTTGGCCAGCTTACGTAAGTTATCTTGATCATTTTTGAAGTTGTATTCAGATATCGGAACTAATTTGATCTCGTTCTCTATCTTAGTAAAGATATACCAAGATGACTCTAATCTTTCCTCAGCTTTTAGAGCTGTTGACATCTGGTCTTCCTCAGATTCTATTTCGCCGGTTGATAATTTCTTTAGCTCAGAGACACGAAGAGGGTGAAGATCATCCTTTTTTGATTCTTTTGATTTCGATGAAATATACTCGTCACTTCTGATTTCTTTCGCATTCTCAGCGAGGGGATGTCCCTTTACTTTGATGTCAAATGCTTTGGTCCAACCAAAAGGTGCTCTGTGAACCTCTGTCATTGACAAAGATCTTCTTGCAGACACTTCAAATGATCTTAGTATCTTAAGGGCTTCTTGAGGGGGTGCAAGATTTGAGCTAAGATGCGCATAAGGATATATCAGTAATTTCCTACTCTTAATGTTAATCAGGTATTCTTGGATTTTCCCAGCCGCTTCATTCAGTACTTGGTCATTGTCTCCCTTTTCAATCGCTACTAGTGTTACGACTAGATCCTCAATCCTAACCTTGTCTTTCGAAATAATTTCTTCTGCATCCCTTATTTCCTTGCTAATTGGTGTATATTCTATGAAGTCGGAATGAAGTAGGAGCAAACGCATATCAAGTTAACTGAGGTATTTTTTTCCAAATTAAAGGGTTTGGCGTTGGATATTTCTAACGTCGCCTGCGTCAGTTGAATCTGTTTCGGTTTATTTCATTTTGAATGTCATATCCAGGTATTGCTAATTACAACAACGCAATATTGCATCAGTAATGCTAACGATTTAGAACGTCCCGTTGTAGCTTTATCTGACAAATACTTGATCATATTTTTATAGTAATGGCTATTATTTTTTCGTGGTAATGGGCAGAATAGACAAGGGTGTGAATTGTAGTGTCCAGGGATGTGAACAAAAAGGAGAACGTTCGATCACGGCGTCCAAAGCACAGATGGCAACTGACCTAGAGTTGGATTTATCAGGCAAAAGAGCATACTTGTGCAGATCACATTATAAAGAATGGAAAAAGGCCACAAAACAAGAAAGAGAAAACGAGCGGGCACGCTGGGACTGATCCAGACCTAAGGGAGTTTTTTTCCAAAAGCAGAGGTATTTCAATCAGTAATTTAGTGCCGCAAAATTCATATTCAGTACCCAGTCGATGCAAATGATAGTTTGTACATTCAGAGAGAAAAGATACTGACTGCATCAGTACTCTGCTTTCTAGCTTCTATAGTTATAACGATGAATGGTAACGTCCTTCAGCAAACGTTCCATGTCACTCCCCTCTATGCACAACAGCCCAGTTCGTCTCCCCCCACAGAAGTGCCAACTCTAATGGGTGTTGCGATGAGAGGGAATCATACAAGTGAAAAGGAAACTGAAGCAAACGAAATCGTACCTCCCAGCAACTATTATGAGGAGAGTTTCAAGCTAATACATGATGCCGGACTGAACCACGTACGGTACTTGTTGTATTGGGAAAGCTATGTGAGAAATCCATCCCTGTTTCTGCAAGAATTAGAAACTGTTGCCGATACTGCAGACAGATGGGGAATAAAAGTGCTGTATGATAACCATCAATGGCATACGTCTTCCTGGCTAGAGTCGCGAGCCACGGGTTTTCCATCATTTCTCTTCGAAAGCAATCCTGAATTAGAAACGGATAGCGGAGGCAATACAAATGACGACTCAGCAAGAATTTGGTGGACTGATTGGTGGAACAGATCAGTAAGGGACGCGAATGGGAATGATGGCTGGTCTCTTTTAGCAGGATTTCATACAGAATTAGTAAAGGCTCTAGATAGTCACCCAAGCACTGTAGGCTATGAAATTCTAAGCGAACCACAAATACATAGTGACGATCAATGGGAAAAAGTCGGCCAATTTAATACGTTTATGGTAAATGAGCTGAGAAAGGTTACCCAAAAAACGATTGCATTTAGTCAGCAGGTCCCAGCAAGCATAAATGCACAAAACATCGATGTGACCCCGGAGAATCAGGCTAAAATGGTTCCTGCTGACAAGAACAATGTTGTTTTCAAAATCAGTCTATATGGTGTATCCACGGATTCCTTCCAAAAAGCCAGACTTGATGGCCTCGTCGAAGCAGCGCAACTGATGGGGGTTCCACTATACGTTGGAGAATGGAATAATGTGGTGAGAGAGAGGGAAGGAGGCGTATTCAGAATAAGTCCTGAAGCAAGCGATCTGACACAAGATGAAACAAATCTCTTCCTTCAAGATTTCAAAAGACTTGGTGTATGGGGGTGGGCTTACTGGCAGTGGAACTTTAATCCTCACAGTGTTCCAAACTTTAACTTGATTACCATTTCTGAGGACGGCTCAGTGCAACCCACAAAGTATTATTATCAGCTACAGACTGCAATTTCTGAAACATATCGATAAATCAATTCTATTAACGGCTACAGCGAAATAGTTACTGTCTTAACCCCTTCGCTCCCAATGCTAATTGGTACACCTGAAAGACAAGTGCGTCTGCTTAAAGATTATCTATTTTTGTGTTTTGCAAATCTAGAGTATTTATCTGTTGCAACAAGATGTGTACCTACAAGATGTTTGGGGAAATATGTATCACTTTGAGTTGAATGAGGGCAAGGACTGGGTTAATGTTGGATCTCGAAGGTAAAGTAGCAGATGACGCAAGAACGAGATGAAGTAATCATTTGACGTAACTATGGTGATATAGCGATTTGGAAGTTGAACCAGTTGGATATCTCTATATAATTTCAATAGGTTTAAGGAAAAAATTTGGGATAGATCCAGGGAACTATTTAAGAGAATGAAATTTTAAATTTTTGCTACTGGAATAAAATTCTGTGTCTCGGTTGTTCAATTAGCCTTATAATTGATATCCTCTCTCGATAGGCATAGTAGTTAACTTTCGCAGGCGTAGGATGAACCATCACCCTCGACTTCATCAAAATCCATTATCTCATCGATACCTAAGCCGCAATCGAAATAATCCTTACCCGGACCTCCAAAAAAAGTATCATCGCCTGGGCCACCAATTAGTATATCATTTCCGCTCTCATCGCTAATAATGTCATTACCCGCTCCTCCATATAGTACGTCACTCCCACTTCCTCCCAACAGCTTGTCATCCCCTCTATTACCTTCAACCTCGTCATCTCCTTCCTCTCCTAACAAGCTGTCATCCCCTCCTCCACCAGCAACAAAATCATTTCCTTCAGAACCTATAATATTATCAGCTCCATTACCGCCGTCAATTTGATCATTACCTGAAAGGCCTATTATAGTATCAACATCACCAGATCCATCCATACGATCAGCCAGTGCTGTTCCGTTAATCATTTCAGCTAGCGCTATACTATCATTTAAATTAAATAAGAAAACAGATTGGATAACGATGCCAAATACCAGGCTTGTAATGAAGGAATAGTGATTTAGACTGGACAATTTTAATTACTGTTCACCATAACTCCCCTGTAACCAATTCTAATAGAGGTGAGATTGAAAGTTCTAATTCCACTAGTCTAGGTATCCGTCTCTAAAAATCCTTATAAGTACTATTAGTAAAAAATTCATAGTTCTGACTCATGCGTTGGATGGTAAGCTTGACCTTAATCTATGTAATAACCTCAGTGATGATAACAAATTCACTCTTACCTGTATTCTCTTTGGAAGCGTCAGAGCAACCAACTATCCGTGATAGCAAAATGAGTGTAGAGACAGTCTATGAGGGATTAGACTTTCCAACAAGCATGACGTTTTTGGGTCCAGGCGATATTTTGGTCTTAGAGAAAAATGAAGGAACGGTAAAAAGGATAGTGAACGGAGAAATGTTACCAGAACCTCTTCTAAAAGTTGACGTTTCATCTGTATCTGAGAGAGGTATGTTGGGAATTGCTATTGAAAAAGTTCATAATAGCAGCGAGACGCAACCCTACGTTTTCTTATATTACACAGAACCAGAACCAAATGAGAAAGATAGAGGCGGGGATTCTAATAGTAAAATTCCTACAGCAAGGAACAGCGTTTATAGATATGAGTTGATCGATAACAAATTAGTTAATCCACAACGTTTATTGCAACTGCCGGCTAGGAATGAGGCCGGTCACAATGGGGGTACTCTTCTTGTAGGACCTGACAACAATATCTACACATCAGCGGGAAGCGTTGCACTGGATAAACCAGAGTCTGACGATGACATTACTTGGTCTCAAAATGTTATCGACGGCCCAGAAGCCGACGGGCGAGGAGGTATTTTGAGGTTTACTCAAGATGGTAAAGAGATAGAAGATGAACACACCCTTAGCGATGAGTATCCCATGACATTATACTATGCATATGGCATCAGAAACAGCTTCGGGATGGATTTCGATCCCTTGACGGGGATTTTATGGGATACTGAAAATGGGGCCAATGGGGACGACGAGATTAATCTAGTTGAGCCGGGTTTTAATAGTGGTTGGAGGCAGACCATGGGTTTGGGAGAGGAAGAAAAAAGGCTTGATCCGGATCAGCTGGTTGACTTTGATGGTAGGGGAAAGTATAGCGACCCGAAATTTACATGGGAGACTTCTGTAGGTGCCACTGCGCTTAAGTTCCTTAGTTCTGATAGGTATGGTAAAGAATACCAAAATGGTATGTTTGTAAGTGACTTCCATAATGGAAATATCTATTATTTTAATTTGAATGAAGAAAGGACAGATTTGGAGTTAAGAGGGACTCTAAGCGACAGAATAGCCAACAACGGAGACAACCTTCAGGAGGTGGTATTTGGCCAGGGTTTCGGTGGCATCACAGATTTAGATGTTGGACCAGATGGATACCTATATGTACTTTCCCTTCACCAAGGTGGCGATAATTGTAGTCCTTCAGAAGCTGCTAATGACAGAAATTGCATTTCATATGATTCAGCAGTACAAGGAGTAATATTCAGAATAAATGCTCAACAATAAACTAGCTCTGGTGCCGAGTAGGTCTTGCCTGAAAAAGAACTTCTGTTTTTCTCGTCTTAATCTTTTGGAGAATACCTAAAATCTTCCCATTTGTTGAGGGTGAGTGGAAAATTCTTGAATTCACTTGAGGGTTCAGCGGTTACAATAACTTAGCGGAGGGAGCAAATGCCGGCAGTAATGAAGTTTTTACTGGAATTGCAAACGCTGGGATAGATAGGATCATCCGGTTTCCTATTTATCTCATCTCTGGTCGTAAAAGGGACCAAGTATAGTTGTCCACTCACGTTTCTGATTTTTCATAAAACCCAGCACTCTTCCATCACAAGGTAAGAGAGACATAAATATAAAGTCGGATTAGTAGTTTGCCTTCAAGATTATCTTTCCTCTTTCAATTCCCCGGTTTTCGTGAACACTGGTGTATGGATACTGATCGCGCAATTTTTTGTAATACTCAGATTTTTCACTGATTTCTGCTATGGCATGGGTATTATTGTATAGCCTTTCTTTTTCCAACGACCTACCTTCCTGATCGGTCAAACTGAAACCTTCTTGATCTTTCCTATCAACTAACAGAAGGATTTTCTTTGTATTTTCATTTTCAATCGGTAGATTTTTCTCAAGATACGATTTGAAAGAATGACCCTTATTAAATACGTATTCAGGTATCCAAGAAAATGATTGCATCCAGTTACTTCCCATTAGGATAACATTTTCTGCGGTTTCCTGACCTTTTAGATCTGTGTAAGGCAATAATTTTATTATTAGGGCCTGAGCCATAAAGAGTGATTCATTGAGGTTTATATTTATAAGAAGAATAGTACTGATGAGGCCGAATATGAATAAGGCTGAAACAGCACTATAGATTGCGGCTCTTGCCACTGACTTTCTCTTGTTAATCATGTCTAGAAGATCTGAGACGCAGACCCCTGTTGCTATGCATAGTAGAGGTAATATAAAGATCCAATGAAAATGTTGTATGAAAGGTATCAATGAATAAAACAATAGAAATGGAACTAGCCACAGCAAGAAAAATAGGTCTCGTTTTATCGCTGATACCAATATGATGCTAGTCAGTCCAATGATACACAGTAATGGGTCCATATCGAATATAGTGAGAAATGACCTATACAGCCCTCTACCGTCTCTATCCCCCTGCCATAAAACACCATCTATCCAGTCCTGGAGTTGGCCTGAAATGAGAGCATAAGCCGGCCATATCATTGGAATAATTATAACAGGTAAAATCCAAATCCTTAGTGTCTTCAAACGATTACTATCAGTCTTCATAAAAATAAGATATAGCAGAAGCGGGATTATCATGATTGCCGTAATTTTTGTAAAGATTGCAAGTCCTAATAATAACCCGGATGTAAATGTCAATATTCTGGTTCTCGACAAATATCTACTAATAGGTCTAATGTTATCAAATCTCTTGATCTTACTATTATTACTAGCGCTTACAAGCCGATGATGGCTAAGATAGAGGGCGCATAAAATTGATGAAAGCATAAACGGCAAATATATTGATTCCAAAACTACTCTTCTAGTCAGCCACGTCAGTGGCATAACAGCAAATAGAACAGCGGCAATGAATGCAGCGTTTCTGGAGTACCTTCGCTGGGTTATTTTATAAATTAGGAAAGTGTCTAAAATGGCAAGAATGCCCATCAAAACTCTTGGATACAGATAAAGCTGTTCAACAATAGACTTCAATCCATCAAAGGAAGTAATAGATAAGTTTATGAAATGGGGATAGCCAATAGCCCAAAATACACCACCCAAAAATAATTGACCAAAATATGGGTGATCGAACGGGCGCTCGAACTCTGTTTTTGCTTCTTGTGGTCCTAGACCTTGCAAGACATGCATGGCTCTTCGCAAATAGTGAGCTTCGTCGCCATGAAAAAAGGGAAATCCAATAGGGTTCCAGAGGTGGGTGAACGCAGATAGTGCAAGAGGCGTTATAATTAGAACTAGGGGCACGACGCTTCTGGGTTCTCTATAGAACAAGCTTGGACGATGGTTCACCCTCAAACTAATACCCTAGTCGTGTAACAGCCACTAATAAATAGTAAGTTAGAATCACGAATCTGATTCCTAATATACAATATTCTTTCGATTTTTCCCATGTCGAAATCGGGAATTAGAATATTGCTTAGTTGTATTCCTCAACTCCAATAAAAAAATGAGTCAACACTCTAGGAGCTTTTATTAAATGATGATGCTGCCATTCTGCTCAATTGTTCAGCGAGTAAAAAGGTAAGATGTAAAACAAGAAGATATGGTCGAAATGCAGGGATTGGGTTTTGGATTATTTATTTAAACAAATTGTATTGAATAGATCATGTTTCGCAGTTGTGGGATATTCCATCACCTTCAGCCTGATTGACATCTGTTACTTCATCCTTACCTAGACCGCAATTGAAAAAATCTTTACCCTTACCACCAGCTAAAGTATCGTCGCCCGGGCCTCCGAATAATAGGTCATTTCCATCTTCGCCATTTATAGTGTCTTTACCTCTTCCTCCAAACAATATATCATTTCCAACTCCTCCAGACATCTTATCGTCTCCATCGTTACCTTCAGCTTCATCTTCCCCCGCCTCGCCACTTATGACGTCATTATTTGCGCCACCTATAAGGTAATCGTCATTTTCAGCTCCACTTATGGTATCCGTTCCACGACCTCCATCAATTTCATCGTTCCCTGCAAGACCACTTAATGTATCGTTACCTCCGGAACCGCTAATCCGGTCGTTATCTGGAGTTCCAGTAAGGTTATCATTTTGAGGAGTACCATTGATCCTTTCTGCAAAAACATGATTATTGCTATCAGATAGATAAAGGATGAAAACAGAAAAAAGAATCATCGTAAAAAAAATTAGCAGATTACTCTCAAGAAATACAGAAAACGATGAAGAATTGACAGATTGCATGCCGAGAGTATCTTAGGCGGTAGTACAGAGGGTTATTTATATATTCAAACTAGTTTTAACTTACAAGTTCTGTGGCTTGTCTAACTAAGATACTAACAGATGATTCGATGTAACCCAAATTTGTAAGACCATGATAATGTACACTTTTCATTAAATATTTGCTTTGAAAGAATGTTGTTTGATGGTCATGTAGCCTTAAATAACGAGACGACACTTCAATCTTAGATCGGTTGAACTTAGTACTAGTATTTTGTACTCTCCTCGTGACATTAATCTGGAATTTTCCTGTTATCTACGGATCTGAAGGGCCAGTCTTAAGCGACGAAAGTCTAGTGGCAGAACGGGTTGTGGGAGGGCTGGAGAGACCTACGACCTTTGATTTCATAGGCGCGAATGATATCCTCGTACTGGAGAAGGATAAGGGGACTGTACAGAGGGTACTAGATGGGGAGGTTATGTCAGAGCCCTTACTGGATGTGAATGTGGCAAACCAAGTTGAACAGGGATTGCTGGGAATAGCAGTATCAGATAATTTGTCCGATGATAAGACTTATGTTTTCCTTTATTACACAGAGGCAAAAGACGAATCTAATGAAACAACAGAGGGAGAAGAGGGAGAAGAGACTGAAGAGAGCAATGGAGATATAGCGGAAACAGATGAAGGAGATGGTGGCGAACCAGCCGGCAACCGTCTCTACAGATACGAGCTGTCGGAAGACAAAACAAGGCTTTTAAATCCTACGTTGCTTTTGGATCTGCCGAACGAGCCGGGCCCAGCTCATAACGGCGGGGTGGTCTCCATTGGTCCCGACAATAATGTATATGTCATCGTTGGGAATCTTCTAGCAAATGCGGAAGAAAGGTTTCAGGGAGATAGTCTTGACCAGAACATTATTGACGGAAGGACTCCTGACGGAAGAGGTGGAATATTAAGGGTTACGCAGGACGGAGAGGTTGTGAATGGTAAAGGAATCCTCGGAGATGAACATCCATTGAACAAATACTATGCTTACGGTATTCGTAATAGCTTTGGAATTACCTTTGACCCTTTGAGTGGGAAATTATGGGATACCGAAAATGGGGGAGCGTATGATGAAATAAACCTAGTTGAGCCCGGCTTCAATAGTGGATGGGAGAAGGCCATAGGGGAAGCATCCATGCAAGAAGGTTTCAACCAGGACGACCTCGTAGATTTCGATGGAAAGGGGAAATATAGCGATCCGGAATTTAGCTGGGCAGTAGGAAACAACTTCAGACCTGCACCCACAGCGCTAGTTTTTTTCGATTCTGATAAGTTGGGCGAACAATACGAAAACGATATGTTTGTTGCAGATGTAAGAGGTACTATCTATGATTTCAAATTGGATGAAGACAGGATGAATCTACTCTTGAATGGTCCTCTTGCAGATAAAGTGGCAGATGATTCTTCAGAGGTAGAAGATTTAGTATTCGCTGAATTTCCAGGCATAATAACAGATTTAAAAGTTGGACCTGATGGATATCTTTACGTTTTGGTCTTTCGGCAAGAAAACGGTGAATTGTATCGAATTGTTCCTTCAACCACGTAGTCAGGTGTTGTCAGTATTTGGGTTGATAAGGCTCTTGATTTAATTGTTATCATTGGCTGGCTTCATTATTGAAAATCTCCATTTGCAAGATTTTTGGCGATCAATCTCTAACTTAGGAATAAAAAGCATTGAAATGAGTATTCAGGTCATCCATTCGACTCTTCTCCTGCTATCTCTGAGTCCCCACAACTCGGCTGTGTTAAATTTCTATTCTCTTCCAAAAACTTGCCTATGTAGCTTATCTCTGGATGCGCGTCTCCGATATCTACGATGTAGATGTTATCTTCTGAATCCACAGCAATGTCTTGCGGCATGATGAATTGATCCGGGTTGACGCCCATGGATCCCCATTTGCCTAAAAATTTACCATCAGGTGAAAAAATTTGGATACGTAAATTTCCGGTATCAACAACATAAACATGGTTGTGAGAATCAAACCCTATTCCATGATGCTCTTTGAATTCGCCATCTTTTTCCCCCACAGACCCCCACATAGATAGAAAGTTTCCATTAGTATCAAAAGTTGAAATTCTTCCGTGGTCCCTAGCATCGCTAACATAGATGGTGTCGTTATCATCAATAGAGATTGCATGCAAGTGGACAAATTCACCAGGCCCGTTTCCCTCTTTTCCCCATTGGGCTAAGAAATTTCCATTACTATCAAATTTTTGGATGCGGTTGTTACGCTGATCGGTAACATAGACATCCCCCGATGAATCAATAGCTACTCCCCAGGGTCTATCGAACTGCCCAGGCTCATTACCTTTGGATCCCCACATAGTAATGAACTCTCCATTGCCTGTAAATTTTTGGATTCGGTTATTACCATAGTCTACGACATACACATTCCCATCAGAGTCGACGTTGATATCTTCTATCTTTGGAGAAAACTGGCCTGCATCCCGACCGGGAGATCCCCACTTTGTCACAAAATTACCATTGCTATCAAACTTCTGTACGTCTTGTCTTTCCTCATCAGTCACGTATACATTTCCTTGCGAGTCAAGTGCAATCCCATGGGGATGAACAAATTGCCCGTCTCCATTCCCCTTTGCACCCCAGCTTGTAATCAATTTACCATTTGAATCAAATTTTTTGATATGATTGAAATCGCAAAGGTTAAGATCAAGCTCGTCGTCATCCTGGGCAGATGCTATCACCATTAATTGTGGATGAATTTGGATTCCAGCAAAAACAACCAGTCCAAAGATCAGAGCTAACGCAATCATAACCTTGCTGAAGCCCACAACACATTTCTGAAATTACTATATGTAAACCTTTGTTAAATTCAAACCCTAGCTGCTTTTATCCTTCAATTAGTTAATTTGCATCCAGAGCATAAATATTCAGAATTGAAAAAGGTCGATCGAAATATTCAATAATGACGTATGCTCTGAATCGGTAACCCAGAGATGATCAGGTAAGACATGCTTCAAGATCAAATCTTCTTTTTCTAACATTGTGAATAAGCGAACAAACATATATGACAGACTAAATTTTTTCAATATGATTAGTTTGAAATTTAGCTTCAATAGATCTCGCTCACGTAGTTACATGTTTTTCCATTCTGCTCCTTTGTTATTGTTGTCCTCACTTGCTGCCTTGATCTCAATTCACATTCTGACTTCCATCCTTCCTCTGATATCCCCGATAGATGCGTCGTCTCCTGTGAATAGCACTGATGAAGGCTCCTCTTTCGCTAACGCCACAAAGTACGAACTCATAAGGGAATGGGGAAGCGAGGGAGACGATGATGGTCAATTCGTTCGCCCTCATGATTTAGATTTCAGTCCTACAGAAGATAAGTTGTATATCGTAGACAGGGATAACAATCGAATACAAGTATTTGATAAAAATGGAACGTTCCTTTTCAAGTGGGGAGAAGAAGGTGATGGCAACGGAGAATTTACACTTCCTTACGGTCTTGATGTTGACAAAGATGGCAACGTGTGGGTAGCAGATAGGGGCAATAGTCGTATCCAAAAGTTCGACGCCGATGGAAATTTCCTTTTTGGTTTTGGCTCTGAAGGTGAGGGAGAGGGTGAATTTAGAACACTAAGGCATGTCGGTGTCGACGACCAATTACAATATCTATATGCGGTGGACTCTGATAATAATCGTGTACAAAAATTTGATATTAATGGTAGCTTCGTTGAAGCCTTCGGCAAGCTGGGCAATGCAAGTGGCGAATTTAATGTCCCAGTGACTGTCGTGATAGATTCAAAGGGTGATTTGTTTGTTAATGAAAGGGGGAATGAGAGGGTACAGAAACTCGATTCTCAAGGAAACCCAATCTTGATGTGGGGAAGCAAAGGACCAAACCAAACTCAATTCTGTCATAGTGAACATTTGGCAATTGATAAATACGACGACGTTTACGTAGCCGATCCGCAATCTGACCCGGGCTGCAGCCTAGAAGCTTCGATAAAAAAATTTGATAACAATGGCAATTTCATTACCTCGTGGAGGGTCCTTCCTGCTGGAGATAGGGCGGCAGATCCAGAACATTTAGCTGTTGACTCGGACGGAAACGTGTATCTTTCAGAAAGGGGAAATCATAGAATCCAAGTCTATCGGCCAGTACAATAATGTGTTTGACGATTGATATGGAGAAAGGAATCAGTTCTAAATTTCAAAATGATTTAGTTAATTGTTGATCTTGGTAAGACAGAAATTTGGATGAGGTCCAAGATAGGGTATTCGAGGTCTAACGAAAGAATCTAATATCGTAAAAAAGGTACATGAAGAACAAAAAATTGTTGCCGGTAGTTCTTTTTTTGACAATCTTAACTCTTTTTGTCCAAATAGTATCTGCTAATGTCGGATTGATAGTTTTTGCTCAAGAAGATGATACACCAATTTTACAGGACTCGGGGTTAACGACAGAGCTTGTATCTGCCTCTCTAAAAGATCCGACAAGCATGACCTTCATTGGCCCAAATGATATCTTGGTTACAGAGAAAAATACAGGTACAGTTCAGAGGGTTATAAATGGAAAGATAATGGACGAACCGTTGCTAGATGTGAATGTGAACGGAGAAGACGAAAGAGGATTACTTGGAATTACTGCATCAAAGAATTCAACTACTGGAAAAAATTATGTATTTCTTTATTATACCGAAGCTGAACCTGGAACACGGGTAGGCGAAGAAGAGGCAGACGATGACGATGGGTCAGAAGAACAGACAAGTAACGGGGATGGAAGTCAACCTATTGGTAACCGGCTTTACAGATATGAATTATCAGAAAATGGTAGCAAGCTTGTAAATCCCAAGCTTCTCTTAGATTTGCCTTATCTGCCTGGTCCTGCTCACAATGGTGGAGCCATAACAATAGGTCCAGACAATAACGTATATCTTGCAGTGGGTGAGATGACTCCTACATCATACGGCCAAGGGGACTACAGATTCAAAGTACAGAATTATGAAGATGGACGAGAGCCGGATGGAAGAGCTGGGATACTACGTATTTCTCAAGATGGTGATACTGTTCAAGGTATCATTGGTAACAATTACCCAGAAAATATTTACTACGCTTACGGTATTCGTAACAGTTTTGGAATTGCGTTTGATCCTCTTACACAGAAATTGTGGGATACAGAAAACGGCCCCTCATTTGGGGATGAAATAAACTTAGTTGAACCAGGCTTTAACAGTGGCTGGGCAAAGGTATTGGGTATATGGAAAGTAGAGGAAGTGATAAATGATGAAGGGGATAGAGAAATTCTAAAAGGCGAGGCTATTCCAGCGAACATTGGCAATAGACTATTCAGCTTCAACGGCAGTGGAAGATATAGCTCACCAGAGCTTAGTTGGGATCAAACGATTGCCCCAACTTCTGTAGCCTTTCTGAACTCAAGTAAGTTAGGTACTCAGTATGAGAATGACATATTTGTAGGCACAGCAAAAAACGTACTATTGCACTTTGATCTAGACGGAAAAGATAGGTCTGCGCTTTTTCTTAATGGTAGCCTCGCCGATAAGGTAGCTGATTCAACAGATGAACTCGTCGATGCTACGTTCGCAGAAAATCTAGGCATTATCACGGACCTCGAGGTAGGACCTGATGGGAACCTATATGTGCTTACTGGTGTGAGAGAGGCTGAAGGCAAGATCTATAGAATTGTACCATCCATCACTTAGGTGGCTTTGCTATTTTTTTGGATAATTAATTCAAGTCATCTTGCGATATTTGCCTTTTTTTTAATGTTAAGATTTCCATCTACTAAAATACAGTACAACGTAATGTTTTCAATGTGGAAAGCCTTGACCTAAATCTCAGATTCTTCTAAAAGGCGTTCTTTGATAGGAGCCTGTTTTACGAAGACCTTTGGCGAATTCAATTCATCCATTTGCTTGTTGATATTAAGTGCTATCTCTATAAGGTCATCTTTAATGTTCATGTTTCTGGCAAACGATACAAAGGCCTCAGTGTCCTTTGGTAAGCAGGCCCCGCCAAATGGGAGACCACCATTCGTTCCATATCCGCCGATTCTGTTATCCATTGAAACAGCGCGGGCTACCTTTTCGCCATTAATTCCCAACTTCTTGCACATAATGCTTATCTCATTAAAATAAGATATCTTTAGTGCCAAAAAGCAGTTTGATGCGTACTTTATCATTTCTGCCTCATCAAACCCCGTTAATAAAATATTATCCGTAAGTTGGGCATAAATGTCCGAAAGAGGTGAACTTCCATCATTATCTTGTCCAATAACAACTCTGTCTGGGGTGAAGAAGTCCTCTAGGGCACTGTGTTGCCTTACGAACTCAGGGTTGTAGAACACATCATAATCCTCCCCACGCTTCAAGTTACAGTTTCTTTCCAAATAATCCACAACCACATTTCTCATTGTTCCCGGAACCATGGTGCTTCTAAATACAAAGAGGCGCTTCTCTTTCCTTATGTCAATACCCATTGTGTTTAATGCGTATGCAATGTCTCGTACTACGTATAATATCTGAGACAAATCCTGATGCTTGCCAAGGTCAGCTTCGACAAAGTCACTAGCCTTCGAGTCAGTTTTAGTAATATTCTGGGGGGTATTGACACAAATGAAGCAAATCTCTGATGATGCAATTGCATCCTTTAATGAAGCTGCAACATTATAGCCCTCATTCCTCAGGGATACTAATCTCTGTTTTGAGATATCGAAAAACGTAACATCATGACCAAGCTTATGAAACCCTTTACCTGTTGCAGTCCCCACAACGCCTGATCCTATAATCGAAATGTAGTGTTTCACCAATCTTGTTATCTACCTAATCTTTTTCTGTCCATATACCTTGCTTAATACCTATATATATATAATATAGACAGTTAATAGGTAATTTTAAAAAGATAAGAATCAAATAGAGTATTTTAATATAATAAACTTCTAATAACTAGGAGAAAGGTTTTTTGGTCAAATGACTTCAACTTAGATTATCGGCTTGCTACGGATTCATTATTCTCCCTCGGTATGGGCCGTAACATCTGTTTTATCTTTATCTTTATTGTTTGCTTTTGCTTTGTTAATCAGCCTGGTTCCCCTGAGCTTTGACTCCTTAGGAATAATGAAATCCGTAAAAAACTTTGGAGCTACTGTGGCTGATTATCTTGGTAGCACCATAGTAAAGCTTGAAGAACATTTTTGGATCTATATTCCTCTAGGCATAATCGGAATTTGGCGATGGATTGTTTGGGGAATTAAAAAAATCGGGGCCACACTATACTCGCCTATGCAAGAAGAACGTACTGATCGCGCCATGTCGATCATTACACCAGTATACAATGAGGATCCCATTACTTTCAATTTGGCGTTACGGTCTTGGGAAAAGAACAACCCTGACGAGATAATTGCTGTTATTGATGAGCGTGATACGGATTGTATCAGGGTTTTTAATGAGTTTGGCAAAAACAGACCATGGATCAAACTGATAGTCACCCCAAAACCAGGAAAAAGACAAGCATTAGCAGATGGTATTCTTGAAGCTAAGAGCTCGGTAGTTGCACTAGTCGACAGTGATACTCTCTGGGATATTAATATAAAACAAAAACTACTCGCCCCATTCTCTGATCCTTCAATAGGCGGAGTAACTCCTAGAAATCATCCTGTCAAATGCGAATCCATTTGGGAAAAGATGATAGATGTTTTCTGGGATATGAGAAATTACTATGACTTACCTTCCCAGACGGCTATGGGATCCTTCTTAACTTGCCTTACTGGCCGGACCGCTCTCTATCGCCGACATATAATATTACCTAAAATAGATGAGTTCCTGAATGAAATCCTTCTTGGAAGAAGAAAAGAGTCAGGAGAAGACAAATGCTTAACAAGGTTAATTCAGAAGGATGGATGGAAAACGTATTATCAAAGTACTGCGGTTATCTATTCAGTAGCCGCTTCTGATTTCAAGACCTTCTTATCTCAAAGGCTGCGATGGACCAGAAACAGTCACAATTCTGACCTAGTTAGCTTGCTCGATGGATGGCCTTGGAAACATCCGTACCTCGCATTCTGTATGATAGACAGGTTTACCACCACCTTTACTATGTTTATAGGACCAATCTTTATGGGTATATCTATCTATTTCAATGAGTGGATAATCGCACTGTCTATTTTGGCTCTATGGATAGTGGGGAGGGGGATAAAAATACTTCCTCATTTAAGGAGACGACCGGATGACATATTCTTGGTGCCTGCCTTTGTAGCCATGAACTTTTTCATGGCACTTATTAAGCTCTATGCACTCGTTACAATAAGAGCACAGAAATGGATTAGGGTATCTTCTCATCCAAAAAATACCGAGCATACCCTGTCGTTTCTTAGGAAGCTAAAGGATTTAATTTTGACAGGCGGGGTTGTGGGTTGCATCACTCTGTTTGTGGTCTACGTACTCTTGTAGATTCGGTCTAATACTTCTACTTGATAGATCATACCAACTATTACTGCTGATCATCAGAAAAAATTAATGCACTGAAGGTCTAACGAACTAGGCCTCAGAATGTCAATGGCTTTTTATGTAAGCCTGCACCACGTACTTGTGTAAATACTTTTAAACGGTTAGAAAGCTACAATACTCTCTGAAACAAATTAGCAACCACCTAGCAATTACAGGACATAACCCAAAATCTATAATATATCTTGCAATTCCTCTTGCCTTGGTTGTATTTACACATTTGTGGAATCCTATCGGATTTCCAAGAATCCACCCGGATGAGGGATATTATATCGGACGATCCATTCATGTCTCAGATGGCCTTGGTCCGAAAGAAGATGCGGCTCGGTATGACCATCCGTATTTTGGTTGGCTTTATCTGGGAAGCATCTTCAATGTAATCAATTATCCTGATTCTGCTAACCCAACACCAGGCGATGAGAATTCCATTGAGATGGTCTGGCTTTTTCCCAGGGTAGTGATAGGTATACTTGCTGTTGTTGATACGTTTCTTATATATAAAATTGCTGAACGCAGGTACAATAGAAATGTAGCATTTATTGCAGCGATCCTATTTGCAGTAATGCCTTATACTTGGCATGTAAGAATGGTACTGCTAGAGCCAATCCAATTACCATTTCTCTTAACTTCGATACTCTTTGCTCTATACACTGGTATCAGAGCAAAACAAAAAATGCCAAAGGAGATT
>Ga0075430_100000935_pt1 | contig 22920 bp, 21 predicted proteins | sample RhiMetdeltSRZDD4_FD_75294 | JGI IMG/M metagenome (GOLD analysis project Ga0075430, IMG submission 75294) | Populus rhizosphere microbial communities from Tennessee, USA - Rhizosphere MetaG P. deltoides SRZDD4 | ecosystem: Host-associated > Plants > Roots > Rhizosphere > Soil | place: USA... | reverse complement strand
CGAGGCCGAGCTCCATGTCTGCCGCCTCGCCGGTGGTCGACGCATGGGGTGGCCAGGCGTCCTCGTGACCGTCGACGAACAGGACACCGACGTCGCTCTTGTCCCCCCACGCGGCGAGGCAGCCGAGCAGGACCGGGCAATCCCCGCCGATCACGAGAGGGAATGCCCTCTCGTGGAGGGCCGCTCGAACCTCCTCCCGTACCACCCTGAGCATCCTCAGGAGTCCATCCGGATCGATCAGGCCGGAGACGTGGTCTCGCCGTGGCGAGGTGGGGACGATCCGAAGGTCCCCGCGGTCGACGACGGCCGCGCCCGCATCCACGAGGCCTTCGACGAGCCCCGCCGCGCGAAGCGCCGCCGGTGCTTCCGCAACCCCGTCGGACCGACCGGCGGAGTTGTACGGAACACCGATGACGCGGAGCGAACCCTGAGGCACCGAGCTTCGGTCCTCCCGCCGACCGTTCCGGCGACATCGGCCACGATCGCGTGCCCCCGGCAGGAATCGAACCTGCGACACACGGTTTAGGAAACCGTTGCTCTCTCCACTGAGCTACGAGGGCGGGAGCTTCGCGGACCAAGGGTAGCGAGTCTCACCGCCCGGGGAACGGTTCCGCCCGGCTACCGGCGCGAGAGCGTGAGGCGCATCCACGGCCGCCAGGTCGCGCCGCCGTAGTCGGTGCGGATCCATTCGACCAGCGCGAGCGAGCGGTCCTCTGAGAACGACATCTTCGCCTCGGTACCGTCCGCCCGAAAGGTCCACACGCCGTCGCCGTCCACCGTCGCCGTCGAGGTCTGCTCGCCTCCCTCGTGGTCGTGTGCCCGCGTGGCGAACGAACGTCCGCCCAGGTATGGACCGATCATCTCGAGCCCCTGCACCGGTTCGCCGCCCATCTCCACGTCGATCCGGTGGATCACGAACGCACGGCCGAGCCACTCGTAGTGGTCGTAGCCGTCCACGCGGGCGACCGGGATCTCGCCGTCGTCGCCGAACACCTCGCCCTCGGTCCGCCAGGTCCCGATCAGGACGTCAAGCTCGCAGATCTCCGGCTCGGAAGGCATGGGCACCTCCGTCGTGAAGGTCCACGGGGCGGTTACCCAGGAGCGACCCGGTCGCAACGTCTCCAGACCGCACCAACCGGTAGGGCGGCTAGCATGGCCGTGCAGCCATGTCCCAGCCGTTCGAGATCACGCTGGACCTCGAGGTCGACGCCACACCCGAGCAGGTGTGGGAGGCGATCGCGACCGGCCCCGGCCTCGGCTCGTGGTTCCTCGGCGACAGCGAGATGGAGCCCAGGCAGGGTGGCACCTGGAAGTGGACCTTCGCCGGGTACACCGACGAGTCGACCCTGAGCACGTGGGACCCGCCGAACCGCCTCGTCACGACCGGTAACGAAGGTCCCTACGGCGCCAAGCACTCGTTCGACTACACCGTCGAATCCCGGGAGGGCGGCGGCTCCGCGATCCGCTACGTGCACAGCGGCGTCCTCGCCGGCGACGACTGGGAGGCCGAGTACGAGGCGATGAGCGAGGGCGACCCGATGTACCTGAACAAGCTCGTCCAGTACCTGAACCACTTCGCGGGACGGTACGGGGCCAAGGTCGACGCCTTCGGGCCGAACGTCCCCGACCGCGAGCGGGCGATGGCCGCGTTCCGGCGTGCCCTCGGTCTCGACGACGACGTCGCGATGGGCGACAAGGTCTCGCTCGCGCCGCAGGGCGTCGACCCGATCGAGGGCGAGATCGATCACGTCTCGCCGCACTTCATCGGCGTGCTCACCGAAGACGCGATCTACCGCTTCATCCACGGGTTCGCCGGCGAGACGCTCGTCGGGCACCACGTCTTCGCTCCGGGAGCCGACCGGGCGCAGCTCGAGAAGCAGTGGGGCGCGTGGATCGAGCGCGTCTTCGAGGCCGAGACGCCCGGCTAGACTGACGGCCCCGCGACCTCGCGGAGGTGTCATGTCGTCCGAACCCGAGCCCGACCAGCGCGAACGCGACCGCGCCACCGCGGCCCGCCTGCTCGAACCGCACGCGCCACCGGATTGGCAGCAGCGCTTCCGGACGGATGACCTGCTCGACTCGGTGATCGACGGCGAGCCGATCCAGATGTTCGTGATGGCCGCCGACATCCGCGAGTCCACCACGCTCATGAAGGAGGCGATCCGGTTCGAACGGTTCGCGTCAGTCATGGACCGCTTCGTGAGCTCGGTCCGCCTCGGGATCCGGAAGTCGGGCGGGTGGTTCGACAAGTTCACCGGCGACGGGTTCCTCGCGTACTGGATCGTGCAGGGCGGCCCCTCGGACGAGTACGAGGAGCGGTTCGTGCAGACCGCCGGCGATATCGTGCACACCGCGAACACGCTGATCGACCTGTTCCACCGACGCGTGCTCGAGGACTTCCGCGCCAACTCGCGGAACCTGTCCTCCGGCGTCGGCCTCTCGATGGGGCTCGACGCCGGGCCCGGATACCTCGTCAAGATCGCCGACGAGCTCACGGTGGTCGGTCCGCCGGTGGTGGGCGCGGTCCGGATGGTGACCGCCGCTGCGCTGCCGAAGGAGATCGTCGCGAACGTGTTCCTCGGCGAACGCCTCCGCGAGGGGCAGGACGCCGCGTACGAGGCGCTCCGCATGACCGTGAACCGCGAGTTCCGGCCGACGAAGGAGTACCCGAGGGGGCAGGAGGTCTACGCGCTCACGTTCGACGGCGCGGAGCGGGATCCGAGCGAGGCGGAGCAGGCCTCGGAGCAGCCCTCGGCCTGAGCCAGCGTCAGGTGAAGGCGACCCGGATCGCGAACACGTCGCGGTCGCCCGCGTTCGCGTCGCCGGCGACCACGCCGTGGGTGGTTCCGACCACGACCACGCCCTTGGCGTCCGCGGCCATCCCGTAGACGCGGTCGAAGTCGTCGGTCCCGAGCTGTCGCGTCCAGACCTCGGTCCCGGTCTTCGGCAGGAACTTGAGCAGGAACCCGTCCGTCTCGCCGAGCAGCCCGCCCTCCGGCAGCGATCCGAGCGTCGAGCCCGCGACGTAGACGCCCTTGCCGATCACCGCGACCGAGGCGGCGTCGTCGTCGGCGGGACTCCCGAACTCGTTGACCCACTTGATGGACAGATCCTCGTGGAGGCTGCCGATCACGGCATCGAGGCCGCCCTGCGCCGGCTGGTTCAGGAAGCCCCCCGAGGTCCAGCCGGCGAAGTACAGGCCGCTCGCGCTTTCCGCGACCGACGTGACGGCGTCGTTCCCCGGCCCGCCTACGAGGCGGAACTCGCCGCGAGATCCGTCCACGCCGTACCTCGCGACGAAGCCCTCGAGGTCGGCGGGGTCGCCGGCGAACCCCTCGGTCGAGCCTCCGACGGTCACGATCGACCTTCGGACGGTGACCCCGAGGCCGCCGTCTTCGCCCCTTCCGCCGAACTGCTCGGTCCACTTACGCTCGCCCTCGAGGCCGAACCGGGCGACGAACGCGTCGGACGGCCCCTTGCGCGCACCGGCGAGCTTGCCGCGCGTCGTGCCCGCAACGAAGACGCCCGCCTCGGTCGCCGAGATCGCGGCGGCCCCGTCGTCCTTCGGCGTGCCGAACTGCTCGAGCCACAGGTCGTTCCCTTTGCGATCGAACCGCGCGACGAACGCGTCGACGCCCCCCTTCAGCTCCTGCTTCGGGAAGCGACCGGTGGTCGAGCCGGCGATGTAGACGTCCGAGCCCACGACGGCGATCGCGAACGATTGATCGACGCCGTTCGTGCCGAACTGCCGCGTCCACAGCTCGTTGCCGGCGGCGTTGTACCGGCGCAGGAACGCGTCGTAACGATGGTGGTACTGCTGGCCGTCCAGGGCGAAGTTCGTGAACCCGGTGACGTACGAGCCTCCCTCGCCGTCCGGCGCCGCGGCGTACGCGAGGTCGTACCGTTTCGTGCCGAACTGCCTGCTCCACGCGATCGTGCTCGTGGAGTCGACCGACCCGCAGTGCACGCGAGCGACCAGGCAGTCCTCGACGAGCTGGTCGAGACGCTCCTGCTGCCACGTGTTCCAGAAGTCGGCATGGAGCGTGTAGGCAGGGCCGCTCGAGAGCGTGAAGGCGAGCGAGCCGTCGGGGCTCGTGGGGTCCATGATCCCGTAGTGCACGCGCTCGCTGAGCTTGGGGATCGCGCGCGGGAAGCCCGCCGGGCATGAGCCGTGGACCGGGTACGCGACGTCGTCCGGCGTGAGCCCCGTGCCGTTCCAGCAGCTCGGGAAGTCGATCGACGCGACGATGCCGTCGACGAACGCGTGCTGCGCCCACGGCGTGCAGTCGTAGGGCAGACCCTCCTGGGGCGTCTTCACCGCCTTCGTCTGGCCGCAGTTCCACGACACGTGCGGGTTCTCCTCGGGGGAGGCCGCGTGCGAGTCGCCGCCGATCATCTGCAGGCCGGGCGGGATCGTCTCGACCGTGCCGGTCTTCGGCCCGAGGTAGTAGATCCGCATCACGGTCGGCGTGATCGGGACCCCGTTCAGGGAAGCCTGCGGGGCCCAGTAGCCGGCGGTGTCGCTCGGCACCCTGCAGGTCGTCTCGTCGGCCAGCATCGACTCCATCGTCGAGAACGCGTCTACGCCGGTGTTGCCGAAGAAGTCGTGGACGTGGGAGGCGCCGGGCTGCCCCGGGAACACGATCGGGTCGTCCGAGCGCGTGTGGGAGTAGGTGCAGCGCAGCACGAACTGGCCGTTCGACTGGGCGGCACCGGCTCCGCCACCGGACAGCAGGAGCGTTGCCGACAGCAGCAGGAGGGCGAGGAGGACTCGGGCTCGTTCCATACGGGCGCCGCCGAACCTAGCGGGCGGCGTCGCGAAGGGCAACACAGCGAGCGGGCGGGCCGCCCCGCGGCCCGCCCGCCCCGACGCTCTCGGTCGAACCGACCGGCTCAGGCGCCGCCCGGCTCGAGCGTGACCTCGATCGGCTCGTAGTCCTCGCCGGTGATGTCGACCCCGAGCTCCTCGAGGTTCGCGTGCGCCTCGGTCACGAGGTCGTTCGTGAACGCCTCGGCGTCCGGCGGCGCCGTGAGGACGGTCGTCCCCTCGAGGTTCGGCGTCTGCTCGGCGATCTCGGCGGTGCGATCCCAGTCCGCCTGGTCGATGAACCCCACGCCCTGGTCGGCCGGCCAGATCAGCTGGTTGATCTCGTTCATCTGCCAGAGCTGGTGGCTCGCGCCCAGCTGTGAACCCTGCGCGACGACCAGGTCGGTGCACTCCTGGACGTTGTCGCGGCAGTACGCCCAGCCCTGCAGCGAGGCCGTGAGGAGGCGCACGGCGATGTCCCGGTACGCCTCGTCGTTCGCGAGTCGCTCGCCGTCTGCCCAGATCGCGTCCTGCAGCATGCCGACGCCGACCTCCTCATAGGAGATCACCGAGAGGTCATCGGGCTGGTAGAGCTCGCCGGTCTCCGGGTTCTCGGCCTCGAGCACCTGCGCGTACTCGTTGTAGATCATCGCCTCGGCGGCGTCGATGTCGCCCGAGAGCAGCCCGTCCATGTTGAAGTCCTGCTGGACGAGCGTCACGTCGGTGGCCGGGTCGAGACCCGCCTGGCCGAGCGCCGCGAAGACCTCGTACTCGTTGCCGAACCCCCAGTTGCCGATCGTCTTGCCGGCGAAGTCCTCGGGGCTGGTGATGCCCGAGTCCGCGAACGCCACCTGCAGGGTGCCCGAACGCTGGAACACCTGGGCGATGTCGACGATGTCGGCGCCCCCTTCTCGCGTCGCCAGTGCCTTCGGGACCCACGCGACCGCGAAGTCCACCTGTCCGTCGGCCAGCGGCAACTGCGGCTGGATGTCGACCCCACCCTCGACGAGTGTGACCTCGAGGCACTGGTCCGCATAGAACCCCTCGTCCTGCGCCGCGTAGTAGCCCGCGAACTGGGCCTGGATGTACCACTGCATCTGGAAGCTGACCTCGTCGACCGTCTCGCAGTCCTCGCCGCCTCCGCCGCCTCCGCCGCCTCCGCCCTCGTCGTCACCGCACGCCGCGGCGACCAGCGAAAGCGCCAGGACGCCAGCCGCGAAGATCCTCCGCCTTCCCCTCATGCGACCCCCTTCCCCTCGGCGGAGCGGGCTCCGCCGATGCTCCCGTTCAACGATGCGCCATCATGCCCGAACCGGCTCGACCGCGCTCGCCCCGCCCGGGACCGCCACCCGCTCCAGGACGACCGCGACGAGGTAGAACACCAGGCCGAGCAGACAGGCGCCGAGCACGTACGCCCAGGCCTCGGCGTTGTTCGACAGCGAGATGTTGCTCACGATCCGACTCCCGAGGCCGTTCTGCGATCCGCCGAAGTACTCGGAGACGAACGCGGTGATCACCGATGCCGGCGCCGCGATCTTGAGCGCCGTGAACAGATAGGGAACGGCGTTCGGGATCCGCACCTTGCGCAGGACCGCCGCGTCGCTCGCGGCGTACGAGCGCATCAGCTCCAGATGGATCGCACCCACCTCGCGTAACCCGCGCGCCACGTTCACGAGCACGATGAAGTAGACGACCAGCGTCACCGTGAGGCGGCGCGGCACCTCGCTCGTCACCGGATACATGTTGTTGATGATCGCGATGAGGACGAAGATCGGGATCGCGTTCAGGCCGATCGCGAGCGGCGTCATGAGGTCGTTCAGCAGGCGGAACCGCGCGAGGAGGAAGCTCATCGCGATCCCGAGCGCCGTCCCGACGAGCAGGCCGACGAGCGCGTTCAGCCCGGAGACCTTCGTCGCCTCCCAGATCAGCGCGGTGTTCGCGCGGAACGCATCCCAGATCGCCGAGGGCGCGGGCAGGAAGTAGGTCTGGAAGTCGAACACGTTCACCGCCGCCTCCCAGATCAGCAGGAACCCGATGCCGAACACCACGGGTGGCCAGACGAGGCCGAAGACCGAGGTTCCGGAACGCCTCATCCCTCGACCGGTTCCTCGAGCGCCTGCTCGATGTCGGGGTCGACGCCCGAGGTCTCGATGCCCCGGAGCGCCTCGCGCACCTCGGTGACCTTCTTGAAGAACGCGTCGGCCTCGCGCGTGTCGACGTCGCGGTGTGGGCCGAGGTCGACGTCGATCACGTCGGTGATGCGGCCGGGGCGGGGCGACATCACGACGACACGCGTGGACAGGTAGACCGCCTCGGGGATCGAGTGGGTCACGAACACCACGGTGGTCGAGGTCTCGGCGCAGATCCGGAGCAGCTCCGCCTGCATGTGCTCGCGGGTCATCTCGTCGAGCGCGCCGAACGGCTCGTCCATGAGCAGCAGTGGCGGCCGCGCCGCGAGCGCTCGGGCGATCGCGACGCGCTGCTGCATCCCGCCGGAGAGCTGCCACGGGAAGTGGTCGGCGAACTCCGACAGCTTCACGAGCTCGAGCATCTCGAGCGCTCGGGAGCGCCGATCGGCCTTGCTCCACCGCTTCAGCTCGAGCGGCAGCTCGACGTTCTTCGTCACGGACCGCCAGTCGAAGAGCCCGGCCTGCTGGAACGCCATGCCGTAGTCCTGATCGAGGCGGGCCGTGCGGGCCGGCTTGCCGTTCACGAGGATCTCGCCGCTGGTGGGCTGGACGAGGTTCGCGATCAGCCGGAGCTGCGTGGACTTCCCGCAGCCCGACGGGCCGATGAGCGACACGAACTCGCCGGGCCCGATCGTGAGGTCGATGTCGACGAGGGCCTCTACGGCGTTCGGTCGGCCGGCGTTGAAGACCTTCGAGACCTTCCGAACCTCGACCGCCGTCACTCCGCGACCTCCCGGGGGCGGTTGCGCATCAGGGTCACGTCGGCAAGCGAGACGAGGCCGACCATCACGAGCCCGAGGACCGCCGTCACGATGACCGCGGTGAACACCTTCGACGGGTCCCCCGTCGCCTGCCGCGCGTACTCGATGATCAGGCGTCCGACCCCGCCCGCGAGGCCGGTCGAGAGCTCGGCGACGATCACACCGATCACCGAGGCCGTGGCCGCGAGCTTGAGCGCCGGGATCATGAACGGGAACGCGGCCGGGAACCGGAGCTTGAACAGCGTCTGGCGCCACGACGCCGCGTACGAGTCCATGAGCTCGAGCGCCGCCGGCGGGGTCGACGTGAGGCCCTTCAGCGTCCCGACCGCGACGGGGAAGAACGCGAGGAACGCGCCCATCACGGCTGCCGACAGCCAGCGCGGCCATTCGAACCCGCCGATCGACAGCCGCCCGCCCCAGCTCACGACGAGCGGTGCGAGGGCGATCAGTGGCACGGTCTGCGAGATCACGAGGTAGGGGAGCAGCCCTCGCTCGACCACCTTGAACCGCGCCATGAGGATCGCGAGGCCGAGGCCGAGGGTCGTGCCGATCGCGAACCCGACGAGCGCGATCCGGAACGTGAACCACGCGCCCTGCAGGACGACGACCCCGATCGGCGTCGAGGAGCCGGGCCGCTCCGGCTCCGCGTATCGCCCGAGCATCTCCCACACGTGCGGCATCGCGGTGTCGTTCGCCCGGGGCAGGATCGTCCACCCGAGGACCGTCCCCCCGTCCTGGGGCCCGACGAGCTTGTAGAGCTCCCAGATCGCGGCGACGAGCCCCAGGGCGAGCAGGAACAGCAGGGCCCGGCGGAACCCCTTCGTGGTGTCGGCCCGCGTCCCGGCCGTCACGTCTTCGCGATCGCGCGCTCGGCGAGCGCCGGGAGCACCTTCTCGCCGTACGCCTGCAGCGTCTCGTCCTTGCCGTCGTGCTGCAGGTACACCGCGAACTGGTCGACGCCGAGCGCGCGGAGCTCCTCGAGCCGCCGGACGTGCTGCTCGACCGGGCCGAGGATGCAGAAGCGGTCGACGATCCCGTCGGGGACGAACTGCGTGTGGACGTTCCCGACCCGTCCGTGCTCGTTGTAGTCGTAGTCCTGGCGGCCCTTGATGTACGCGGTGAGCGCCTCGGGCACCTCGGATCGCTCGCCGTAGCGCGCGACGATGTCGGCGACGTGGTTGCCGACCATGCCGCCGAACCAGCGGCACTGCTCGCGGGCGTACGCGAGGTCGTCGCCGACGAATGCCGGCGCCGCGACGCAGATGGCGACGTCGTGGGGGTTCCGGCCGGCTTCCTCCGCGGCCGCGCGGACCGCGCCGATCGTCCACTTCGTGATGTCCGGGTCGGCGAGCTGGAGGATGAAGCCGTCGCCGATCTCGCCGATCAGCTTGAGGGCTTTCGGGCCGTACCCGGCGATCCAGATGTCGACGCGGCTCTTCTGGGCCCACGGGAACCGGATCGTCGAGCCCCGGTACTCGGCGCCCCGGCCGTTCGCGAGCTCGCGCACGACCTCCACGCACTCGCGCAGGGTGGCGAGCGTCGCCGGCTTGCCGTTCGTCACGCGCACGGCCGAGTCCCCTCGGCCGATCCCGATGATCGTCCGGTTGCCGAACATCTCGTTCAGCGTCGCGAACACGCTTGCGGTCACGGTCCAGTCGCGGGTGGCCGGGTTCGTGACCATCGGCCCCACCGTCACGTTCCGCGTGTTGGCCAGGATCTGCGTGTGGATCGGATACGGGTCCTGCCACAGGATGTGGCTGTCGAACGTCCACACGTGGCTGAACCCGTACGTCTCGGCGCGCTTCGCGAGGTCGACCACGCGCGCGCTCGGCGGGGTGGTCTGCAGGACCACGCCGATGTCCATGGGTCACACCCCCCTGCGAACGGCGATCAGCGCGCGACGATCGGGTCGTACGCGTCGGGCCGGCGGTCGCGGTAGAAGGCCCAGCGGTCGCGGACCGCCCGGATCTTGTCGAGGTCGAGGTCGCGGACGATCAGCTCGGGCTTGTACGGGTCGCCGACCTCGCCGACGAACTGCCCCTCCGGATCCACGAAGTAGCTCTGGCCGTAGAAGTCGTTCTCGCCGAGCGGCTCGATCCCGACCCGGTTGATCGCGCCGACGTAGTACATGTTCGCGACCGCGGCGGCAGGCTGCTCGAGCCGCCACAGGTACTCGGAGAGGCCGCGGTGCGTCGCCGAGGGGTTGAACACGATCTCGGCGCCGGCCAGGCCGAGGATCCTCCAGCCCTCGGGGAAGTGACGGTCGTAGCAGATGTAGACGCCGACCTTGCCGACCGCGGTCTCGAAGATCGGATATCCCTCGGTCCCGGGCGCGAAGTAGAACTTCTCCCAGAAGCCCTGCACCTGCGGGATGTGCTGCTTGCGGTACTTGCCGAGGTACGTCCCGTCGGCATCGATCACCGCGGCGGTGTTGTGGTACAGCCCGGGCTGCACGACCTCGTACATCGGCAGCACCATCACCATGCCGAGCTCCTTGGCCACGCTCTGGAACCGCTTCGTCGTGGGACCGTCGGGGATCGGCTCGGTGTAGCTGTAGTACTGCGCGTCCTGCACCTGGCAGAAGTACGGCCCGTAGAAGAGCTCCTGGAAGCAGATGACCTCGGCGCCCTGCGCCGAGGCCTCGCGGGCCGCCTCCTCGTGCTTGTCGGTCATCGACTCCTGATCGCCGGCCCAGTCGGTCTGCAGCAGCGCGGCCTTGACGGTGGTCATCTCTGTCCTCCTCCTCTCGGCGCCGGTTTGGCGGCTGATCACCACCGACGGCACCGCCGGTCGACACGATGGTAACCACGCGCCCGCCCAGGCGCGAGGGGGTGCTAGCGGCGCCGGAGGAAGAACCAGGCGGCGCCCTTCGGCTCCTCGCCCGGCCGAACGTGTTCGAGCTCGAAGTCCCGCTCGAACCGGCGCCGGATCTCGGGCTCCCGGGTCCTACGCGGCGTGCCGGGGATCCGGAACCACGGGCCGAACGCGAAGATCATCGTCCGGGCGCCCGAACGGGCAACTCGGGCGACCTCCCGCACGTAGTCGTCCCGACGCCGGACGGCGACCGAGTGGAAGCAGCCGATGTCCAGCACGAGGTCGAAGGGGCCCTCGACCCCGAGCTCGGACAGGCGCGTCACGTCGCCCTCGACGAACGTCGCCCCGGAGGTCCAGTCGGTCTTGCGCCGCGCGGACTCGATCGCGAGCGCGGAGAAGTCCACGCCGACCGCGGTCCATCCGTGCTGCGCGAGCCAGATCGCGTTCGTCCCGGTGCCGCATCCGAGGTCGAGCGCGCGGCCGGGCTCCATGCTCGAGACCTCCTCGACGACCTCGGGAGGCGTCACCCCTGTGTCCCACGGCGTCCGGCCGCGACGGTACGCGCGCTCGTAGAGCCGTTCGGCGATCCCCATCACGCGACGCCCATCAGACGTCGCCGCTGAACGTGTCGCACGCCTCCGGATCGCCGCTGTCGAACCCGGTCCGGAACCACGTCGTGCGCTGCTCCGACGTGCCGTGCGTGAACGTCTCCGGATCGATCCTGCCCCGCGTCCGCTCCTGGATCCGGTCGTCGCCGACCGCCGCGGCGGCCGTGAGCGCCTCCTCGACGTCGCCCGGCTCGAGGATCCCGCGCGCGTAGACCGACGCCGCCCACACGCCGGCGAAGCAGTCCGCCTGGAGCTCGAGCCGGACGGAGAGCTCGTTGGCGTCCGACGGGTTCTCGCGGCTCTGCTGCTGCACGGCCGCGTTCGTCCCGAGGAGTGTCTGGACGTGGTGGCCCACCTCGTGCGCGAGCACGTAGGCCTGCGCGAAGTCGCCCGGCGCGCCGAAGTTCCGCTCGAGCTCCCGGAAGAACCCGAGCTCCAGGTACATTTGGCCATCCGCCGGACAGTAGAACGGACCGGTCGCCGGGCTCGCGACCCCGCAGCCCGAATCGATCGGCTCGGAGAACAGGACCAGGCGCGTGTCCTCATACGTCCGACCCGCCGGGCCGAAGATGTCGAGGTCCCAGGTCGCCTGGATGTCGTCGACGATCGCGTCCATCCGGTCTTCGACCGAGCCCTCCTCGATCGGACCCGACCCGCCGGCGGGAGCGGTCGGCGCCCCGCCGAGATCCGTCACGCCCGGGATGTCGAACCCGCCGCCGGCGCAGAACTGGAACGCGACGATCACGAGCACGATGAGCAGCGTCGCGCCGATCCCGCCTCCGACCGGGAGCGGCATGCCGCCCACCCGGGTCCCGCCGAGGCCGCCGAGGCCCGACGACTGACCCCGGCGGTCGATCACGCCGCCCGGACGCCGCCGCAGTCGTCGCCACTTCACCTCGTTGCTCCTCCGCCTCGTCCGTTCCGTCTCCGGTCGAGCGCTCCGTCAAACATCGGGAGGGCTGTGGCGGGCCTCCTGGGCGGTGCGGTAGAACACGAATCGGGCCGTCGGGTTCGACCAGCACGGCGCGTTGAGAGATGGGAGCGGCAACCATGAGGACGCTGATCAAGGGTGGGACGGTCGTCACCGCGACCGAGACCACGAAGGCCGACGTCGTGATCGAGGACGAGAAGATCGCCGCGATCGGCACCGGGATCCCGGTTCAGGCCGACGTGGAGATCGACGCGACCGACCGGTACGTGATGCCGGGCGGCGTCGACGTCCACACGCACATGGACCTGCCGTTCGGCGGCAGCTTCTGCTCCGACGATTTCGAGACGGGGACGATCGCGGCCGCGTTCGGCGGGACCACCACGATCGTGGACTTCGCGGTCCAGGACTACGGCGAGGGTCTCCGCCAGGGCCTCGACCGTTGGTTCGAGAAGGCCAAGCGCGCGACCACCGACTACGGGTTCCACATGATCGTCCGCGAGGTGAACGACCAGGTCCTGAAGGAGATGGACGAGCTCGTCGGCGAGGGCGTCACCTCGTTCAAGCTGTTCATGGCGTACCCGGGCGTGTTCATGCTCGACGACGCGTCGATCTTCAAGGCGATGCGACAGGCGGCCGACTCCGGGGCGCTGATCATGATGCACGCCGAGAACGGCGGACCGATCGACGTCCTCGTGCGGCAGTTCCTGGACGAAGGGAAGACCGACCCGGTGAACCACGGGCTCACGAGGCCCTCGGTGATGGAGGGCGAGGCCGTGCACCGCGCGTTCAAGCTCTCCGAGCTCGCGGGCGCCCCCGCCTACATCGTGCACCTGTCCTCGCGGGATGCGTTGAACGCCGTGCGGGAGGCGCGCGACCGCGGACAGGCCGCGTACGCGGAGACCTGCCCGCAGTACCTGTACCTGTCGCTCGACGACCTCGCACGTCCGGGGTTCGAGGGGGCGAAGTTCGTGTGCTCGCCGCCGCTGCGAACGGCCGACCATCAAGAGGACCTGTGGAAGGGACTCCAGGGGAACGATCTCCAGATCGTCTCGACCGACCACGCGCCGTTCAACTACGTCGGCCAGAAGGACATGGGCAAGGACGACTTCTCGAAGATCCCGAACGGCCTGCCCTCGGTCGAGGACCGCTTCACGCTCCTGTTCGAGGGCGTCGGGAACGGCCACATCGGGCTCAACCGGTTCGTGGAGGTCGTCGCGACCGCGCCGGCCAAGATGTTCGGCCTGTACCCGCGGAAGGGAACGATCGCGCCGGGCTCGGACGCGGACATCGTGGTTTTCGACCCGAACGCCGAGCGCGAGATCTCGGCCAGCACGCATCACATGAACGTCGACTACTCGCCGTACGAGGGCAGGAAGGTGCGCGGCCTGCCGGAGGTCGTGCTGCAGCGCGGCAACGTCCTCGTGCGGGACGGCCAGTTCCACGGCAGGTCCGGGGACGGGAGGTTCCAGCCGAGGAGCCGGATCCCGGGCTAGAGGCGGCTCAGGCGGGGGCGATCCGATAGCCGACGCCTCGGACCGTCTCGATCCACCCCGGCCCCAGCTTGTTGCGCAGGTACCGGACGTAGACGTCCACGCGGTTCGACCGCGGATCGAAGTCGATCGACCAGACCGAAGCGAGGAGCTCGCGGCGTCCGACGGTCTCGCCCCGGTGGCGCATCAGGGTCTCGAGCAGCTCGAACTCGCGCGGCGTGAGCCGGACGACCCGGCGCCCGATCCGGACGCTCCGGGCGCGGGCGTCGAGCTCGAGGTCGCCCGCGCGCACCCCGACGGCCCCACCTGCCTCCGGACGACCACCCACGCCAGATGTTCGCGGTCCGGGGTCCGGTGGATCGAAGTTCTTCCGAGTCTCAGGCCCGGCCGAGCGCCCCGGCGACCGCCTCGATGTCCTCTGGCGTCGTCCCGCAGCAGCCGCCGATCAGCCTCGCCCCGGCCTGCCTCCAGGCGCCGGGCCGAAGCGGAGACCGGGCGTCTTGGCGGGGCGGGTCGATCCAGGACTTCCGCATGGGGTCCCAGAACGAGCCGCGGTTCGGGTAGCAGACGACGGGGAGGTCCGTGCCGGCCGCCGCGATCTCGACGAGCGCGGAGGCGTGGAGTGGCGGGGTGCAGTTGATCCCGACGGCGACCACGTTCGGCGAGCCGGTCGCGACCGCCACGGCCTCCTCGAACGGGGTCCCGTCGCAGATGTGCCCGCCGTCGCGGCAGCTGAAGCTCATCCAGGCCGGGACGTCCGGGACGCGTTCGAGCGCCCGGACGATCGCCCGGGCCTCGACGATCGACGGGATGGTCTCGATCGCGAACAGGTCGGGCTGGGCCTCAACGAGCGCCTCCATCCGGGGAACGTGGAACGCCACGAGCTCGTCCTCGCCGCGGTCGTAGTCGCCGGTGTACTCGGCGCCGTTGCCCAGCATCGCGCCGTACGGGCCGATCGACGCCGCGACGACTCGGCCGTTCGTGGCAGAGTCGCGGGCGATTTCGACGCTCCGGCGCATGAGCGCCGCGGCCTCTGCGGTCCCGAGCCCTCGTCGCGCGAGGCCCTCGAACGTCGCCTGGTAGCTCGAGGAGATCGCGACGTCCGCGCCGGCCTCGAAGTACGCCGCGTGGACCTCGCGGATCCGCTCGGGATCCTCGACGAGGACGCGGGCCGACCAGAGCGGGTCCCGCAGGTCGGCCCCGCGCCGCTCGAGCTCGGTGGCGAGGCCGCCGTCGAGCACGACCGATCCGCGCTCCTCAAGGATCCGCTCGAACGGGTTCCGCATCGCGCGCACCAGCCTACGGCGTTGACCCGAGACGCCTTCGGGCGGAGGATGCGGCGTCGTCACGAACGATCGGGAGGGACCCCCGTGACCGCTGCCAGCACCTACATGCTCGTCTTCCGGACCCTGCACATCCTCGGGGGGATCGCGTGGGGCGGCTCGATCTTCCTGATGGTGTTCTTCCTGCAGCCGACCGCCAAGGCCGTGGGCCCCGCGGCCGGGCCGTTCATGCGCGAGCTGCTCTCGGTGCGCAAGCTCATGGACGTCGTGCTCGCGCTCGCGGCGACGACGATCGTCGCCGGCGGGTTCCTGTACTGGAACAACGTCGACACGGCGGGGAGCCTCGGCGACCTCCTCGACACGAACTACGGCGTGGCCCTCACGCTCGGCGCCGTCTCGGCGCTGATCGCGTTCGGCATCGGATGGTTCGCGACGCGGCCGACGGTGAAGCGGACGCTCGCGCTCGGGGGTCAGATCGCCCAGGCCGGGGATCAGCCGCCGCCCGAGCTCGTCCAGGAGCTGCAGGCGACGCAGGCGAAGGCCCGGACGCTCGCGAAGGTGAACTTCACGTTCGTGGCGCTCGCCGCCTTCTTCATGGCGACCGCGCGGTACTGGTAGCTCGCCGCATGTGAACGGGCCGGGCCCGCGATGCGGGCCCGGCCCGTTCGACGTTCCTGTTCCTCGCCGGCGCTTCGGCCCTTCAGGGCTCCGTCCGGTGGACCACACCGGAACCGATGAGGTTGGTGAGCTGGTTGGATTCTGCCGGTCGCCCGGCGCACGGGCGGGGGCGGTGGCCCCGGCCCGCGAGGGACGGCTAGCAGCCAGTCACCTCGGGGGTCTCCTGCGGTGTATGCAAGTAGGACCACCTCCTTTCTCCCGTGCGCCCATCGTGCGACAGATGTGGCTGAGTGGCAAGCAGGGCGGCCGACCTTCGAGCCGCCGGGGGTACGCTCGGCCGGTGACCACCGTCTACGACCTCTCCCTCGAGCAGCTCACGGAGCGGCTGGCCGGCTGGGGCGAGCCGGCGTTCCGGGCCAAGCAGGTGCACCGGCAGCTCTGGACGCGCGCCGCCACCTACGACCGGATGCCCGATGTCCCCAAGGCCGTGCGCGAACGCCTCGAGACGGAGCTCCCGATCGGGATCGAGGTGCTCGAGGAGCGCGAGGCCGACCGCGGCAGGACGCGCAAGGCGCTGCTGCGGCTCGGCGGCCGCCACGACATCGAGGTCGTCCTCATGGGCTACCGCGACCGCGTCACGGCCTGCGCGTCGACCCAGTCCGGCTGCGCGATGGGCTGCGGGTTCTGCGCGACCGGGCAGATGGGGCTGCGGAACAACCTGACCGCCGGCGAGATCGCGGCGCAGGTCCTCTGGGCTCGGCGCGCCGCCGGCGCTCTCCCGGCGTCGACGCCGCGGCGTCTGTCGAACGTGGTGTTCATGGGGATGGGGGAGCCGCTCTCGAACGAACGCCACACGTTCGCCGCGCTCGGCCTGATGACGGGGCCGATGGGGATGGGCGACCGCCACATCACGGTCTCCACGGTCGGGGTCGCCCCGGCGATCCGCCGGCTCGGGGAGGCGTACCCGCAGGTCGGCCTGGCGGTGAGCCTGCACGCGGCGGACGACGCGCTCCGGAGCGAGCTCGTGCCGGTGAACCGGCTCTGGCCGCTCGCGGAGCTGCAGGACGCCGTCGACGCGTGGCGCGCGCGGACGCACCGGCGGCCCTCGATCGAGTGGGCGATGATCCGCTCCACGAACGACGCGGACGAGCAGGCCGAACGCCTCGCGCCGATCGCGCTTCGGCTCCGCGCGCACGTGAACCTGATCCCGCTGAACCCGACGCCGGGGTGGCCCTCGCGCCCCAGCTCGCCGGCGCGGATCGAGGCGTTCGCCGCGATCCTCGCCGACGCGGGCGTGACGGTGACCGTCCGGGACACGCGCGGGCGCGAGATCGACGCCGCCTGCGGCCAGCTCTCGCTCGAGCACGCCGCGCGTACCGGGACGGCCTGAGACCGGCTGCTAGCGTGATGCGGCCATGGGGTTCATCGAGCTCTCCGAGGTGAGCTACGCCCTCCCGGGCGGCTGGACGCTGTTCCAGGGGGTGAGCTTCCGCGTGCCCGCCGGCGCGCACGCCGGCCTCGTCGGCGCGAACGGGATCGGGAAGTCCACGCTTCTGCGGCTGATCGCGGGGGAGGAGCAGCCGGCCTCCGGGGTGATCAGGGTCGACGGCCGCGTCGGGCTGATGCGGCAGTTCCTCGGCTCGGAGCGGAAGCCGACGACCATCCGCGAGTTCCTGCTCGCCTACGCCGAGCCCGCGGTCGCGGCGGCCGCGGGGGCGCTCGACAAGGCCGAGCGCTGGATGCGCGACCACCCCGGCGAGGACGGGCAGATGCGGTACGCGGAGGCGCTCGCCCGGTGGGGCGAGGCGGGCGGGTACGAGGCCGAGGTGCTGTTCGACACGTGCACCCACGCGGCGTTCGGCCAGGGCTACCCGGAGTGCGCCACGCGGCGGATCGAGACGCTCTCGGGCGGCGAGCGCAAGCGGCTCGCGATCGAGGTGATCCTGCGCTCGCCGTTCGAGACGGTGCTGCTCGACGAGCCGGACAACGCGCTCGACATCGAGGGCAAGCGCTGGCTCGAGGAGTCGATCGCCGCGAGCCCGAAGACGGTCCTGTTCGTCAGCCACGACCGGGCCGTGCTCGAACGCGCGGCCGACCGCATCGTGACGATGGAGGGACGGGCGGCGTGGACCCATCACGGCTCGTTCTCCACGTACATGGAGGCTCGGGACGCACGCGTCGAACGCCTCGACGACGAACACCGGCGGTTCGCCGCGGAGCGGGACCGGCTCGCCGCGATGGTGAAGGAGTTCAAGCGCAAGGCCGCCTACAACGATGGCTGGGCGTCGAAGGCGCGTTCGGCCGAGCACCGGCTCGAGCGGTTCGAGGAGCGCAACGCGCCGCCCGAGAAGGCGGCGGTGCAGAACGTCCGGATGCGGATCGGGGGCGGGCGGACGGGCAAGGTGGCCCTGCGGATCAAGGGCCTGTCGATCGCCGACATCGTGCGGCCGTTCGACGCCGAGATCTGGTTCGGCGAGCGCGTCGGGGTGATCGGGCCGAACGGCACCGGCAAGACGCACTTCATGCGGCTGCTGTCCGGCGAGGACATCGCGCACGAGGGGGAGTGGAGGCTCGGCGCACGGGTCGAGCCCGCGCTGTTCGCGCAGCTGCACGACCGTCCCGACGTGGCCGGGCTCTCGATCCTCGAGGTGCTGCGAAAGCGCGGCATGACGATGACCGAGTCGATGTCGGCGCTGCGTCGGTACGAGATCGAGCAGGTGAGTGGGAACCCGTTCGAGATCCTGTCCGGCGGCCAGCAGGCGAGGTTCCAGCTCCTGCTGATGGAGGTCGACTCGCCGACGATGCTGCTGCTCGACGAGCCGACCGACAACCTCGACGTCGCCTCGGCCGACGCGCTGCAGGAGGCCGTGAACCGCTACGAGGGCACGGTGATCGCGGTGACGCACGACCGGTGGTTCATGCGGTCGATGGACCGGTTCCTGTTCTTCGCCGACGACGGCTCGGTCCGCGAGCTGCTCGATGCGCCATACGAGGACGCCGCGCCGGTCGGATGAGGCGCGGTTCGGCTCTGGCCGTGGTCGTGGCGCTCGGGCTCGCGCTCGCCGCGTGCGACGGCGGCGACGCCCGAGCGCCGGCCGCGACCGCGCCCGAGCCGACCGTCTCGGCGTCACCCACCGTCGCGGCTTCTCCTTCGCCATCGCAGGACGAGCCGGACGAGACGACCGACCCCGAGACGACGGCGCTCGTGCCCCCCGAGGCCGATGCGCGGATCCCGCGCGGCATCCGGGCACTCGTGGCGGAGCTCGAGGCGACCGCGCTCGCGCGGCGGGTCGCCGTGCGGGAGTGGATCCGGTCGGGTGGGACGGGCGAGTGGCCACCCCCGGACGAGGTCGAGCTCCTCGTCCTGCACGAGCAGCGGATCTACCGGCTCCTCGCCGCGTACGACCGACTCGCGGAACGGGTCCTCCGGCGGGTGCCGCAAGGCTTGAGCGCCGAGGTGCGAGCGAACGTCGCCGCCGGCGCCGTCCTCTACGACCACTTCCAGCCGGTCGACGAGCTCCCCGACTTCGAGACCCGCCGGCCCGAGCCCGCGGACGAGCTCCTCGGCTACTTCCGCGCCGCCGAGGAGCGGTTCGGCGTCGGATGGGAGTACCTCGCGGCCGTGATGCTGATCGAGACGCGGATGGGACGGATCGCCTCGAGCAGCTCGGCGGGCGCGCAGGGGCCGATGCAGTTCCTGCCGTCGACGTGGGCAGCCTACGGCCTCGGCGGAGACATCCGGGCCGAGCGCGACGCGGTGATCGGCGCCGCGAACTACCTCAGCGCGTCCGGCGCCCCCGGCGACTATCGGGAGGCGCTGTACCACTACAACCCGGTCGACGCCTACGTGGATGCCGTCACGCGGTACGCGAAGGCGATGGAGCGCGACCGCGAGGCCTTCTACGCGTACTACAACTGGCAGGTCTTCGTGCGCACGACGTCCGGCGACGTCCGCCTGACCGGCCCCGGCCTCTAGGCGTCGTTCCGGCCGGTTCGGCACGCCCGGGCGTACGATCGCCCCGATGAGCCCGAGATCCCGTTTCGCGATCGGCGCGTCGGTCGTCTCGTTCGTGTTCGTCGCGCTCGTCGCGGCCACGCCTGGGTCGCCGTTCTCGCCGGTGCTGCCGTCGCCCCCCGCCGGTCCCGTCACGGCGCTCGCCGAGCTCGTCGGCCTCGATGCGCTGCACGGGAGCGCGATCGCCGCCGTCGGCGTCGTCGCGGTCGCGCTGGCTGCCGCGGCGTTCTTGTTCGTCCTGCTCGAGTGCTGGCGGGGCTCGATCGCGCCGCGGACCGTGATCGGTCTCGGGATCGCGTATCACGTGGTCCTGTTGCTGCTGCCGCTCCTGTTCTCGCGCGACGTCTACTCGTACGCGTACTACGGCAGGATCGCATCGAGGTATCACGCGAACCCGTACGTCGCGACGCCGATCGAGTTCCCGTCCGACCCGCTCGCCGCGTTCGTAGGACCGAAGTGGGTCGACACGCCGGCCGTCTACGGACCGCTGTGGACGCAGACGTCGGCGCTCGTGGTCCGCGTCGTGGACTCGGTCGCGGCGCAGGTCGCGGTGTTCCGGATCGTTGCGATCGCGGCGAGCCTCGCGACGATGTTCGTCGTGGCGGGGACGGTGCGGGGCGTCCGGCCCGAACGCGAGGCGTTCGCGGCCGCGCTCGTCGGGCTGAATCCCGTCGTCCTGTTCCAGAGCGCCGCGAGCGGTCACAACGACCTGCTCGTCGCGCTCGCGATCGCGGCGGCGCTCGCGCTCGTGTTCTCGGGGAGAGAGCTGTGGGCGACGGTGCTGTTGGCGCTCGGCGCGCTCGTCAAGGTGACGGCGGCCGCCCCCTTGCTCCTGTGGTGGGTCGCGGTCGCCGCCCGGGCCGAACACGGGCATCGCGTGCGCGCGCTCGTCCCGCACGTCGGCTCGGCCGCGGCGCTCGGGCTGCTCGCGGCGCTCCCGTTCCTGAACGCGAGCGACCCGACGCTCGGCGGGCTCGAGCTGGCGTCGCACGAGGGCTGGCTCGCGCCCTCGAGGCTGTTCCATCGCGTGTTCGACGCCCTGACGGGCGATACGCTCGGGTTCGTCCCCCGGTTGGTGTTCCCGGCGCTCCTGCTCGGCGCGTTGTTCCTGATCGCCCGGGCGGTCGTTCGACGTTCGCCGGCGATCCGTCCACCGCTCGTCGGCGCCTCGTGGGGGTGGGGGCTGCTCTGTCTGATGCTGCTCGGGCCGGTCCTGCTGCCGTGGTACGTGACGTGGGCGCTGCCGCTCGGCTGGCTGCTGCCGCGGGTGCCCCGGTCCGTCCTGATCGGGACGGGGCTCGCGCTCACCGTCTCGCAGTGGACATCGGAGCCCGCTCGGTTCGAGGCGGCGTACGAGGCGAACCTCTGGGTCGGGCACTGGGTGATCACGCCGGTGGTGATCGCGCTACTCGGCTGGCTGCTCCTCGACCTGTGGCGCCGGTCGCGTTCGGGCGCGCCGCTCGAGGACGTACCGGGCGACGTACCCGCCGCCGCCGCCCAGCGCTAGGGCGGCGATCGCGCCCGGCGCCTCGCCGACCGCGACGGCGAACACATCGAGCGTCACCGCGGCGAGGATCACGAGGCCGGCGCCGACCGCCGGCGCCACCGCGGCTGCGGTAGCGACGTCGTCGATGCCGATGCGCGCCCACCCGTAGCCGGCGAGGCCGAGGACGATGAGCGTCGCGACCGACACGAGCGTGATGCCGAGCGGCGTGAGTGGCTCGAGTGGATCGGCTGGGAACATCACGGTCGACGCGATCACCACCGCACCCTCCGGCGTGTCGATCGCATCGAACGGCTCGAGGACGAACACCTTCGCTTGCTGTCCGGTCTCGTCTTGGGCCGCCTCGATGTCGCGGGACGTGAGTTGGACCAACGCTCGTCGCTCGGGCGGATCCTCCGGTCCGCCCGGCGGGACCACCACGACAACGTCGCGGATCCGGTCGATCGGGACCCCGGCGCGGATCACGTTCCCGGCGCGGGTCGCGAGGAACGAGACCGTGGAGTCCGGTTCGTTCACCCAGAAGACGAGCGGCGTCCGTTCCGGGAGCGTCGCGATCGTGTCGTTCGCGACCCGGAGCGCCGTGACCTCCTCCTCCGAGAAGAACGGCTCCTGCCGGCTCCACGCGATCCACGATCCGGCGAGCATCGCGACGACCATCGCTGCGGTGACCGCCACCGCGAGCGCTCGACGACGCTGCAGCCACCGCCACACCCGCATCACGCCGAACGCCGCCAGGATCGGGATCGCGAACCCGAACGTGATGAACCGGTCCGCGGGCAGCCACCCGGTGACGAGCGCGAGCGCGACCCCGGCGACCGTGACGACGAACCATGACCGAAGGACCCGCCCCGCCGTTCCTTCGGGCGACGCGAACCCCGCGATCGCGAGCGGCACCGAGAGCCACTGGACGTACCTCGTCCAACGGTGGACGAACCGATCGAGATACGCGGACCGGAGCTCTGTCAGCAGACCGGCCCGCCGCAGGAACGCGTCTCGCGACGTATCGACGTCCGGCGGTGCCGGTCCGACCTGGATGGCGAGCAGCCCCGCGCCGAGCACCGCCCCGCCGCCGAGCGCCGCCCCCGCGATCCGATAGGCCTCGCTTCGCTCGGTGCGCCAGGTGACGACAGCGGCTCCCCCGAGGATCACCACTCCGACGAGGAAGAACTGCGGATGCGCGAGCCCGCTCCCCGCGAGCATGAGCGCCGCGACCACCGCGGCGCGGTTCGTCCGTCCGCCGAGCAGCGCGATCGCGGCGACGAAGGCGGCCGCCATCGCCAGGTTCGATAGGTAGCCGGCGGCGAGGTGCACGCCGAACGTCCCCGCCAACAACCCGGCGAGCGCCGCGGAGGCCGCCCCGCTCCGCCGCACCGCCGCGAACGACGCGAGCCCGAGCCCGACCCCGAGCGCGACCTCGAGCGCGGCCGTGACCTGCACGACCGACAGGCCGAGCGACCCCGACAGCACGAGCGCGAGCGCCGGGACCCCGGGCCGCGATCCCACGGCGGACAGGCCCTCGGCGCCGGCGAGCCGTGTCCACCACAGGTAGACCGGGGCGTCCGGCCCGAGTGGGAACGGATCGCCCTCGATGACGAACGGCCACAGGTACCAAAGGAGGAGCGCGAGCGCGAGCCCGCCGAGGAGCGTCGCGTCTCGACGCGCGGTGGACCCGCTCCCGTGCGCTCCCGCCGCCGTGTCGCCGGGCGAGCGCGTCGTCCTACCCCTGGGCGTTGAACGAACCCGTGGCGTCGATCAACCGGCCCCCGTTGCCCTCGAGATCAGTGCACGTGAACGTGCCTGAGATCTGGTTCGCGCCGGCCGCCCCGATCGTGATCGAGCACTCGCCGTCCATCGACTGGAACGAGGCGATGTCGTCGTCGGTCTGCACCGTGAGCGTGAG
>Ga0075430_100000929_pt1 | contig 23002 bp, 18 predicted proteins | sample RhiMetdeltSRZDD4_FD_75294 | JGI IMG/M metagenome (GOLD analysis project Ga0075430, IMG submission 75294) | Populus rhizosphere microbial communities from Tennessee, USA - Rhizosphere MetaG P. deltoides SRZDD4 | ecosystem: Host-associated > Plants > Roots > Rhizosphere > Soil | place: USA... | reverse complement strand
GGGTGGAGGCGGCGGGGGTGGCGGAGGAGGAGGCGCCCCGTGGGGCCCCTCGTCTCGCCCACCTTCCCCAGGCCCACCGGCACCCGGGTACTGCCAACCAGAATCTGACATGCGACCCCACTCCTGTCCGCCCCGGAACGGCCCGATCCTACGCCCGGCCTTACCACCCAGTCAGTACGTCGTCCGCCGCTCCCCCGGATTCACCGGGTCACCCGGAACGAGTCCACGATGTCCTCGATCTCCTCGGAACGGTCCTCCAGACCGGGCGGAGCAGCGCCTCGGGCCGCCCATGCGCTCTCCTCAGTGGCCCAGCCGTAGGCTGCGACTCCATGGCCATCCGGGCGGTGATCTTCGACTTTGGTGGGGTGATCCTGACCAGCCCGTTCGACGCGTTCGCGCGGCATGAGGCGGAGGCGGGTTTGCCGGCGGGGTTCATCCGGCAGCTGAACGCCACCAACCCGGATCGCAACGCCTGGGCGAAGCTGGAGCGCAGCGAGGTCGACCTCGACGGCTTCGTCGAGCTCTTCGAGGCCGAGGCCGCCGCGGCGGGCCATCCGATCGACGGCCGGGTCGTCCTGGCGTCGCTCGCCGGCGAGCTGCGGCCCGAGATGGTCACCGCCCTGCGGCGCTGCAGCGAGCGCCTCTCGACGGCGCTGCTCACCAACAACTTCGTGCTCGGACCGGACGGGCCGGACGGGCCCGACGGCGCCGACGACCCCGACCAAGACAACGGCAGCCGGCCGGCCGGGCCGTTCGCCGAGGTGATCAGCCTGTTCGACGTCGTCGTCGAGTCGAGCCAGGTGGGCCTGCGCAAGCCCGATCCGGCGATCTACACGCTGGTCTGCGAGAAGCTCGGGGTCGAGCCCGAAGAGGCCGTCTTCCTCGACGACCTGGGCATCAACCTGAAGCCGGCGCGGGCCATGGGGATGACGACCATCAAGGTCGTCGATCCCCAGGCCGCACTGGACGAGCTGGAAGCCGTGGTCGGCTTCCAGCTCTCCTAGCGGCGCCGCCGACCGCCTGCTGGGGGGTGTATCAGGCGGTCTCGGCGGTCCTGCCGAACTCGACTTGGAGCTTGTCGTACTCCTCGCCGGTGTCTTCCCAGTTCTCGAAGGCGATGACGCCCATCTCGGTGAAGCGGTCCCGCAGCCAGCCGTCGCCGGCGTCGAGCAGGCCGAGCTTGCGGCAGTTGGGCACGATCTTCGAGAACAGCATCTGCTGGAACATCGCCCGGCCGGGGTCCTGGACGACGAACGGGAGCACGTCCTTCGGGTCGATCTCCATCCGCTCCCAGACCTCCTGCTGGAGGAACCGGTCGCGCATCCGGATGGCGGCCTCGAAGGCGAACTCCTGGCGCTCGCGCAGCTCGGCCTGGCTCAGCTCGGTGTAGTACTCCTTGAGCGACAGCACGCCGAACGCCACGTGGCGGGCCTCGTCGGCCATGACATAGCGCAGCAGCTGCTTGAGCAGCGGATCGGGGGTCATCTGCGTCATGAAGCCGAAGGCGGCGAGGGCGAGGCCCTCGACCATGATCTGCATGCCCAGGTAGGTCATGTCCCACCGGCTGTCGCTGATGATGTCGTCGAGCAGCATCTTCAGGTGGGCGTTGATGGGATAGTGCCCGTCCTGCTTCTCGTCGAGGTACTTGGCGAACACCTCGACGTGGCGGGCCTCGTCCATGACCTGGGTCGACGCGTAGTACTTGGCGTCGATCCACGGCACGGTCTCGACGATCTTCGCCGTGCAGAGGAGGGCGCCCTGCTCACCGTGCATGAACTGGCTCAGCGTCCAGTTGTCACCCTCGATCGACAGCCGGATCCACTGCTCCTCGGTCCACTTCTCGAAGGGGGTGCCGGTGACGTCGGCCTCGAACTCGGCGAACTGGAGGCGCTGGAGGGCAGCGTTCTTCTCGAGGTCGACCTCGGTCTCCCACGGCAGGTCGGTCTCGCCGTTCCACTGGGAGTGCTTGGCCTTCTCGTAGAGCTTGTTGAGGGCCGGCCGGGCACCCTTCTCGTAGTCCCACGTGAAGATGGCGTCGGCGTTGTCCTGGACCGTGTGGATGACCTCGTCGACGTCAGTGTTGCTGACGTTCAGGATCGCCTGGAGATCGTTGATCTCGTCCCGCCCGATCAGGTCCTTGTTGCTGGCGTACTCGTCCACCGACATGGGTCCCCCGTCATGCTCGAGTGCTTGATAACGGCCATTATCCCCGACCACGAGGTGCGTTGAAAGAGAAGGTTACGTGACCTTGGTCACCGTTCAGCCGGCTGGAGCAGGGCGGCTGCGCTGGGAAGTCGGGCGCAGCCGGCGAGCGCGCAGAGGCCTGCACAGGCAGAAGCAAGCAGCGTCGTCCGGGGCCCGACGAGCTGTGACACGACGCCGAGGAGGACCATCCCAACGGGGAGCGCGCCGATGGCGGTGCTCAAGAGGCCGAGGGCCGCGCCTCGCTCGGCCTCGGGAGCCGACTCGATGGCCAACAGGCTCTGCATGGCTGCGAACCCGGCCGAGCCCGTGCCCGCCAGCAGCAACGCGAGGCAGGCGGCCCCGACCGCCGGCGCCAGGGCGAACAGGCACAGGCCGACGAGCGCGATGCCCGACCCGCCGACGAACACCTGGCCGTGACGTCGGCTGGGGCGGGACGCCAGGACCAGGCCGCCGGCCAGCTGCCCGCACCCGGCCGCTGACCCCATGACGCCCGCGAGCAGCGCGCTCGCCGACAGCTCCTTGGCCACCACCGGGATGAGCGGCAGGAACGAGAAGTAGAAGAGGTTGACCACCACGGTGATCCCCAGGAGCCCGACCAACCGCGGGCTCTGCCTGAGGAGCTGGAGGCACCCCCGCAGGTAAGCCTCGAACCGGACATCTTCGTGCTGCTGGGGAGCCGATGGGACGGCTGGCACGGGGCGGAGGCGGGCGAGGATGAGGGTCGACCCCAACATCAGCAGCGTCAGGGCGGCGAAGGCGGCGCCGAGGCCGACGGCGTCCACGATGGCGCCGCCCATCAGAGCGCCGGCCACGCTCGAGCTGGCCACGCCGACCGAGTCCAGCGTCAGCGCCCGGGCGGCTCGCGCGGGGCCGGCGGCGTCGTACATCAGCGGTCGCAACGCGGTCATGTTCAGCACCCCGCCGAGGCCGACCGCCAGGGTGAACGGGAACATCATCCACACCTGCAGGCCACCCGACTGGGCCACCACCGCGAGCGCGACGCCGAGCGGGAGCAGCACCAGCTGGCCGGCGATCAGCAGGCGCCGCCGGTCGAAGCGGTCGCTCAGGATCCCCGCACCGAGGCCGCCCAGCAGCATCGGTGCGAACACGCAGGCCCCGACGAGCTGGTTGAGGACCGGGCGGTCGGTCAGCTCCGACACCACGTAGCTCCCGAGGAAGAGGCCACCCCACCGGGTCGTGTGCCAGAGCCAGCCGCTCAGGAACAGAGCTCGGAACGTCCGCCGATCGGCCACCTCAGCACTCGGCGCTCAGCGCCGCCCCGATGGCGAGCGGGCTGGTGACGCCGAGGTCGTCGAGGATCTGGTGCCCGACGCCTTCGTCCCGCTCCCGCCCTTGGCCCCGCAGGTAGACGACCACGCCCCGGCCCGCCTCGCCGATGACGCGCATCGCCTCGCGGAGCTCACGGCCGCACTCGCACCGGCTGCTCCCGAACACGTCGCCGGTGAGGCACTCGACGTGCATCCGCACCGGGACGTCCCGGGCCCCGGCCACGACGCCGTTGACGAGGGCGAGGTGGGTCGTCCCGTCGAGCTGCGACTCGAAGGCGACGCAGTGGAAGTTGCCCCACGGGGTCGGGAGGCGACTCTGGGCCACCCGCGTCACCAGCGTCTCGGTGTGCCGGCGGTGGGCGATGAGATCGCTGATCGACACGAGCACCAGCCCGTGCCTGCGGGCGAAGGCGGTGAGGTCCGGGAGCCGAGCCATGCCGCCACCGTCCAGCACCACCTCGCTCAGCACGCCCGCCGGTGCACGCCCCGCGAGCCGGGCGAGGTCGAGGGCGGCCTCGGTGTGGCCCGGGCGCTCGAGGACCCCACCGGGTCGGGCCCGGAGCGGGAAGACGTGGCCGGGCCGGTTGAAGTCGGCCGCGCCGCGGGCAGGGTCGGCGAGAGCTCGCAGGGTCGCGGCCCGGTCGGCCGACGAGATGCCGGTGGTGGTGCCCTCCCGCAGGTCGACCGACACCGTGAAGGCGGTTCCCTTGGCGTCCTGGTTGGCGCCGACCGGCACCATCAGCCGCAGCTCGAGCCGGTCGCAGCGCTCGCCGTCGAGCGCCACGCAGATGACCCCGGACGTGTGGCGGACCATGAAGGCGAGCAGCTCGGGGGTAACGGCGTCGGCGGCCACGACGAGGTCGCCCTCGTTCTCGCGGTCCTCGTCGTCGACGACCACCACCAGCTCGCCGGCAGCGATGGCGGCGAGCGCGGCTTCGACGGTGTTCCCTCGCAGTCGCAACGGTGGGTGCAGCACGAGCGCAACGCAACCAGGTCGCTGTTGCCCCCCGGGTTCGGCGGGGTCAACGGTCGATTGCGCCGAACAGCTCGGGTGGCGAGCGGCGCAATGGGGTGTTGACGGGGGCGTGACTTCGGGCTGGTTGGCTGCTGCGATGCAGCTCTCGATCGTGGACCTCGGCCAGGTCCCGGCCAGTGGGACCTGCGCTGACGCGTTCGCCGCCACGGTGGGCCTGGCGCAGCTGGCCGAGCGGCTCGGCTACCACCGCTACTGGATCGCCGAGCACCACGGCCGGGGCGAGACCTTCGCCAGCAGCAACCCCGAGGTGCTCGTCGCGCACGTCGCCGCCGCGACCACTCGGATCCGGGTGGGCTCCGGCGGCGTGCTCCTGAACCACTACAGCCCGTTCAAGGTGGCCGAGGTGTTCCGGGTGCTGCACGCCCTGCACCCCGGGCGCATCGACCTCGGCTTCGGCCGGGCCGACGGTATCCCGGTCGTCGACTTCGCCCTGAAGCGGGACCGGGAGGCGCCCGACGCCGCCGGCATGCTGGCCTGGCTCGCCCAGGAGGAGCAGGTCAGAGAGCTGGTCGACTGGTTGACCGGGTCGTTCCCCGCCGACCACCCGTTCGCCGACGTGTCCCTGTTGCCCGGCGTTGCCGGCGGGCCGGAGCTCTGGCTCCTCGGGGCGACGACCGCCAGCGCCGCGCTCGCCGGGCGGCTGGGCCTGAGGTTCTGCTTCGCCGGGTTCCTCAACCCCGAGGGCGCCGTCGGTGCGCTGCGGACGTACCGGGCTACGGCCGCCGCCGAGCCGCACGCCATGCTGGCGCTGAACATGACCTGTGCGCCGACCGACGCCGAGGCCGACCGCCTGCGGGCGTCGGCGTCGCTGTTCTGGGCCCGGGCGCGGCGGGGTGAGGACCAGCGGCGGCCTCTCCCCCACCCCGACGACGCCCTGCTGGAGCTGGGCGGCCCACCCGCGCCGGACCCCCGGCTGCTGTCCGGGAGCCCGAGCCGGCTGCGCGAGGCCATCGAGGAGCTGGTCGCCCTCGCCGGCGCCGACGAGGTGATCGTCCAGGACCTCATCGCCGACCCCGCCGCCCGCCGCGAGTCCTACGAGCTCCTCGCCGACGTCTTCGACCTCGGCGTCGACGCCCCCCTCCTGGTCAGCGGCGGTGGGTCGTCGCCGTGAAGGTCACGCGGTCGCCGCGGAAGCGGGTCTGGCTGAGGGCCCGGGGGCGGCCTTCGGCGTCGTTGATCAGGTCCTCGCACCACAGGATCGGGGTCCCGTCGACGATGCCGAGCAAGCTCGCAGTCTGGGGGTCGGCGGCGACGGCTGCCACCTGCGTGGAGCCGGTGCCCACGTCGACGCGCTGGTCGCCCTCCAGGAACGCCACGGCGTCCGGGGGCAGGCCGGTGGCCGGAGCCGGTTGGTCGGGCGGCAGGGCCAGGTAGCTCACCGACACGGCCAACGGCGTCGTGCCCCGGTAGACCAGGCCGTCGGTCATCAGCACCGGCGCGCCGTGCGCCAGGTCGAGGCGCGTGCCGACGATCGGCGGGACCGGGATGACCCGGCTCTCGATGACCTTGCCGTACGTGCCGACGGTGTCGTCGCCGCTGAACTCGGGGAACGTCATCACCTGGTCGATGGGGAGCACGGTCGATCCCCGCACCAGCGTGCCCACCTTGCGGCCCCGGGTGACGAGGCCCTGCTCCGCCAGCAGCTGCAGCACCGAGCGGACCGTGTTGCGGCTGGCAGACAGCGCGTCGATCAGCTCGCCCTCGACGAGGCGGGCGTCGCAGCCGAGCGCCGGCAACGACGACCGCAGCAAGTCGTAGGTGCGGCGAACCGAGTTGTTGGCGTGCGTCGGCCGAGCACGCCGACGTTCGTAGAGCGCACGTGATGACAGGCCGGGCATGCCTGCGACCATAAGCACCCCGTGTTCCGGGCAATTCACGACTCCGCGACGCCGCCATTACGGCCAACTGTCGCATCGATTGCGTCGTCGAACGGCGTAATCGAGCATGCGCGTCCTCGATCCAACGATGAAACAAGCCGCGGCTCAACTCGTCGGGAGTCCAGGCCAAGCGACGAAGGAGATGCCGCCATGTTCCACCTCGGATGGTTCATGAACTTCACGCCCGACGAGTGGAACGACCCGTTCGCGGCAGGTGGAAACCCCTGGACAGGTGACTTCTACATCGAGATGGCGCAGGCCATGGAGCGCGCCTGTTTCGACTACATCATGATCGAGGACACCCTGATGGTGTCCGATGCCTACGGCGGCAGCTTTGACGTGTACCTCAAGCACGCAATGATGGCGCCGAAGCACGATCCGTCACCGTTGGCGGCGATCATGGCGCTGTCGACCAAGCAGATGGGCGTCGTCGCGACCATGTCGACAACGTTCTATCCGCCGTTCCTGTTGGCCCGTTTGTGCTCGACGCTCGACCACATCGCCCGGGGCCGGTTCGGGTGGAACATCGTGACGTCCGGCGAGGACGGGTCGGCCCAGAACTTCGGCCTCGACAAGCTGCCGGAGCACGACCACCGCTACGACGTGGCCGACGAGTACCTCGACCTGGTCTGCCAGCTCTGGGACTCGTGGGCGCCCGATGCGGTGGTCCTCGATCGCGCGACCGGCACCTACGCCGATGCCGCCAAGGTGCACGCCATCAACTTCTCCGGCCAGCACTTCCGCTCCCGGGGACCGCTGAACACCGTCCGGTCGCCGCAGGGGCGCCCCACGTTCGTGCAGGCCGGCGGGTCGCCCAAAGGCCGCAACTTCGCAGCGAAGCACGCCGACTCGATCATCGCGGTCGCCAACGGCATCGAGGGCATGAAGGCCTACCGGGACGATGTCCGGGAACGGATGGTCGCCCAGGGCCGCAAACCCGACGACTGCAAAGTGCTGTTCGTGGTCGGGCCGATCCTCGGCGCCACCGAGGAGGAGGCCCGGGCCAAGCAGGCGCGGATGAACGACGACGACCTGTTCATCGAGCAATCGCTGGCCGGCATCTCGTCGGTCACCGACATCGACTTCTCCCAGTTCGACCTCGACGAGCCGCTCCCCCAGCTGACGACCAACGGCGAGCGGGGCTCGCTCGACAAGTTCGCCCAGTGGGGCTCGAACAAGACGCTGCGCCAGTTGGTGCTGGACAACGGCGGCGTGTCCGACTCGGTCGAGCTGGTCGGGACGCCCGACCAGGTGGCCGCCAGGATGGGCGAGGTCATGGAGGCCGTCGGTGGTGACGGCTTCCTGATCACGGCGCCGGGCATGCGCGTGAGCCGCAAGTACATCACCGAGATCTGCGACGGCCTGATCCCCGCCCTCCAGCGCCGCGGCCTGACCCGCACGTCGTACACCTACGACCACCTGCGCGACACCTTGCGGGAGTTCTAGCTAGAACTCGAGGAGGTTGTCCCGGAACATCTCGTGGGTGTAGGTCCGGCGCACCAAGCCCCGCTTCTGGAGCGCCGGTACCAACCCCTCGGTGATCTCGGCGACCGCCCGGCGGTTCATCGCCGGCAGGTAGAAGAGGAAGCCGTCGCCGCCGACCTCGTCCATGACGTCGGCCATGATGCCGGCGACCTCGTCCGGAGTGCCTGCGGGCTCGAAGGCGTGCTTGCGGGCGGCCACCTCGCGAAGGGTGCGGCTGCCCTTCAGCATGTGGGCCAGCGAGCTCTGGTGGCCGTTGGTCTCGAACTGGGCCTCGAGCTCCTCGATCGGGGTATCGACGTCGTAGGGCGACATGTCGAGGTCGGTGATGAAGCCAACACCGGCCAGGCCCAGCTCGGGACGGGCGAGGCGGTGGGCGTCGATCCGGGCCTGCTTCGCATGCGCCTCCTCGGACGTCTCGGCCAGGGTCGGGGAGACGAGGAAGAGGACCTTGCAGTCGTCGGGCTTGCGGCCGAGGCGCTCCATGCGGGCGCACACGTCGTCCCGATACTCCTTCATCATGGCGGCGTCGGTGGCCGAGGCGATGATCGAGTCGGCGTGAGCTGCGGCAAACTCCCGGCCTCGGGGTGAGCCGCCGGCCTGCACGAGGACCGGGCGGCCCTGCGGCGGTCGCGCGGTGTTGAGCGGACCCCGGCTCTTGAACCACTGACCTTCGAAGTCGACGGTGTGGACCTTGGTGTGGTCGGCGTAGATGCCACCGTCGGGATCGTCGACGATGGCGTCGACCTCCCACGACTCCCAGAGCTGGCACACCAGGCGCGTGAACTCGTCGGCCATGTCGTAGCGGACGTCGTGGGGCGGCTGGGTGTCCCGGCCGTAGTTCTGGGCGGCCCGATCGGAGCTGCCGGTGACGATGTTCCAGCCGGCGCGGCCGGCCGATACGTGGTCGAGGGTCGACACGAGCCGTGCCAACAGGAACGGCGGGTACTCCGTGACCGTCAACGTCGGCACCACACCGATGCGGCTGGTGGCCTGGGTCAGGATGGTGGCGAGCACCGCCGGGTCCTGCTTCGGGACGGTCATGGCGTTGCGGAGGTACACCTCGGCGCTGCCGGCATAGGCGTCGCAGACGAACGACGAGTCCTCGATGATCAGGTAGTCGAAGCCGGCGCGCTCCAGGGAGCGAGCGAAGTCGACGTAGAAGTCGGGCCCGAACCAGGCGCGGCCGTCACTGCCACGCCACGGCCCGTCCCACTCCCCCACACCGAACCCGCCGCCGACGAACCATGCCAGGTGGAAGCGTTCTGCAGCCATCGGCCCAGCCCAGCGCGGTTCCGTTGCCCCCTCACGTCCGTCCGGTGCACCGCCGATTACGCCGTCCAATGTACGAACACATGTTCGCATCGAGTGCTAATGTGCACACACCGACACGACAAGGAGGCGAGGGATGAAGCTACTGACCGCGACGGCTTCGGGCCAGGGCCAACGGGACAACGACTTCCACTGGTGTCTGGAAGGTGAGCTGGTGGTCCCGCCCATGCTGGTCTGCGCACGCGATGCCAAGGACCCCGACGGTGGCTGTGGCTGCGGTCGGGCGTTCACCGGGCTCGGCAGCCAGCGAGCGACGACCACGGCGATGGTGCGGGACATCTCGGGTGTCACCCGCACCGAGTACGCCGCCATGATCCACACCTCGCTCGCCGAGCGGGGCTGGAGCATGAGCAGCGCGGAGGAGATCGCCCGGGGGATGATCGCCCTCGCGGCCCGGCTGCCCGAGGAGACGGTCATCGAGCGCCGCCTGGACATCATCCAAACCCGCCGCTCCCCCGCCCACCGGGAGCAACCCCGATGACCCGCGCCACCACCTGCCCAGCGTCCACCAGCACCATCCGCGCCGCCCGCGACCCACCGGTGTCGGCGTAATCGAACGTGCATCGCTGTGACCTTGGGACGTCACGCTCTGCGACTTCGCTGCCTACGCACAGCAACGAAAGGCAGCAGTCGTGGCACAAGAGCTGGTGGTTCGTCTCGATCGTCGGCGGTTCCTGAAGGGGACGGCCCTCGCAGGCGCACTGGCCTACACCAGTAGCACAGAGCTGCTCGCGGCGTGCGGCGGAGGTGCGTCCGAGGCCGGCGGCGGAGGCGAGCTCAGCGACACGCTGGTCTACGCCTTCCTGCTCGACATGCAGGTGCCCGACCCCGACATCTTCTACGAGGGTGAAGGCCTGGCAGTCACGCTGTCCTGCTACGACAGCCTGATCCGGTACAAGGACGACTCACCGGAGCTCGAGCCGTCGCTGGCCGAGGCCTGGGAGGTCACCCCGGATGGCCTCACCTACACCTTCCACCTGAAGGACGGGGTCACGTTCCACGACGGGTCGCCGTGTGATGCCACCGCCTGGATCAGGAGCATGGAACGGCGGACCAAGGTCAACCAGGGTCCTGCCTACATGCTCGCCCAGGTCGCCAAGACCGAGGCACCCGACGCCGCGACCCTGGTGGTCCGCCTGAGGCAACCGGTGCAGCCGTTCCTCGACTACCTCGCCTGCCCATGGGGTCAGAAGGTCGTCAGCCCAACGGCGGTCGCCAAGAACGCCAAGGGCGACGACCTGGCCCAGGCCTGGCTCGAGTCCCACGACGCCGGCACCGGGGCGTACACCATCGCCGAGTTCGAGCCCGGCAGCCACTACACGCTCCAGGCCTACGACGGCTACTGGGGCAAGGCCCCGGAGTTCAGCACTGTGCGGATCGAGATCATCCCGGACGTGTCGACCCAGCGGCTCAAGTTCGAGCAGGGCGAGGTCAACCTCATCACCAAGGGCATGCCGATCGACGACATCAAGACGTTCGAGGGCAAGCCGGGCTTCACCGTCGAGAAGCGGCCGGTCGCCTGGAAGTCGGCGATCTTCGTCAACCCCAACAAGGGCATCTTCGCCGACCAGAAGGTGCGCCAGGCGCTGCGGCTGGCCCTCGACCGCCAGGCACTCCTCGAACCGACCTACGGCGACACCGCCAAGTTGTCGACGCAGTTCTACCCCTCGGGGATGCTGCCTGACGGCGTCGCCCCGGACGATCCCAAGCACGACCCCTCGGTCCTCAAGGGCCTCGTCGCCGGGCTCGACGACAAGAAGGTCGACATCGCCTACGACGAGCAGGGCGGGGCCACCGACCGGCGGCTCGCCGAGCTCGTGCAGACCCAGCTCCAGGCGCTGGGGCTCGAGGTCACGGTGCGGGGCATGCCGACGTCGCAGACCTTCGCCCTGTTCGAGACGCCCGAGGCCGAGCGGCCCAACCTGCTGGTGGCGATCTCTGGCGGCGACGCTCTCAACGCCGACACCGAGCTGCGCATCGTGTTCCGGACGGGGGCCGAACCGCTCAACTGGTTCGGCTACACGCTGCCGGAGCTCGACCAGGTCATGGATCAGGCCCAAGCCGCGACCACGAAGGAGGCGGCCTACCAAGGCTTCGCCAAGGCGGCCGAGCTGATCCTCGACCAGGGCTGGCTGATCAACCTGGGCGACCAGCAGGACGTGCTCCTGATGACCGAAGGCATCGGCGGCGTCGTCCACGACATGGCCGCTGGCCGCCAGGTCCGCCTCGAGAAGCTGACCAAGACCTGACGCCCGGCGTCCCGCATGTCGATCTCTCGGGGGAGCAGCCACCAGCGCACCCGCGCGCCGACGTCGCCCACCGGGGTCGGATCGGAGCGGTGGTTTCGGGGGTTGGTGGCGGCGGCGGGGTTTGCGTTGGCGATGACGGCGCCGTTGGAGCTGCTGTACGCCCGGGGGTTCGGGGTCGATCACGTCGGGGTCAGCGTCTTCATCCTCACGACGATGGTCGGGATGATCGTCGTCGACGTCCTAGGCACCCGGTTCGTCCCCCATCTCGCGGCCCGGACGACGCTCGCCGGCGGCATGTGCGCGTTCGGCCTCAGCTGCGGGCTCATGGGGAGCGCACCGACGTTCCCGCTGCTGCTCGCCGGCCGCGTCGTGCAGGGCCTCGGCGCCGCCGTGCTCCTCGGCGGCGGGCTCCAGGCTGCAGTGCGGGTGTACGCCAGCCGGGAACGGGCGCTCGGGGCGTTCAACGGCGCGCTCCTGCTCGGCAGCTCGCTGGGCGCCCCCGCCGGTGGCTGGCTCGCCGGCCGCTTCCCCGGCCAGACCGGCTACCGCTTCACGTTCTATGCCTGCGCCGCGGCGTGCGGCGCGGTCGCCGTAGTAGTCGCCGGGCGGCTTCCCCCGCTGCGGCCAGCCGACGGAGCCATCGCCCGGATCGGCCTCCCTCGCCTCGACGGGCCGCCGGGGATCGGCCCAGCACTGCTGCTCGGCAGCCTCGGCGACTTCATGCGAGGTGGGGTCGTCTACACCGCGCTGCCGCTGGTCGGCGCCCAGCGTGACCTGTCGACGGCCACCATCGGCATCGCCGTCGGCGTCCTTACCGCGGTCGAGATCGTGATGATGAGCCGAGCCGAGGCAGTGATCGGGCGGTTCGGGGTGGTCGGATGCATCTTGGCCGCGCTCGCGACCGGCATCTGCAGCTCCTGCGTCCTGGCGTTCGCGACGGGCCGCGTTGCCTTCGTCGCCGGTGCCTTCGTCTTCGGCTTCGCGGTCGCCGGCGCGACGGTCGCCCCGCCATTGTTGATCGTCACCCTCACGGGCGACGCCGCCACCGGGCTCGCCCAGTTCCGGATCGCCAGCGGCATCGGCATGGCGGTCGGCTCGACCGGCGTGGCCCTCGTCGCCACCGCGCTTGGGCCGACCCGGCTCTTCGGGCTCGTCGCGGCCTGCCTCGTGGCCGCCGGACTGCTCACCTATGCCATCGGGAGGCGGCCGGCGTAATCGAACCTCCACCGGGCGGAGACCACCGGGACATGGCCCGACGGTTGGCTGGAATCGTCCAATCAGGCTGTGACCAGGAGGTTCGCGATGGCGGCCAAGCCCTTCCACCTCGGGTGGTTCATGAACTTCACCCCTGACGAGTGGAACGACCCGTTCGGTGCCGGGGGCAACCCGTGGACCGGCGACTTCTACATAGAGATGGCCCAAGCGCTCGAGCGGGCGTGCTTCGACTACATCATGATCGAGGACACGCTGATGGTGTCCGACGCCTACGGCGGCAGCTTCGACGTCTACCTGAAGCACGCCATGATGGCCCCGAAGCACGACCCGTCGCCGCTGGCGGCGCTGATGTCGTATGCCACGTCGAAGCTCGGGGTGGTGGCCACGATGTCGACCACCTTCTACCCCCCGTTCATGCTCGCCCGGCTGTGCTCGACGCTCGACCACATCGCCCGGGGTCGGTTCGGCTGGAACGTGGTGACCTCCGGTGAGGACGGCTCGGCCCACAACTTCGGCCTCGACAAGCTCCCCGAGCACGACCACCGCTACGACGTCGCCGACGAGTACATGGACGTGGTCTGCCAGCTGTGGGACTCGTGGGCGCCCGACGCCGTGGTCCTCGACCGCGAGACCGGCACCTATGCCGACGCCTCCAAGGTCCACGCCATCAACTTCGAGGGCCAGTACTTCCGCAGCCGTGGCCCGCTGAACACGGTGCGCTCACCGCAGGGCCGGCCGACTTTCGTGCAGGCCGGCGGCTCACCCAAGGGCCGCAACTTCGCCGCCAAGCACGCCGACTCGATCATCGCCACGGCCACCGGCATCGAGGGCATGAAGGAGTACCGCGACGACGTCCGCTCGAAGATGCTGGCCCACGGCCGCAAGCCCGACGAATGCAAGGTGCTCTTCCTGGTCTCGCCGATCCTGGCCTCGACCGACGACGAGGCCCAGGAGAGGCGCAAGGTCGACGCCAACGACCCGCTGTTCTTCGAGCAGGCGCTGGCGGGCATCTCGTCGGTGACCGACATCGACTTCTCGCAGTTCGACCTCGACGAGCCCCTGCCCGAGCTCACCACCAACGGCGAGCGGGGCTCGCTCGACAAGTTCGCCCAGTGGGGCAGCGGCAAGACGCTGCGCGAGCTGGTCATCGATCGGATCGACCGCTCGATCGACCTGTGCGGCTCGCCCGACACGGTCGCCGCCAAGATGGGCGAGGTGATGGAGGAGGTCGGCGGCGACGGCTTCCTGATCACCGCACCCAACATGCGGGTCAGCCGCCGCTACGTCACCGAGATCACCGAGGGCCTGATCCCCGCCCTGCAGCGCCGGGGCCTGACCCGCAGTTCCTACACCTTCGACCACCTCCGGGGCACGCTCCGGGAGTTCTGAGCGTTCGGCACGACCCCCGCATCCGAGAGGCTCAGGCCCGGATGCGAGGGTCGGCGACCGCCTGGAGGAGGTCGACCACCAGGTTGGCGATGACGTAGAGGCAGCCGAGCATCAGCGTCACGCCTGCCACCGTGGTGAAGTCGCCCTTGTTGATCGCCTGTGACGTGTACAGGCCAACTCCCGGCCAGGCGAAGATGACCTCGATCAGGATCACGCCGCTGAACAGGGCGGCGATCTGGACCCCGCCCATCGACAGCACTGGTCCGATGGAGTTCCGCAGGGCATGGCGCAGCACCACGGCCCGCTCCCCCAGCCCCTTCGATCGGGCCGTCCGGACGAAGTCCGACCGGAGCGTGTGCTGCAGGCTGCTCCGCAGGACCCGACCGATCGCCACCGCCGGCCCCAGCGTCAGGCACGTCGCCGGCAGGACCAGGTGGAGCCACGCGTCGTAGGTGACGTCGAACCGCCGGTTGAGGATGCCGTCGAGCAGGAGGAATCCGGTCGGGCCGTCGGGCGTGTCGCGGATGCCGGTGCGCCCTGTCGCGGGCAACCACCCCAGGTTCCGGTAGAAGACGATGACCCCCAGCAGCGACGCCAGGAAGATCGGCACCGACGACCCGCCGATCATCACGAACCGCAGCGCTCCCGAGCCCCGCCAGCCGCTGGCCGTCACCACCCCCAGCAAGGTCCCGAGCAGCATCGCCAGCACGAACGCCACCACGATGAGCTCGACGGTCGCGGGCACGTAGGTGCCGAGGTCGGTGCTCACCGGGCGCCGCGTCACCGCCGACGTGCCCAGGTCACCGGTCACCACGTGGCCGACGTAGCGGCCGTACTGCACGGGCAGCGGGTCGTCGAGACCCATCTTCTCCCGCTGGCGGTCGACCACCTCGCGGGACGCCTTCTCTCCCACGATGGCCCGGGCCGGGTCGACCGGCGAGATCTGCTGCAGCACGAACACGATGCCGGCCAGCGCCAGCAGCACCGGGATGACGGCCACCAGCCGTAGTGCCAGAACCCTGAGCATCGGGGTCTCCTCTCGGGAGCGGGATCAGCGGTCACGCAGCCGGTCGCGGATGGCGTCGCCGCCGAAGTTGGCGACCAGCGCCAGGAGGAACACCGCGGTGGCAGGCATGATCGGCACCCACCAGGCGGTGAAGAGATAGGTGACGCCGCGGGCGGTCATCGCCCCCAGCTCCGGGGCGGGCGCCGGGGCGCCCAGGCCGAGGAACGAGAGCCCCGCCAGCGACAGGACGAGGGCGCTCACGTCGAGGCTGGCTGCAACCAACATCGACGGCGTCGCGCCCGGCAACAGGTGGCGGACCGCCAGGCGGATGCGGCCGGCGCCAGCCAGCCGGGCGGCCTCGATGTGGGGCGACGCCCGGAGCCGCCGCACCTCGCCCCGCATGATCCGGGCGTACAGCGGCCACCACACGATGCCGATCGCCACCAGCGTGTTCGTGTACGACGGGCCCATGGCGGCGACGACGGCGATCGCCAGCACCGCGCCGGGCATGGCGAGGAACACGTCGGTGAACCGCATGAAGAGGCCGTCGACGAAGCCCCCGGCGGCCCCGGCCACCAAGCCGATGGCACCGCCGATCAGCAGGCCCGAGGCGATCACCGCCATGGCGCCCCACCAGCTGGACCCCATGCCCATGAGGACGCGGCTCAGGATGTCCCGGCCGATCTCGTCGGTGCCCAGGAGGTTCGACCCGCTGGGCCCGGTCAGTGGCTTGCCGACCGGCAGCGTCGGCTCGTAGGGCACCAACACTGGCGCCAGCATCGTGACCAGGAGGATCAACCCGACCGCACCGAACGCCACCCACCCCCCGGCCGGCGTCCCGGCGAAGGCGCTCCGCGCGCGCTCCCGGAACCTGCCGAGCAACGGTGCCGGGGCGATGAAGGGCTCAGCAACTGCCATCGTGGCGACCTCCGGGCTCGGCGGCGCATCGAGGCCGTCGCTCCGAGCGCCGAACCAGGCCGGCTGGCGCCTGGGCGAGGGCGTCACGGCGGCGGTCCATCACGAGGCCTTCCGGATCGAGACCTCGGTGGCCCGGACGGCTTCCTGAACGACCCCGGCGGCTTCCTGGGCGACGGTGCAGGCGACCATGCGGCCGCTGGTGCCGTCGAGGGACAGGAGCAGCGGCTCATCGTGAGCGCAAGAGTCGATCCGATCGCCGCAGCGGGGGTGGAACGAGCAGCCCGGCGGCACGGCTAGTGGGCTCGCCGGTTCGCCCGGCAGCCGGGCCGGGCTGGTGCCCGGTCGGGGCACGGCCTCGAGCAGGGCCTTGGTGTAGGGGTGCTCGGGCGCTCCGATGACCCGCTCCGCCGTCCCCAACTCGACGATCTGGCCCAGGTACATCACGGCGATGCGGTCGGCGACGAACCGGGCCGCCGCCAGGTCGTGGGTCACGAACATGACCGCCATCCCCAGCTCCCGCCTTAGGTCCTGCAACAGGTTGAGGACCGACGCCGCCAGCGACGCGTCGAGGGCCGACGTCGGCTCGTCGCACAGCAGCAGCTTCGGGGGCACGATCGTGGCCCGGGCGAACGCCACCCGCTGGCGCTGGCCGCCCGACAGGCTGCCGGCCTTGGTGCTCGCGACCTCGGTCGGCAGGCCGACCAGGACGAGCGCGTCTGCGACCCGGCGACGGCGCTCGTCCCGGCCGGCCTTCCCCAGCAGCCGTTCCCCCACGATCTCCCCGACCGTCAGCCACGGGGTCAGCGATGCGCCGGCGTCCTGGAAGACCATCTGCGGCCGGTCGTCGGCCCGCTCGATGCTCCCGCCGTCCGGCTCCAGCAGCCCGGCGACGACCTTCAGCAGCGTCGACTTCCCCGACCCCGACTCCCCCACGATCGCCACCGACTCCCCGGCGCCGATGTCGAGCACCACGTTCCGCAGGGCGTGCAGCCGGTCCCGGCTCAGCGCCCCCCGCTTCACCCAGAAGTGCTTGTCGACCCCATGGAGCCGCAGCGCCGGCTGGGCCGACTCGTCGGGGTCGGGCACCGGCGGAAAGGCGAGCGTCTCGGCCTCATCCCCAGCGGCGATGCTGCCGGCGGGTGGGACGATGCACGCCACGACCCCGCCGTGGCTCGGCGCCGGCCGGGGCTCCGGCAACGACAACTCGCAGTCGTCGACCTTGGACGGGCAGCGCGGCGCGAACGCGCACCCTGGCGGGTGCGCCCGGGGATCGGGCGGCTCACCCGGCAGCGTCGCGATGCGCCGGGCCAGCGGGAGGTCGAGGTCGAGCCGCGATCGCAGCAGCCCCGCTGCATAGGGGTGGGACGGTGAGGCGAGCACCTCGGACATGGCGCCAGCCTCCGCGAGCCGGCCGCCGTACATGACCGCCACCCGATCGGCGATCTGGCTGGCGACCCCGAAGTCGTGGGTGATCAGCACGAAGCTGCAGCCGATCTCGTCCCGCAGGTCCCGCAGCAGTGCCAGGATCTGGGCCTGCACCGTGACGTCGAGCGCCGTGGTCGGCTCGTCCGCGACTACCAGGTCGGGTGACCCCGCCACCGCCATGGCCAGCATGACCCGCTGGCGCAGGCCACCCGACAGCTCATGCGGGTAAGCCGCCATCCGCCGGGCAGGCTCGGGCACCCCGACCAGGTCGAGCAGGCGCCGAGCCTCGTCCGCCGAGCCGGCGGCCTCGGTGACCTGGCGGCCGACCCGCATGGTCGGATTCAGCGACGTCATTGGGTCCTGGAACACGGCACCGAGGTGCGCCCGCCGCACCTCGCGCCGCGACGCCTCGTCGGCCGTGATCATGTCGACGCCGCACACCTCGGCCCGCCCACTGACGGTCGGCGGCGGCTCCCCGTTGAGCAGCCCCAGCAGGGTGAGGCCGAGCACGCTCTTGCCTGAGCCGGACTCGCCGACGACGGCGAGGATCTCGCCCGCGGCGATGTCGAGCGACACCCCGCGCACGGCGTGCAGCGGAACCCCTCGGCGCTGGAACGTGACGTGGACGTCGTCCAACCGCGCCCGGGGCGCCGTCGAGTCCGGGGACGGAGGCAGGTCGGTTGCGGGCAGGAGGTCGGAAAGCGCCATGGCACTCACCCCATTTCGAGCTCGGCCAGTGTGAAGATCCGGGGGTAGAAGGAGTTGAGCTGGAAGTCGGTGATGCCCGAGCGGGCGATGATCACCTCGTCGGGGTCGCAGAGGTTGAGGACCCACGCCTCGTCCAAGACGATCTCGCCGATCTGGGCATGGAGGTCGTCGACCTGGTCCTCGGTGGGCGCCACCAGGGCGTCGTCCATCAACTTGTCGACCTGGGCGTTCGTGTACTGGGCCCAGTTGAGGGGCGCAGCCCCGGTCCGGAAGAAGATGCGGACGACGGTGTCGACGTGCAGGGCGTCGCCGCCCATGCTCCACAGCAGCAGGTCGGGGCGGTCGCCGGCCGGGCCGGTGGCGAGGGCGAAGACCTGCGAGGTCGGCATCCCCCGCACCTCGACCTTCAGCCCCAGGGCCTGGAGTTGGGTCTGGATCAGCTCGGCCATGCGCCGGTAGGGGGCGCCGCCGCCTTCGCTGTAGGCGAGGTCGATCTTCTGCTTGATGCCCGGCGCCAGCTTCTCGAGGGGGCCGGTGTCGAACCCGGGGTCGTCGCTGACCTTGCCCTTCGGGAACATCGTCGCCGAGAAGAAGTCCTTGGAGACCGTGGCCTTGTCCTGGAAGGCGGGCTCGACGACGGCCTTGCGGTCGATGGCCTTGATCAGCGCCTGGCGTAGCTTCTTGTCGGCGAAGACCCCGCCGGTGGCGTTGAGCCAGAGCGAGTGCTTGACGCTGTTGACCTGCTCGACGGTGGTGAAGCCCTCCTTGGCCTCGAAGGCCTTGATGTCCTCGATCGAGAAGCCCCGGCTGACGATGTCGAGCTCGCCGGCCTCGAGCTTGAGGCGCTGGGTCGACACGTCGCCGATGATCTCGATGACCAGCTCCTCGACCTGGGGCTTGGGGCCCCACCAGCCGTCGAAGCGGGTGAGCGTGTAGTGGCTGCCGGGCTCGAACTCCGAGATCACGTACGGCCCGGTGCCGGCGTCGCGGGTGGTCAGCCAGGCCTGGGCCAGGTCGTCGCCCTTGGCGTTCTTGGCGACGGCGGTGGGGCTGGTGGCGAACGGCGCCCACGGGCAGGCCAGGTAGTCGAGGAATGGGTCGACCGGCCGGCCCAGCGTGACCACGAACGTGGTGGCGTCGGGGGCGTCCATCTTCTTGACGTCGGCGACCATGTAGGCGCCGCCCTGGTTGACGGCCTTGCGGCGCTCGAAGCTCTTGATCCATGCCTCGGCGTCGGCGGGGGTGCCGTCGTGGAAGGTCACGCCCTCACGGAGCGTGAAGGTGTAGGTCAGCTTGTCGTCGGAGACCGCCCACTTCGTCGCGAGGCCGGGTACGAGCTCGGACGAGCCGCCGGGCTTGTAGGTGATCAGGCTCTCGTAGACCGACAGCGTGAGCTGCAGGCCCTCGCCCTCGTAGAAGATGTCGGGGTCCGGCACCTGCATGTCCAGGAGGAACGGCATGCGCAGGTGTGCGATGCTGCCCGCCGCGCCACCGCCGCTCTTCTCGTCGTCCGCCCCTCCGCACGCCGCGAGCAACCCCGACGAGCTGAGCAGCGGGATGCCCGCCGCCACCAACCCGCCCCGCTTGAGGAAGACCCGCCGTCCCAGCCGTTCTGCCATGCGCCGAGCAAACTGCGCCGACGTGACGCGGCGTGGTCACCGCCGTTCCCGTTCGATTACGCCGATCTCACGGCTGAACGGGGCCTGAGTGGTCCCGGTCACTCGTTGCGGGCGGTCTCCGGGCCGGTGATGCGGTCGAGCAGCGGCATCGTCGAGGCGATGATCGCCAGCGACACCACCAACCCGCCCAGGACGCCGGCGTAGTAGCCGGCGCCCGGCGCCTGCAGGTCGTAGCCCAGCTGGACCCGCAGGAAGAGGTGGGCGGCGACGAAGCCCGAGGCGGTCGAGACCGCGGCGACGAGCAGAAGGGGCAGCGCGCTTTCGAGAGCGACCACCCGGCGCAGCACGCCGAGCGGGACGCCGGTCAGCCGCAGGAGGCTGAACGGCCGCTTGCGGTCGATCAGCCCGGCCGCGACGCTCACCGCAAGGCTGCACCCGGCGACGACCAGGCTGAGCGCGACGACCACGTTGGCCAGCTGCTGCCACGACCGCATGACCCGGGTCGACTCGACCTCGAACTCGTCGATGGTGGCCGCCCGGTGGGCGTCGGGGTAGCCGGCTTCGAGCACCGTGCGGGCCTCCTCGATCGCCGACCGGGAGCCGTCGGTGGCCACGGCCAGGGCGTTGAGCGGCAGGTCGCCCAGCTCGTCCCGTGTGAGGCCGGCGTCCGGCCAACCGGTCGCCGCGTCCTCCGGCTCCCAGGGACCACCGAGGAAGGCGGGGATGGTCGCCACGTCGACCCCGGGGGCGCAGCGGCCGAGCGCCGGGGTGCGAGCCAGGTCGGCGCAGGCCACCAGCGCCGCGGGCGTGAGCCAGCCGTCGCCGACCGTCAGGTCCCGCCGCTGGGGATCGGCGTGGACTGTGGCGACACCCGTGACGCCCTCGATCGAGGTCAGCCGGGAGCGGGTTGCGTCGGGCAGCGGGGCCAGCGGCTCGCCGAAGTTGATCGGCTCGAGGGTCAGGGTGCTGCGGCCATCGTCGCCGCTGTCGGGCGTGGTCCGCTCGGCGACGAAGGTCGTCATCGTGCCAACCGCCACGCTGGCGATGAACAGCGCCAGGACCAGGCCGCTGACGGCCCGGAAGCCGGCCTTCGGGTTGTCCGCCAGCCGCTGTCCGGCGAGCAGGGCGGCGGGCCGGCTGGTGCGGTAGGCCACGAGGCGGGCGCCGACCATCGTCAGCCACGGTCCGGCGAGCATGAGTCCGACCAGGATCAGCACGAAGCCGATGAAATAGACCGTGATCTGGGTGGACGAGCCGTCGGGCCGACCGACCACCACGACCGCGACCAGCTCGCCGAGCCCAGCGACCAGGGGCAGGAGCCGCCAGGCGCTCGGCGCCGCGGGCGTGACCCGGCGGCTGACGCCGAGGGGCGAGATCTGGACCCGGCGCAGGGCGATGCGCGACGCGACCGCCGCGACGAGCGGCACCCCGAAGACGACCAGCAGGATCTGGAGCGGGCGGAGGCTCAGATCTCCGGTGAAGAACTTCGCCCCGGTGAACGGGATGCCGGCGACCGGGCCCCGGATGAGGGCGAACACGGCGAAGGCGCCGGCCGCACCGGCGAGGCCGACGACCATCGACTCGATGGCCGAGATCACCGTGACCTGCCGTGGGGTGGCGCCGACCAGCCGCATGGCCGCGAAGCGCTGCTCGCGGCGCGCGGCGGCCAGCCGGGTGGCGGTGGCGATGAAGATGGCGACCGGGAACACCAGCGCCGCGGCCACGACGGCGAGGAGGACGTTCATGGCAGTGGCGTCGATGCCGATGGGCAGGCAGTCACCGGAGCAGCTGCTCGGCGACATGGTCGAGATGGCGGTGATCTTCGTCGCGCCCGGGGTCTCGGCCATCTCCTCGGAGGTGTGGCCGATGACGACGATCAGCGAGTCGGGGCCGGGCAGGGCCTCGTCGCCGAGGATGCCGACCTGCCGACCCCGGAAGCGGTCGCCCAGCTCGGCCGCCGGGGTGCTGGCGAGCAGATCGCGTAGCGCCGGCGACACGACCAGCTCGCCCGGGCCGGGCAGCTCGCCCAGGCCCGGCGGGACCGGGGCGTCGGGGCCGGTCGGGGCGACGTCGATGCGGCCGATGGACTCGCCGTCGAAGAAGTCCGACTTGAGCCGCCACCAGAGCGGGTCGGCGTCGCCAGTGGCCTGGGCGCCGTCGCTCCCCGACATCAGCCAGGCGTAGCGGGCGTTCTGGCTGTTCACGCCGTTGAACGCCGCCAGGGTGGTCAGCAACAGGCCGACCCCGATCGCCACTCCGACTGTGGTGGCGACCAGGCGGACCGCAGCTTCCTTGCCGCCGGTGACGAGCAGCCGCAGGCCGAGGCGGATCATCGGCCCGCGCCCGTGAGCGTCCGCACGGTGCCGTCCCTCACGACGACCTCTCGGTCCGCGTAGGCAGCGACGCGGGCGTCGTGGGTGACGAGGACGACGGTCGCGCCGTGGTCGCGGGCCGCAGCGACGAGGAGCTCCATGACGTGCTCGCCGGTCAGCGAGTCGAGCGAGCCGGTGGGCTCGTCGGCGAACAGCACGTGGGGGTCGGTGACCAGCGCTCGGGCCAGCGCCACCCGCTGGGCCTGGCCGCCGGACAGCTCGCCGGAGCGCCGCCGCTCCAGCCCGCCGAGGTCGAGCCGCTCGAACCACGTGTGGGCCCGGGCCAGCGCCTCCCGCCGCCGCAGGCCGGCGAGCAGCAGCGGCATCGCCACGTTCTCGTCGGCGGTGAGCTCCGGCACGAGCTGACCGAACTGGAAGACGAAGCCGAAATGGTCGCGGCGAAGGGCGCTGCGGTCGGCCTCGTCGAGGGTGTCCACCCGGCGGCCGGCGAAGGTGACCTCGCCGTCGTCGGGGGTGAGGATGCCGGCGAGGCAGTGCAGCAGGGTCGACTTGCCCGAGCCGCTGGGCCCCATGACCGCCACGATCTCGCCGGCGGCGACCGCCAGGCTCGCACCCCGCAGTGCCGGCGTCAGCCCGAAGGACTTCACCAACCCGTCGCCCTGGATGGCGGTGGTCATGCCCGGACCTCCCGGGTGAGGGCGTCGAGGCGTGCGGTGGTGAGGTCGATCCAGCGGAGGTCGGCCTCGAGGTGGAACAGGCCGTGGTCGGCCATCAGGGCGTCGAGCAGGCTGCCGGTGCGCTTGAGCTCGGTGAGCTCCCGCATGCGCTGCAGGTGGGTGGCCCGCTGGGCGTCGAGGTAGGCGTCAGCCGAGCGGCCGAGCATCAACGCCAGCACGACCTTGACGAACAGGACGCTCTG
>Ga0075430_100000928_pt1 | contig 23023 bp, 15 predicted proteins | sample RhiMetdeltSRZDD4_FD_75294 | JGI IMG/M metagenome (GOLD analysis project Ga0075430, IMG submission 75294) | Populus rhizosphere microbial communities from Tennessee, USA - Rhizosphere MetaG P. deltoides SRZDD4 | ecosystem: Host-associated > Plants > Roots > Rhizosphere > Soil | place: USA... | reverse complement strand
GCCATCTTCTGCTTCAGAAGCTCGAGATGAATGGTCATCGCGTTCAGCGGGTTTTTCACCTCGTGCGCGACGCCCGCCATCAGACGGCCGAGCGCCGCCAGCTTGCGAGAGTAGTTCAGCGTCGTGTGCACGTGACTCAGGTAGCCGAGGTTCCGCGCGACGAGCATCGCACCGAGGAACCGGCCGCTCGAATCTTCGATCGCATGGCACAGCAGCAGGTGCTCCGGCGCTTCCTGCTCTGCCTCGCTTGCCGCGCCGAGCGTGATCGACACGGGCCCCTGCGACTTTCGCCCGGCCAGCGCGCGTTCGACGAGCTGGCGAACCGGATGTTCCGAAGGCAGCTTCGAAACGGCCGCCGCCGCGCCAGGGTTGTCGGTCAGACTCGGCAACATCGCGCGCATCGCGGAGTTGCTGAAGATCAGCTCTCCCTGCGGCGAGAAGAGCGCCATCGCATCCTCGAGGTTCTCCATCACCGACTCGAAGTCGGTCGGTGCCGAGGACATCGCTTGTGATCGGATCGCAGAAAGCTGGGCGCTCACGGCATCGAACGAGCTGCCGAGGTCCTTGAATTCCTGCTCCGGAAGGTCGAGCGTGACATCGAGCTCGCCACGGCCAAGGCGGCTGAGGCCGCTCTGGATGACGTGAATCGGACGCAGCATCCACTGCGCGAGCACCATCGCCACGACCATCGAGATGACCAGCGCCGCGATCGCCGTCTGCGCCGCACGATAGAGTCCTTCCCGCACCTCTTTGCGCACCAGCAGCGTGGAAACGCCGACGCGAATCGCGCCAAAGGGCTGCGCCCCGGACACAATCGGCTGCTTCAGCTCGAAGCGCCGCTCGGAGTAAATCGCCTTCGCCTGGTCGATGACCCCCGCCCCCACGATGTTCTGAAAGTCCTCCAGCTCCGGCATCAACGTCCCCTGGAGCGAGGGCGAGCTGTGCGCAATCGCCACCCCGTCCGGTTCGACGATCGCGGTGTAGAGCAGGTTCTGGTTCTCGGTGTAAGCGATGCTGGCTTCGAGGATCGATCGGATGCCGCTGTCCTGGCGAAGGGCCGCATACGGATCCAGCGGGCCCTCCGCGACGACGGCGTTGACGCGCTGAAACAGGGAGTCGGCGAGGAGCTGCGCTCCCGCCTGGGTCTGCTCGAGGCGCAGCCGCATGAGCGTGGACATCTGCCATCCGCTCATGACCAGGACGACCACGACCACGAGCGATGTGACGCCAGCGACCTGTTTAGCTTTGATTGACAATGTTTGTGAACCAAACCCGTGGTTCGTGGTCCGTGGTTCGTCTCTCGTCGCGCGTTTAACTCCTGACGCCCGTTTCCTGTTTCATCCGATTCAGCTTGTTGTGCAGCGTCTTCAGGCTGATGCCCAGGATCTCGGCCGCGCGGGTCTTATTGTTGCGCGTGTGCTCCAGCGTCAGCAGAATCAGCCGGCGCTCGGCTTCGTCGACGGTCGTGCCGGGCGCCAGCGTCACGGTCGGCAGCGACTCCTCGCTCCGAGTGACAACGGTCGGCGGCAGATGACGCTGTTCGATGAAGTCGGCGTCCGCCAGAATCGTGGCGCGCTCGATCACGTTGCGCAGCTCGCGGATGTTCCCCGGCCAGGGATAGCGCTCGAGAAGGTACATCGCGTCCTGTCCAACAGCCCGTACGGACTTATTGTTCCTCTGGTTGAACTCGTTCAAGAACGCCTGGACCAGCAGCGGGATGTCCTCGCGACGATGCCGCAGCGGTGGCAGTTCTACCATAAAGACGTTGAGGCGGTAATAGAGGTCTTCGCGCAGCTTGCCCGAGCGGACCGCCTCCGTCGGATCCTGGTTCGTGGCGGCGATCACACGAACGTCGACCGTCTGCTCCTGACGTCCACCGAGACGCCTGAACGTGCGCTCCTGCAGCACGCGCAGGAGTTTCACCTGTGTCGCCGGCTGCATCTCGGCGATCTCGTCGAGGAACAGCGTCCCCCGATGCGCGAGCTCGAACACGCCCGTCCGGCGGTCGTGCGCGCCCGTGAACGCTCCCTTCTCGTGACCGAAGATCTCGCTCTCCAGCAGGGTCTCCGGAATGGCGGCGCAATTGATTGCGACGAACGGGAACGTCGCCCGCGGGCTCAGTTCGTGAATCGTCTGCGCGATCAATTCCTTGCCGGTGCCCGACTCGCCCCAGATCAGCACCGACGCCGCCGTTGGCGCCGCCTGCTCGATCACCCGATACAGCGAACGAATCGCCGGGCTGTTGCCGACGATGCGCCCGAAGCTGCCCTGCTCGCGGAGCTGACGCCGCAGCAGGCGCACCTCGCGCAGCGTTTCCTGACGTTCGACAGCCTTTTCCAGCAGAATCTTGAGCCGCTGGGGATCGACCGGCTTGCTCAAATAGTCGTACGCGCCGTCTTTGATGGCTTCGACGGCGGACTCGATAGTGCCCTGCGCAGTCAGCAGGATGAAGGTAATGTCGGAGAGCTGGTCTTTCAGCGCGCGCAGCAGGTCGTGCCCGCCCATGCGCGGCATGACGAGGTCGCTCACGATGATCGCCGGCCGAAAGCTGGTGACCTTGCGGAGCGCTTCCTCGCCGTCCGGGGCTTCGTCGGTCTGGAACCCCCAGTTCAGGACGAGCTCAGCCAACCCGGTGCGAGTCGCATGATCGTCTTCGACGATCAACACCCGCTCACCCGGGGTGTCTGACGAGATCGTTTCTTCCATATCGCTATTAGTCGAGTGTACCAGACGGACGTAAGAAATACATGGCGACCCTTCGAGGAAAGCTGAGGGTCGCCCTGAGCCTGTCGACGGGCCGACGGGGCATGGGCATTGCAAAGCTCGTCTGTGGCGGAGGTTATAGAAAATGAAGAGCTTAGGGCTCAGTGTCGGTGTGATGATCGTGGCGCTCGCGGCTGGCTGCTCGAAACAGCCGGAGGGGCTGCAAATCCCCAACGGCAGCGAGGTCACGGTCGAGAAAAGGGACGGCGTGAAGGTCTCCGGACGCCTGATTGAGGCGCAGGCACAGGAGGTCGTGCTCGAGCTCCGCGACGGCCAGCGGACGAGGGTGCCGCGCTCCGAAATCGTGGCGTTGCGAGGAGCGACGATGCCTCCGGCTGTGGAAGCGCCCGCGGCGAGCACGCCAAGCGCACCGGTCGAAGCGCCGCGGCAGCAGGCCGCCGCTGCCGATCCGCCGGCGCCGCCACCCGTCAGGACGCCGGCCGCTGCCCCAGTACCTGCGCCAGCCGAAAGGCGGGCTCCGCCGCCACCGGCATTCAGGGAAGTCACGGTTCCGCCCGGGACGGTCCTGTCGATCGAGTTGGGCACGACAGTCGGGTCCGCGACCAGCCAGGTCGAGGACCGCGTGCGCGGCACGATTCGACGATCGGTCATCGTGGACAGCGTCGAGGTGATCCCCGCAGGCTCGACGGTCTCGGGCACCGTCACGGAAGCGGAGCGCTCGGGACGAGTCAAGGGTCTGGCGCGCGTGGCGTTTCGGTTCTCGTCGCTCGACGTCAAGGGTGACGCCGAACGCCTGACGATCCGGACGAACAGCATCGCGCGCGAGGCCGAGGCCACCAAGAAGCAAGATGCCGCGAAGATCGGCGGCGGCGCGGCTGCCGGCGCGGTCATCGGCGGGCTCCTTGGCGGCGGCGACGGCGCCGCCAAGGGCGCGGCGATCGGCGGCGGCGCGGGGACCGGCGTCGTGCTGTCCACGCGCGGCAAGGAGGTGACCGTACCCGCCGGCACCAGCGTATCCACCAGGCTGACCGAGCCGATCACGATGCGCGTGCGCGTCGATCGCTAAACGTTGTAGATTCGGAAGGTGTTCGAGCCGGCGCCGGAGCCGCACGACGTCCCCTTATCGCTGCCGCCGCGGATTCTACCCGTCCAGCGGCTGGCAGCGCTCTTCGAGGTCACGCTGTGTTCGGGCTTCCCATCTCAACTGTTCGTGATCGGAGTGCTCAGCGCCCTTGGCATGCGGTTCCGCACGCCAACGGGCGACCTGTCCCCCGCCTTCGTCTTCACGCTCTCGCTCGTCGACACGGTGATCGTGATCAGCCTCGTGCTGTTCTTTCTCCGTGCCCACCGCGAGAGCCCGTGGCAGGTCCTTGTCGGACCGCACCGGCCGTGGCGTGAAGCCGCGCTTGGCCTGATACTCATGCCGGCGATCTTCATGCTGATCATGGTCGTGATGTTCGCAATCCGGACGTTCGCGCCCTCCCTGCACAACATTCCGCAGAATCCGCTCGAAGACATGCTCAAGAACCGTCAGGATGCGATCATCTTTGCCTTTGTCGTGATGGTCGCCGGCGGGGTCCGCGAGGAACTGCAGCGAGGATTCATCCTGCATAGGTTCGATCAGTACCTGGGGGGCGGCCTCGTCGGTCTGCTGGTGTTCAGCGTGATGTTCGGCCTCGGCCATCTCGAGCAGGGCCACGATGCCATGATCGCCACGGGACTGCTCGGTGCCGTGTGGGGCTCGCTCTACCTGCTGCGCCGCAGCGTGGTGGCGCCGATGGTCAGCCACGCCACGTTCAACCTCGCGCAACTCGTGAATTACATGGCGCTGCGCTAACATTTCCCGATATTGCTCACCCAACTGGCGGGGCTCCTGGCGCTGTCACGGCGCGAGCTGATAGCCCTCGCGCTGCTCTTCGGCCTTACGCTGCCGGCCGTGACGGCGCGGATTTACGCCTCGGACGAGATTCAGTACGTGTCGTACCTGCGATCGCTCTGGTTCGATCGCGACGTGTCGTTCGAGAACGAATACCGCTATTTCTATGAGCGCAACGTCGGCCGGGGAGAACACTTCCACGAAACGTTCCTCGAACTGCAGACCGAGGCAGGACACCGCCCGAACTTCGGCACGCTGGGCGCGGCGATTCTCTGGGCGCCGTTCTATGCGCTCGGCCACGTCACTGCGCTGTCACTGCCAGCGCTCGGGCACGAGGTGGCGGCCGACGGATTCTCGAAGCCATACATCGCGGCCATCGCGTACGGATCGGCGTTGTACGCATTCGCGGCGGTCCTGCTGTCGATTGCCGCGGCCCGGCGGATTGCCGCAGCGCACGATCGGCACTCGATCGCCGCCGGGCTCGCCGTGTGGTTCGGCACGCCGCTCCTCTTCTATATGTACGTGGCGCCGCCGTTCGCCCATGCCTGCTCGGCGTTCGCCGTGGCGCTCTTCGTCACGATCTGGCTTCACGTTCGAAAGACCTGGTCGCTCGGCGGGGCCGTCGCGCTCGGCTTGTCCGGAGCGCTGATGGCCATGGTCCGCGAGCAGGATGTGTTCTTCGCGATCGGGCCAGCGCTCGATCTGGTGCTGACCGCGGTCAAAGAGCGGCGGGTCCAGGCGGCGCTGGTCGCCGCCACCGGCTGCGCGGTGTTCATCGCCGGGCTCACCCCGCAGCTGCTCGCATATTCCGCGCTCAACGGACGGCCCGGACCATCGTCGCTGGTCATGCGGAAAATGAGCTGGCACTCGCCACACGCGCTCGACGTGCTGACATCATCGGCGCACGGCTTTTTCGCATGGACGCCCATGGCGATGCTCGGCCTGGCGGGCCTGGTCGTCCTCGCGTTGCGCGGGCCGGCCGACACCAGGCGCATCGGTGGCATCGCGCTCGTGATGGTGATGGCGCAGGTCTACGTGAGCGGCAGCGTGGACTCGTGGACGGTGGCCGGCGCATTCGGTCAGCGCCGCTTCGTGGCGCTCACGATCCTGCTCGTCATCGGCCTCGCCAGCCTGCTTCGCTCGCTCCCCCGCGGCCCCTGGCACGTCGTCGCTGCCATCGCGGTCGTGACATTCGTCTGGTGGAATCTCGCGCTGACAGCGCTGTTCGGCGCCGGATTGATGAACCGTCAGCGGCTGCAGATTCAGCAAAATGCCTACGACGTCTTCGTGACGATCCCGCGGATGGCACCCGACATCGCGCGACGCTACTTCACGACACGTGATTCGTTCTACCAACGGCACGACGGGGGCCAATAATTGCGCGTTCTCTATTTCGCCGACATCCGCTTTCCGCTCGAGCGCGCAAATGGGATCCAGACCATCGAGACGTGCCACGCGCTGGCCCGCCGCGGTCACTTCGTGGGCCTCGTGGTTCGCCCCGACACGCAGACGCCGTCACGAAACCCGTTCGAGTTCTACGGCCTGCCCCTTCTGGCCAGGATGTCGATCGAATACGCGCCGGTGACCGGCCCGCCGTTCGCGCGACGAGCGGGGTACCTGGCCTTCGCGATCGGACGGATGCTCGGTGCGTCACGGGCGGACGCGGTAATCACACGCGACCTCGGCGTCGCCTCGGCGCTCCTCAGAGTGCCGAGACGCCTTCGGCCGCCGGTCGTCTACGAATCGCACGGCTACGCACCGGACGTCGCCGCCGCGCTGCCCGGCATGATCCCGGCCGCGAATGCGCCAAGTGCGACAAAGGTGGCGAGGCTGGAGAGGCGTGAGGCGTTCGTCTGGCGCAACGCGGACGGGTACGTCACGATCACGGCCGGTCTCGCGGATGACTTGAAGCAGCGTCTCGGCGAACGCGGAACGCTTGCGGTCGTGCCTGACGGGACGCGGATTGCTGTGGATCCGGGACGCGCGATCGATGATCAGCAGCAAGGAGCAGTCGTCTACGCAGGTCATTTGTACGCGTGGAAAGGCGTCGACGTCCTGCTCGATGCGCTGGGACAGCTTGGCGGGGTCCGTGGGGTGATCGTGGGAGGCTACGAGAAAGAGCCGGACCTCGCCCGGCTGCGCGAGCGAGCGGCGCGGCTCGGCATCTCGGATCGGGTCACGTTCACGGGACTCGTGCCACCGTCGGCTGTCGCGGCGTATCTTCGGGCGGCGCGGGTGCTCGTGCTGCCGAATCCCGCGTCCGCCATCTCGACGCGGTTCACGTCGCCATTGAAGCTGTTCGAGTACATGGCTGCCGGCCGGCCGATCGTCGCATCCGACCTGCCGTCGATCCGCGAGGTGCTGCGTCACGAGGAGAATGCACTGCTCGTCGAGCCTGGCAATCCAACGGCGCTTGCGGCAGGTGTGAGACGATTGCTCGAGGATCGCGCGCTCGCCGATCGTCTGGCGCGGGCCGCGATGACCGACGTTCAGGACTACAGCTGGGATCGGCGTGCCGAGCGCCTCGAGGCCCTTCTCCAGCAGGTGACGCACTCCACGCGATGATTTCCGATCGGCTGCTGACGATGGTCCGGTGTCCGGAATGCCGGGGCACGTTGGGACGCAAGGCCCCTCGACAAGGTCAGGGGCCGTCCGCAGACGTCTTCAGATGCAACGGATGTGGCCGTGAATATTCGGCCTCCGGAACCGACTATCTGGACATGCGGCCCTCCGAGCAGTTCGCCGAGCAGACGAAGTATCTCGACGAGGCCCTGCACGCCGACGCTCGGCACGAGCGTGTGTCGCCGCCGCTCCTGGGATCGAGAATCCGGAACGACATGCTGCGACGCTTCCTCGAGCTGAAGCCGGATGATCTCGCCGTGGACCTGGGCTGCGGCAGCGGACGGGCGCTGCTGTGGAACCGCGACCGAAGTGCGACCACCGTCGGCATCGACATCAGCCCGTTCTTCTCGATGGACGCGCGGCGTGACGTCGATCTGCTGCTCGGCGATCTGCGCCGGCTGCCGTTTGCTGACGGAACGTTCACGAAGGCATGGTCGCTCGACGTGCTGGAGCATCTGTCCCCCGAGGCGCTGCGCGCCATGCTCAAGGAAGCCGGCCGCGTGCTGAAGCCCGGTGGCGGGATGTTCGTGTACACGCACGTCCGCAAGAATGCGCCGATCGCCGCGGGGCTTCGCTGGATCAACGCGCTCGCGCGTCAACTCGAGCGCGCCGGGCTGATCGACATGCGCCAGGAACGCCTGCGGAAGTCGGATCACCTGAACCCGCTGAAGGACATTCCGGAGCTGGAGTCGGTCGTGCGCGAGGCGGGCTTCCGAATTGGCAAAATCAGGTATTACACGCCCATCGTGGGAGGATTCGTCGAGAACATCCTGATGCGCATGGCCGAGCGCGCGATGGCCAGGCGCGCAGGCCGTAACCTGAGCCCCGGTGCGGATCGGGACGCGCTGGCGATCCGCGAGGCGCGAACAGCCGCAAAGGCCCGAATCGAGCAGAGCCGGACGACTTACGGTGCGCTCCGCGCGCTGTCGTTCGCGATGAAGCTGGACGTGCTGCTCTTCGGCCGCGTGCGCTCGGGGCCGTTCTTTGCGTTGCTGGTAAAAGAGTGATGGGTGAAAGCGCTGGATCGAGCTCGTGAGTGATCGGCGCTACCCTGTGCCCCACTGATGAAAATCCTGTACTGCGCCATCGATCAGACCGTTCCCGGAAGTGTCGGGGGGTCGGTCCACGTCACGGCGGTCGCCGAAGGGCTCGCGGCACTCGGTCATGACGTTCACGTTCTCGTCTCCCCCGGAGACGGTCCTTTCCCTCAAGGACCCGTGCACTGGACGGCCATGACTCCCCCACTTGGCAAAAAAGAGCTGCGGTGGGCGCGGCGGAGCTCGGTCCGGAAGGTTGCCAAGGCGGTCGCGCCCGACGTGATTGTTGAGCGCTACTACAACTTCGGCGGCGAGGGACTCGCCGCGGCTGCCGTCACGGGAGCGCTCAGCGTGCTCGAAGTCAACGCGCCGGTCGTCGATTACCCCGGATCGCCGAAGGCCACCCTCGATCGAGCGCTGATCGTGGAGCCGATGCGCCGGTGGCGCGATCGGTTGTGCGCGCATGCAGACCTGATCGTGACACCGGCGGCGTCGATCCTTCCGCCGGGGACACCCGCGGACAAGATCGTGGAGCTCGAATGGGGCGCCGACACAGATCGTTTCACTCCGGGCGCCAAAGGCCCCGTGCCGTTCGAACGGCCGCCCGGAACCCTGGCCCTCTTCGCGGGCGCATTTCGCAGCTGGCATGGTGCGATCGATCTCGTTCGCGCCATGCGGCTGCTCGCGGATCGGAAGATCACCGGCTTCAGCGCCGTGCTGATCGGCGACGGACCGGAAAAGCCGCGGGCGGAGTCGGAAGCCAACGGCCTCGATCGCGTGCTGTTCACCGGCGCCGTACCTCACGATCGAATGCCCGCGTGTCTCGCCTCAGCAGACATCGGCGTGGCTCCGTTCGACGTCTCGGCACACAAGCCGCTGACCCTCGGGTTCTACTGGTCGCCGCTCAAGATCTTCGAGTACATGTCCGCTGGTCTCCCCGTCGTCGCCCCGGCCGGAGGCCGCATGTCGCACCTCGTGGAACACGAACGGGAAGGGCTGCTCTACGACCCTCCATCACCGGCGGCGCTCGCGGACGCTCTGGCGCGGCTCGCTGATCCTGAACAACGGCGCGCGCTTGGCCGCGCGGCGCGGGAGCGAGCTGTTCGCGAGTACAGTTGGAACGCACACTGCCAGGCGCTCGAAGCCGCGATTGTCAGAAAGTTGAGATCTCGTGCCGTGGTTCGTGGTTCGTAGTTCGTGTCTCGCCGACCGCTTGTGACAGTTAACGCCGTAAGCCCGACGAGACACGAACCACGGACCACGGACAACGGGCTTTTTCCATGAACGTTTTGATCGCCACCGACTCGTTCCCGCCCGTCTGCGGAGGCAGTGGTTGGAGTACGTATGAGCTCGCGCGCGGGCTCCGGACGCGCGGTCACCGCATCCTCGTCACGCAACCCAAACCTGGCACGCCGGCGGCAATTCGAAGGACCGAGTACGACGGATTCCGCGTCATCGAGTTCGGAGCCGCGGCGCCGAACGTTCCGTTCGTGCGCAACTATTTCAAGAACGAACGGCTCTACGGTGCGCTCGACACCTTCCTGACCGACCTCATCGACCGCGAACGCATCGACCTGGTTCACGCGCAGCACGTCATGACATGCCTGCCCGCGATCAAGGCTGCGCACGCTCGTCGCGGCCGCCCGATCCCCGCCGTGTGCACCGTCCGCGACTACTGGCCGGTGTGCTACTGGTCTGACCTCCTTCACACGGCGGACGGATCCGTCCTCTGTCCAGCTTGCTCGGCGGGAATGATGACGCGATGTATCCGCCCGCGCGCCGGGGCGATCTGGCCGCTCGCGCTCCCGATGATTCCCTACATGCGCGCGAACCTTGCGCGCAAGCGCTCGGGGTTGAGCGATGCGGATGCCGTGATTGCGGTCAGCTCGACGATTGCCGGCGACCTCCGCAAGCGCGCGCCCGAGCTCACGCGAACGCGGATCGAGGTGATTCCCAATCCGGTCAACATCGCGGACCTCCGGCAACGCGCTGCGACTTCCGAGCCAGTGACCGGCCCGTATGCCCTCTATCTTGGGAAGCTGGCGCCGAACAAGGGAACCTCACATCTGATCCGGGTCGTCGAAGACGCAAAGCTCGATTGGCCGCTCGTGATCGCGGGTGATGGACCCGATCGAAACCTGCTCGATGCCGAAGCGGCACGTTCGACGCGCGATATCCGTTTCCTGGGCTGGGTCGATCAGAATCAGACGGCAGCGTTGCTCGGCCACGCGTCCATGCTCATCTTCCCGTCACGCGGGCCCGAGTCGCTCAGCCGCGTGCTCATCGAAGCGAGCGCGCTCGGCGTGCCCATCGCGGCGATGGATACCGGCGGCACGCGAGACATCGTCAGCGAGAACGAGACGGGATTGCTCTCGCGGTCGCCAGCGGACCTCGCCCGCGATGTGAGCCGCCTGAGATCGGACACCTTGCTGCGGCGGCGGCTCGGCGATGCAGCCCGTCGGCGCGCCGAGGAACGTTTCGATGCTCCGGCGGTCGTCGCGCGGGTCGATGCCTTGTATCACGACCTGCTGGAGCGCCGCGCGTGAGCCGTCCTCTTCGCGTCGCGGTCGTCGCTCGATCGGTCTTCCCGCTCCACGGACGCGGCGGTCTCGAGCGGCATGTCTACGACCTGGTGCGCCACCTCGCAGATCGTGACCATCAGGTCACGCTGATCACGAAGCGGACGCCGGAGGCGCAACCAGCGAACTCGATCCATCCCAACATCACATTGACGACGATCCCGTACCGTACGTTTCCTCTCGCGGGAAGACGAGGCACGACGGTGATCGATCGAAGTACGGCGTATCCATTGTTTGGTGAGCGCGCGGGACGCGCAGCCTGGGAGCTGGTTCGCGACGGGCGCATCGATGTGGTGCACGGTCTCGGTGCGAGCGTGCTCGGTTACGCGCGGCGGCGCAAGACGTCAACCGCGCCACTGGTTCTCAATCCACAAGGACTCGAAGAGTTTGGCGGAACCGATCCGCGGCGGGCCAGGCTCAAGCGTTTCGGATACCTGCCGCTTCGGCGTGCTGTCGTCGCCTGCGCCAGGGCTGCGGATCGCGTGATCGCCACGGATCGGTCTCTGGAGCCGGCGGTGCTCGAGCATCTGCGCATCGGGCGCGAGCGGATCACGCTGATCCCGAACGCCATCGATCTCGATTGGCTGGACTCGCTGGCAACAGCCGAGGATGTCGACAGAGTACGGCGCGAAACAGGCGTGAAGCCGCAGGACACCGTGCTGCTGAGCGTCGGCCGTCTCGAACAGAACAAGGGATTCCACATCCTGGCCGAGGCGCTGGGGGCGCTTGCGCATCACGGCGCCCTGTCCGGCCGCTGGCGCTGGGTTGTCGTCGGTGACGGCCCCTATCGCGGAACACTCGAACGGGCCGTCGATCGAGCGGGCATCCGGGAGCACGTCACGCTGGCCGGCCGGGCAGAAGACTCCGACCTGCACGCGTGGTACGAAGCGGCAACCTTATTCGTACACCCCACGCTCTACGAGGGCAGCTCGCTCGTGACCCTGGAAGCCATGGCTCACAGGCGCGCCGTGGTCGCCTCGAACGCCGGCGGGTTGCCGGACAAGGTAAGGCCGGCAAACGGCTGGCTCGTCGAGCCGGGGCGACCGTCGGATCTCGCGGCGGCGGTGAGCGGCGCACTCGACCAGCGTCAGCGCCTGGCCGCGATGGGCGCGGCGGGCCGCGAGATCGTCGAGCGCGAGTTCGCCTGGCCGGCCGTCACGAGCTCGCTGATCGATCTCTATCGGCAGCTCCTCGACGTCACGCGCTCCTGACCTTGCTCGTTATAGGATCGAGATGAGCTCTTCCATGGGTCCCGAGCCAGGCGCGATCGACACCCCTGCCCCAGCTGCGAAGGTGGGCTTCGCGAAACGTTGTGTCCACCGCCTGGCAGCGCTCGGGGACACGCCACACCGGACCGCACTCTCCTTTGCCGTCGGCGTGTTCCTCAGCTTCTCGCCATTCCTGGGACTTCAGATCCTGATGGCGGTGGGAGCAGCCGTCGTGCTCAAGCTCAGTCGTGCCGCGCTCATCATCGGGCTGTGCTCCAACCTGCCGTGGATCATGGTTCCGTGGTATGCCGCAACGACGGCAGCTGGCGCGGCAATCCTGCGTTTTCCCCTCACCGCCGATTTCAGCGCGAAGATGGTCCGGCTGCTCGAGAGCCCGATCTACCGGCGAGCGTTCTGGGAGCAGGCAACGGATGTATTCGGCCCGCTGTTGTGGTCCTTCGTGCTCGGCTCGACCGCCGGCGCCGCCGTGCTCGCGGTGGTCGCGTACTTCGTCATGGCCCGGGTGCTGCTGCCGTCCGTCGCCGCGCCTCGAACGTCAACGTGAATCGGACACATCAACCGACGGGCTTTCGCGCCACCGCCAGCAGCGAACTGCCGATCGGCATATCCATCACCCGCAGCGCACGCGCCTCGAGCAACAGGAGCTGCGTCAGCAACGCATTGACCAGCGCCGGCGGCACGACCAGATCGGTGCCGGCTTCTTCCGGTGTTGCAAGGCCCATCAGTCGCTGCGCCGTGCGCACGGCCAGCATCAGTGGAAACAGCGACGCATTCGTGTAGGTCAGCCGCGTGACGTCGAACCCGGCGGTCGAGAGCACGCGACGCAGCCTGCGTCTCGTCGATCGGCGCACTTCCTGTCCGAACACCGAGTGGTTGCCGCGCAGGATGGAGAGCGCCGCAACATTGACGATCACCGTGCCGCCGGGCTTGAGCACGCGAAAGATCTCGGAGACCGCCGCGCTCTCCTGGGCCTCTGTCAGGCTGTAAAGCACGTCGAACGCCGTCACCAGGTCGAAGATGGCCTCGGGAAACGGGATGTCGGTGATCGAGGCATTCGCCACCCGGGCCCGCTCGTAGTTCTCCAGCGCGTACTGAAGCCCCTGCAAGGTAATGTCGAGGCCGAACGATCGGCCGAACTCGTCGAGCAGCACCATGTTGGCGCCGGTTCCGCATCCGCAGTCGAGGATGCGCGCGCGTGTGAGTCCGGCTGTCGCCTTCCGGACGAGCGGACGGACGAAGCTCCGCAGGCCGTGCCACCAGAAATGCGCTTGCTCCACGCGGTAGGTGGCATCGAGCAGGCGTTCTCGTGGCCCGGACGATCCCGGGTTGCGGCGTGCCGCGGCTTGCCGTACGCTACTGGGGTTCCGGCTCATCGGCCCGGCCCTCCGTCAGGGCTAGGCGCAGCCCCGACCGAATGCATTTTACCCAACGCATCCCCGTTGTCCGGCCCGAAGACAGGCCGCAGACTGACAATCTCCCGACAGTCACCAGTGTCTGAACGCGAATGGCGCGAGGCTAGTGATATGCGGCGGTCAGTCTTCACGATGACCGCCATTATCGCCGTCGCGGCGGCCCTCCGGTTCTGGGCGCTGGGGGCGGGGATCCCCTATTCGATCGGCGTCGACGAGCCCGAGCTGATGAACCGCGCCGTCCAGATGATGCGGACCGGCGATTTCAACCCGCGGTTCTTCGACTATCCGGGTCTGTACATCCACCTGCAGCTGGTGGTGGCGTCCATCCGCTTCCTCGTCGGCGCGACGGCTGGCGAGTGGCACTCGCTCAATCAGGTGACGCCCACGGACTTCTATGTCTGGGGGCGCGCCGTCACGGCGCTGATGGGCACGGCGACGGTCCTGCTCGTCTATCTCATTGGCATGCGGTGGGGCACGCGTTACGCCGCGCTCTCGGCCGGCCTGCTCGCAGTCATGCCAATTCACGTCCGCGAGTCGCACTACATCCTGACCGACGTGCCGGTTACCTTCTTTGTCACGCTGACGTTCCTGCTCTCGCTGCGCGCGAACGAACGGGAACGCGCGGCGGCGTTCGCGTGGGCCGGCGCGGCGGCCGGTCTTGCGACCGCAACGAAGTATCCGGGCGCCCTGGCCTTGCTGCTTCCGCTCATCGCCGCATGGATGACGCCGGGCACGCGTCCCTCGCGGCTGATCGCCACAGCCGCAACCCTCGGCGCGTTTCTCGCAGCCTTCCTGATCGCCGCGCCCTATACGATCCTCGATCTTCCAGGATTCCTGAACGGCTACGCGCGGCTGGCTGGGTACTACAACAAGCACGCGCTGGCCGAAGCGGCGGGCATGACCTATTTGAAGCATCTGCGCAGCGCGTTGCACTGGCCCGCGTTCCTGATGGTCATCGCAGGCCTGATCCTCGGAATCGTGCGTGCCGTGCGCGGTCCGGGCAGGGTCCGCTGGACGCTTGCTGTGACCTTCCCGCTGGTCTATTTCTGGGTGATCTCCGGTCAAACACTGGTGTTCGGACGCTATCTGATGCCGCTCATCCCGTTCGTTTGCGTGCTCGCCGCGAGCGCGGTGGTGTCCGGCGTCAGCCTGCTGCGACGCTTCGATATTCCGCGCGCGCCGAGAACCGCGCTGATCGCTGGCCTGACAGTCGCAGCGCTGCTGCCTCCCGCCATCCAGGCGGTTGGCTTCAACATGATGATCACGCGGACGAGCACGATAGAGCAGGCGCACCAGTGGATTCTCGAAAACGTCCCTGGCGGCTCGAAGATCGCCATTGAGACGCGCGTGCTGCTACTCGAACCGGAAGCCTACAAGACGACGAACGTGCCGCGGCTGGTCATGGACTCGCGCGGTCCTGGCGGGTACCAGGAATACGTCGCCCAGGGCTACCAATACGTCGTCGCTTCATCGCAGGCCTTTGGCCCCTCGATCAGCGCGCCCCACCAGAACCCGGAGCTCTACAAGGCCTACATGCTGCTCTTCGAACAGAGCCGCGAGCTGGTACGGTTCAGCCCGAGCGATCAACACCCGGGGCCGGAGATTCGGATTTTCGCGCTGAAGAGAGACTGAGAGACTGAGCCCGCACACTCAGCGCTGACGGAACGGCGCGCCGTACAGGATGCTCACTTCGGTTCGGCGCCGCAGCCCTTCCGTCCATCCGCGAATCATGGCATCCGTTCTCTCAGCGAGCAGCCGCTGACGCACGTCTTCCCGGACATCGTTGAACGGCCGAAGCTGTCCCTGCACGGTAAAGTCCGGCTCGTGCGAGCGGTAGTACTGAACCAGCTCTTCGTCGGTCGGCTGCAGCGCCACGGCGAAGCGCTGGTTGCGATAGCTCTCGATCCGCAGCGCCTCGCGCACTCTCGCCGTCAGCAGCTCCATCGTCAAACCGCCCTCCGCGAGCGCTGCGTCGAACGCCGCCGGGGATGGAAAGCGGGAGCGTACCGCCTCTATGCGGGCCTCCATTTGCTCTGGAGTAGGCTCGGGTGGCAGGTAGCGATTGACCTCTGACAGCTGCAGACGCCGATCGATGAGCAAATCGATCGTCGCCCGCATAGGGTCCGCTGTGCCGGGCGGCACCTCGACGAGCCCGAAGCGCTGCGCCGCAAGCGCATCCGACAGCAGGATCGGATCGCCACCGACCACCGCGAGGATGCGATCGATGATCTCCGCATGCGGATGCGCCGCGCCAGACAGCGCGAGCACGACCAATAATGAAACGATCAACTTCATCATCACACCATCTAGAAAGCCTGCCCGAAGCTGAAATGCAGGGCGGTCCGCGGCTCGAGGCGACCGCCGATCTCGCGACGATCGAGCTTGAAGCCGAGATCCACGCGCACCGGGCCTATCGGGGAACGGTAACGCACGCCGAAGCCGACGCTGCCGCGCAGCTCGCCGATGTCGAACTGCGTCACCCGTCTGAAGACGTTGCCGCCGTCCACGAAGAATGCCGCGCCGAACTCCCGCCAGACCGGAACGCGCAGCTCGCCGTTCATGATCAGCACGGCGTTGCCGCCCGTGGGGAAGCCGCGCGGCGTGATCGTGTCGGGCGCGCCGACAGTATCAAGGGCAAAACCTCGGATCGTGGTGTCGCCTCCAGCGAAGAAGCGCTCGCTGGCCGGAAGGTCCTCGATGAAGATCGTCGGCCCGTCGATCGGATTGCCGTTCTCGTCCGTAGGCTGCGTCTCGCGAGGAAAGCCGTCCGCCAGACCCAGCGCCGTTCGCGTGGCGAATACGATCCGCCGCTGGCCCGGCAGGCGGCGGAACCAGAACCCCTGGAGATATGTCTTCACGAAGCCGACCTGTCCGCCGAGCGCGCGTGCGGCCATGCTCGCCTCGCCGCTGACGAGCGTGCCGCTCTCGGGGTTGAGCAAGTCGTCACGTGTGTCGCGAACGACCGCACCCGAGAAACCGGACAGCCGCACTTGAGGGAAGAGACGATCGATGGTTGCCTGCTCTAATTCGTCGAGCCGCTCGTCGAAGGTGCGCGTGGTCCCGAACGAGTAACGGCCGCTGATGCGTATCGTATTGGTGATGCGTCGCACCAGGTCGCCGTTGATTCCTTTGCGCGTGAAGCTGAAGCTGGACCGGACTCCCCGCTCGGCCGCGGCGCTCACGGTCAGAATGTTCGGGCCAAGGAGACGCGGTTGCAGGTAGGTGCCAACGACACGGTACTCGTTCAAGCCAATCCCCGAACCGTCGCGTTCAGGATCGTCGGGTTCCGCATTCGGCCGCAGGCTCGCCCGGGCGTAGAGGCTGACCGATCGATTCTTTCCACCGAGGTTCCGTCGTCCGACCTCGAAGAACCCGCGCGGCGCGAACTCCAGGTGCTCCTCGGCTTCGCCGCCAGGACCTGTTGCGCGCAGCACCTGCATGCCCTCGACGCCTGCGCCGTAGCCAATGGTGGTGCGGGGCGCTTCTTCGACCGTGACCAGGACGTCGCGACGCGAGCCGCCACCGTGCGTCAGCTCGGTGATCCGAACCCTGCGGAACAATCCGAGCGATGTCAGACGGCGCTGGCTCTCGAACAGGCTGTCGAGGCCCAGCGGCTGGCCGGACTGAAACTGCAGCTCGCGGACGACGACCTTTGGATCGGTCGTCGTGTTTCCCACTACCAGGATGTGATCGACGATCGTCTGTGGGCCTTCCTGCACCTGGTAGACGAGATCGACCTGCGTCCCATCCTCGGATCGTGTCTGGATCGGTTCTACCGTCGCTGAGGCGAAGCCAAGGTTCAGGTACTCGACCACGAGCGCATCCCGATCGACGGCCGTCTGAGGCGCGTAGAACGGCTGGCCAGGCTTCACTTGCACCCGCGCAAGGAGCTCCTGGTCGGAAAGGGCCGTGTTACCGGTGATGTCGACGGATCGGACAGTCGTGTTCGCCCCTTCGACGATGACGATGTCGGGACGGATAGCTCCCTCGCCCGGCTGAGGCGGATCGGTTTCATTGGCTGCCGGCTTGACCTCTGCTGAGGCGAAACCGCGCTGCAGGTACAGATTGCGGATCGCTGTCGCGGCAGCGGTCAGCTGCGCATCGACGAAGACGGTGCCCGGCTTGAAGGGCACCAGCGGGCGAAGCTCGCTGGTGGGTATCGCCACGTTGCCGCGAATCTCGGCGTCGCTCGCAACGCGATAGACGAGGCCGCGCTTGACCTGAAATACCACGGCGAGCGCTCCCTCGGCTTCCTCCCGGCGATAGGTGACCTCAGCCTTCCAGTAGCCCTGCTGACGAAGGTAATCCTCGATCCGGGCCTCGGAGTCCTCCAGCAGATCCTCTTCGACCGATCCTTCTTTCTCGATCGGCACGAGCGCGCTGAGACGGTCCTGCGGAAGCCGATCGCCCTCGAATCGCACCGTGACCACTGGGCCGGTATCTACGTTGATGGTGAGGTCGACGCTCGCTGCCTCTTCGACCTCGACCGACTGGAACGAGGCGGTGGCAAGGTAGAATCCGCGTTTGCGGAGATCCTGCACGTATTCGTCGAGACGCCGTCGGAGTTGTTCGTTGAGATACGGATCCCCTGGTGCGGCGCGCAGCTTCGTCAGGAACGCCGGCCGCCCGAGCCGGGTTTCCCCGTCGATGTCGACATTGCGGATCTTCGCGAGCGGGCCCGCCTCGATCTGAAACGTCAGCAGCGTCCGATCTGGATCGTGCCGTTCTTCGAGCACCGGCTTTACCCTGGCCCAGGGGTAGCCGTTTTGCGCATAGAAGTCCTCGAGGAGCCGCGCAGCATCCTCGGCGCGGCCAACCGGAGGGCTCTCGCCGAAGCGGTCGGTGACCGTGCGGCGCAGCGTGCCCTCCGAGAGCGCGACGTTCCCCGAAAAGCCGATCCGCTGAATGGTGTGGTGAGGAATCAGGTTGTAGCGAAGCGCAACGCCACCCGAAGACCCGTCGGTCGCGTCGACCTGAACATCCTGAAACCGTCCGAGGCTGTAAAGGTGGACGATCGACTCCCGGACGTCGGCCATGTCGAGTGGCTGCCCGACGCGTGTCTCGAGCAGGTCGAGGAGGGCTGCATCCTGCGTCGGCGTGTTCTCGAGATAGAGCGCGATGGATTCGATCGGGCGCCCAACGTAGGGGCCGGCCGGTGACTGCGCCAGGGCTGCCGCCGGGACGATCGCAATCAGCGCGAGCGCAGCAATGGAACCGGCTCGTCGTAACCGCATCAGAATCGGCGACGGACGCGGAAGTCGATCGCGAACGTGCCGTCGCCGTTCTGCGTGAAGACCCAGCCGAGCCGGTCGCTCTGGTCGAACTCGAGGATCAGGATCTGGTCGTGTTGCGAGTTGCCAAGCGCCCGTGCGAACGTCAGATACGCGCGATTGGATAGCCGCCTGCCGATGACCAGTCGGGCTGACGGTGTCAGCGGATCGGTCTCGCTGCCCAGACTGGGCGTAATCTGCACGCTCGCGCCGAACGTCTGCTCGAACGCTCGATCGATTGGTGCCGAGATCGACCCGGTCAGCACACGCGCAAGTCCCTGTCTGATGAGCGCTTCCTCCTGCTGTTGTGCAGCCCCTGGGACGAGCGCACGCAGCTCGGCATCCTGCTGCGGCGTCTGGCCGAACACGAGACCGATGATGTCGATCATCGGCAGCGGTGGATCCGAGTTCAGGAGTGGCGGGGCCAGCCGGCTTGGCGTCCCGCTCAATCCGATGGTGACGCGGTAGGTCTGTCCAGGAAGCCGCACGCGCGTCTCGGCCTCCACGTCGAAAAACGGTTCGATGCGGCTCGGATTGAAGAAGTCGACGGTACCCTGCGTCACGATGTAGCGGTTGCCCTCGAACACGAAGTCGCCGCGATCGATCTCGGCGCGGCCGAACAGTTGAGGCCGATCGAAGGTGCCACGCAGCTGCAGGTTGGCGCTCGCGACCATGCGAGCGAGGTTGTTCTCGATCCTCAGCGTGTCCGCAGCTTCGACGTTGATCTCGAACCGCAACGGAATTGTCTGCGCCGCCGGTCCGGCCACGACGGGCGCCAGCGTGCTCCCGCTTCCACCGAAATTGAAGATCTCGGGGTTCGCTTCGAAACGTTGCGACCAGAGCGCGTCGCGAACGACGACGTTGCCTGCGAGAATCGGGGCGCTCAGCGTGCCCTCGAGCCGCAGATCGGCGTCGACAAGGGAACGGAAGCCTTCAGGGTAGCGGACGTTCATGCGCTCCCCGCGTGCTGTCAGGTTGAGCTCACCCGGCAGGAAACCGTTCAAGCCAATCCGTCCGCCGAAGGTCACCTCGCCACCGCCCAGCCGCCCGACGAGCGGGCTCGTTTCGTCGATCCGGATGCCGCCCGCGTCGAACAGGATGCGGCCGTTGACCGCCTCGAGCGAATGCGGCAGCGAGAAGTGGCGGAGGCGGCCATCCGCAATCGACGCAGCGCCTGAAAAGATCGGTTTGCTGAACGGTCCGTCAATCTCCGCGGTCAGCGTCGCAGTACCACGGCTGCGAATGTCGCGGAAGAACCCCTGCAGGATGCCGAGGTTGGCGTCACCCTTTGCGTTGACGTCGATGAGCTGATCGCGGAGGGATATATCGCCGTCGAGTTGAAGCTCGGTGCCCTCGCCCGTCAGCCGGAACTCGTTGATTTTCAGCACCTGCCGGTCGAGCGTCAGCTTGATCGGAGACTTGTTGCGAAGCGGGTAGTCGAACAGTTTCAGGTCCAGCTGTTCGACATTCGTTTCGACGACGAGCTGGTCCCAGTTCGCGAGCTCGCCGACGACGCGCACCGTTCCGCCGACGATGGCCGTGGTGAAGGGGGAAAGCCTCGGCTCGAAGAAACGCACATACGGATCGAGCGAGGTATCCGTGAACCGGAACGTCAGCTCGGCGTCTTTCTCGGGCGTCAGGGCGATTCGGCCGGCTCCGGACACTGACAGACGTGGGGACGCCGCTTCGAGCTCGGCGTTCAGCACTTCGTCACGTACGCCGATCCGGCCGGTCAGCTGGCCGATCCCTTCGTCGCCGGCAAAGAGATCGTCCACGCGGAGCTTGACCTCGTAACGCGGCGATTCGAACGTGCCGGCGCCGGTCGCGGTGAATTGCAGAAGGCCGGTCAGAGGTGCCTGCGGGAACGAGACGGTATCCAGCGACTCGAGCGGAATCCGCTCGCCGTCCGCGTTGAACGAATACGTGCCATCCCAACCGACGAACGCGGCACCTACGACCTTCCCCACGCCCTTCTTGATGTCCAGGCCGTCCAGCCGCACGCCATTGCCCTCGAACCGCAGCGAGGCCTCGGCGGTATCGAACGTCTCGCCGTACGCGACGCCCTTCTCGACGAGCAGCCTGCCGAATCCGTGCGGCGTCAGGTACTGCCCGAAGATGTGGTAGTCGCCGGAGACGAGGCCGTCCATGTTGTAGTCGTCCAGCTCGAAGGCATGCTTCAGATCGGCCATCGGCCGGCGGACCAGCTTCACCCGGGCGTCGATTTCGACGCCGTTGTCCTTTCGCGGAAAACCGAGCGAGAACTGTCCTGCTGCATGAATCTCGGAGGTCGGCGTGGCAACCACCGCGCTCGTCACGTGCGCATAGCTGTTTTCGATCGTGACGTCGCCGCGGCCGCTTCCCCACACGACGTCCCACGCTTTGAGACGCTCACCGGAGAATCGACCCTGAATGCGTGGCCGCGTGAACGATTCGAGCAGGACGCCGTCGAACTCGCCGAACCCGCCGACCGGCACGGCCCTCGTCTGGGCGCCGAAGGCGGTCATGATGCCCGCAAGCAGCCGATCGCTTTCCTGCCAGTCCAGGCTCGTGACGTGGAACGGGATACGCGACCGCTGTCCGTATGCCGTTTGTCCCTCGAACTCGACGAACGTTTTCGGCGTCGCCGCCCAGCTCTTGTCGAGCTCGATCCATTCCGGATCCATCGAGTAGACGATTTGGCCGGCCATCGGCACGTATCCGATGTCCGCCCGCGGATTGAAGGGGCCTTCCTCCTCCGGCATCGCGGCGGCCGCCGCGATCTGCTCCGACGCAAACTGGCGTGTCATGGGCTGCACACCGGCCGGTGGCTCGACCGCTACTTCCCCGTGCGCTGTTTTCAGCGACCACTTTCCAAGTGGCCACTCGATGCGGTGGCTCCCGGACGCGCCACCGGACAGCCGGATCCCCTGGGTCTCGAAGAAATCCGTCAACATCGCGAGATTCACGTTTCGATGCTCGATGTCCCAGGTCGCTCGAGCAGGCGTGTCCCGGCGATTGAGCGGCGCCATGCGGTAATCGAATCGCGCCGTTCCTCCATACAGACGGGTGTTCGCTCTCGTGACCTCGAGCCGATCTGGCACCCATAGCACCGATCCGTCGACGTCCCTGAATCGCCACGCGTTCACGCCGGCGAGGTCACTGTGGAATGTGCCGCGCAGATCGCGTCCACCTTTGAACATCCGGAACGTCCCGGTGAAGTCAGCAGTACCTGACACGGAGAAGTTCTGGTTGTGGAAGAAGATGTCTTTCTGCGTGGGAAATTCGATCACCGAGGTGATCTGATAGAGCTGTTCCGGCCAGCGGCCGAGATCGAGGTCGCCGGTGACGATCGAGCGGGCGCCGTCGGTCAGCAGGTCGATTCGATCGAAGCGAACCCTGCCCCCCTGCATGTTGAACCGCGACCGCATGGTCGCACCAAACGGCTCATACGTGAGGATGCTGATCCTTCCGTCCGAGAACGCCGCGCGGCCCCGGTAATCGTTGGTCAGGTTGCTCCGGTACAACTGCACGGTCAAATTCGGGGCAACCGTGCTCCACGGCGCGCCGTGATCCTCGAAGGTCAGCTTCCCGCGGTCAGCGAGCACGGACTTGAGCGTGGTGGTCAGGTTGATCCGGCGTGGCTGGGCCGGTTCCCTACGCTCGGGCATTAGTTTCGGCAGGTTGTGCCGGCCATTGGGATACTCTGCCGAGGACGGAAAGGTCTCGAGGACCATCTCCCAATCCGTCATCGTCACCGACTCGATGATCAGCTTGCGCGTGAAGACAGTCCACCATGGAAACTCCACGGTGATCTTCTTCGCCTTCAGAAAGGGACGGCTCTGCGGTTCGAGACCCTCGATAACGAGGTCCTCGACGACGAACAGACCGAGCCTCAGCCTGGCTGACAGGCGCCCGATGTGCATCGGCCGCTTGAGATAATTCGAGCCCTGCTTCTCCGCGATGTCTTTGACATGTGGTCCGAGGTCAATCGTGAAGCCCGTGACCAGCAGACCAACGACCACGGCGAGCAACAGTCCAAGCAGGCGGACGAAGACCTTCCGCACGCGACCCCGCCGTGGCGGCGGCGCGGCGTCGACCGGCGTTCCGGTGTCCGGAGATCCTGGCTGCTGGCTTTCTTCCAAGAGTTTATTGCGCACGCCCGAGTTGGGGTTACGCGGACACGCCTACTCTAGAACTACGAGAACCCGGCCGGCTTCGACCGAGGCGCCGGGCGCCACGGAGACTTCGCGGACGCGGCCCGATCTCTGGGCGCGAAGCTCGTTCTCCATTTTCAT
>Ga0075430_100000922_pt1 | contig 23101 bp, 20 predicted proteins | sample RhiMetdeltSRZDD4_FD_75294 | JGI IMG/M metagenome (GOLD analysis project Ga0075430, IMG submission 75294) | Populus rhizosphere microbial communities from Tennessee, USA - Rhizosphere MetaG P. deltoides SRZDD4 | ecosystem: Host-associated > Plants > Roots > Rhizosphere > Soil | place: USA... | reverse complement strand
TGAGGGCCAACCTCTTTCAACCGTTCTTTACGACAAAACCCCAAGGCACCGGGCTCGGCTTGTCAATCTGCCGAGAAATCGCGGACTTCCACCGGGCCAGTCTCGACTTGCTTCCGAGGTCCGATTACCACGGCACCGTTGCACGCGTAGTCTTCACCTCTAGCCTGCTAGAAACGCACAACGAGACGATCGCGGGGCCGCGACCGGAACCAACCGCTTTTCGTACATCACTCGATTGAGCTGGCTTGCCAAGGCACTACCAGGCGCAGCCAGCCTCACTGCGAATCGAGAAGCGCCCGGAGATCAAGCCGCGCTGTATCTCAAGACGCTCCTAGCGTTCGCAGGCACGACAGTGGTACGGTCCACGTCTGGCGGCATGGGCATCGTCTCGCGTGAGGAAGTTACGCTCGATTGGTGAAGGCTGACAGCCTGATGCGCCAGTCGCTCCAGGGCGTTACCCTACGGGACCAGAGTTGGCGCCGCGTCGTCAGGACGACGCCGCCTGAGAGTCCCCCCTCCCCGGCCCGACGACACACGACGAACTTTGACTGGTTGTAGCCTCTCTCTATCCTAGCGGAAAATATGCCGGTTCCACTGGTCGGAGCGGGTTCGAACGGTTCGGAGATAGCTTCCATTTAACGCTGCAGAGGGGCAAGAATGTCCGTGGGGCAAATCACCCAGTTTGGGGTTGCAATCGCACTTGTCGTGCTCAGCCTCCTGGTCCTTAGAGCCAGACCCCATAGCCCGGTAAACCGCGCCTTTGCGGCCCAGAGCCTCCTTTTCAGTGGCTGGGTATTGGGGATTGCCGGGCTGCAGAGCGCCGATCACCTAGACCTCTGGGCTCGCCTTCCGTTCCCTTGCGCTAGCCTCATTCCTGCGGCTCTAGTCCTCTTCAGCCATCGATTCCCCTCCGCGGTCTCGTGGCCTTCGCCCGTCCTTCTAAGGACCATATACGCGCTTGGCTTTGTGTTCATGTTTCTGTCGCTCTCAACTGATCTAGTAGCGTACGAGGTTTCAGGTGGGCCTAACGGCATGTCGCGCAAGACGGGGCCGCTCTACCTCGCCTTCGCCTTGTACTTCCTGAGCGCTTGTGGCGTCGGCCTTTGGATCTTCACTGTGAAGTGGCGATTGTCTCGCGGTCTTGAGAGAGGACAGCTCCAATACTTGGGGGCCGGTATTGTGACGGGCTTTGTGGGGGCGATCTCGACGAACTTACTGATTCCACTCGTCACGGACCAATCAACTTATAGCTGGATGGGACCCTATTTCTGCCTGCCGTACGTTGGGCTCGTAGCCCACGCGATCATTCGGCACCGTTTAATGGATCTCCGACTCTTTATTCATCGCGGACTAACCATAACCATCGCTGTTGGCCTGTCTGCTATACCAGCCGCTCTGCTCATTGCCGCAGCGTGGCCTCGTTTACTTTCCGACCTCGATGCGAAGGAACTCACACTGCTGCTGGTGGCTGTTGCCATCGCAACAATCCTCATACCGATTACTCGGGACCTAGCGAGTCGTTTGCTCGATCGCTATGTATACCGAACTCACGCGAACTACCAGCGGACGGTGCGCGAAGCGAGTCAGATGCTAACGCGAGTCTTGCACTTGAATACTCTGCTGGCATTCATCGGCGCTACAGTTATGCGGTCCACAGGGGCTGAGGGAGTAGCGATCTACTTGCGCGAGGATGGAACACTGCGCCGGGCATTCGTGGATACGCCTCGAGACATCGGACGGTTCGTCGCGCCTCACAGTGCCGCGCCCGCCAGTGTCGCAATCCTCGAAGTCGTGGAAGCTCCCGTGCTGGCGGATGAGGTCGGCCGAGAACCCGGGGCGATAGCAGACTCGCTACACTCGATTCTCAGCGAAAACAACTGGTCGTTGGTGCTGCCGGTGTTGGCGGAGGATACGCTGATCGCGATGATTGCGGTGGGGCCCAAGCTGTCTGGAGATGCGTTCTATCAGCAGGATCTCGATCTTTTGATGACGCTGGCGAACCAGGCCGGCGTCGCCATCAAGAACGCGCAGCTGTACGCGGCCGTGACGCTCGCCAACGAGTATCTGGAGAACATCGCGGCGACCATGGAGAGCGGGGTCGTCGCCATCAATGCGGCCGGGCGGCTGGCCATGTTCAACCGGGCCGCCGAGCATCTCACGGGCCTGCCGGCGAAGACCGCGCTCGGAGGGCCGGCCGCCGATTTGCCCCCGTGCCTGGCTGATCCGCTGCAGGCCACGCTGGCCGACGGTCAGCCCCGGACGCTGCCCGAGGTCGAGTTGCCGACGGTGGTCGGCAGCGCCGACGAGCCGGAGAGCCGTCCCGTCCTCTGCACCGTCTCGCCCGTCCGCGACCCGGCCGGCACGGTGTTGGGTGCGGTGGCCGTCTTCAGCGACCTGACGCCGCTCAAGGAGCTGGAGATCGAGCGGCGACGCGCGGAGCGGCTCATGTACGTCCAAACGCTCGCGTCCGGTATCGCGCACGAGATCAAGAACCCGCTGGTGGCTATCAAGACCTTCACGCAGCTCCTGCCCCGCCGCCAGGACGACGCACGATTCCTGGAGGAGTTCGGGCGGATCGCCGGGCGCGAGATCGACCGGATTCAGCGCCTGCTGGACCGACTACGGACGCTGTCACGTCCGGGCGGCGGCCCCCGGCAGCCGATGGACCTCCGGCTGCCACTCACCGAGGCGGTCGAGTTGATGCAGCCCGCGCTCGAGGAAAAGGGCCTCACGATCACCGCCCGGCTGGGCGACCAGCCGTGCCTGGTGACGGGTAACCACCAGGAGCTGGAGGAGCTCTTCCTCAACCTGCTGCTCAACGCCCACGACGCGACCCCGACCGGAGGCGCCGTGACCGTCGAGCTCGCCCGCGGCGAGAGCCACCTGACGGTGACGGTGGCCGACAGCGGGCCGGGCATCGCCCCCGAGCTGCTGGAACGCGTCTTCGAGCCGCTCTTCACCACCAAGGCCCGGGGCTCGGGCCTCGGCCTGGCAATCTCGGCCGGGATCGCGCAGGCGCACGGAGCCCGGCTCCGCGCCGGCAACCGGCCCACGGGAGGCGCCGTGTTCACCGTCGAGTTCTCCCCGGCCGCGCTGGCCCCGGCGGTGGTCGCGTGAACACCGTCCTCCTCCTGACTGCCGACGAGACGCTACGCACGCGGGTGGCGCGCTCGCTGAACGCGTTCTCCATCTTCGAGGCTCGGGCCGACGGCGATGCGCTCCGGACGCTCCGCATCGTCGACATCGACATCATCCTCCGAGAGAGCACGGGCCCGGCCGGCGCCCTGGCCACCTTCGTCATGGCGACCCGCGAGATCAGCCCGCATGCGCTCGTCGTCGCGATCGGCGCCAGCGGTGAGGAGGAGGAGAGCGCCGACTTCACCGTTCCCGACGGCTTCACCGCGCGCGAGCTGGAGGCGGTCCTGCGCCACGCGCTCGACCGTCAGCGGCTCGTCCGCGAGCTGGCGGCGAGCCGGGCCACGGTGCCCCCGGCCGCGGCTCCGGCGCCGGTCAACGGCGAGCCGTGGGACGGGGTCGCGGTCGCCCGCCTCCTGCGTGGATTCACGGGGGTGCTGGCGGCAGGGGTCGACGTGCCTCGCGCGCTCGGTATGTTCCTCGACTCCATCGGTGAGCTCGTCCGGCCGACCCGCATGGCGCTGCTCCGCCCGGACACCCTCGGTCAGGAGTTCCGCATCGTCGTGAACCGTGGCCTGGCGCCCCAGCTCGTCCAGGGGATCCGGCTCTCCTCCAACGAGGGTCTCATCCGCTGGCTCTCGGTGCAGGGCCGACCCGCGGTCGCGCCGGAGATCACCGACGCGGAGATCCTGCGCGAGCTGAAGCTCCTGCAGGCGGTCGTCGCCGTGCCGCTGCTCGCCCACGGGGAGCTGGTCGCGGTGCTGGCCCTCGGCCAGCCGGTGTTCGGCGCCACCTACGGCCGACACGAGATGCAGACCCTGTTCGACCTGGCCGCCCACCTCGCCACGGTGCTGCGCGACATCACCCTGCACCACCAGCTCGAGCGGGAGAAGGAGTTCAGCGAGCGGATCCTCTCGCACATGTCGAGCGGGGTCGTGACGATCAATCGTGATCAGAGAGTGGGCACGCTCAACCGACGGGCGGAGGAGATCCTCGACCTGCCTGCCGCCACGGTCGTGGGCCAAGATCTGCGGGTGCTGCCCTCGCCCCTGGGCGACATGTTGTACGACACGCTCGCCTCGGGCCGTCCGGCCGCTCGCTCGGAGATCCAGCTCGCCCTGCGCCGCCTGTGGCTGGAGGTGTCGACCTACGCGGTCCGGGACGAGGAGGGGCAGCCGCTCGGCGCCGTCCTCGTGTTCGAGGACCTCACGGCCCAGAAGGAGCTCGCCGCCCAGCGCCGGGAGGCCGAGCAGTTCCAGCTCCTCACCCGGGTCGTCGCCCGGATCGCCGACGAGATCAAGAACCCGCTGGTCTCCATCAACACCTTCATCGAGCTGATCGGGGAACGGTACGAGGACCCCGACTTCCGTCGCCACTTTTCGATGGTCGTGCGTCGCGACGTGCGTCGTCTCGTCGAGGTCTTCGAAAAACTTGCGGGGTTGGTGACGGAGGGTGAGCTAAACTTTGCGATCGTGGACGCTCGAGAGGTGGTGGGTCAGCTCGTGGACGCCATCGATCTGGCGGACGAGGCCGCCGGCAAGCACCTGCAGCTCGACGTCGTCCCCGAAGCCGTCCCGCAGCTCGTGAAGGTCGACGGCGGCCAGCTCCGCAAGGCGCTGGGGTACCTCATTCGCTATCTCACCCATAACTCGCCGTCCGAGCTGGCCAAGGTGTCGGTGTCGGTCGGCCCGCACGAGGACGACGAGGGCGCCGCCGACGTGCGCATCATGGTGGGCTCCCGCACCGCCACGGTGCCGCCCGAGAAGCTGCAGCGGCTCTTCGATCCCGTCCAGATGGTGCAGGAGAGCCTCATCGACGTCGGGCCCGCCGTCAGCCAGCGGCTGGTCGAGGCGCTCGGCGGCCGGCTGCGCATGCGCCAGACGCGGCACGAGCTGGCGTTTCTCGTCACGCTGCCGGCGCTGTCGTGACCACGGCGGCACCGCCGCTCGACGCCGCCCGCATCCTCGTCGTCGACGACGAGCTCGGTCCGCGCGAGTCGTTGCGGATGCTGCTCAAGCCGTCGTACCAGATCCAAACCGCCGAGAGCGGCCGGGCCGCCCTCGAGCAGGTTCCGGCCTACCGCCCGGACATCGTCATCCTCGACATCAAGATGCCGGAGCTCGACGGGCTCGAGGTGCTGCGGCGGATCAAGCGGATCGATCCGGCGATCGAGGTCGTGATGATCACGGCTTATGCCTCGCTGGAGACCGTCAAGATGGCGCTCACCCACGGCGCCTTCGAGTACCTGATCAAGCCGTTCTCCCGCCAGGACCTCGAGGACGTCGTGCGCCGCGCCCTCGGGCGCCGCCACGCCGAGCTCGGCGCGCGCGGCCAGGTCGCTCGGCTCGTCGAGGAGATGCGGCGGCTCGCCGCGAAGACCCGGGAGCTCGAGGAGGCCGCGCGGCGCGAGGCCGTCGAGCAGTCGCTGCGCGTCACCCAGCTGTCCATCCTGCGCGAGATCGCGCGCACGTTCGTCAGCCAGCTCGAGCACCAGGCCATCTCGACGGCCGTGACCGACCAGCTCCGGAGCGCGCTGGGGTACGACGTCGTCGCCATCGCGGCGACGGCGCCGACCGCGCCGGCGGGGGCGGCCGGCGGTGATCCGCGCGTGGTGACGTGCGCGATCCGCGACGCCGAGGGGCCCCTGGGCTGGCTGGTGGTCGACAACCGACAGTCGGGCCGTCCCGTCGACCCGCGCGAGCGCGAGCTGCTCGAGATGCTCGCGGAGTACGTGGCCATCGCGCTCCGCAACGCCCGCCTCTACGGCCAGATCGACGACACCCGGCGCTCGCTCGAGCAGCTCATCGCCTCGGCCGGCGACGCCATCATCACGGTAACCGGCGACGACCGCGTGGGCGGCTGGAACCCCGCCGCCGAGCGGACGTTCGGTATCGCCGCCGCCGAGGCCGTCGGGCGGCGCATCGGCGACGTGCTGCCGGAGCCCGAGTACGGCCGGGCCCGCCGCCGGCTCGCCGAGGGGGCCGAGCGTGAGGCGTTCGAGGTCCAGCGCGCGTACGGTGGATCGCGGCTGCTGACCTTGGCGGTAACGCTCTCGGGGCTGCGCAATCGGCAGGGTGGCCTGGATGGGGTCATCGCGATCGTCCGCGACATCACCACCGAGCGGGAGATCGAGATCCAGCTCAACCAGTCCGAGAAGCTCACCGCGCTGGGCCAGCTCGCCGGCGGCATCGCCCACGACTTCAACAACCTGCTGCAGGCGATCCTCGGCTACGCCCAGCTCATGAAGCAGAACCCCAGCAACACCGAGCTCATCGAGCGCTCGCTCACGGTGGTCGAAGCGGCGGCCATGGACGGCTCCGAGACCGTCCGGCGCATCCAGCAGTTCGCGCGGCTGCGGCCCGACGAGCAGTTCGTCGGCGTCGACATCAACCAGATCGTGCAGGACGCCGTCGCCATCACCCGGCCCCGCTGGGAGGAGAACATCGCCCGCGACAGCCGCGCCCTCGAGCTGAAGCTCGAGCTCCAGTCCGCCGCCCTCATGCAGGGGCGGCCGGCGGCGCTCAGCGAGGTGCTCACCAACCTCATCCTCAACGCGATGGACGCCATGCCCGAGGGTGGCCGCCTCACGATCGCCACCAGCCACACGGCCGGCCGCGACGTGCGGGTGACCGTGGCCGACACCGGCATCGGGATGTCCGAGACGATCCGGCAGCGCATCTTCGAGCCCTTCTACTCGACGAAGGGCGAGCTCGGGTCCGGCCTGGGCCTGTCGATGGCCTACTCGATCGTGCGGCGCCACGGCGGCGAGATCCACGTCGACAGCGAGCCCGGCGTCGGCACCACGTTCGCGCTGACCTTCCCGATCGCGCTCGAGTCGTCCACGCCGGAGCCGCCGTCGCCGGCGGCGGAGGGTCGTCGCCAGTTCCGCGTGCTCGTGGTGGACGACAATCCCCAGGTCCTCTCCACGCTCGCCGAGATGATGCGCCGCGTAGGTCACACGGTCACGCCCGCCATCACGGCGCGCGGCGCGCTGCAGGACTACGTCGTCGGCCAGTTCGACGTCGTCCTCACGAACATCGGCATGGCCGAGATGAACGGCTGGGAGTTCGCCGAGCGGCTGCGCGGCCGTGATCCGCGCGTGCCGCTGCTCTTCATCACCGGCTGGGGGCTGCGCGACGAGGACCGCGCCCGGCTGGCCGGTCTCGGCGTCCGCCATTGCCTGTTCAAGCCGGTCCGCCCCGAGGATCTCGACGCCGCTCTGCAGGACGTCGGCGCGCCCCGGTGAGGCGCACGGGACGCGGCTGATCGTGGCGAAGCGGCGTCGAAAGTCACGCCGCCGGCCGCCCGCACCTCGACACGCCGCCCGCCCGGCCCCGCGCAAGAAGGCCCGCCACGCCGCAACCGCCCGAACGACGGCGCGCGCCGCCCATCCGCCGGCCGCGCCGCCGCGGCGTCGGGCGGCGTCGGAGGCGGCACGGCTCGGCGCCGCCCTGGCCGCCGAGTCGAGCGTGGCGCGCGGTCTCGAGCGTCTGCTGAGTACGGCCCGCCGCCTCACGGCCGCCGAGGCCGGCACGGTCTACGTGCGGCGCGACGAGACGCTGGAGTTCGCGGCGGTGCAGAACGACGTGCTGGCGCGGCAGATCGGAGCGGACGAGGTGCACCGACGGGTCGGCGCGCGCCCCCTGCCCCTGCGGGAGAACAGCATCGCCAGCTACGTGATGCTCACACGTGCGACGGTCAATCTGCCGGACGCCTACGCGATCCCGGTCGACCGCCCGTACACGCTCTTCCGCGAGGTAGACCGCACCACCGATTACCGCACGCGCTCCATGCTGGCCCTGCCGCTCCGCGACGCGCGGGAACGCGTCTTCGGCGTCCTGCAGCTGATCAATGCGCTCGACGGGCGGGGGGCGGTGCGGCCCTTCAGTCGGGAAGAACAGCGACTCGCCCAGGATCTCGCCGCCCAGGTCGCCCGCCTGCCCGGGGTGACGGCGGGCTGAGCGTCTACGACCGCTTCATCGGGCGACCGCAGCACACCTTCTGCACCATCGCGACCTTGCCGCACTTGGGACATCGGAATCCGGCCATGCCGGCCATACTACCGGCCTCACATGGCCGCCCGCAAATTCAGATGGAGCGCTTCACCTGGTCGGCCAGCTTGCAGAACGCGCAGAGCGTGCCCGTGGTGACCTGGCCGCAGCGGGCGCACTCGTGCAGCTCGACCGCCTCGGCCCGCTCGAACGCCGGCCGCGCCTTCTCGAGGAAGCCGAAGAGGAAGTTGTGCTTCGCGCCCGGGGAGGCGTCCTCCAGGCGGTTGAGGGTCTCCTTGTGGGCGATCGAGGTGGCGCCCACCGCGAACGGGCACTCCTCGACGATGTAGTCGATCTTCCGGAGGAACGCGTACGCCGCGGTCTCGCGCTCGGACAGCCGGTAGAGCGGCTTCACCCGCCGCACGAGCTTGGGATGCGTGGACGGCAGCGCCGGTGACTGCCGCGGGAGCGCGTCCATCTGCCAGTGCATGACCGAGCCGAACAGCGTGGCCGCCTCGTCGTCGAGGTTGTGACCGGTGGCGACGACGGGCAGGCCCTCGTCGAGGGCGACGCGGTTCATGAGGTAGCGCTTGCTGAGCCCGCACCCGGAGCACGGCGGCCGGCGGGTGACCGACTTGATGACGGGCACCGGCGCGCCGACCTCCTCCTCGACGCGACGCACGAGCAAGGGCACGCCGTGGGCGGCCGCGAACGCCTCGCACTTCGCCCGCGACTCCACGGAGTAGTCGAAGATCCCGAGGTCGAGGTAGAGACCCGTCGTCCGGTAGCCCTCCCCGATGAGCACGTCCCACAGCGCGAGCGAGTCCTTGCCACCCGAGACCGCGACGAGGATCGGCTCGTCAGACGTGAACATGCGGTACTTGCGGATGGCCTCCCGAACCTGGTTGCGGAAGAACTCGAGGAAGTCGGGGGCGCAGAACGCCGCGTTGTGGCGGCGGAGCTCGAGCACCGCCGTGTCGCCGCACTTCCGGCACTTCACGACGATCCCCCCGACATCACGGGTCGCAGCTCGATCGTGTCGTCGTCGGCGACGTGCTGGTCGGCGGTGACGAGCTCGTCGTCGCGGATGACCAGGACCGTTTCGGGCAGGATCGCGAGGTCGCGCAGGACGTCCTTCACCCGCCGGTTGCCGGCGACCTCGACCTCGCGTCGGGGATTGCGGAGCACCACCTTCATGTCAGTCGCGCGGGAACCCCGCCGTCGCCTTCACCTCGCGGATCTGACGGAGGTGGATCAGGTCGTGCGCGGCCTGCAGGCGCCACCACTGGGCGAGGTCCATGTCGCCGAGGCTGAAGTGCTTGAAGCGCAGCGCGCGCGGATCACACTGGCCCAACCGCTCCACCGACTGCCGGCTGCGCTCGCGCGTGGCCCGCATGGTGCCGAGCAGCTCGCCGATCGGCGCGCCGTGCGTCGGCCACACCACCTCGGGCGCCTCGGCCGGCGGGCCCACCGGCCACGGCGGCAGCGGGCCGAACTCCGCGAGGTCGTGCGGGAAGACGGCGGCAGCGCTGCCCGCCTGCACCTCCTTGAGGAGCTTCGTCGTCAGCTTGCCGGTCGCGACCTCGGCGCGCGTGAGGTGGTGGACGATCTCGCCGATCGACCAGTCCGCCTCACCGGGCTTCCAGTCCGCCTGACGCTGAGACAGCGGCTCGACCTCGCGCAGCACCTCGGCGCGGGCTCGCTCGAGCTCGGACCACAGCATCTCGACGGGTTTCGGATGGGCCATCGATACCTCGCGGGCCGGTGGTGGACTTCGCTCGAAGTATACCCGAAGATGCCGGCATGACCGACCGGCGGCGCGCCCTGGCGCGCGCTCCGTGGCGCACCCTGGCGAGCCGCGAGGTGTACGCGAACCCGTGGATCCGCGTGCGCGAGGACGTCGCCGAGATGCCCGACGGCCGCACGACGCCCTACGGCGTCGTCGAGTGCCGCCCCGCCGTCGGCGTGCTGCCGTTCCTCGACGAGGGCACCGTGGTGCTGGTCGGCCAGTACCGTTACGTCGCCCGCGCGTTCCTGTGGGAGATGCCGACGGGCGGCGTCCGGGTCGGCGAGAGCGAGGAGACCGCCGTCCGACGGGAGCTCGCCGAGGAGGCGGGCTACGAGGCGGCGCGGCTGGTGAAGCTCTGCACCTTCGACACGTCGAAAAGCGTCGTCGACGAGACGGCCCACCTCTACCGGGCCGACGGGCTGCGCCCCGTGACCCACGAGGCCGACGAGACCGAGTTCATCGAGGTCCGCGCCTTCCCGTTCGTCGAGGTCGTCCGGATGGTGGAGGCCTCCGAGATCCTCGACGCCATGACGGTCATCGCCGTGCTGCACGCCGCGCGTCGGCGCTGAGCGTGGGCCCGCGGCTGATCCGCGCGTTCGTGCGGGCCCTGCTGGCGGTCTTCTATCGGCGGGTCGACGTGGCGGGTCTCGAGCACGTGCCGCCCGACGGGCCCCTCATCGTCGCCGCCAATCACCAGAACGGCCTCATCGATCCCATGCTGCTGCTCGCCGCGCTGCCGCGCCCGCTGCGACCACTCGCGAAGTCGGGGCTGTTCCGCCATCCGATCATCGCGCCGTTCCTGCGACTGGCCCGGGCCCTCCCCGTCTACCGCCGGCAGGACGGCGGCGGCGACACGGGCGGCAATGCCCTCACGTTCCGCGCCGTGAGCGAGGCGCTCAGCCACGGCGGCGCGATCCTGATCTTCCCCGAGGGCGTGAGCCAGCCCGAGCCCACGCTGATGACCTTGCGGACGGGCGCCGCCCGCCTGCTGCTGGAGGCCGAGGCGAGCGGCGCCCCGCCCGTGACGCTGCTGCCCGTCGGCCTCGTACTCGACGACCCGGGTCGCTTCCGGGCGGGGCACGCGCTCGTCCTCATCGGCGCCCCCGTCGAGACCGCCGACTGCGTGGCGCTATACCGCCGCGACCCGATCGGCGCCGTGCGCGCGCTCACCGACCGGCTGGCCGGCGCGCTGCGCCGTCAGATCGTCGAGGCCGAGGACCGTGAGACCCTGCGCCTGATGCGGCTGATCGAACGCGTCTGGCGCGAGGAGAGCGGTGCCCGGCCCAATCCGCGCTCGGCCGCCTGGCTTCAGCGCGCCTCGCGCGCCTACCGCTGGCTGCGCGTGAGTACGCCGGCCGAGGTCGAGCACTTCCGGCGCGAGGTCGAGGCGTACGACCACGAGCTCGATCGGCTGCGCGTCACGCCGGAGACGCTCGGCCGCACCTACGCGCCCGCGATCGTGGTCCGCTACGCCGCTCGCGAGATCCTGCCCCTCCTCCTCGGTCTGCCGCTCGCGCTGCTGGGGATGCTACTCCACACCCTGCCCTACCAGCTCGTCCGGCTCGGCGTGCGTCTGGCCCGGCCCGAGCCGGACGTGGAGGCCACGTACAAGCTGGCCGGCGGCATCGTCATCTACCCGCTGGCGTGGGCACTGGAGGCGTGGCTGGCGGCGCGCGTCCTCGGCGGGTGGGCGACGGGACTGGTCGTCGTGGCGCTGGTTCCCGCGGGCTTCTTCGCGCTGGCCTGGCAGGCCCGGCTGCAAGACGTCGCTCGCGAGGCGACGGCGCTGCTGCACTTCCTGGGACGCCGCGGCGTCCGCGACCGGCTGCTGGCGCGACGGCGCGCGCTTGCGGAGGAGCTGGAGCGCCTGGCCGCACGCGTGCCGCCGCCCGTCCTGGCGGGGGAGACGACGTGACGCCGCCCATCACGCGCGTCGAGGGCCGTGGCTGGCGCCTGGGGCTGCTCGCCGCCGTCACCGTCGCGGCGGGTGTCGTCGCCCTGCTCGTGCCGCCGATCCCCCAGGACCTGGCGTATCACGACTTCGCCGACCGCCGCACCATGCTCGGCCTGCAGCACGGTCTCAACGTGCTCTCCAACGTCGGCTTCCTGCTCGCGGGCGGATGGGCGCTCGTCCGCGTGATGGGCGCGACGCTCCCCGCGTGGGAGCGCGTGGCCGGGCTCATCTTCGCGGTCGGGCTCCTGCTCACCGGGCTGGGCTCCGCGTGGTATCACGCCGCGCCCAGCAACGCTACGCTCGTGTGGGATCGCCTGCCGCTGTCGGCGTTGTTCCCGACCGTCTTCGCCGTGGTCATCGGAGATCGCTTGAGCGTCGCCGCCGGCCGCGCGCTGCTGGCGCCGCTGGCGCTCGGCGCGATCGGCAGCGTGGTGTGGTGGCAGCTGACCGACGACCTGCGCGCGTACGCGGTTGCCCAGTTCCTGCCGATGCTGCTGATCCCGCTGATGCTGATCCTGCTGCCCGGACGGCGGCCGGCCGCCCCGCTCGTGGCCGGCATCGCGCTGTACGCCGTGGGCAAGGCGGCGGAGCTCGGCGATCGCACCGTGCTCGCCGCCGGCGGCGTGGTCAGCGGCCACACGCTCAAGCACCTGCTGGCCGCGGCGGCGTCCGTGTTCATCGTCGTCTGGCTGACCTCACCGCCCAAGACGCGCACCGGCCCCGAGCAGCCGTGACCACCCCCGAGCCCCGATACTGGTTTCCGGCCAAGCGGTACGGGTGGGGCTGGGGCTCGCCCACGACGTGGCAGGGCTGGGCCGTCCTCCTGGCTTGGCTGGCGACGGTGCTCCCGATCGGTGTCTGGCTGGCTCCACGCCGTCCCCTGCTCTTCTGGCTGTTCCTGGCGGTGATGGTGATCGCGCTGCTGGCGATCTGCTACGCGAAGGGCGAGCCCCCGAGATGGCGCTGGGGCGGCCCCCGCGAGCGCTGAGGGCTCCCGGTTCGAGAGGCTTCGCTGCGGCGGAGGCGGCCCGCTATAGTGGTTTCGATCGCCGCCGCCCGGCGGGCCATCCTTCCTGGAGACTCCGATGCTGAAACACCTGGTTGCCCTGCTGGTCGTCGCGCTCGGCAGCGTCGCCCCCGCGGTGAGTGCTGAGCCCGTGGCGAAGGTCACCGTCCTCGCGTCGGGAGCCGTTCTCGTCGACGGAAAGCCGACGACGTTGCCCGAGCTCGACGAGCGCCTGAAAGCCCTCAAGGCCGCGAACGGCGCCGTCTGGTATCACCGCCAGAACCCCGCCTCCGAGCCACCGCCCCAGGGCACGGCCGTGGTGCAGATGATCATCAAGCACCAACTGCCCGTGAGCATGTCGGCGAAGCCCGACTTCTCGGATTACGTCGACAGGGACGGCGTCTCCCGCCCGCGCTCGCGCTAGCGGGACGCGAGGACGATGGGGCCGGTGGGGGCGGGGACGCCGGCCTCGGGCTCGAGGCTGACGGCGAACTTCGGCGTGGCGCCGCCGGTGGGCTCCACGCGATGCGTCGCCCGGCCCGAGGCGTCGACCTGGAATAGACCGGCCGGACGCGGAGCGGGGCCCTCGATCGTCCACAGCTCGTACGCCTTGCCGGCGGGTGCGGGCGGCAGGTTGGCGACGTAGAGCTGGCCGCCGGCCGTCGCGTGCCAGACCAGGCGACCGGTCGCCTCGGGGCTCGGACCGGTGCCCTGCAGCTCGACCACGCGCGTCGCCGGATCGCGCAGGAGGTCGACGGCGCTCCGGTAGGCGGCCATCTGCTCACGCAGCGCCGCCTCCTCGCGCTGCAGCCGCTCGCGCGCGGCCGCGGTCTCACGCGCCATCACGCCCAGCCGTGCCTCGTATCGCGAGGCGACCAGCCCACCGGTGATCATCGCCGTGATCACGGCCGCGGCGGCGGTGGCCGCGGCCCACGGCACCCAGCTCGCGCGACGCTCCGGACGGCGCGCCGGCCGAGTCGCCGGCCGGCTCGTGTCGGCCGCGACGCGCGCCAGCAGGGCCGCCTTCACCTCGGCCGGCGGCACGGCTGGGGTGTCGGCCAGGGCCACGCGCGCCAGCGCCTCGTGCGAGTCGCGCAGCAGCCGCGCGCAGGGGTCGCACCCCCCGGCCAGATGCGCCTCGAAGCGGGTCAGATCGTCGCCGTCCAGCGCGCCGACCGCGTAGACTGCCGCGAGCTCCTCGAATGTCTCGTGGCTGCTCATGTCGCGCGCCTCACCACGTCACGGAGCCGCTCGAGCCCGAGCCGGATCCTGGTCTTGACCGTGCCGAGTGGTTGCCGGATGCGCTCGGCGATCTCGGTCTGCGTCAGCCCCGCATAATATGCGAGCTCGATCACCTCGCGCTGCGGGGGCGGCAGCGCCTCGAGCGCGGTGCGGATGACGCCGCGGTCCTCGGCCCGCTCGGCGGCGTCCCCGCCGGGCTCCTCGGCCGCCCGCGCGAACCGCTCGTCGACCGGGGGCACGAACGTGGCGCTGCGGCGGCGCACGCTCCGCACCCGATCGATCGCCCGCGTCCGCGCCCTGGTGATCATCCATGCCTCCGGTGTGCCCCTGTTGGGGTCATAGGCCCCGGCGCCCTGCCACGCCTCCCAGAAGACGTCCTGGAGCACGTCAGCGGCGTCGGTACGGTCGCGGACGACTCGCAGGATGAGGGGATACACCAGGGGAGCGTAGCGGTCATAGAAGCGGCCGAAGGCCTCGCGATCGCCGGCCGTCATTCGCCGGATGAGATCCTCCCCCGCCGTCGTCATGGCCGCTCTGAGTATCGAAGGACGCCCCCGGTTTGACAAGGTGAGCTGGCGCCGCGCTCTACCCCTCCCTCTGACTACGAACCGGGCAGCCGTTTCGATTCATCCCCCGGCCGGGGGGCGGGCCCGGCCCGGTGGTATTCTGTGGCGCCGTGAAGTGGGTCCCCGAAACGACCGCGTACGACGAGGCCTTCGACCGGACGACCGCCCCCCGGCAGCACTACCGGGCGCTGGTCTCGACGCTGGAGTCGTTCACCCTCACCGAGATCGACCGACGCGAGCGGCTGCAGAAGATCTCGCTGGTCGACCAGGGCATCACGTTCACGGTCTACGGTGAGAAGGACGGCATCGAGCGGATCTTCCCCTTCGACTTCGTCCCCCGCATCATCCCCGCCCGGGAGTGGGAGCGCATCGAGGCGGGCCTGATCCAGCGCGTGACCGCGCTCAACCTGTTCATCGCCGACGTCTACCAGGATCAGAAGTGCCTCAAGGACAAGATCATCCCGCCCGAGCTGGTCCTCTCGCGCAAGGAGTACAAGCGCGAGCTCTTGCGACTGACGCCGCCCCGGCAGATCTACACCCACGTGGTCGGCACGGACATCATCCGCAACGACAAGGGCGAGTACCTGATCCTCGAGGACAACTGCCGGACGCCCAGCGGGGTGTCGTACGTGATGGAGAATCGCAACCTCCTCCATCGAGTCTTCCCGGAGTTCTTCACCCGCTATCCGGTGCGGCCGATCCGCGATTACCCACGGCAGCTCCTCGACACGCTGCTGTGGGCGGCGCCGCGGGCGAGCGAGAGCCCGGTGGCCGTGGTGCTCACCCCGGGCATCCACAACTCGGCGTACTTCGAGCACTCGTTCCTGGCGCGCGAGATGGGCGTGTTCCTGGTAGAGGGGCGAGACCTCATCGTCGAGGACAGCTACGTCTACATGCGCACCACCAGCGGGCGCCAGCGCGTCGACGTCATCTACCGCCGCGTGGACGAGGACTTCCTCGACCCGCTGACGTTCCGGCGCGACAGCCTGCTCGGCGTGCCCGGCCTCGTCAACGTCTACCGGCAGGGCAACGTGGCCATCGCCAACGCGCCCGGCTCGGGCGTCGCCGACGACAAGGCCGTGTACGCGTACATGCCGGCGCTCATCAAGTACTACCTCGACCAGGACCCGCTCCTCGGCCAGGTCTCCACCTACGTCGGTCTCCGCAAGGACGACTTCGCCTACATGCGCGACAACCTCGCGCGGCTGGTGGTGAAGACCACGGGCGACTCCGGCGGCTACAACATGCTGATGGGGCCCTTCGCCAGCCGCGAGGAGATCGAGGCCTACGGGGCGCAGATGCGTGAGGCGCCCGGCAACTACATCGCCCAGCCGCTGATCGAGCTCTCGTCGCACCCGACGTGGGTCGACGGCAAGTTCGAGCCACGGCGCATCGACCTGCGGCCGTTCATCCTGTACGGTGAGACCATCCGGGTCCTGCCTGGCGGCCTCACGCGGGTCGCGCTCCGGCCCGGCTCCTACGTCGTGAACTCCTCCCAGGGCGGCGGCAGCAAGGACACCTGGGTGCTGGCCGCGCGCGCCTGATGCTCTCGCGGGTCGCCGACGCGCTCTACTGGATGGGGCGCTACCTCGAGCGCTCCGAGAACATCACCCGCCTGCTCCTCGTCACCGAGGACCTCTCGTCGGAGACGCAGGGGCTCGCCGAGCCGATCGCCCAGTCGGCTTGGAAGGATCTGCTGGCCATCCTGCCCACCGCCCAGGTGGGACCGCCGGCCTCCGCCTTCGCGCCGATGTCGCAGGCGTACTTGCAGAGCTTCTTCCTCGATCCCACCAACCAGTACTCGGTGCACTACTCGCTGCGACGCGCGCGCGACAACGCGCGCTCCGTGCGGGAGGCGCTGACGGTGGAGGTGTTCCTCGCGCTGAACGAGACCTTCCGGGCGCTGGAGACTCACGCCCGGCGCGGCGTCGCCGACCCGCCGTCGCTGCGCGACGCGCTCGGCACCACCCACAAGGGGCTGTTCACCATCGCCGGCGCCATCGAGCACACGTTCACGCGCGACCTGGGGTGGCTCTTCCTCAAGCTCGGCGAGTCGCTGGAGCGCATCTACCGCGCGGCGCTGGTGCTCCGGGCCAAGCTGCCCGGCCTGGTCACCGCGGAGCCGCGCGCCGACGTGGCGCTCTACTACACCCAGTGGCGGACGCTGCTACGGGCGCTCGGCTCGCTCGAGAACTACCGGCGCTCCTACGGCGCCCGCCTGGAGCCGGAGCTGGTCGTGCCGTTCCTGCTCTTCGACCGGCACTCCCCGCGCTCGCTGCGCTACGGCACCGAGGCCGTGAAGGGTTACCTCGAGCGCATCGCCGGCGGCGGCGAGTCGATGCCGGCCGGCCGGCTGATCGGGCGGCTGCACGCCGATCTCCTGTACCAGGACGACCGGCTGTCGGCGAGCGGCGCCGACGCCGTCTTCCTCGACCGCGTGGTCGACACGGTGGCCCAGGCCCACGACGCGATCACCGCGCAGTACTTCGTCGCCTGACCATGCGGCTCGACGTCGAGCATCGCTTCGCGTTCGGCTACGACGCCTACATCAGCGAGTCGTTCCTGGAGCTGCGCGTGCAGCCCAAGACGACGGCCGACCAGACGGTGGGCTCGTTCGTGCTGGCCGTGGGCCCGCCAACACGGGTCCATCGCTACGTCGACTGGAACGATAACGTCACCCACCACTTCACGATCACGCGGTTCCACGACCGGATCGAGGTGGCCAGCCGCTCGCTCGTCACCACCCACCCCGTCCCGCGCTCGCTGGCCGGGCTCGCCGACGCCGTGCCGGCCGACCTGCCCTACGGCCTGCTCGACTTCCTCGCCTTCGGCGGGCCGGTGCAGCTCACGCCGGCGCTGCGCTCGGCCCACAAGGCGGCGGCGCCGCCGCGGGGAACGCCCCTCGGCGAGCACGTGCTGGTGCTCGGCCGTTACCTGGCGGGGCGCTTCGAGTACCGGAAAGACGTGACGGACTACGACTCGACGACGGAGCACTTCCTCGAGCTCGAGGCCGGCGTGTGTCAGGACTTCGCCCACCTGATGCTGGGGCTCCTCCGGCTCAGCGGCATCCCGTGCCGGTACGTGAGCGGCTACCTGCACGTCGAGCGCACGCGGCGCGAGGCCTCGCAGAGCCACGCCTGGATCGAGTTCTGGGCGCCCTCGGTCGGATGGATCCCGTTCGATCCCACCCACGATCGCCCCATCGACGAGTGCTACGTGGTGGTCGGGCACGGGCGTCACTACGACGACGTGCCGCCCAACAAGGGGATCTACCGTGGCGTCGCCCGCGAGAGCCTCCACGCCGAGGTGTTCACACAGGTGTCGGCGGCCACGGCGCTGCCCCAGCTCACCAACGAGACGCGACCGATCCCGCTGCAGACCTACCGCGAGGCGCCTGCCCGCCGTCCGGACCGCGTTGGCCTGCCGGTGGAGGACGAGCAGCAGCAGCAACAGCAGCAGCAGTGACGGTGCGCTAGACGCGACGAGCGCGCTCGATGGGCGGCCCGGAGGCGGCGACACGTCCGCCGCGCTCCCCGGGCTCGGCGGCCCGGCGCACGGCGTCCACCACGCGGTCGAGCTGCGACGACGTGAGCGCGCAGCCGAGCGGCAGGAGCAGGCCGCGATCGAGCCACGCCACGGTCCCGGGGCACGCCTCCCGCCGAAAGGGGATCTGCTCACGACCCGGCCACACCATCGCCTCGACGCCCCGTCCGCGCAGCGCGCGGGCCGCGTCGTCGGGCCGGGCGACCAGGATCGGCATCGCCTGCGGCACCGAGCCGGTCGGTGGTGTCGGGACGGGCAGGACCACTCCCGGCGTGCCGCATAGCCGCGCGGCCAGGCGCCGGTAGCTCACCTGGCGGGTGCGGATCTGCTCCCGCCAGTCGAGCCGGGCGAGCATCGGCGGCAGCAGGAACGCCGGCGCCGGCGGCCTCGCATACTCGGCCGGCGACCCGGGTGCAGCCGGCTCCGCCGCCCCGGGCCCGGGATGCGCGTCGAGCACCGGCAGGCGGTCCTTGAACGGCAGGACGTTCCAGCCCACGGTGAAGGCTGCTCGCTCGCCGAGCATGATGCCCAGCTTGACGAGGGTGCGACGGTCGCCGACGCCGTGTCCGGCCGGTACCCGAACCGCGGGGCGCAGATCCGGGTCGTTGACCATCAGGAACCCCCCGCCCGGCACCGGGGCCTGCTTCCTCAGCGAGAAGACGGCCAGCGCGCCATAGGAGCCGACCTGCACGGCGGCGGCGAGGTCCGGGACCGCGTGGGCGCAGTCCTCGACCAGCGGCATGTCGTGGGCACTGCAGAATTCCTGCAACGGACGCCTCGGAAGTGCCAGGCCGAAGTAGTGGAGCGCGAGCACGGCATCGCGTCGCGCGGGCTCGATGGTCGCCCAGCGCGGCTGCAGACGCTCGTCCACGTCGTAGAGGGCGACCGCGAGCCCCGCGGCCGTCGCGGCGTCCGCCACGGGCCGGCACACGTACGCGGGCACCCAGAGACGCCGTACGCCGCGAATCTCGGCGAGAACACGCAGTCCCTCGTACAGGGCGAAGCGTCCGCGTGCGAACAGCCGGGCGCCCGGGAAGACGTCGCGCGTCCGCCACGGGCGGCGGCGCCCGCGATGACGCCGGCGGTGCGAGGCGATCGGCGGAAACGCGGGGACGAACATGGCGGCGACGAGCGGCAAGTCCCATGCCGCGGCGGTGTGCAGCGTCTTGTCCCGGGAACGCGACCGATCGCCACCCGGCCTCGCATCGTGATGCAGGCACGGTCGACGCGACCCGGACGGTTCGCCGTGGAAATCCTGCGCGAAACGCGCAGGCGACCGCCGTGGTACGCGCGTTGCTCTGTCGCCCCGCGACATGAACGCACGATCGCTCCTCGTGACCAAGCCACCCCTTTCGGTGCCCATCACGCCCGCCACGCACGAGGCCGTGCCCGCCGGCGTCCGCGCGACCGCCATCGCGAGCGGTGCCGAATGGAATGACCTCGTGCTGGAGCTGGGCGATCCCGATCTCCGCCAGGGGTATGAGTGGGGCGAGCTGCGGCGCCACGTCGAGGGGCGTTCTCTGCGCTACGCCGTCCACGACGGGGCCACGCCGCTGGCGGCGATCGCGGCCACCGTGTGGCGGCCGTTCGGGTTTCCGTTCTCCATGCTGTACGCCTCTCGGGGTCCGGTGCTGGGCAAGGCGAGCGCGCGCGCGTGGCCAGGGCTCCTGCAGGCCACCGCCGAGATGGCGCGGCGGAGCCGCGCCGTGTTCCTCCGGTGCAGTCCCGGCGTACCCGCCGACGAGCGAGGCCTCCACGCCGCGTTCGTGCGCTCGGGGTTCACTCGCCTCGCGGACGACTGGACGCTCTGGAACGCTCCGCGCGTGGTGATGGCGCTCGATCTCCGTCCGGACGAGTCGACGCTGAGACGGGCGATGCGCGAGAGCACGCGCCTGTCGCTCACGCGCGTCTGGAAACACGGCGGTCGGGTCGAGCAGGACGTGTCCGAGGCCGCGGTGGACCGGCTCCACCGCCTGCTCGTGGCGGCCGGCCAACGCAAGGGGTATCCCGTCCGCGACCTCGCCTTCTTCCAGGCGCTGCGGCGGGAGTATCTCGCGGGCGGCCACGGCTGTCTGGCGCTGGCGTCCCACGGCGGCCGCGACCTGGCCGGCGTGCTCGCAGTCCGCTTCGGCCGCCGGGCCCACCTGCTCTACGCGGCGATCGACGGCGACTCCGACCAGGCGCGCAAGCTGCGCGCGGGCACGGCGGTCCACTGGGCGATGATCCGCTGGGCGAAGGCGTCGGGCTGCGAGGTGCTCGACTGGGGTGCGTCGGGAACGGGCTTCCCGCCACGCCGCGAGAGCCTCGGCTACGGCATCTACGAGTTCAAGCGCGGCTTCGGCTGCTCGCTGACCCGGCTGCCCGGCTACTACGACCTCGTCTTCCGCCCCGGCCTCTACCGGCTCTGCCGCACGTTCGAGGCCCGCTGGGGGCCCGCGCTGTGGCGGCTGCGCGCCCGCCTCAACGGCTGAACGACCCGATCAGCCGGCGGGCTCCATCGCGAGGACGGCGGCGAACGTCTCCACGAGGCCCTCGAGCTCGGCGTCGGCCATGGGCGTCGACAGGCAGCCCAGCCCGGTGATCGACATGAGGACACCGTGCTCCATGAGCCGGCGGACAATGCGCACCAGGCGCTCGGCCTCGGCGGGGGTCGTGCGCGTGCTGCGGTAGTCGCTGAGCTCGCGGTCCACGGCGTGGAGACGGAACAGCGAGCCCAGGCCGGCGACGCGGCCGGGGACTCCGGCCTGCTTGAAGCAGTCGTCGAGGCTCGCGCGGAGCTTGGCGCCGAGGTCGTCGAGCCGGGCGTAGGCGTCGGGGGTCAGTAGCCGCATCGCGGCCAGCCCGGCCGCCATCGTCACCGGGTTGGCGTTGAAGGTGCCGCCGTGCGGCGCCGGCGGCGGCCCGCCGCGGGTGGGATCGTACACGGCCATGACCTCGGCGCTGCCCGCCACCGCACCCACCGGGAAGCCGCCGCCGATGATCTTGCCGAGCGTGGTCAGGTCGGGCGTGACGCCGAGCGCGCCCTGGGCGCCGTGATAGCCGACCCGGAACGAGATCACCTCGTCGAAGACCAGCACGATCCCGTGCCGGCGCGTGACCTCGCGCAGGGCCTGCAGGAAGTCCACCCGGGCCGGCACGAGCCCGACGCGGTTGGGGACGGGATCCACCAGCACGGCGGCGAGGTGCCGGGCCTCGCGCTCGATCCGCGCCACCGCCTGCTCCGTGTGGTTGAACGGCAGGACGACGACGTCCTCCAACACCGCCGGCGGCGTCCCGCGCGAGTACGCGGTGCTGGCCGGCGCGGCGAGGCTGCCCCAGTCGGAGGGCGTGGAGGCGAGGCTCACCTCGGCGTAGTCGTAGGAGCCGTGGTAGGCGCCCTCGAACTTGGCGATCCGCGGCCGGCCGGTGAAGGCGCGGGCGCCCTTGAGCGCGATCATCACGGCCTCGCTGCCGGAGTTGGTGAAGCGCACGCGCTCGGCCGAGGGCAGGCGCTCGCACAGCAGCGCGGCCAGCTCGATCTCCTCCGGCGTGGGCATCGGGAACGACGCGCCCCGCGCGAGCCGCCGGGTCGCCGCCTCCACGATCGCGGGGTGGGCGTGGCCGTGGATCAGCGCGGTGTAGTTGTTCAGGCAGTCCAGCCGGCGGTCGCCCTCGACGTCGGTCACCCAGCAGCCCTCACCCGCGTCGGCGTACGGCGGGTACGGCGCCATGTAGACGGTCGTGCGCGAGTTGCCGCCGGGCAGCACGCCCTGGGCGCGCGCGAAGAGCGCCGCCGACTTCGAGCCGGCCTCGGCCCATCGAGCCGTCCGGGCCAGCGGGCGCGGCGATCTCACCTTGGCAGCCATGGCGGTGGCTAGGGTAGCACGCGCGCGGGGCTGCTCAGGGGGCACACGCGCGGATGGTGGCCATCGCCGACTTCGTGGCGTCCGGGCCGACCGCGCGCGGGCTCACGATGGGCAGGGCCAGCCCCGCGGCGCGATATTCGGCCAGGCGCGCGCGGCAGGTCTCCGGCGTGCCGGCCAGCGCCACCGCGTCGATGAGCGCGTCCGGCACGACCCGGGCCGCCGCCTCGCGGCCGCCGCGGTCGAAGGCGGCCTTGATGGCGGCGACGGCGTCGCCGAACCCAGCCTCGGCCAGCAGCCGGTTGTAGCGGGGAAAGAACCCGGCGTAGAGCCCGACGGCCGGCCGGAGCGCCTCGCGGGCGGCGGCGACCGTGTCCGCCACTGCGCACGGGATCAGCGACGCCACGTCCACGTCGCCCGCGGGTCGCCCCGCCTGCCGCGCGCCGATGGCCACGTGCTCGACCGCGCGCGCGATCGTGCGCGGCGTCGGCCACGTAAGCAGCACCCCCTCGGCCAGCCCGCCCGCGATCTCCAGCAGGCGCGGGAACAGCGCGGCCACGTAGATGGAGATCGCCGGCCGCAGCGGCGGGAACCACAGGTCGAAGCGCTCGATCGTCACGACCTCGCCGCGGTGGGAGACGACGCCGTCCCGGAGCAGCGCGCGCACGATGGCGATGGTGTCCCGCAGCCGGGCCGTCGGCTGGACGAAGGGCAGCCCGTGTTCGGGCTCGACCTGCACGCGGTGACTCGAGCCGAGCCCGAGGACGAACCGCCCGCCCGAGAGCTGGTCGACGGTCGCCGCCGCCATGCCGATGGTGGGGGCGGTCCGCACGAACACGCTCGAGATGCTGGTGCCGAGCCGGATCCGTCGCGTGACCGCGGCGCAGGCGGCGAGGATCGCGAACTGGTCGCCGCCGTGGCCCTCGGCCACCCACGCCGACTCGTAGCCGAGCGACTCGGCCAGCCGCACGCACTCGACGATGTCGGCGGGCGGCAGGCCCCCACTGAAGGCGACGCCGAGACGGGTCACGGG
>Ga0075430_100000919_pt1 | contig 23119 bp, 20 predicted proteins | sample RhiMetdeltSRZDD4_FD_75294 | JGI IMG/M metagenome (GOLD analysis project Ga0075430, IMG submission 75294) | Populus rhizosphere microbial communities from Tennessee, USA - Rhizosphere MetaG P. deltoides SRZDD4 | ecosystem: Host-associated > Plants > Roots > Rhizosphere > Soil | place: USA... | reverse complement strand
GGCGGTCATCGCGTCGGCGCTGGTCGTCGCGATCGGCGTGCCGGTCGCCGACCCACTGATCGGGCTTGCGATCACGGCCGTGATCCTGCGGATCAGCTGGCGATCGTGGGCGACCGTTCGTACGCCGGTACACGAGCACTGACGGTCGCCACAGCGTCACGCAGGCGCGGCCTCCAGGGTCTCCAGCTTGCCGTCGCGCATCCCGATCGTGCGCGGGGACGCGTCGGCGATCGCGCGGTCGTGTGTGATCAGGATGATCGTGATGCCGCGCTCGCGGTTGAGCGTTGCGAGCAGCGCGATCAGCTCGTCGCCCGTCGCGCTGTCGAGGTTGCCGGTCGGCTCGTCGGCGAGCAGCACCGGCGGATCGTTGGCCAGCGCCCGCGCGATCGCGACGCGCTGCTGCTCTCCGCCGGAGAGCTGCGAGGGGAGATGCCCAGCTCGTGCCTGCAGCCCGACCGACTCGAGCAGCTCCCGGCAGCGGCGCTCACGCTCGGCGGCCTTGAGCCCGGTCGGTGCCAGCGCCACCTCCACGTTCTGCTGCGCCGTCAGCGTCGGAATCAGGTTGAACTGCTGGAAGATGAACCCGATCGTGTGCAGGCGGAGCTTCGTCAGCTGCCCGTCGCGCGCCCGGCCGAGGTCGCTGCCCTCGAACAGGATCGTGCCTCCGGTCGGGCGGTCGAGGCCGCCCAGCAGCTGCAGCAGCGTGCTCTTTCCCGATCCGCTCGGGCCGACGACGGCGACGAACTCGCCACGGCGGATCGTCAGGTCGATGCCGTCGAGCGCGCGCACCGCGGTGCCGTTCTCGCCGTAGTGGCGGGTGACGCCGGTCAGCTCGTAGAGGACCGGGTCGGCGTGGTCGAGTGACTGGTCCATGGGTTCGTCTCCGTGATCGGTGGATGAAAGGCTCATTCGACGCTCCGCAGGGCCTCGGCTGGCCGCAGGCGCGCCGCGCGGGCCCCGCCGACGGCACCTGCGAGCAGGCCGCCGAGCAGCGCCAGGCCGATCGCCAGCGCGATCAGCGTCAGGTCGACAGGCGCGTGGAGCTTGATCAGCTGCGAGCCGCTGGTGACCGCGCTTCTGCCGAGTCCGAACGGCCCGCCACTCGGGCCGCCGGGCCCGCCGACACCCGCGGCGGCCGCGGGGGCGTCGACGGTGGCCTTCAGCTCGATTCCGACGGCACCGATCGCGGCGGCCGCGGCGATGCCGATCGCGGCCCCGAACACGCCGCCGAGCAGTCCCTGCGTGAGCGACTCGAACGTGACCTGGCGGACGACGAGGCGCTGCTTCCAGCCGATCGCCTTCAGCGTCCCCAACTCACGCGTGCGCTTCGCGATGCCCGACAGCGTCAGCAGCGTCGCGATCAGGAAGGCGGCGATCAGCGCGACGACGGCGAGCGCCGTGCCGAGCTTGCTCGAGAGGTTCTTGGCGTCCTTCAGCGATCCGCCGATGCGGTCGGCGAGGTCCTTCGACGTCGTCACCGAGGCGCCGCTGAAGCTCGCCTTGATCCGCTTTGTCACCGCGGCGACCTGGTCGCCGGTCGTCGCACGGACCTGCATGCCGTTGATCCGCCCCTTGCGGGCGGCAAGGGTCTGGAGCGTGGCGAGATGCACGTAGACGTCGGACGCCGTTCCGCCGAGCGGCGCGCTCGTCAGGCCGACGATCGTGAACTTCTTGCCCTTCAGCGTCAGCGAGTCACCGACGGCGAGGCCCTTCTGCCGCGCGTAGCTGAGGTTCAGCAGCGCCTGGTAGGCGCCGCCGCTCGCGGAGAGGAAGCGACCCTTGCGGACCTGGCTCGGCGTCACCGGGGCGATCGCGGGCTTGCTCGCGTCGATCCCGGTCACCGTCGACGAGGTCGAGTCGATCGAACGCGGCCCGTTGGTCTGGAGGCCACCTCCCCCGCCGGCGCCACGCTGTGGGGCGGTCTCGGTCTGCTCGGGAACGGTGCCGGAGATCTTGATCGCGGTCAGCGTCAGCGAGCCGGCGGCCTGGTAGACGCCGTCGAGCTTGGCGATCTTGGCCACCTCGCTCGACGCGAAGCTCAGCTGCTGGCCGGAGACGAACTGCTCCGACGAGAACTTCTCACCAGGCTTTCCGAGGTCACGCAGACCGAAGCGAACGCCGCCGCCGCCGTTCTCCTTGCGCAGCTTCTCGCGCTCGGACTGCGAGAGCTGCCCGCCGCCGAACTGCTGTTGCGAACCCGTTCCCGAGACGGTCAGCGGGCGGCTGACGGTCATGTCGGTGCCGACGCCCGTCAGCGGGTCGAGGACCTTGCTCTGGGCGTCGTCGAGACCATTCGACAGCGCGCTGACAGCGACGACGAGGCCGACGCCGACGCCGAGGCCCATCGCGGTGAGCAGCGTGCGGCCCTTGCGCCGGCGCAACTCGGAGAACAGGTACTTGACGTAGAACACGACGACCTTTCGCTCGGCGCGATGCGCGCCCGATGACACGTTGGTGCGCCGAACGCGACGGCCTTGGAGGCCACCGCGTTCGGCACGACGAGGACCCAACGGGACGTGAATGAGCTTGCGCGAAGATCGGCGTAAGACCTGTCGAAAAGCGCCGCGGTGCGCCAAGTGCCGCAGCGGCGCTACGTTCTGCGCGTGAGCCTTCCCCTGTTTCGTGTCGTCAGCGTTCCGGCGGCGCTCGACGGTGAGCCCGCCGGCTGGGCCGCCGACATGCTGCGCGACGGCGACGTCGCGCTGCTCGCCGACACGACCGGCCTCGACGGCATCGATCGCATCGCGCACGCGCTCGGCAGCGAAGCGGTGCTCGTCGTTCGCCGTGAGCAGACCGCCGAGCGGCAGGAGCAGGTCGTGATCGACTACGCCGCGGCGCTACCGCTCGTCTGGCTCACCGGCAGCTTCAGCGACCGTGCCCGCGCGTGGGCGCGCGATCGGGCGCCGATGACGTTGCTCGTCGAGGTCGACGGAAGCCTGTCGGATGAAGATCGCGGCCGCGTCGAGCGCTTCGTCGCGCTGCTCGGCCGTCAGTCCGAGTAGCTCCGGTGACCGCGACCGCGGCGCGGCTGCTGCAGGAGCGCCTCGGCCTCAGCGACGAGGAGCTGCTCGCGGTGCTCGCCGTCGATCCGCTGACGCTGCTCGCCGGCGACGAGCTCTCCCACCGGCCCGAGCTGGCGCTGCTGCTGGCGCTGACCGAGGAGCACGACGACGCGCTGCTGCGCCGCTGGGTGCGCGCCGGCGGCCGCCGCGGCAAGCCGATCGAGCTCTTGACCGCACGCGACTTCGGCGCCTTCGAGGACGCGCTCGGCGACCTCGCCGAGCGCGGCTTCACGATCGGTGGCTGAGGAAAGAGGGGCCCGGCTCCGCGGTCACATGACCGCTCCGCCAGAAGAGGAAAGAGGGGCCCGGCTCCGCGGTCACATGACCGCTCCGCCACCCTCTAGTCGTCGTCGTCGTCGGCAGGCTTCGGGCGCTTCTCGCCCGGCCACGAGCCGGTCAGTCGTTCCCAGCCGCGTGCCCCGGCACGGTCGACGACAACCCGCGTGACCTTGAAGATCACGGCCTGAAGCGCCGCCGCGGAGACGACCTTGGCGATCGTCGTCTCCTTGGTCGTCGCCTTCGGCGGCTTCTCTTCGTCGACGCGTTTCCAGACGGCGTTGAAGGCGCGCTTGCCGAGGATGCCGCCGATCAGCCCGAGGACGACGCCGATCGGCTTGTAGATGACCTTCATCGTCGACAGGTCTACCCGGCGTGGCGGTCGGCTAGCCGGGATCGCCGGTACGGTCCGCCCGCCATGCGCCGCGCACCGTTCATCGTCGTCGCCCTGATCGTGTTCGTCGGCATCTCGTGGGTGCTCGCGCGTTTCTTCACGACCGAGTCGACCGAGCGGGGCGCCGTCCTGGTCCTGCTTCAGGCACAGGCGCGCGGCGATTCGGAGGCGATGCTCGACCGGCTCGCGCCGTCGTGCCGCGACGACGCGCGCTGCCGCGCCGGGGTCATCGCGCTCGCGAAGCGGATGCGACGATCCGGTGATCCGAAGATCATCGCCTACCGGTCGCGGACCGCGTATGCGCTCGGCGCGGACACCGGCCTGACGCGGGTCGCGTGGACGATCGTCAACCGCCAGCTGCCGGTCGTCCAGTGCGTGCTCGTCCGCCGCACGGGCACGGCGCTGGCCGGGCGACGCGTTAGCCTCCTGCGCGTCAGCGCGCCGATCGACAACGAGTCCGACTGCTGAGGAGCAGGAACTTCCGTCGGTGCGCGGCGTTGTACGCCGAGATCATGCTTCGCGCCCGCCACGTCGTCCTGCTCACGCTCGCTTTCGCGCTCACCGCCGCTCCGGCGGTGGCGGCGACCGACGACGTGCCGCCCGCGACCGCGCCCACCACGACGAACGTCGCGATCAAGCCGGCCGAGAAGCCGTCCGAGGGCGCCCTCTACAGCGACGGTCCCAGCGGCCGCTACCTGATGGGTGGCCAGTGGATGTTCCGGCTCGACAAGGCCGAGGCCGGGCTCAAGCAGGGCTTCCAGAAGAGCACCTCGACCGTCGGCTGGCAGTCCGTCGCGGTGCCGAACACCTGGAACGTCAACGACAACACCAACGAGGGCTTCAGCGGCACCGTCGGCTGGTATCGCAAGGACTTCAAGCTGCCGTCGGCGGCGAGCGCGCTGTCCTGGGTCGTGCGCTTCGAGTCGGTCAACTACCGCGCGCAGGTCTGGCTCAACGGCAAGCCGCTGGGCAAGCACACCGGTGCCTATCTGCCGTTCGAGTTCCGGCTGCCGGTCTCGTACCTCAACCGCGGCGGCGTCAACCGCCTCGTCGTTCGCGTCGACAACCGGCGCCGGCCGACGGACTTCCCGCCGTCTGGCCTGACGACGGTCGGCACGCCGACCGGCGGCTGGTGGAACTACGGGGGCCTGCTGCGTGAGGTCTACCTGCGCAAGGTCGACCGAGTCGACTTCAACACCGTTCAGGTCCAGCCGACCCTGCCGTGCGGGACCTGCGCGGCCGACGTCAAGGTCCGCGTCACCGTGCGCAACTCGTCCGCCGGCGCGCAGCGCGTCACCGTCGGCGGCAGCTTCGGTGGCAAGCAGCTGACGCTCGGCACGGCGGCCATCGGCGCGAAGCGCTTCGCGACGTTCGTCAAGACGGTGCACGTCGCGAAGCCCAAGCTGTGGGCGCCGGGCACCCCGAACCTGTACCAGCTGAAGCTGCGGGCACGGATCGGCGCCGGCGGCGACGGGCCTGTCGTGCAGCGCTGGTCGACGCAGACGGGGATCCGTTCGATCAAGGTCGTCAACGGCCTGCTGTACCTCAACGGCAGGCAGCTGCACTTCCGCGGCGTCGGCCTGCACGAGGACAGCAGGCTCAAGGGCTCAGCGCTCGACAACACCCAGCGCCAGCAGCTGATCGACCAGGTCCGCGACCTCGGCGCGACGCTGATCCGCTCGCACTACCCCCTGCATCCGCAGCTCCAGGAGCTCGCCGACAAGTACGGGATCATGCTCTGGTCCGAGATCCCGGTCTACGCGATCAAGACCAAGTACCTGAAGCAGCAGATCGTCCGCAAGCTCGCGTCCAACGAGCTGCGCGACAACATCCTGATCAACGGCAACCACCCGGCGATCATCGCCTGGTCGATCGGCAACGAGCTCAGCTCGCGGCCGGGCCCGGTGCAGAGCTACTACATCGCGCAGGCCGTCAAGACCGCGCACGCGCTCGATCCGACGCGACCGGTCGGCCTGGCGGTCGCCGGCTATCCCGCCGTCGGCTGCCGGCCCCAGTACGCCCCGCTCGACATCATCGGGATCAACGACTACTTCGGCTGGTATCCGGGGCCGAACGGGACGATCGCCGACCGGACGCTGCTGCCGGACTACCTCGACTCGGTTCGCGCCTGCTATCCGAACAAGGCGATCGTGATCACCGAGACAGGCGCCGAGGCGAACCGCGAGGGCCCCGTCGAGGAGAAGGGCACCTACGCCTTCCAGCAGGACTACGCGAAATACCACTACGACGTCTACGCGAGCAAGCCGTGGCTGTCGGGTGCGATTTGGTGGGCGCTGCGCGAGTTCCGCGTCCGCCCGGGCTGGGACGGCGGCAACCCGCGCCCGTCGCCGCCGCTGCACCAGAAGGGCGTGCTCGACTTCGACGGCAAGAAGAAGCCGGCGTGGACGACGTTGCACGACATCTTCGCGTCGACCCCGCAGGTCGGCGCGCTGAAGCGCTAACCTCTCCGCCGCTCATGGCATCCCGTGCGTCGGATACGACGAAGCTGACAATCACCCCGCGTGACGCTGCGCATTCGCGCGCGACGCGCCGGCTGCGCCGTGAGGGCCGTGTGCCCGGCGTCCTCTACGGCCTCGACAAGGACGCGCTGACGTTCTCGGTCGACGCGCGCGAGTTGCGCCAGGCGCTGCACGGCTCCGGCGCCGTCATCGAGCTGCACGACGCCGACGGCGGCAACGCCACGGCCGCGGTGCTCAAGGACGCGCAGCGCCACCCGGTGCGCGGCGAGGTCATGCACATCGACCTGCTGCGCGTCGACCTCAACAAGCCGATCCACGCGCCGGTGCCGCTGCACCTCGTCGGTGCCGACGACGCTCCGGGCCATCGCGAGGGCGGCGTGCTCGAGCAGGTCACGCGCGAGGTCACCGTTGAGGCGCTGCCGAACGAGATTCCCGAGTTCCTCGAGCTCGACGTCTCGGCGATGGAGATCAACGACACCTTCACGCTCTCGCAGGTCGTCGCGCCGCAGGGCGTCACGATCGTCGACGACGGCGAGATCGTCGTCGCCAACCTCAGCCCGCCGCGGCTCGAGACCGAGCTCGACGAGCTCGAGACCGAGACCACGGTCGTCGGCGAGGAAGGCGCAGCGGCCGAGCCCGAGGCATCGGGCGACGGCGACGCGGACGACGCCGGCGACGGCGACGCTGCTTCCGACGACGCGTAGCGCGTCTCGATGAAGTTCTTCGGGGGCGTCGCGCCGGTCGATTGGCTGGTCGTCGGTCTCGGCAACCCGGGCGCTCGCTACGCCGACACGCCGCACAGCGTCGGCTTCGACGTCGCGCAGGCACTGATCGAGCGCTGGGCGCTGGGCACGCCCAAGAAGAAGTTCAACGGACTGCTGGCGGACGGACGCGTCCCGCACGGCGGCGTCCCCGGCCCGCGCGTCGCCGTGCTGCAGCCGCAGACGTACATGAACGAGTCCGGTGACTCCGCGGGGCCGGCACGCGGCGCGCTGAAGGTCGAGCTCGACCACGTCGTCGTCGTCCACGACGAGATCGACCTGCCGTTCGGCGACGTGCGCGTACGCATCGGTGGCGGCCTGGCGGGCCACAACGGCCTGAAGTCGCTCAAGGCGGGCTTCGGCTCGCCGGAGTTCGCGCGCGTCCGCGTGGGCGTCGGCCGCCCCGACACGACCGACCCGGACCTTGTGGCCGCCTACGTCCTCGGCGCCTGGCGGCAGCCGCGGGCCGAGGTGCGGGAGCTCGTCGGCCGCGCCGCCGACGAGACCGAGCGCCTGCTGCTCGCCTGACGGGCCTGACGGGCCGGCCGGCGCCGGCGGGCCTCGCGTCGTCCCGGGGCGCCCGGGCACTTGGGGCGCCGCGCCGCGACGCCTGCGCGCGGCGACGTTCCGCGCACGGTGCTCTTCCGCGTGCGGTGCTCTCCGCGTGTGTCGTGCGACGACCCCACATCGGGGTGGGCGGTCTTTCCCTTGCCATGCATGGAAAAGCTCGCCCACCCCTGGCGGGCCGGCGGGTACGTGGCGACTCCGGCGGTGGCGCCCTCGCGGCGGCCCGCGGCGCCACGGCGCCCGCGCCCGCACCGCGGCGCCCGCGCCCGCACACGGGCCCGTTCGTAGAGTGCAAGGTGATGGCTCTGCGTCCGCTCTTGCGTCACCTCTCGGCCGAGCCGACCGGTGCTCAGCTGCTGGAGATGCGCGCGGACGACCGCGCCTTCGTGTCGTCATCGCTGCGGCCCTACGTGCTCGCGGCGCTCGCCGACGAGGATCCGCGGCGCCCCGTGGTGATCGTCGCCGGCGACGACCGCCAGGCGCGCGACCTCGCCGTCGACATCCGCGCCTGGCTGGCGCCGCGCCCGGTGCGCTTCTATCCGAGCCGCGGTGTCGCCTACGAGTCGCACCTGACGCCGCCGCCGCACCTCGTCGGCCTGCGCGTCGCGGCGCTCGACGCGCTGCTGTCCGTCGATCCCGCCTCTGAGGCGCCGGTCGTCGTCGTCAGCGCCGTCGCGCTCGCCGAGAAGGTTCCCGACCCGGCGCTGCGGCCGTCCTCGTTCGCGATCGCCAAGGGCGACCTGCTCGACCTCGACGAGGTCGCCGAGGCACTCGTCCGCGCCGGCTACGAGCGCGTCGACCAGGTCGACGACCGCGGCCAATTCGCGATCCGCGGCGAGATCCTCGACGTCTTCTCGGCGACCGAGGATCGTGCCTGCCGGATCGAGATGTTCGACGTCGAGGTCGAGTCGCTGCGCTGGTTCTCGACCTTCACGCAGCGCTCGCTCGGCGACACCGATCGCGTCGAGATCGCGCCCGCGGCGGAGCTTGCCGCCGAGCACCGTGAGATGGCGGAGATCGCCGCGCTGCTCGAGGACGACGAGCCGGTGGGTGGGTCCGGTCCGGGCGGCGTCGTGGCCGAGCTGCTGCCGGTCGAGCGCTTCGGCGCCTTCCTCGATCTCGTACCGGCCGACGCGCTGCTGTTCATCGCCGCCGAGGAGGAGGTCGCGCCGGCGCTGGCGGACAACTGGCAGGACGTCACGGCCGCGCTGCACGACGTCGACGCACACCATCTCTACGTCAGGCCCGAGGACGTCAGCGCGGCCCTCGACGCCCGCGCCGTCGTCCGGCTGTCGTCGCTGTCGGCCGACCAGCCGCTCGAGCTGCGCGCCCAGGCGGCGGACGTCGCCGCGCGCTCGCTGACCGACGCGGAGCCCGAGCTCGAGAAGCTCGTCCGCTCCGGCTATCGCACGGTCGTCGCCTGGCCGCGCCGCGGCGATGGCGAACGCGCTGCCTACAACCTCGTCCGCACGACGCCGGCGTGGCTCGAGGGCACGGGCGCTCGCGACGTCGACGCCAAGCGCGCCGACGACGCCCCCGAGGGCCGGCTCGAGTTCGCCGAGGCGTCGCTACGCGACGGCTTCATCGCCGCCGGGCTGAAGCTGGCGATCCTGCCGGAGCACAGGCTGTTCCGCCGCCGCCGGGCGGAGCGCACCGGCGGGATGGACGGCGGCCGTCGCCGGCGTGGCGCGCTGCGCTCGTTCGCCGATCTGCGCACGGGCGACATCGTCGTCCACTCCGACCACGGCCTCGCGCGCTTCGCCGGTTTCGACACGAAGACCGTCGGCAAGGTCACGCGCGACTACCTCGAGCTCGAGTTCGCCGGCACGGACAAGGTCTTCATGCCGGTCGACCAGCTCGAGAAGATCAGCCGTTACGTCGGCGCCGGCGGCACGCACCCGCCGCTGTCGAAGCTCGGCGGCAAGAGCTGGGAGACGATGAAGTCGCGCGCCCGCAAGGCGGCGCAGGAGATGGCCGGCGAGCTGATCAACCTCTACGCCGAGCGCCGCCGCCGGACCGGCTTCGCCTTCCCCGACGACTCCGAATGGCTTCGCGAGTTCGAGCAGCGCTTCCCCTGGCGCGAGACCGCCGACCAGCGCGAGGCGATCGAGCACGTGAAGTCCGATATGGAGGCGCCGCGGCCAATGGACCGGTTGATCTGCGGCGACGTCGGCTACGGCAAGACCGAGGTCGCGCTGCGGGCGGCGTTCAAGGCGGCCGAGGCCGGCAAGCAGGTGCTGGTGCTGGCCCCGACGACGATCCTCGCCCAGCAGCACTACGGGACCTTCTCCGAGCGGATGGCCGACTACCCGTTCACGATCGACTACGTCAGCCGGTTTCGCACCGCCGCCGAGCAGAAGGCCGCCGTCGCGGCGTTCAACGATGGCAAGGCCGACATCCTCATCGGCACCCACCGGATCCTCGGCCGCGACGTCCGTGGCAAGGACCTCGGGTTGATGATCGTCGACGAGGAGCAGCGCTTCGGCGTGCGCCAGAAGGAGCTGCTGCGCCAGCTCAAGCTGCGCGTCGACGTGATCGCGATGAGCGCCACGCCGATCCCGCGGACGCTGCAGATGTCGCTCGCCGGGCTGCGCGACATCAGCGTGATCGAGACGCCGCCGGAGGGGCGGCGGCCGGTCAAGACGTTCGTCGGCGACTACGACGAGGATCTCGTCAAGCAGGCGATCATGCGCGAGAAGCACCGCGGCGGGCAGGCGTTCTTCGTTCACAACCGCGTCGAGACGATCGACGAGACAGCCGAGCGCCTGCGCGGGCTCTGCCCGGGTGTGCGCTTCGAGGTCGCCCACGGCCAGCTCGACGAGAAGCAGCTCGAGGAACGGATGCTGACGTTCCTGCGCGGCGACGCCGACGTGCTCGTCGCGACGAGCATCATCGAGTCGGGGATCGACATTCCGCAGGCGAACACGCTGATCGTCGAGCGCGCCGACCTCTTCGGCCTCGCCCAGCTCTACCAGATCCGCGGCCGCGTCGGCCGCAGCTCCGAGCGCGCCTACGCGTACCTGCTGTACCCGAGCCACGCCGCTCTGACCGAGGAGGCGATGAAGCGGCTGACCGCGCTGTCGGACTACACCGAGCTCGGCGCCGGCTTCAAGATCGCGATGCGCGACCTCGAGATCCGCGGCGCCGGCAACCTGCTCGGCGATGAGCAGTCGGGCCACGTCGCGGCGCTCGGCTTCGAGCTCTACATGGCGATGCTCGACGAGGCCGTCGCCGAGCGCGAGCCGGAGCTCGCGGGGGAGGAGGGCGCCGAGCCGGTGCGGCTCGACGTCGACGTCGACGCCTACGTCCCCGCCGACTACGTGCCCTACGAGCAGGCGAAGATCGACGTCCACCGGCGGATCGTCGCGGCGCGCGACGTGTCGGACCTCGTCGAGCTGCGCGAGGAGCTTGAGGATCGCTTCGGCCCTGTGCCCGAGCCGGTCGTCAACCTGGTCGAGCTGCAGCGCGCGCGGATCCGCCTCGGGCAGGCCGGGGCTCGCGTCGTCAGCTTCCGCGGCGGGCGCCTGGCGATCACGCCGATCGAGCTCGACGCCGAGGCGGCGGAGCGTTTGCGAGCCGAGATCCCGGAGGCGACGTACGAGCCCGGGCGGGCGCAGCTGACCGTTCGCGTACCCGACGACCCGGCCGCCCGCTTCCCGGCCGTGCTGCGGGCCGCCGACGCCCTACTGGCGGTCGTCCGCGAGCCGATCGGGATAGCGGTCTGACAGACCGAGCGTCAGGCGCTGGCGGCGCCCTGCTTGTGCCAGGGGTAGCGGGCCGTGTCCTCGTTGCCGAAGTCGGGGTCGAGGTAGACGTGCATCCTGCTGATCCGTCCGTCGCGGAAGTCCATCACGCTGCAGAAGTGCCCGGGGATCGTCTTCCTGCCGTCCCACGTCTGGCCCGCGACGGTCTCACCCTCGGTCGTGCCTTCGACGACGACGGTGTCGCCCTGCTCGATGATCTTGAACTCGTCGGCGTGATGGAGCATCCGCGAGAAGATCTCGAATCGGCCGTGGGCGATCGCCATCATCGCGTCCATGCCGTGGCCGATGCCGAACTTCGGGAAGAAGATCTGCACGTCATCGGTGAACATCTCGCTGGGGTCGCCCGTCGCCAGACCATCACCGATCGCGTAGAAGCGCTTGACGAGCGCCACGTTTGCTGACTCCGACATCAGATCCCCCTCGTGTTCATGTCGTGTGCCGGCCCGAGTGGGAGGCCGATCGCCCGATCGGGGATTCCCGCAGGATGCCGAGCCGCTCAAGTGGCGGAAGCGTATAGCATTTGATCATCAATAAGATTTGATCATCGGGTGGTGTGTCAAGCTGACTTCGGCGCATAAGATCCCGGTTCGAAATGACCAGCTCGGATCTCGAACGCTGTGCGGATCCACACCTGGCGAGGACGACTTCACCTGTTGCTGGGCCGAAGCCATGACCTCGCGCTCGAGGACGACGATCATCCAAGATGACTAGCCGCGAATACCAACTTGCTCGACTCGCTTCACTGGTGGCGGCATTGACGGTCGCGCTACGCCGACACCACAGCGAGACGCCGGAGGTCCTCCGTGAGCCAGGACAACGTGGCAGGCAACACGTCGCGATGCTGGTTTCCCTCGAGATGGTCGGTCCGGGGACGGTGTCTGAGCTTGCCGACCGCCTCGACATCTCCCGTGCGCACGCGAGCCTGGTGACGGGAGAGCTCGCGAAGGCCGGCCTGATCGACCGGGAACACGTTCCCGAGGACCGGCGGCTGATCATGGTCTCTCTCTCCGAAAAGGCAAGGCCTGCGCTCGCCGCGGAGCATCGACGCCGGTTAGGGCCGCTCGAGGAGTTCCTGGCGGAGCTCGCGGTCGATGACGCAGACCGATTCATCGAGCTGCTCGAGGCGTTCACCGAGAAGCTCCGGGCGACGTAGCACGGGCCTCGGCCGCGGGGAGCGACCGAGGCCCGTTCGCGGGGAGCGATCGAGACCCCGAGGGGCCGGAGTGTGTTGTCTCGGCTGCCGAGCCGGCAGGTGCCGAACGCCTTAGGCCGAGTTGTCTTCCTTGAAGCTCGCCGAGTGCTTGCTGACGACGCTCTCGGCGCCGAACTGCGCGCGCGTCATGTCTCTGGCGATCTGGTTGGGCAGGACGCTGTGGCCGTGGCTGAACAGCTGCGAGTAGTCGCGCCAGACGCGCTCCATCCGCTGGCCCGCGCGCACCTGGCTCGAGCCCGAGGAGCGGAAGAGCTTCTGCATTGCCTCCCAGCAAGGCCCGTAGATGATCTCGAAGCAGATGCTCGCGATGCGAAGGTCATGCTGAGGCGTCCAGTCGCCGGTCTTCGCCGTCTCCATCCACTCGTAGACGATCCTGTCCAGCGCCGCCTCGGCGATCGCGATCAACTTGACCGCTTCGCCGTGCCACAGGTGGTAGTCGGCGTCGGTGATGCGGGGGCCGGCGGGCGGCCAGGGGACGTTCTTGATCGTCAGCAGCCGCTCGTACTCATCGAGCGCGCCCTTGACCATCCCGAGCGCGATGTTCGCGCCGTCGATCGTGAAGAACGACAGCGTGCTGCCGCCGTACATCGAGTTGCCGTGCATCGCCGGACCGACCGCGGTCAACGGATCGAGGGCCATCATCGTCTGTCCCGGTTTCGCGTAGTTCTCGGGAATCACGGCGTCGACGAACCTGAGGCTGTTCGAGCCCGTGCCCCGCATGCCGAGGGTGTCGCCCCAGTCGTCGAGCACCTCGTATGCGCTTCGCGGTGCGAGGAACACCATCGGCGTCGGGGGATCGCCGACATCGGCGCCCGGTTCGACCGGGATCGCGTGCAGCATCGCGTGTGTCGAGTACGGCGCTCCCGAGCAGTAGCCCCAGGTGCCGTTGATCTTCCAGCTGCCGTCGCCGAGGCGCTCGGCCGTGCCCGTCGGCATCACCGTCGCCGGGGCGATGCACTCGCCCGTGGCGTAAAGCTCGTCCTGAACGCTTTCGTCGAAATGTCCCGCAGGCGTGATGCCGTGTGAGACACCGAAGCCGAGCATCCAACCCGTCGACGGGCAGCCTCGGGCGATCTCGCGAACGACGCCGTAGCACGTGTCCGCCGTGACTTCGAGGCCGCCGTAACGCTTCGGCACGAGCATCCTGTAGAAGCCGGCCTCGCGAAACAGCTTGTGCGTGTCCTCGGAGTACCGTCCCTGCGCCTCGGTCGCGGCCTGCAGATCTACCAGCAGCGTGCTGATCTCCGCGGCGCTGCGCAACAGGTCGGCTGCGCTGGGATCCGGGGCTACGGCTGCCCCGGCCTGCTCTGCTTGCGTCGACATCTAGTCCTCTCCCACATATCGAGATGCATGCCGCGCCTTCCATCGGCAGACGCCGCTGGAGAGCCTACTGAGCGCGTACCCCCAGAGCGACTGTCTCGATCGTCTCCAGGTGATCGCCCCGAGGTCAGCGTTCGGCCACGGGCGGTCCTTGCGCAGGCACCGTACATTAAGTAAAGTTGATCGTCAAGAGTCATTGGATACTGTTGGCGACCGTGCCCAAGGCGTCGATGTCTGGCGCGACGACGGCGGGTTCGAGCGCGCTCTCGTCCTCCAGCGAACGGCGCAACGCGAGCGAGCGGGAGCCGAGGGCCATACGCGCTGAGGAACACGCTGTCGGCTGAGCGATCGGCTCCGGCGGCCGGCGGATCACTGTCCACTGTGTTGACGAGGGGAAGATGAGATGACGGGCCAGCAGCTGTCGCACCGGTGGGATGACGAAGTGGATTTCGTGGCCGTGGGATCCGGCGCCGGTGGCTTGTCAGCCGCGATCACCGCGGATGAGCTTGGCCTGTCGGCCGTCGTACTCGAGAAGGCCAGCGTCGTCGGCGGAGTGACCGCCATCTCGCACGGGCTGGTCTGGGCTCCCGGGAATCCTCTCGCGGCGGCCGCTGGGATCGACGACTCTCGGGAGGCGGCCCTTCGATACGTCGAGTGGATGGGCGCGGGCCTGGCCGACGAGTCGCTTCTCCGGAACTACCTCGATCATGTGACGATCGTCCTGGATTTCTTGCAGGAGAAGGCAGGAGTCCGCTGGCGCGTGTCCACCAACGTGGCGGACGCGTACTGGCCCGAGCACGACGACGCGTGTGAGGAAGGGCGCTACGTCGAGGTGGAGCCGTTCTCGGCTCCGAGCCTGGGAGCGTGGGCCGACAAGGTCAGGGTGTCGCCGCATGTCCCCTTCCGGATGACGGTCGCAGAGATGTTCAGTCCCCCGAGCGCCGAGATGAGCGCGCGCGTCGCGCGCCGTACGGAGGATGACGTGCGCTGTGCGGGGCCGGGCCTGGTCGCCTATCTCGTCAAGAACGTCGTCGATCGCGACATCCCGATTCACACCGACACCAGGGTCGACGAGCTGATCGTCGACGACAATCGTGTGATCGGGGTGAAGGCCACCCGGGCAGGCCGAGAGTTCCGAGTGAGAGCCCGTCACGGGGTGCTGCTGGCGACCAGCGGCATCGACTGGAACGCTGAGCTGATCAAGCACCACAGCCAGCAGATGGACGCGCGCTCGGTTGTCCCGCGCGAGGTCACCGGCGATCACATCTCACTCGCCGGCCGGGTCGGCGCCAAGCTCGCCAGCGTCCTGCCGTGGGCGGGATTCCTGGGATTCCAAGTGCCGGGAGACCAGTTCGAGGGCGACGATCTCTGGCGCCAAGCGGCCGGAGTCACCGGCTCGCCTCACGCGCTCGTCGTAAACCGCTCAGGCCGCCGATTCGGCGACGAGTCGTTCCCGCTCTCGATCGACAACGCGCTGCACGTGTTCGACGGAACCACGCAGCGTCACCCCAACTACCCATGCTGGTTGATCGTCGACAGCCAGTTCACCGAGAAGTATCCGATGGGTCCGATCGAGCCGGGTGAGAGCTACCCGGACGGCTTCGCGATGCAGGCGGAGACGCTGGATGAGCTCGCCGCCGCGGCCGGCATCGACGGCGACGGGCTCAATGACCAAGTCGCGCTGTTCAACGGCTACGCCGACGACGGGCGAGACGCCGACTTCAATCGCGGCGGCAAGGCGTACTCACAGATGGTGAGCGGCGACATGGACGTGGTCAATCCCAACCTGGGCGCCGTGAGCAAGGCGCCGTATTACGCGATCCCCTTGACGATCGTCTACACGGGCATCGCCTCGGTCGGGCTCGTCGCGGATACGCGCGGTCGCGTGACGAACTACGACGACGAGCCGATCGCCGGGCTCTACGTCGCCGGCAACTCGATGGCGTGGCTCGACACCGGTGCCGGCTACCAAGCGGGAATGGCCATCGGTCGCGGGCTCATCTACGGTCATCTTGCGGCGTGCGACGCAGCCGAGAGCGCGCGTCAGGCAGAGGTGCGGCAGGCGACCGTGCTGACACCGCGTTGACCGATGAGCACACCTCGATCGCAGACCCTCTCGTGACGCGGGGTTCGCTCGACGGACACGTCGCCGTCGTCACCGGAGCGGCGGGAGGTCTTGGCCGGGCCTTCGCTCGGAGGCTTGCGGCGGACGGTGCGGCGGTCGCCGTCGCCGATGCCGCCGACGGCGCCGACACCGTGGCGGAGATTCGAGCCGCAGGTGGGGTTGCCGCATCGTTTCTCGTCGACCTGACCCAGCCGGAACAGGTCGCGGAGCTGGCGGCCGGTGTGGAGGCTGAGCTGGGCCTCGCCGACATCCTCGTCAACAACGCGGGCATCTATCCCGTGTTCGACGTCGACAGCATGACGCTGGCCGACTGGCGACGAGTCTTCGCCGTCAACGTCGAGGCGCTGATGCTGACCAGCCAGGCATTCGCCCCCGGGATGCGCGCAAAGCGATGGGGCAGGATCGTCAACATGACGTCGAATTCGATCGGCCTCCAGTTCCCCGGTGGGACGCCCTACATCGCATCGAAGATGGCGGTGATCGGTCTCACGCGAGGGTTCGCGACGGAGCTGGCCGATGCCGGGATCACGGTGAACGCCATCGGGCCGTCGGTCGTCCGTACTCCCGGTACCGCGAGCCTGCCGCAGGAGGGCTTCGAGACGATCGCCCAGATGCAGACGATCAAGCGCTCGCAGGAGCCCGATGACCTCACGGGCGCGCTGGCGTTCCTGGTGTCCGACGACGCGAGCTTCATCACCGCGCAGACCTTCTGGGTCGACGGCGGGCTCCTGCGATCGAGCTAGTCGCGGAGCAGCGTCGTCACGCCGGCCGGCGCCGGCTCCCCACGAAGACCCAGCCGCGAGCTTGGTGCGTCGTCAGGCCACGCACACGTTCTCGATCGCCATCTTTCGGAACAGATGCGGCCGGGCGACGGTGCCGTCGGGGTAGTCCGGTGTCATCCCCTGAAAGTCCGGATTGCTGAACACGTCGCGATAGTGCGCCACGCTCTCCCAGACGGAATAGATCAGAAACGTGCCGCTGCCGGCGGTGCCGCGGTGAAACTGTGAGGAGATGAAGCCGTCCAGATGCTTGAAGGTCCGGACGATCTCGCCCCATTTCGCGACGAACTCATCTGCGTGCTCCAGGTCGACCTGGAAGATGTTGACCAGGATGACCGGCTCATCGCTCTGCTCTTGGATTTGCTCGTCATGAGTCACATATCGATCGAGCGGCTCAAGCTTGAACATGTGTTATGACCTCGTGTGTTCGTTGGTTGTAGGTATTTCTCGCACGGACTCGTCGACGACGTTCTTGCCGGCGAGGTATCCGTTGAAGATCGCGGCACCCAGCGTGGCTCCGCCGCCCCAGTACCCCTCCCCGACAGGCGAGCCGATGCAGTTGCCCGCGCCATACAGCCGGGGAATCGGCGTGCCGTCCGGCCGCATCACCCGGCTCCGCGTGTCGATCTTCGGCCCGCCTTTCGTCCCGAGGCATGCGGCCCCGAGAACGATCGCGTAGTACGGACCGTGGTCGGCGATCGGATACATCGTGAAGTTCGGCATCGGGTCGTCGCGGAACTCGACGCTGAAGTAGCGCTGCGCCCAGGTCGCGCCACGCTGGAAGTCCTCGTCCTCTCCGCTGCGAGCGAACTGGTTGAACCGCTCGACGGTGGCCTTGAGCGTCGTGGCGAAATCGGGCTCCAGCGCGAATCCCTCCGTGTCGCCGGCCAATTCGGCCAGGCGCGCTGAGATGACGTCGGTCAGCTCGTCCAGCGTGTCGCCCCGCAAGACGTACGGCGGGATGTCACCGGCAAACGGGATAGGCCAGCGTCCGGGCCAATCGGTGTCGTCCTGCACGACCGCGTCGTCGAAGATCTGGATCAGCAATCTGTTGGGATAGCCGCCCGCCGCGTCGCGGACGAAATGCGTCTTACAGCGCTCGTTGGCAGGCTCTTTCTCGTTGGCGACGCGCACGCCAGAACCGTTGACGACGATCATGCTGTCGCCGTAGTTCTGAAATATCAGCAGCTCCTGCTCGAAGCTCTCGAGGCACGGCTCGAGCGGCAGTTGCTCCCACCACGCTTCGCCCATGTTCGCCAGCTTGGCCCCGAGACGCTCGGCGATCCCGACGAAATCGCCGCGATTGGCGCTGGCGCCGCATGTGCCGACGATCGGCCCGCGAAGAAAGCGGCTACGCAACTCAGGGTTGTGCTCGATGCCGCCGGAGCCGAAGACGACCCCGCGCCGAGCGTGCAGCCTCACCGGTCCCGTCGACGTCTCGGCCACGACACCGACAACCGCGTCGTCGTCGGTCAGGACGTCGACGACCCGGTGTTCGACCAGGAACGTCGCGCCGTACTTGGCCGCAGCCGTCGTCAGATGGCGGACCAGATCGACGCCGTCGCCGAACGGTGAGACGCGCGCGGCATGGGCGTCGTGGGACTTCATCGACGGCGGCGCGAGGTGTGCGAGAGCGTCGGCGTTTGTCGCGAGATCGCCGTCGACTGGGGTCACGGTCAGCACGCGTCCGTACGTGTCGCTGTCCTCCTCGGTCTCATAGGCGCCGATCAGGCCGAGGTCGTCGCCGCGAAACGAGCCGAGGGCCATGTACGAGATGTCGCCGCTGGCTTCCAGATCCTCGAGTGCCTCGTGAGCGTGGTCGTAGTAGCTCACGATGAGGTTCCACTCGTGTTCCTCGAGTCCATGACGCTCGGCGCCGCGGTCGTATCGCTCGGGATACGAGCAGCGCGCCATGTGTGCGAGTGCCTTGTCGCGGTCGTCGGCGAACCGCGGGTCGGCGACGGCGCGCTCGCGCATCAGGCGGTTGGACGGAACCCAGAAGGCACCGGCGGACTTCACTGCCGTTCCGCCCAGCGTTGCCGCCGCCTCGACGACGACGACCGAGGCGCCGGCACGGCCGGCGACCGTCGCGGCGGTAAGCGCGGCGACGCCGCCGCCGACTACGACGACGTCGAGGACTGTCGTTGGCATCTGCTCCCTACTGGGCATCGTGCTGCTCCTTCACGAGATCTGTCTCAATGGCCTTCGCGCACAGCGCACGTAAGAGCGTGTGCGTGTGTGTCGCCGCCGCGAGGCGGCTCGCCCCACCGCCGAGTGGCGATGGGGCGGCCGTCTCACGTGGCTCGCGATTCGCGATCAGCCGCCGCCCAGGTTCTTGAGCAGGAGCTGGACACGTGCTGGGGTCATGCAGTACGGCTTGGTGTCCGCGACCCACTTGGTTCCCGTGTACGAGCTGTAGAAGGCGCAGCCGTTGAACGTCGGCTGGCCGCGCTTGAACGTCAGCGGACCAGTCAGCCCCCCAAGCGTCTCGTTCTTGAGCGCGTAGAGACCGTTCTTGAGCTGCGACGTCGTCGACGCCGGCTTCAGCTTCGCGGTGCTCGCGGCCTTGGCGAACAGCTGCAGGCCGGAGAACACCGAGCCGAGATTCTCGCTGTAGTTCGCCGACGAGCTGAGGTTCGGGGCGTACTTGGCGAGCACCTGATGGAACAGCTTGCCGCCGGCAGTACTGCGATCGTCGATGCCGAGGGTTGGGAGGGTCAGCACGACCTTGCTCTTCGCGAACGCGGCGGGGTCGTTGTGCGGAACAGATCCGTTGGCGCCGAACAGCGTCGGCGTCCAGCCCTGCTGGACGCACTCACGCATGATCCTCGTCGTGACGATCGACTGGTCGATGATGAACGTGCCGTTCGCGCCGGAGTTCTTCGACGCCAGGCACTGCGCCGCGAAGCTCGGCTGCGACGCTGTGACGTTCGAGCTGCTGACGACGGAGACGCCGCCACCGATCGTCTTCAGGAACGCGCCCATGACCGCCTTGAGCTGACCGCACGTCGGCACCTCGGTGCAGTACATGATCGCGAGCTTCGCCGCGCCGGCCTTCTTCGTCGAGGTCAGCCCCTGATACAGGTTTGACGTGGCGTTCGCGCCGATCGGGAAGAAGCCCGCGTTCGTGTACTCGTCCGGGCTGAGCCCAGGCGTGCCGACGACCGGGATCCCCGCGTCCTTGGCGATCTTCGCCCACGCGCTCTCTTGGAAGGAGAAGTTGCCGACGATCGCCAGCACCTTCTGGCTGACCAGCGCACGCGCCGCGGCGGCTGCCGCGGTCGCATCGCCCTTGTCATCCTTGAAGACCAGCTTCACCGGGTGGCCGTTCACGCCGCCGTGGGCGTTCGTCCACTTCACCCAGGCGCTGGACATCGGCTTGATCCCAGCCTGCCCCGAGCCCAGCGGGCCCGAGCACGAGCAGATCGTGCCGATCACGAGCGGTGAGCCCTTTGCCGGGGCGGCAGAGGCGCCGCCAGCCAGCGCCATCGACAGAATCACTCCGAGCAAGCAGGCGCTCAGCCCGTTGCGTATCGATCTCATCATCCCACTCTCCTCCTGCATCACAGACGACACCAAAATGGCAAGACGTCTTGTATGATTACCATACTTGCGCAATTCGCCTCGGTTCGCCAGGGGCACCGTGCTGCGGGCCGCCGACGGCCTACTGGCGGTCGTCCGCGAGCCGGTCGGGATGGCGGTCTAAGAACGGCCTGAGAAAGCGCCAAGCGGCGCTGTCAGAGGTGCCCTGTCCGCTACGCTGCGCGGACTCATGCGTTCAACTTTTGCTCGTTGCTTGGCGCTTGGCGCCTTTTTTGTGGTCGTTGCGCTGACGCTCACCGCCTGCGGCGGCAGCTCGCTGCCCGGAAACGCCGTCGTCAAGATCGACGACACGACGATCACCAAGGACCAGTTCAACCACTGGATGACCGTCGCCGCCAAGAGCCAGGCGCTGCAAGCCGGAGCGAAGACGACGACGACCGTCGTCGCGCCGGTGTCGCCGGACTTCGCGGCCTGCATCGCGCAGCTGCGCAAGACCTCGAAGCCGGCCAAGGGCCAGCCGACGCCGACGACCGAGTCGCTCAAGGCGCAGTGCAAGACCTCGTACGAGGGCTACCGCGACCAGGTCCTGCAGCTGCTGATCTCGTCTGACTGGTACGTCGGCGAGGCGGCCGATCAGGGCGTCACGGTGACGAAGAAGGCGCTCGACGCTGAGTTCGCGAAGCGCAAGAAGCAGTCGTTCAGCACCGAGAAGCAGTACACGGACTACCTGAAGACGTCGGGCCTGACGCTCGAGGACCTCAAGCTCCAGGTCGAGTCCGAGCTGCTGGTGACGAAGCTGCGTGAGAAGATCACCAAGAGCGTGCCCAAGACGACGGACAAGGCGATCCACGCCTACTACGTCAAGAACAAGAGCAAGTACGCCCAGCCCGAGCGTCGCGACATCCGCATCGTCCTGACGAAGACGCGCGCCCAGGCGGTCGCCGCCAAGGCCGCGCTGACGGCCGGCCAGAGCTGGACCACGGTCGCGAAGAAGTACTCGACCGACGCCGCGACGAAGAACAAGGGCGGCGTGATCCTCGCCACCTCCAAGGGCGCGCAGGAGAAGGCGCTCGACGACGTCGTCTTCGCCGCGAAGCGCAACACGCTGCTGGGCCCGATCAAGACGCAGTTCGGCTACTACGTCGCCCAGGTGACGAAGATCTCGGTCGCGACGCAGCAGACCGAGGCGCAGGCGAAGGCCGCGATCACGACGCTGCTCAACCAGCAGGCTCAGGACAAGGCGCTGAACACGTTCTCCGAGGGCTTCCAGAAGAAGTGGAAGGCCAAGACGGACTGCCGCAGCGGCTTCAACAACCTGGCCCAGCTGTGCAAGAACGCGCCGAAGGCCAGCACCACCGCCACGACCACCACGCCGACCACGGGCACGACGACCACTGGCTGAGAAGCTGACCGGCGCTGAGGCGGTCGCGCGGCTCGACGAGCTGACGCGCCGCCTGCGCCGCGAGTGTCCGTGGGATCGCGAGCAGGACGAGCGCTCGATCGTCCCGCATACGGTCGAGGAGGCGTACGAGCTCGCCGACGCCGCGCACAACGGCGATGACGCGAAGCTGCTCGACGAGCTCGGCGACGTCCTCTTCCAGGTCCACTTCCTGGCGCTGCTGCTCGAGGAGCGCGGCGCCGGGTCGCTCGCCGAGGTCGCCGAGCACGTCCGGCGCAAGCTGATCCACCGCCACCCACACATCTTCGGCGAGGTCGAGGTCGAGTCGGCAGGCGAGGTGCTGCGCAACTGGGACGCGATCAAAGCCACCGAGCCCGGCCGCGAGGGTGGGATCTTCGGTGAGGTGCCGGAGAACCTCCCCGGCCCGCTCTACGCGCGCAAGGTGCAGCGCCGCGTCGCGTCGACCGGCTTCGATTTCGAGCACGTCCCCTACGACGCGGTCGAGGGCGAGCTCGACGAGCTGCGCGCCGCCGACGGCGCTGAGCAGGCGTTCCACGAGGCCGGCGACGTCCTCTTCGCCGCGGTCAACGTCGCGCGCAAGCTGCACGTCGATCCGGAGCTGGCCCTGCGCGCGGCCGCCGACCGGTTTCGCGCCCGGATCGAGGCCGCCGAGGGCCTGGCGTCCGGATCGGGCGCGGACTGGCAGGATCTGTCTCCCGACCAGCAGCTCGCCTACTACGCCCAGGCCCGCCTCGCCGAGGAGACGTCGGGCACCAACAAGGAGTCCTCTTGAGCCAGATCGATCGCGTCCACGCCCGCCAGATCCTCGACTCGCGCGGCAACCCGACCGTCGAGGTCGATCTCGTCCTGCGCTCGGGCTCGAGCGGCCGTGCCGCCGTGCCCTCCGGGGCGTCGACGGGCGAGTTCGAGGCGACGGAGCTGCGCGACGGCGGCACGGCGTGGCTCGGCAAGGGCGTGACCGCCGCTGTCGCGAACGTCAACGGCGAGATCGCCGAGGCGATCCACGGCGTCGACGCGAGCGATCAGGAGGCGCTGGACCGGCAGCTGATCGCGCTCGACGGCACGCCGAACAAGTCGCGGCTCGGCGCCAACGCGATCCTCGGCGTGTCGCTCGCGGCCGCCCACGCCGCGGCGGCCGAGGAGGGGCTGCCGCTCTGGCGCTACCTCGGCGGTGAGGCGGCGCACGTGCTGCCGGTGCCGATGATGAACGTCCTCAACGGCGGCGCCCATGCCGACAACAAGGTCGACTTCCAGGAGTTCATGGTCGTGCCGTGCGGTGCGTCCTCGTTCTCGGAGGGCCTGCGCATCGGCGCCGAGGTCTTCCACGCGCTGAAGAAGACGCTGCACGACCGCGGGATGAACACGACCGTCGGCGACGAGGGCGGCTTCGCGCCCGACCTCGGCTCGAACGAGGA